>Ga0268340_1000178_pt1 | contig 3122 bp, 1 predicted proteins | sample G5R1_MAIN_28AUG2_FD_189926 | JGI IMG/M metagenome (GOLD analysis project Ga0268340, IMG submission 189926) | Phyllosphere microbial comminities from switchgrass, GLBRC, Michigan, United States - G5R1_MAIN_28AUG2017_LD1 | ecosystem: Host-associated > Plants > Phyllosphere > Phylloplane/Leaf... | reverse complement strand
CACAGAACACTATATAGACCGATAAATTGATAGATATTACCGTAGCAATGCACCGGCACCGTGCTAGTAATCATCCAAAAACTCAACCTGACCGATCCAGGTATATATCCTCCACCAACTAGAAAGCAAGTAAAAGCTCATCACCTACACGTTTCACCAAAATCATATCGGACGACGCCGTCGTCCCTTCCTCGTTCTCAACTCCGAGGCAGCAAACCTGTTCTAGCTCTCTATCACTTTCTTTCTCTCTCTCAATTGACTCGAACTTTTCTCTGCTGGCCCATGATCCCTTCCCCTTCCAACAGCTCCCTTCCACGCTCATCCAAGGGAGGCAATGTTAGAAAACCAACCCCCTCAGCAAGATATGTTGTCTGCCAATCATTCCAGAGACAATCACCGACCGAAAACCACTAGACAACCCTGCACCTCAGCGCTCGCCCCTCTACACACACATTCAGATCCCAAGCACCAATGCAAATTCTCCCTTTCAAATTCTTGTTTTGTTTCAAACCGTTGCTCCGCTCTAGAATGGTGATTGAGCTACTGTGCACCAACCATTTACACCTAAAAGATTAAATCGATGGGAAATAAAGGATAATTCACTTATACTTCAATAGTGTCCTCACGTGGATGTTCTCTGAAGGCGCATACGAGGAATAGGAGCCAGATATAATTTAATTTAATGGAAAATATTATACTTTTTTAGGTAAAATTCACTTGTACTTTATTAACGGGGATGGTTATAATGAATGGAGTATTATCCATGCATGCAAAATACGTACCTGAACAAATAATGAATATTGTTAGAAATCATGACAGCTGGAATTACACAAGAATCAAAATATGATGAACGGTCACAATTCAATAAAAATATGCATAAATTTACTATACATCAGCTCATGAGTCGCAATTGTATGAAAATATTAGGCACAGTAAGTAGACGATTAGATGAGCATACTGTACAAGCATTAAGTGCGGCAAGCTGGCGAGGAAGATTCATCCGCCAAATAGGCCTGCTACCGAATTGCAGCAGGGAATACTTGAAGGAAACGCATACCGCGTGGGGGCAGTCTCAAAGCACCCCATCAGCTTTCGTTCCCCTTTAGCTTTCGTTTGGCAAAGAGAAGAACATGATCCCTCCATCTTTAGCTTTAATTTGCCCGTTTCATATTAACTAAAAAAGGTATAGATGAGATGCTCATCGTGGCCAGCAAAATGCAAAACTCTCATTCATGCATGGCAAGCCAAAGTATAATTGGAAGGAAACGGAAGCTTGTAGCCTAAGAGGAGAGTGGTGAACTAGGCAACTTAAAACGTTAACCTAAAGCTACAATTAGTTAGCACATAAATTTAAACTAGAAAATGCTATCTAGATATGCAACTACATTTCGTCTAGTGTGAAACCCTCATCCCCAAAAGAATTTTGTAACATATAGACAATCCTAGCTTGATCTACACTAAGAAAGTAAAAGCACACAAGATGCAATACGAAATATGAAAAATGTAAGGAGGTGATGAAGGGAAGCAAACTCTTAACACAAGGATGTATCCGGTGGTATCAGTAGGCACTAAGCCACCCCTAGTCCACGTTGTTGAAGCACTCAATCAAGAGTATTGCTTCTCGGCCACCAAGTCTCTTCTGGAGACACCTTGACCTGTCACTAAGGCTAGGCCACCAAGGCTCATGCCAAGTTCCCGATCACATTGATCCTGCTTTCCACTAAAGAGTTTCTCCACAAAGGATGGGGCACTCCATGTCCCCCGAACAAAGCCATCGGCGCCGCTCCACACCAAGCCGGAGGGTCATTATTGACTTGCCGACGAGTCACCAAGACTCCAAGGGGCCGGCACACCAAGATACAAGCTTGAGTAGCTCTCAAGCATAGCACACAAGGTACAACACCTTCCTCTCACACACAATCTTGAGCTAGCCTAGCTCTCCCACTCACAAAGCATGTGCTAAACGTAAGTATTTGATCAATATGCTCTTCCATGGCTTGGAGACGCTTCTTCAATGTGTATGTGGTTTCTCTGGACTCCAGCAACCTTGAAATGCACGGGGTGAGGCCCTTATATAGGATTCCAACTCAATAGAGCCGTTACTAGCCGTTATCCACTTTTCTGTGCATAGTGTCGGTTTAACCAGTGGCTAGTGGTGGTTCAACCGGTCACACTGAGTTCCGAGCTAGCCATTGGACCTCTGACAACTGCCTGGAGCTCACGTGCCAACCGTCGGTTTAACCGACACTTGGGTAGCGGTTTAACCGTTCCTATAGGCATGCTACATTGCTGTTTCACTTTGTCTTCTTTTGTTGACGTCATTGCACCGACGCCTTGTACCGACACACCGTCGGTTTAACCAGTGCTGAAGACTTTGCTCCTGATCTCTTGACATGCTCTCTATACAATACCAAGGTCAATGCACCGACGCCTGCTGATGTATCGTCGATTTAACCTGAAGGTGTTTCTTCACTTGGTATCCATATGCACTGTCCAATGGACCGACACATTGTTTTTCCATAGCGTCGGTTTAACTGGTTCTATGACTTCAACTTATACTTATCCAATTCATCGCGGCTGTGAATTGAACTCGACTTTTTTCACTATGCTTTGGATATCTCGGCGGCGAATTGGACACATTTGATTATATACATGGGACCTAAAAATTCTACAAACTTGAGCTTGCAACTTATTAATCCCATTGATTATGTTGTCACACAATCAGTAAAATCACAAACTATTGTTTGATGGGGCCATGTTCCTTACACTAATCATACCTGCATGTAGTCATTCATCAGTTTGGGGATTCGCGCTCAGTAAAGGACGACCCTGAGCATGCAATACACCCGGCCTATTTACCCGCTTGAGAATAGACATAGGGTGTCCTAAAATAGTAAAATACTGACAGGCATTTCCCACAAGCAGGCCCCACAAGTGGAAATAGACCGAGGAAGATGAACATTGGTTTGGAACGGAAAAAGGACAACTGCCAATACGGATTGATCTATGGTTTCGCAAGGTTCGGTTGATCTTATTAGGACTAGGGTTTTAGAGAGAGAGTGCTGGTCACCAGAGCTGGCAGTGATGACAAAACAGTATCATTGAAAAACATCAAAACTGAG
>Ga0268340_1000170_pt1 | contig 3171 bp, 2 predicted proteins | sample G5R1_MAIN_28AUG2_FD_189926 | JGI IMG/M metagenome (GOLD analysis project Ga0268340, IMG submission 189926) | Phyllosphere microbial comminities from switchgrass, GLBRC, Michigan, United States - G5R1_MAIN_28AUG2017_LD1 | ecosystem: Host-associated > Plants > Phyllosphere > Phylloplane/Leaf... | reverse complement strand
TGTCGTCCCGCTATTTCCATCGGTGATCTTTTCTCTCTGAGATGGATCATGTCGGCTGGTCCATCGTCGAATGCATCCAACTCAGCGAAAGCATTCTGGGTCGCCCATGCGACTCAGACCCCATGCCTTATGGCCTCCACAACAACTCGGCAACGTAGTCGGATCAGATCCAGGTACCAATGAGGAGCCTGCGCGCATCTCCGATACGATCCAACTTGGCCTGGGTCAGATCCGATATGGTCCGGCCTCAGGGTAAGAGTTTGGATGCCAGAAGGCTCTCTTCACCCTCCCGCCCAACCACGTCAGCTCCAACAACCGGCGCCTGATCCCCGTCATCTCCTCCGACTCCGACTACTTCGAGGGCAAGGAGTAGGAGCATCGGGATCAGCGCTGACATCGCAACACCCTTCGTGCAGATCGGTGCGCGAGCGAGGGTGCCATTCGCCAGGGAGAGGAAGATCTCGTTGTCGCTGAGTGACTGTTGGCGTTTCTTATGCCCAATAGAATAAATATTCTGCAAGTGTACAAAATCACTACTGTAGCACTTCACCTTGGAGTATTCTATGGTATCGTATTTTTCCTCAAGGATCGGAAGCACTATGGTAAAGATTATCATAAATCAAATGATAACTATACTAGCTTAATCAACTGACTAACTAGATGATGGCCAGTCAATGACCAAGTGACACATGGAGGCTCAACTCCTTAGAGAGGTACCAGCTGGGAGGACAACGAGCGAGATAAGACACCTGATACACTTCTGAACTGTCGAGCTAGCCTCTTTAGATCAAACTAAACACCTAACTAATCTTCAGGAAACCAAAGCTTACTTCGGTGGCCCCAGGGAAGGACTCAGACTGGGATGAGAAGGGAGTCCAATGGCAGTCGACACTACTGCTATGAAAGCACCCGAACGTGGTGGACTACAAGAGACGGGCAGGACTGTCACCGTCTGCCACCTACCACAACGGTTCCGTGGGGTGGAACACACTTTCTAGCTAACACCGAATTCAGACACCACGCTCGCAATCAGTGTTAGGATTTCTCTCGAGGCCTTCGAGAGAAATCCCCCTCAACCTAGAGAACTGACTTGATCTCTCTAGTCCGGGCGAGAAAACCCATAAGGTAAGATCCTGAAAACTGGAAAGATAGCTTAGCCTAAACAAAAAGGTAGAACTTCCGCGCTCGAGATGAATACTTAGACTCGAGGAGATAAAAGAATGCAGAAAGTAAAGCTGACTCAGAAAAGTAGAGAAGATAACTTATATTTATAAAGTCAAAAGAATGATACAAGAGCTATACCAGACTTCCGTCGACTCTGGAATCTCAAGCAAGCTCGACTCGACTCTAACTACTAACCTACTCTAAAAAGTAAAGAGAGATTGAGGTCCAAAAAGGGTGTGTGTCACAAGTGATGGATGGAAGTTCTATTTATAGCCTTCCAGGGTTGATTCTCGGCAGGTGAAACACGTGGTGTCAGTTGTAAGCAGGTAAAGTCGGTGTGCTTGTCTTCCATGCGAAGCCGGAATGAGAGAGGCTGCCAGGTGGGGCCGCGCCAACTAAATCCCACTAAATATGCCAATCTCAGCCATGTCAAAACCCAAACCGAAAAAATTGGTTTCAAACCAAACAATTAGCAGCCTTAGAATGAGCAATCAGTTCTATCAGTACCACTAATTGTTGGCCAGGGAGAGCCTGAAATACAGTTTTAGAAGATGTTTTGTCAATGATAATTTGTTAGGCAACGTTTCAAAAGGATGTGGAACAGCACCTCCGAAGCAGTGGCGGAGCCAGAATCAAAATCTACCTATAGAGAATCTACTACTAATTTGTTTAAAGAAACACATAAGATGTTACAATGCAATAGAATATAGACATTGATCCTGTTGGGAGAAATAACCAAGCGGGTTACTTTGAAAGCTAAAGTTTAGCTCAAGAAAATAGCCCTTCAATGAAATAGCATTTGAGGTATTTGGATCAATGGACCCCACCCGAAATAGTCACAAATAGCACCCCTTGGGGGGTTAGTTTTTTGGAGTGGGCTATTTGTAGCCCTCCTGTTTGGCTCCTCTTGAGCTATTTGAGACTATTTGAGGGATGGCTAAAAAATCACTCATGAATCCAAACAGAGCCATTGTTATCAAATACGCATAAATGTAATACTGATCATCTTTTACATCGCAATTGTATGAAAACATCTAGCAATAAGGGTAAGTGAAGATTAAATAAATATATATTATATGAGCACTAAGTGTGGCTAGGTAGCATGTATGGCTGCCGCCATGACTCGCCGTACGGGTGGCTCTCGCCACTACTCCGAAATAGTTCTTAAAAATATTGGTGAAAATTTTGTTGTACCTGCAAATTATTCTGTGCCAATAATAACAAGCTACCTAGCTAGCACAGCTTTATCAGTATGATACAGGTTCCATCAGCGGCGACTCTTTGGGGATGGCGGATGATGAGGAATCGTTTCTGTTTCTGTCTCAAAATCTGGACTAGCATGCGCTAAACCCAGTGGTTTGCAATTCACTACTACAAAAATGGCCTTTGGTCCTTCACATTTGTCCCGGCTGGTATTGGACCCGGGACTAAAGGGGTCTTTAGTCCCGGTTCCAATGGCTAGGGGACGAAATAGGTCTTTAATCCCGGTTGGAGCCACCAACCGGGACCAAAGGATACCTCTTTGGTCTCGGTTGGTGGCTCCAACCGGGACTAAAAACCCAACTCTTTAGTCCCGGGTGGTACCACCAACCCGGACCAAAGAGTACCCTTTGGTCTCGGTTGGTGGTTCCAACCCGGATCAAAGGGGTCTTTGGTCCCGGTTGGTGGCTCCAACCCGGACCAATGGGGTCTTCATGTGTTAGTATAAAGTGAAAGCATCCCATCCAAGCTCACATGTGCTGTGTAGGTGGGATGGTAAAGAAACTACGCGCGAGCCGAGATGTTTCAAGTTCGAGTCTTAGGCTGCGCAGAATATTTTTTACTTTGCCACATGACCCTTTGGTCCCGGTTATTTGACCCGGGACCAAAGATCGGGGACCTTTAGTACCGGACTGCCAATCCCGGTTCAAAAACCGGGACTAAAGGCAGTTGCAACCCGGGACTAAAGCCATGTTCTGCACTAGTGATTCTTCTAAGTAGCGAAGAATGGAAGAAGTGGTAATAACT
>Ga0268340_1000167_pt1 | contig 3190 bp, 2 predicted proteins | sample G5R1_MAIN_28AUG2_FD_189926 | JGI IMG/M metagenome (GOLD analysis project Ga0268340, IMG submission 189926) | Phyllosphere microbial comminities from switchgrass, GLBRC, Michigan, United States - G5R1_MAIN_28AUG2017_LD1 | ecosystem: Host-associated > Plants > Phyllosphere > Phylloplane/Leaf... | reverse complement strand
AAGGTGGAATGAGAAGCTCAAGATGCGCCCAACACAAAGGCATAGCAGTTGTCACAGATGCAGAGCAAAACAGAGCACTCCCTGCAGACAGGCGGAGTGAGGAGGGGCGGGCGGATGGGGGCGCGACGACGCGGACGAGCGGGGACGGCGCCGACGGCCACAGCAGACGAGGCGCGCGGAGGACGAGCCGGCGGGGAGGGCGGGCGACAGGCGACGGGCGACGGACGCGGCGCTGGATCCGCGACGGGCGGATCTGAGGCGGCCGGATCCGCGACGAGCTGCAACGGCGGCCGCGGGAGGAAGACAGCGGCCACCTCCAGCAGCGGGATCCGCGACCGGCGGATGGCTGGACGGGCGGAAGAGGAGGCCACGACGGCGCGGACGAGCGCCGCGCGACGGCGCAGCTGGATGCGCCGCGATGGGCGGCGGACAGAGGACGGCGGCGCCGGATCCATGAGGGGGAGGGGCTGCTGCTCCCCTCCCGCGACCGGATCGACGATGGGACAGAGAAGACGACGAGCTGAGCCGCGACGGCGGCGGAGGGAGGCGACGGATCCCGTCATGGAGGGGGAAAAAAATGGGTACGTCTGCTGCTGCTGCTGCTTCGACTCGATCTACAAGGGAATGGGTTTGGGGGGGGACGGACAGGAGTAGTTGCCGCCCCGGGAGGAAAGGCCTCCCGGGACGGCGCAGCGGCGGACGAGGGTGGCGGCGCCGGATCGGCAACCTAAAGCTGTGATACCATGTTACGAATAGGAGGAAGAAGGGAGTGAAACTGTGTATTATATTGATGAGAGGCCCAAAGGGCTACATACATATATAGAAGAGGGGACCCCAAACCCTAGACTAGAATACAATTACCATTATACCCTTAACATTTTTGTCTCAGTGCTGACTCCTCTGTTGCCTATATAGTATATACAGTGAGCCCCTCAAGTTTCAATTGGCAGAAATTTTCACAAATGCACAGATTAGAGCTAGCACAGTGCACAATTGCCCACACCTGTATGCAGATATATTCAGGCCTAGAACCCCCATATTGGATACAAGTGCTATTCATAACTGAAACACCCAAGCAAATAAGTTCGAAATTAATTCTGATGGAGACAAGAAGTTGGCCAAAGGCGCAGGGAAGTTGGATTGGGTTTGACATCCCATGCATGCAGAGCTGTTTTTTTTTTTGTGGGGGGGGGGTCGAACATGCAGGAGAGCTGCATATCATTGTATAAAAGGAGAAAAGAGTTACACATAGACCCGAACGTACATACACACTCGCACTCACTAGCATGCAGATCTGATTGCATGTATACAAACCTTAACTGCTACCATATCATGTGGATTAGTCGAAACACTAAGCTCCAATAGGAAACATTAGCTTCTGAGCTATCTTCAGTTGGTGATCTGGTCTGTGATTTGAATCTTTCGAGCCTAAATTCTATTAGCAGGACATGTGGTCTTGGAGAAGGTGGAGGACTGGAGGGAGGCCACACGTACAACTCTAGCATGAACGGTTATGGGTTACCTGTGTAATTGTTAAATAATTTGGTATCCAATTTGGCAGTAGGAATGTTAAGCTCACCATAGATGATTGGCCGCGTTGTGGGTCATGTAGCTTAATTGTGGAAGGAGAAAATTTGTCACGGATGGGAATTTTAACTTATACACATGTCCAAAAGTCAGATTACTCGGGGTCCACAAAAAGACCACAACTGGCTTGTGAGACTTCCTGTGAGCATGTGATAGTGTCCAGGCTGGAGGGAGCAAATCCTAGACATTGCTGTTATGGTCGGCAACAGCTATAGACACTGTCAGAGGGGATAAGTAGGCAGGTGAGTTGTGAGGGATCAATCAGGAAAGCCTGAATTAGACAGGCAAGAGTGTAGGAGAGAATTATGCATGTAGATATCTTTATAATCAGAGGTGATCAAGGAATAAACAAGCAATTACAGCCAATTCCTATTCTGTTGAAAAGTATACGATTTGAAATTGTCATGCTCATTTCTGGTATCTCCCCCATTTTCAGGGTCACTGGAGAGTGAAGCATGCATATATGCACTTTCCTATGACGTCAGTGGATCAAGACTCGTGACGTGCGAGGCGGATAAGACCATAAAGATGTGGAAAGAGGACTTAACAGCGACGCCAGAGACTCATCCTATCAATTTCAAGCCCCCAAAGGACATCCGAAGATATTGATCGATACTCAAATCCCACAAGCTAGCAAGCTAGTTGATCGTTGGAGCCTCCCCAATTCTGCGCAACCCAACTCGCTGCTTCCCTGAGCCCAATTGAAATTCTGCGTACACGTTCAATTGTACACTATTCGTGGGAAGACCATGGATGACTAATTTGACATTAGCTGTGTAATAGGTGCATATGCAGATGTGGTTGTATTGATGCCGAATTCGAACCAGTTAAATTTAATTCGTCTTGAGCGTGGAGCGCTTGTTTTGTACCATCCCAGTGGCATTCTGGTGATTGAATTCTGTTGCTTCATTCCATTCATTGAAGCCCGTTCCTCGGGGACGTGCCCTTCTGACTGCCTATTTCATTTGTCTTGTGGTCAGAGGAATAAGTTTGGTTGCATCAAGATTCATCGGGTTTGTCAATTTCTTAGGTGCTGGTTCAATTCAATCAAATATATAACGTAGCATAACTAATTTATGGTCGGACAATAAAAGTGTCCTCGTTAATTTTGCTGGCCGGCCCCAACAATCATACCAATCCGGTCACAGAATAGCACTAGTATCGAAGTTTGAGCATGATGATGGATGCCGTTGGAAACCTGACCTGATGTTGGGCAACAGAATAAAGGTCCCCCTGGTTGGCAGGCGGAAGCAATGGTATGGCAGCCAGGTGGTCGGTTAGCTGTTGGTCGTGAAGGCCGCAAAGGCAAATGCCGCCGCCGGCTGCGCACCGACATGGATTGGAGAATATAGTCAACAAAGCGAACGGCACTGAAAAGAATTAAGGGCAAGCTGCCCGCGGGCGTCAGTACATACGTAAGCCAAACAAAAAGTACTCTTTCGCACATATTGTACTTTGCTTGTCATCTTCATCAGCGTCGTACGTACGTACGTATATAGTAACTCCAATTTGATGACATCTTTTTGTCATGGAATCTTCGGTATGATGAGATTCCACCTCCATATTAATTAGCCATCAATCACCATCATGCGTGTATATATAT
>Ga0268340_1000156_pt1 | contig 3295 bp, 5 predicted proteins | sample G5R1_MAIN_28AUG2_FD_189926 | JGI IMG/M metagenome (GOLD analysis project Ga0268340, IMG submission 189926) | Phyllosphere microbial comminities from switchgrass, GLBRC, Michigan, United States - G5R1_MAIN_28AUG2017_LD1 | ecosystem: Host-associated > Plants > Phyllosphere > Phylloplane/Leaf... | reverse complement strand
ATTGGCGTTAAGCCCGCTTTCGAGCTTCGCCTGGCCGAGCAGATAGCCGAAATCCACGCCCGTCTTGCTGCTCGCAAGCGCGATCGCGGACTGGATCCGGCCGGTAGTGATAGGATTGACGGTCATCCCGCGTGTAATGTCCCTGTTTCAGGACGTTACTCAGCAAGGGGCGTGCCAGTTCGCGCACGACCGTCGCGATCAGGCGTAGGCGGCGCCCATGCGCGGGCGATAGCCGGCAATGCCGCCCTCGCCGGTCAAGGTTTGCAGGCGGCGGCGAACATTTGCCGCCATCAGGTTGGTATAGATGCGGCAGGTCTCGTTGAGGCGGTTCGCCTCATCCGCGAGCTCGCGCAGCTCGGGGCCGGCGGGACCGGTCCCCAGCGTCGCCACCGCACTGATCCCGTCGAGCTTGGCCGCGGTCGCGCGCTCGAGCGCGCTGACGTCGTTCGATTTGAGCGCGGCGATCTCGGCGTGCAGCGCGTCGATCACGCGGACGAGTGCGTCACGCCTTGTCATGCGGGGCCCATTCCAGTTTGAAGGCGAGAAGACGGTCGGCGATGGTCGCGGGCAGGATCGGGAAGGTGCCGTTGGCGACCGCCTTCTTGACCGCGGCGACGCGCGCCTCGTTGATCGGTGCGGCGGCGGCCATCGTCTGCGCGAGCGCGATCGACGAGGTGGCGGAGGGCTTGGCGTCGACCTGCCGGGCCGCGGGCTGTGCCCCGATCTGCGCCCCGATCTGCGCCGACGTCTGTACGCCAGTCTGCACTGCAGTCTGCACGGCTGGCATCGTCGCGGCGATCCGCGCGACGCTGCGCTCTCCGCCCGTTAACGGCTTCGCACCGATCGATTCCACCATGTCTGCACCCTCTGGTTCTCGCTGACAGAGGAGGAAACGGCCGGATGCGCAAAAGCTTTAACAAAATTAATTCGCCCAGCCGGGGAGCGTCGCGCGGCCGCTCGCGACCGCGATCGCCTGGACGGGGGTGCGCGTGTCGTCGACCTTGACCATGAAGCGCGCGCCGGGCGCGGCATCGGCCATCGCGACCCCCTCGCGGCTGATCGAGAAGCCCTCGGTGCCGGCCTCGATCACGATCGGATCGCCGCGACGGATGACGGGCGGCGCCTTGGCGATGAACGCGACGCTCGATCCGCCGGCGGGTGCGGCCCCCGGCTGCGGCGCGGGGGCGTTTGCCGGCCGGATGACGGGGACGAAAATGCGCCAGGCCGGGCCGGCACAGGCGACAACGACCGCATCATGCGCCTCGGTCCGCCACGACATCGAGACGGTCGGGCACGTCGCAAGCCGCAAGCGCGAATCGACCGACGTCCGTGCACCGCCCTCGGCACCGGTGGGGCGGCCGGTAAAGGCCGAGACCGAGCGATCGAGCGCGGCGATATCCTGGAAGCCGGTGGACGGTGCACCGGCAGCGATCATCAACAAGGCGAGCATCATGAGGGGGTCCTTGGCGGTTCGCCGACAAAGGCTTGGGTTACGATGGCGGCGCGGCGGCCGGTGGTCGGCGACGTCGCGAGCGTCACGCGTCCGGGGGCGACGCGCGCGATCGCGGCGGCGACGGCGCGCGCACGGTCGGAGGCGAGGATCGCCGCGCTGCGCGTGACGGGGTCGACATCGCCGGGCGTGCCGTCGACCGACCCGGTCACGGTCAACTGGACGCGCGGATCGCGGACCGCGTCGCGCGCCCATCCCGCCAGCGCCGCGGGCGATGTCGGCAGCGTCGCCGAGCCGACCGCGAAGTCGAGCATGCCGGCCGCCGCAACGGGCAGGGCTGCGGGTGGCGCTGGGAATCGCGGTCGCGCGATCCCGGCCGTTGCGGTGGCGGGCGCTGCGGTGGCGGGCGCGCCGAATCCCTCGCGCAATCCGGCCGCGAGCGCGCGCGGCGCGAGGGGGCGATCCCCTGCGGTCTGCGTCGCCTGCAGCAGCACGAAGAATCCGACCAGCAGCAGCGCGAGGTCAGCGAGCGTGATCAGCCAGAGCGGCCGCCCCGGCTGGCGGTCGGGATATTCGCCGACCATCACGCGACACTCATCAGCGGCGCGCGCGGCGCCTCGCGCGCGGCGAGCGCGACCAGCGGCGCCTCGATCCGCGCGCGTTCGAACGCCTCGTTGCGTCCCTGTGCGCGCAGCCGGTTGGCGATCGGCATGAAGACGAGGTTGGCGAGCAACGCACCATAGAGTGTCGCCAGCAGCGCGATCGCCATCGCGCCGCCGATCGCGGTCGGATCGCTCATCGTCGCGAACATCCGGGCGAGCCCGATCAGCGTGCCGACCATGCCCATTGCCGGCGCGACCTCGGCGGCGCCGGCCCAGACCTCGGCGGCGGCGACGTGGCGCTCGATCCGCGCATGGCGGCGATGCTGGAGCAGCGTCGCCATGTCGCTGGAGGTCGCGCCGTCGACGATCGCCGCGATGCCGGCGGCGATGTCGGGATCGGCGATGACCGTGCGGTCGAGCGCCATCGCGCCGTGGCGCTGCGCGATACGGCCGAGCGCCGCGATCTGCTGGAGCAGCGCGTCGCCCTCGAGCCGGGCGCGACCGAGCGTCTTCAACGCCGCGAGCGCACGGACGAGATCGCGCAGCGGTGTCCGCAAGGCGACCGCGAGGATCGTGCCACCGCCGACGATGGCGATCGCGGCTGGGTCGATCAGATGGGCAAGCGTGTTCATGTCCCGCGAATCTCTGCAAGCCCCGGGCCAGTTCGCGTGCGCCCAGTTCGCGTGCGCCCAGTTCACGGGACGATAGCGCGTCTTCCTCGCCATCTGCGCGCAGCGCGCCGCTCGGACGAATGGCTGCCGGCATGCTTGCCGCCGCGGCTTCCGGGGCGGCAAGGCGTTGCCGGTGTCGTTGCCGCACGCTTGCCGCCGGGCGGCAAGGCGGCATCATCCGGTCGGCGGGAGCGAACTGGCACGGGCATTGCTTTGGAACGCTTGCGCAATTCAGCGCGGGAGTTCGGTCCAGTGTCAGGTGACTCGCTGTTCGGCGTTCATGGTGCGGCCCTCGAGGTGCGATCGCAGCGCATGGGGGTGCTCGCGTCGAACATCGCCAATGCCTCGACCCCCGGCTTCAAGGCGCGCGACATCGACTTCAAGTCGGCGCTGGCGTCGCTGGAAACCGAGGGCGCGGGCGGCATCGACGGCGCGACCAGATACCGCGTGCCGACGCAGACCTCGATGGACGGCAACACCGTCGAGCTGAACCAGGAACAGACCGCGTTCGCGGAAAACGCCGTGCAGTACCAGACCACGCTGTCGTTCCTGAACGGCCGGATCAGCCAGGT
>Ga0268340_1000149_pt1 | contig 3346 bp, 2 predicted proteins | sample G5R1_MAIN_28AUG2_FD_189926 | JGI IMG/M metagenome (GOLD analysis project Ga0268340, IMG submission 189926) | Phyllosphere microbial comminities from switchgrass, GLBRC, Michigan, United States - G5R1_MAIN_28AUG2017_LD1 | ecosystem: Host-associated > Plants > Phyllosphere > Phylloplane/Leaf... | reverse complement strand
CCTTTTGGGCCTCAGTGGGGGAAGGCTCCAATAATTCTAACTCGCGATCCACCCACAATTGCTGATCTTGAATCCATTTCAATTGGAATTCAGTCAGTTGGTGGTATGAGTGCATGATGGTGGAATTAGAAGGCTGGTATGAAGTCGATGGGACAATGTTGGGTGTTGGGGGTAGTAGTTGTATGACAAAAGGCCCGATTTATAACTTTGGGTTGTGGCAATGAGACCAGCAAATGCCAGGCCGAAATGCAGGCACTGTGTCCTGATCCTCAGACGAGGCATTATTGGACACATTTTTCAATTGAATGCAGAATGTGGTAATTAAGTGGCATTCCAACCAAATACAATGGTAGAAAGATGCAGAAGATGGAGAATTCTTGAATGATGTGATATGCAGTGTAATTTTGTATTGAAGTAATCTATCAGATTTCCAAAGCAACGGCGATAGAGGGATTAGATCATAAATTTTGCGGTGCATTTGAACAATATCAACATTGAGGTGCTTATCTTATTGAAACACCAATGTGGCTCATGACGTGTTACTATCAAGCAATGCAGGATGGAGCAGAGCACATGTTTGCATGATATATAGTAGAAGCAGAGCATTACAGAAGTGTTTCAGCATCTTTCACCAACCAACAGCGTTTGACCTTCAGCATACTCCTTCGTCTTTCAAGAATCGATATGTCTCAGTACAACCAGTATGTGTGTCTTTGTGAACAATTCTCTTGCAACACGGCGAAACATGAGGTAGCAGGAGTTGGCACTGTATGTGGAAGAGTCTTATCACGTCAGGTATATCAGCAGCACCAACGAAAGGAATCTCAGAGATATGCCAAGAAGAGGCAGGGACCGTCTGATCAGCCAGCAGGAGGAGAGGCTGGCCAACAACACGTGATTTGTTCATTCATTCTTGTTTCTCTTGGCTGGTTTGATGGCTCACATATTCAATACATGCAGGCTAGTGTAACCGAAAACGCACCAGAAACCGGGTTTGAACATGCGCCCTTGATCCTGCAAGAAGCCTTGTGCAAGCAGGTGATGATCCAGACAGCCAAATCAGTGTATTACGGCAAGTTGACCAAAAAAGGAGCCAAACAATTTTTAGAACACACGAAAGAAAATGTTGAGCTTCTTGCTAGCATCTGGAGCTCACAGCATGCGATCCACATTGACCCCAGCACAATCATGGCTCAAATTCCGGCAACCCGTAAAGCTGTGTTCCATAGACTTGGCCTAGAACCCACAATCACCGCTCAAGCATGTTGCAACAAGTGCTTTGCGCTGTACCCAATGGATTCGGACGAAACTCAGTGTTCAGAAAAGTTTTATTCTGAATCTCAGTTGTATGATCAATGGGCGAAAACCGAGAAAATCACCCCAAAATGTGGTCAAGATTTGTGGAGTCCTGGCTCGAAAAAGAAGCGGAAACCTGTGAGAAAGTTTGTTTACGTGAAGCTTACAACTTGGCTAAAGGATCGGCTTTCAAACCCTCAATTTGAGTCTGCCTTGGATGCAAGCCTTGTGGCCATCAACAGGGATGCTTCTCAGGAGATGGAAGATGTTTGGCATGGACGAGTGTGGCAGGATTTTCCAAACAATGATAAGGGAGAGGGACGGTTCACTCAACACTCTGGAAACTTGGTATTCAGCCTTTATCTGGACTGGTTCAATGCGGAGGGAGCATCAAATCTAGGAAAACACAATTCGATTGGGTCCATCACATTGGTCTGCCTAAACCTGCCTCCAACTCATCGCTACAAGGTTGAGAATATGTATCTTTTTGGTATCATTCCTGGCCCTACCGAACCAAGTCTTGAACAAATCAATCACCTTCTGAGGCCACTTGTTGAGGAACTTCAAAAACTTTGGATGCCGGGTCACTTCTTTAGCTCGACTGCCGCATTTCCACAAGGCAGGATGATACGAGTTGCTATCTTCCCCCTCATAGCAGACCTTCCAGCCCTTCGCAAAGCAGCAGGATTTGGAAGCCATCAAGCAACTAAGTTTTGTTCATTTTGCCTATTGGAAAAGAAGGATATAGAGGAGACCGACATTTCCAAATTCCCCCTCCGCGATCATGATCAACACATCAAACACGCAACAGAATGGCTGGAGACGGACAACCATACCGCACGGGAAAAACTTGTGAAGGAGCGCGGGGCAAGATGGAGTGTGCTGAATGAGCTCAAATACTGGCGACCTATTGAATATTGCACCATTGAGCTGATGCATGCCTTGATACTTGGAGATCTCAAGGATCACAGTCTACGATTTTTCTCACTACCAGCCGCTGCAGCAAAACTAAAGAATATTCAGAAAAAGGATATTAGGTGGCAAAACGACCAGTCATACACGGAGCCGCCATATACCAACCAATTTGGACCCAAGCCAAAGGAAATTCTCAAGAAGGATAAAGGGAAGAGAAAGCGGGAGCCAAGTCCTGAGGCGTCTCCAGCTGAAAAACGGACCAAGCGGACTCAAAAACAAGACCAGGGTCAAGCGTCCGGATTCCGTCAACCACCTAGTTTGCGCATAACGCGTGCTGTTGCCTCTTCATCATCAGGCTCCAGCTCAACCCATGAAACCTCGACTTCAGAAAACTCATCCTCGCACTCATATAACCTTCGACTGAGGAAGCAGATGGTTTATGAGATGAGTGAGCCAGAATCGGGTGGCAGTGACTATGATTCAGACGGAAGTGACAAAACCATCAACCCCAATAAACAAGAGGAGGCTCGGGAAGATGTGGTAGGAGACCCCACTTGTCCCAAACTCACGCCGGAGGAACTTGATGTTGTCAGGCGGACCATCTTGCACACAACTGTGCCTTCATGGATTGACCGTGTACCACAAAACTTGGGTGCAGCTAGCCATGGTTCATTGAAGGCGGCAGAGTGGTTGATTCTCTACAAGATATATTATATAATTGCCTTGATCCCTCTTTGGAATAATCCGGGAATACAACGTCAAAGTGATGAAGAGAAAAGCCGTATTTCAGCATTACTCGAGTCAACAACCTTGTTGTCCACAGTGACCCACTTCCTCACTCTTCCCAAAATCAAACCATCTGATCTGAGAGAGCTTGAAGAGCTATTGGTCAGGTATCGGAAGTGCTTGCAGAAGAATTGGCCCAAAGAACCAAGTCGGCCCAACTTACACCTCACCCAACATTACTCTGCGGTTATCCAAAGATTTGGCCCTCCCCGATCCACAGCTGCATGGGCACAAGAGCGGGTGAATGGATTGCTTCAGAGGTTCCCAACAAACCACCACCCAGGTCAGTGTTATGGGTTTCAGTAACTCAACATGTGGGCTATGATGCAACTAACCATTATTTGTATTC
>Ga0268340_1000141_pt1 | contig 3394 bp, 2 predicted proteins | sample G5R1_MAIN_28AUG2_FD_189926 | JGI IMG/M metagenome (GOLD analysis project Ga0268340, IMG submission 189926) | Phyllosphere microbial comminities from switchgrass, GLBRC, Michigan, United States - G5R1_MAIN_28AUG2017_LD1 | ecosystem: Host-associated > Plants > Phyllosphere > Phylloplane/Leaf... | reverse complement strand
CGCTCAAGCTGAAAAAGTACCAACTCATTCGATCGTTCTTATCAACTTCTTGATGTATCTACCCACTAATTCATCTTATCGAATGATTCTTCGATCAGGCGATCGGTGGCGGAGCACCTTCTCCGCATGATAAAGGAGGGTGGCTCCTTCAGCATGATGTACACGCTGGTCATGTACCTGTAGTTAGCGCCGCCGGAGCATAGCCCTATCACGGAGGGGCTGCTCCTCCAGCTTGATCTCTCGAGGAAGATCAGCATGTACCGTGAGGAAGCCCTGGACTGTCTCATCCAGTGCCTCAAGAACACCGACTTCCCACGGTGCCAGCTCCTCGCCGCCAAGACCATCTTGTCCCTTCTCGTCGGGGAGGCTGCTCGCCCGGTGTTGGTACTCCTTAGAGCCTTACTCTCTAAAGGGTGGAGTTAATCTCACCCTCTAGCGATAAGCCACCAGGAGCACTAAGTGGACACTTCATAGCATTGCCAGAATACTAGGTTGTCATCCCTAGCAGCAATGCTAGAAATGCATGAACGGTATTTGTAGTATGCTCCTTGAAATCTCAACAATTAAATAAATGACAAAGGGTATCCGCAAGCGCACAGATAAAGATTATACCACTGTAGCATTTCAACCGGGAGTAGTCCAGGTATCGTAACTTATAATTTAACCACAGGGAGGAAAATATAGATGGTTGAGAGGGGTGGTAACTTAGATAACTTATGAGAGAATCTATCACATAGCACTTACTTAACAGGGGTAAGCCAATAATAAAAGAGATATTATGATAGTAGCATTGATAACCTAGATAGAGATAACACACAGAGATAGGCATAACTACTCACTAGAACGATCAGCATGGATTAATTAAGAATGCTCCAACTTATCATAAAAATAATTGGAGGCAGGGATATCGCAAAACTTGGGGCCATGAACAACCTCAGCTGAAAAATCCAAATCAAACAAACAATATTAAACAGAACACTTGTATATAATACTCAGTAGAATACTAGGTAAATACTCAATAAAATCCAAATGAAACAGGGCAGGGCAGGGAAGGCATGCTGTGACTCACACTCTTTATAGAAGTCAAAGAAGGCTACGTTGTATTCGGAAAAGCGGTAAGGTAACCACCAGCCTTTCTTTTGGTCGAAATCGGTAAATTATCGGCGGCGTACCACATGAAGAATCATCGCCACCTTCTCCTCCCATGTGCGGAATGGCTGTGCAAGATACATGTAGGTGTGACAGTGCCTAAACATCTGCTCCAAAACCTGCTTCTGCTTTGGAGTCAAGGGCTGCCGCCCCTCCCCCAAATCAGTATGCTTGAAGCTACTATTCAGTTCCACAATGTTGCTGCTTTCACCGCTACCCGTTTTTATATATGCGAAATCAACTGAAAGCAGAGGTTAAGGTTTTTATGTATGCCTAGTATTATTTGAGATATTTGCTATAATAGGACTCTAAATATGGTGCTTTGCTATAATAGGACTTCTATCGTTTGCTTTGCTCAAATGACACCTGAAATATTTGCTCTTTGCAAAACATGACATTATAACCATTTTAATTCATTTGATAATCTAAATACATGTATTTTGTCCTTAAGTGACCATTTTGCCCTCAGCCTTAAAAAGACATGGTCTGGGCATGCTGGCCGCCCGTGGGGGTGCTGGCCGCTGGCCGCCCGTGGCCTGGGCATGCTTGCCGCCCGTGGCTAGCTGGCTTGCTGGGAGTATCCTGCCTTCAGAAACACTGCCGCTATGATTCCACACCTCAGCACTCCAGTAAGAACATGGCACAAATTTCAAGTGCCCCAAACCTCTAGTATTTGCCCTTAGCTGAACCATAATAGCTGGGAGTATCCTGCCTTCAGACAGGCTATATGCAATAATTCTTCTCTTGTTCCATAGTACCATAATCATTTCTCTTATCTTATCAGCCAGGTCAGCAACAGATAAGTCCTTATGGTCTCTAATCCAGTTATTAAATGACTCAGCAATGTTATTAGTTATGTAGTCACACTCAATTTCTGGATTGAAACCACACCTGTACCATAAAAGCTTGTGATTGGTCCGTAACCACTCTACTGCTGCTGCCGATACACTAACCATTTTTGCTAAATTATCATAGAAAATTTCTTCCCTATAAGCCCTTGCAGCAGGATATATCTGGTCAAACCCTCTAAATCTCTTCTTGAAGTTCTTGATAAGATGAATTAAAATGAATTTAGGATTGTCAAATGAATTAAAATGGTCATAATGTCATGTTTTGCAAAGAGCAAACATTTCAAGTGTCATTTGAGCAAAGCAAACGATAGAAGTCCTATTATAGTAAAGCACCATGTTTAGAGTCCCATTATAACAAATATCTCGTATTATTTATTCCAGCTAAACCTGTGATTGATGAAGGCGAAAAAAAACAGGAGAAAGGCTTCACATATGATTAAGTCATGGATTCACTCACAATCTTCAGGGGCCAAATCGAGTATGTAGGATGTTTCTGGTTTATCCTTTCGAGTAGTATCCATCAAGGGGCATACGGTAGTTCCAATCGGTGACAGGTTTCCATCGGTATCCATGTTGACCCGCCCGTTTCTGAGAGTCTCCCGTTTTGCCGCCGGGGAAGAACAGGAAATTCGGGATCGCCGTAACTATGACTTTTTGGAAAACGTATCTCCAACACACCACCATGTGTATATATTAATATAAAATAATAAAAATACCCCTCCGTGTAGTCGAAGTCGGGCGAGACACGCACAGCTCCGATGTCGGTTGTGTTGTTACTGGGCCGGCACCAACAACATCGCGCGTGAGGAATGGCACGGTGGGGTGCATCCGAAGGCACTCCTCGGTGTTGGTGACGACACCACCTGCAGCTACTTGTACTTCGCTGTTTTTTTTTAAATAAAGGAAGCTTTTATTAAGACCTCGGTAGCAATACATCGAGAGATACAAAGCCAAATGAGGCAACTTCCGGCCTCTGCCTAACACGAGGCACACAGCCAAAAAAAGAGAAGAAGTCTGACACAAGCTAGTGACAATCAATTCGTAAACTAGACCGCCACCTATGTGCCTGGGAGAAAATATCCTTGGCCACCTGCGTCAACTGTTGTGATACCGCTACAACTATATCCTGCAAATCCGGCTTCTACAGAATAGCCCAAGTACATAGCCAGTGGGTAACCAAATAGATAACCTGCATAGGAAAAACATTTTTTTTTCTTTCCAAAAACAATATTATTCCTATTGAGCCAAATAGACCAACAGGTCGCCGCTCCTCCTAGAAGGAGCAAAAGCTTGACATCTTTGTTGACACCTCTTAACCACCTATTAAACATATGACCTATATTGTGGGGGTTTTAAAAGACCTGTTGCAACCTGAATAAAAGACCAAATTGAAC
>Ga0268340_1000139_pt1 | contig 3397 bp, 8 predicted proteins | sample G5R1_MAIN_28AUG2_FD_189926 | JGI IMG/M metagenome (GOLD analysis project Ga0268340, IMG submission 189926) | Phyllosphere microbial comminities from switchgrass, GLBRC, Michigan, United States - G5R1_MAIN_28AUG2017_LD1 | ecosystem: Host-associated > Plants > Phyllosphere > Phylloplane/Leaf... | reverse complement strand
GCCGCCGTCAGACACGTCGTATTCGGAATGGTATGGACGAGTCGGAAGCAAGCAAGGCACAAAAGCGTTGCAGCCAATGTGGATCATTGAGTCACAACTACAAGAAGTGTCCTCAGAATGCACTTCACGATGCTGCTGACGTCGGTCCTTCCGGAAATCCCAGAGATGGAGCACCTCCTACGTTCAGACGAGCATCGGCGAGAATTGCTCGTGGAAGGCATTCGGTGTCATGATCCACAATTGTATTTCATTATTTGTAATATGTAGTAATGAAATATGGCAGGTATGTAATGAAGTATTATTGTATTTATGTGTCCAGTTTGTATGAAATATATATTTACCTATGTGTTCTCATATATTTTTGAATGCAGGTATGGAGATGGACTCCTTGCTAGACCCAGTGATCGACTCGAGCCACAGGTCTTACTTTGCAGCTGTTGAGCACCGAGCCCTAGAGGTGCTACGTCCTCGTCCACCCGGCGAGGCGATCTCTATACACCACGATTGGTGTGACCGGTATGTAATGAAATATTATTGTTTATGACTTATGTATTCGCCGGTATTCCTTTGTTTCGACATTTTTTGTTTTTTTGCAGGTTACGTGAGGCCGGCCTACTGACTCTGAGCCGTCTTGTCGAGGTTGGGCCTATTCAGCTCGACCGATCCCTCCTGACGGCGCTCGTTGACAGATGGAGGCCGGAGACACACACGTTCCACCTCCCGTGTGGGGAGATGACTCCTACGCTGCAGGACGTGGCCTACCTCCTCGGCCTCCCTATCGTCGGGGAGGCTGTAGGTCCGCGTGTGGTGGCGGCCTCATGGAAGGATGAGCTGGAGGCCCGTTTTGCCCTGGTTGACCGCGTGGAAGAAGCAGGTCCGATCAACCCGCACCCGCGAGCAGCAGGTCCTTCGAAGACCTGGTTCCTACAGTTTACAGTACGTATTCATTCCATATATAAATTTAATTGTTACAATTCACATGTTCCATTGATAGTTGAAACCATTAATCTTAATTGTTTATGCAGCCTGCCCTGTTGGCTGCGGATGCCGACGAGTACAGTGTGACCAGATCGCTGGAGGCGTACCTACTTTGGTTGTTTGGTTACATCATGTTCAACAACACTCATGGCAACTCGGTCGATAGGATTCTCCTTCCGTATGCACGGGAGATTGCGGATGGGGACGAGGACGTACCGCCCTACAGCTGGGGTGAGGCGGTACTTGCAGCCACTTACCGTGGACTCTGTGACGGCTGCATGAAGACACATGGGAACGCTATCCTGTCAGGGTGCCCACTACTGCTACAGCTTTGGTCGTACGAGAGGCTAGCCGTTGGTCGGCCCTTTGTCAGCCACGAGCCTTACCACGGAGGCATGTACGGCGACGAGGAGGACGAGAGGCCCACTATGGGAACTATCTGGATCTGGCGTCAGGTACGTTCGTATCAAATCTAATTTTGTTATTCATTGTTACATGATGTATTAGCGCAATTTTAATTTTACTTATTCGGAATGCAGAGGTCCTGGGCACATGCGCGGGTTAGACGCGCATATCCTGAGTTTGTTTCGGAGCTCGACATGCTGACGCCCGAGGACGTTGTCTGGGAGCCTTACAGCCCAGAGGCTGTGGCTACCCGTGCACCAGCAGGCCTGTCTTCGCACTGCTCCGCGAATGCGAGCCTGTGGCTTACTTCCGCCGTCCTGGTTTATGACATCGCGGTTGAGGCATATTGCCCCTGGAGAGTCAGGAGACAGTTTGGGCAGCGCCAGGAGTTTCCGGTGCCCACCGCGTTGGAGCGTGTCAGTCGCCAGGACCACAGGTAATTATGAATGAACTTGGCTCATACATTCGTGTCGAATCTAACGATTCTTCGTGGTCCACTTTGTAGGTTGTCAAGGAGTGGCTTGCCGTGCTCTGATGATTGGCTCACCAAGATCCAGCCGTGGGTGGACCAATGGGAACAGGCAGACGAGCTCTTGGTCCATCCAACAGGACCACACACAGACAGCTCCTTTAGGGCTTACCTCACCTGGTACTTACCCCGGACTCGGGCTCGTCTGGTTTTTGTTGACACTCACCCGCAGCCACACCAGGCGAGGCCTCAGGATGGCTATGGCCGGCACCACGTGGAGGCACTAGCTGGCGCGGTGAGTCTCTTGATCATATTTGCATATATATATAATCATATTCATAAGATAATTCATGTGTTTGTAACTTTACTGAATTGATGCAGTTTCGCCTTTGCAACATGATGGAGACGGACTGCTCGACTTACCTGACGAGGGTACGTGCCGGATCCCCGATGACCCAGTTTGAGCAGATAGAGGCATGGTCGAGGCAGCGTGATCAGTTGCGTCAGGTAACGCACAACTTCGGAAGCCGTGTGCAGTACGAAGACAGCCACGGGTCGTCTCAGGCGTCGTCGTCGTTCCCGTGTCCGTCGACCATGCACGGGCCGACGTCGCAGTTCTTCCCAAGTGCAGGTAACGTACATATCTCTTTAAAATTACATCAAGTGTTCCTACATATTTACTAATATCAAATACAGGATACGATCCAGCTACTGCGTTCGGCCATACTGGAATGTTTAGAGGGACAGCACCAGTTGGCGGACCGTATCCAGGGATGGTACCGGGGCCACAGATACCGGCGTACACAGGTTAATTTATGTTTCGTATTTCGGTTTCTACATGTCATTACGAAATATACGAGCGTACGCTAACATCCACATTTTTTGCGTAGGATTCTACCCCGATGCGGGCGCCGGACCTTCTTCTTCCTCCTTTCGACCAGATAACGAGACATTCACCTTAGACGACTTCGACAGCTTGAGTCCAGAAGAGCCTGCCGCGCAAGGTGACCCCGATGTCTTGGGGTATTCACAGCTAGGAGGAGCACCACTTGGGATCTCTCAGCAGCAGACACCGCAGCCCCTTGCGCGTCCTGAGCGACAGGTGAGGTCTCCGGATGTTCTCACCTACTCCGAGGGACATGTCCGTGCCCAGCAGAGGGCTAAGAGGGTCCGACGCCCTAGGGGTGGTTAGATGTATATGATGTTTATTTGTAATGAGATAGCTGTGGACCGCTTATTTGTATCCGATGTTTATGATTGTGGTAGGTTACTTGTCATTTGTTTTTATAGATATTATTTATGTGAACTTATTATGTTTGTGGGTTCCATAATGCTCGTGAAATAAGGGAAGTTCTTGCGATTTTTTTCCGTGATTTAATGAAGGACAAGTTACGTGCGGTAGGAGTTAGCGGCCGAGATCTTGCCGACGATGATGACGAATACACGCTCGAATAGCTCAAAATAGGTCCCTGCAAAAATAAAAGTCCGAGAAAAAAAAGGGGGGCCTGTCGCCCCCCCCAACGGGCGACAGGGCCCTGTCGCCCG
>Ga0268340_1000128_pt1 | contig 3453 bp, 4 predicted proteins | sample G5R1_MAIN_28AUG2_FD_189926 | JGI IMG/M metagenome (GOLD analysis project Ga0268340, IMG submission 189926) | Phyllosphere microbial comminities from switchgrass, GLBRC, Michigan, United States - G5R1_MAIN_28AUG2017_LD1 | ecosystem: Host-associated > Plants > Phyllosphere > Phylloplane/Leaf... | reverse complement strand
ATGAGCCCAGTTTGCATATAAATTTGAAGCATAATTTGAGAGTAACTGATGCGGGTTATAAATAAGTTAACATCCGAGTTTTAAGCCATGTTTATCAGACTAGGGGTGTAATGATTTTTTTCTGCTCATGTTTATTAGACTAGAGGCAGGTGCGAATTTTTTCCAACTTTCCTAGCAATGCACGGGAATAGACATTATTTATCATAGACATATTTTGAATAAACAAACAAATGAGGTCACCTGCATGGCCCTAACCCATATTGGACTAAATTACAAATGACTTCACCTTCAAGTACTTGAAATTCACCATTTTGCAAAGGCGGGGGGTGGTAGTGACCCAAATAGGTAGCCCACTGTATACCAAATGGAACTTGAATACATTTTACCGGTTGGTCCAAGGACCAACATGGCTTCAATTACAAGGAAATACGGTTGTGCAAGCCAATGAGAACAGAAGCGGAAGAGAAGATGTTTACCTGAAATACTAATAACATCCATACTTGTCATCCCCAAGTACTTTCAATGCATTTCAATGATGTGGTAGAGAATTCAAACTTAAACATAATATGTCTAAGGACATACAGATTTGCATAGAGGCATAAATAGACATTGTATTATGGACAAGAACATTTAAAAACAGCACACATTATAATCTTGGATGACTGTAGTAGTACGTTTAGATTTTAGCCTAGGGCTTAGGTGAAATCCGGGTCCACCATTCATGCCCATGAAAGAAGCACAAGGTCTTCATTACAGGGTTGGTGAGATGTTTTTGAACTCGTTTAAACAAGACACAAATGTCTTTTGATGTTTTAGCAGAGATTCACTCTCATTCTGGATTGCGTCAACAGCACCAGGAGCCACGAACATGTTCATGAACTTGTCATCTTTAACAGCAAACAGCTCGAAGCCAAGCGCTATGAACAACCTTTCATGGCTGCATTGCATCATTAGAACAACTATATTAGAAACTCCATAGGTATTACACAAGGCCGTTTAATTCTAGTCATCCTATCCTCCACAATTTAACATGCAGCAGCAACTATGATGAAAATAGACTGACAGTCCATATTTACTACCGACCAACCATTCACTACTGACCAAAGCTAATGGTGACTCAGATGGTTATACTTTTTCTTTAGACAAAGACATTTAGCTAATGGTAACTTAGGTGGTTATAGTTTTTCTTTAGATGAAGACCGTTGTACTAGAACCCAACTAATTTACTAGCCAGGAATCGAAGGTGCTACAGTTTCACTTTGAATACATGTAGAATACACATGCATGAGTACCCAATGGTACAATAAATCAATTCCAGAAGGAATTCCATTCTAGAATACATGTGATATTCAACTATTGCACTGAACATGTATAAACAAGAAAAGTATGTGTAAAACATAAGAAAAGCATGTGTAAAACATAGTTATATGTTGTACATACCATGGTGTTAGGAACCCAGAATTCAATTCAGAGGGAACATTCCTTTCGATCAGGACTTCTCGCATTTTAGCAAAATATTGAGCAGATATCGAGCATATGCTAGAGTACGATGACCCGGACTTTGCACCCAGATCATCAGCACCAGGGATGGCATTGCTATGATGATTACTGTTAGTGTTAGCATATGCAAGCATATTCGCATGCTTTTTCTTTGCCCCACCATCAATCAAGTTTCTGTTGCCTTTCTTCTTACCACCAGTCGAATCTCCTGGCAGATCCGGTGCAGATCTAGGTTGCACTGTTTGCAAGGTGATGTTGCACTGTTTGCACCCCAGGAAAGTGGTAGTAGGGACTCGTGACTGAATCAAGGTGATGTTGCACTGTTTGCTTGCATTTCTTAGACAAATCCTCGACAAACTTATAATATGAGCACCGGACAGCAGCAAGGAAGCCGACATATCCATCCATATCTTCAGCATTTTGATTATCTACTAGGCAAAAAAAAAGAGGAAGAAGCATGTAATCCTGCACTCCAATGACTCCCAAAAGCATGCAAAAGATAGGCGGATTCCATGGAAATGGTAAAAATAATAAGAGTTGTTGCAGATTGTGAACAAGGTATGGCATATAACGAGAAAATTTTGTTTATGTACCTTATAAAGGCTAACATTGAAGAAATTAAGGCACTCCATACATATGTAAAATAGATCTATAATATAAACCAGCAATAGAAAAAGTGTTCCATGGAAAGTTAGGGAATGAATATATATTTTCTTGAAACGAAGGACTTTTTAGTTTTTTACTGTGCTAAAGATGGCTACAATCAACTTCAGTAAGATGGTACCCTTGTTAACATAAGAAGCAAGATGGACCCCAGTATATCAAAATGAAAATCTTACATCTTGAATCATGATTCTAACTACACTCCATTGCAAGTTCAAATAGATTTTGTAGGACAAAGGCAAGCCTATCACATGCAGTATCGATAAGAGGAGCAAGAAATGATTGTGCAGCTGCGCGTGCTATGTCAGCTGCTGCCTCAGTCAATCCACTGCTCCCGCCTCTCTCAGCACGAGCAAGTAGTACCTCTTTTGAAGTTTAGATTCCAGGTGCTTTCTGAGGCACGTAAACCCAATGTATGGTGCATATTTCTCTTCGTTAAAACCACCTTTCACCTTTTCCTGCAACTGGCGCAACACGTCAATATCAACCTGGCAGATTTGGCTCCGAAACTCCTCATTCGTGGTCGTTCCACGATTGTTTGGAAGAGCCACAAAGAATGGGTGGATGTTATCCCCAAGGTAACCGCTGGCACACAAGTAACTATCAATTTCCCACCTTTCCCTGAATTCCTTCAAATGATCAAAACCAGGAACAACTTTGTAAGGCACAATGCCAAGTCCATATCGTGATTCCTAGTGAAGACATTAATGGAACTTGTGTACCAAATTGATGATTGATTGTTGTGCAGCGAGGCATACCTTGAGGCAGTTGTCAAACTTAGAGACGACGATCGTCGTGCGCCTGAACGAGGGATCAATCTCTCTGATAGTATCCAGCCATAGCGAAGATCTCCATTCGACGCTGCTCTGCTAGAGAAACAAGAGGAGACGGTGGGGCGGGCTCGCTATTGACTTCACCATCGACAGGATCTCCTCTGGCATGGCGTCTGGCTCACCCTTCATTGGCTACAGCAGACACTGGATTACATCAAACAGCTGAAAAACTGGCTAAAAAGGTAGAAACCCACTCCTTTCGAATTGAGATACGAGAAGCTCCAAGCTCACATGCATACCCACCTTAAGAACCAAACCTGGGGTGTCAATGATGGTGAGGTTGGGGTAGTGGGCGTACTCGGCCCTCATGACGATGGGCTGGGACACGACGGCGGCCTGGATCTTCTGGAGATATGACTGCGTGCGTGGAGGCGGCAACCCACATCGGTCAGCTGATTAACCTCGATCTGAGAGAGAAAGAAGGGGGGAACTAGGAGAGGAAGCTAAGGAACTTTCA
>Ga0268340_1000113_pt1 | contig 3606 bp, 4 predicted proteins | sample G5R1_MAIN_28AUG2_FD_189926 | JGI IMG/M metagenome (GOLD analysis project Ga0268340, IMG submission 189926) | Phyllosphere microbial comminities from switchgrass, GLBRC, Michigan, United States - G5R1_MAIN_28AUG2017_LD1 | ecosystem: Host-associated > Plants > Phyllosphere > Phylloplane/Leaf... | reverse complement strand
TTAACATGAGGGTTTTGGCCTTGGTAGTTCTACTGCTTTTATTATTAAAACATTTGATTTCATTCATTTTACCACTGCAGGAATACCATGTGATTTTTGGTCAGTTAGAGCTTACTATCTGAATGTGTCAGGTACTGATGGCAAACAAACGAAGAAAACCTCTATTTCTTTTTCTGCAAAGCATGTAATCTCATTGTTTAACTGTGGTTTGAAAGGATGATTAGCTATATACCTCAGCAAAACAAGTTTTTTTTCAGCGAGTAAACAAGGGCTTGTTGCTGTGGTCTGTGGGCATTGGTTTGCAAGCTGAGCACACTAAGGACATGGCAGATTATGGATCTTTATTTGCTGAAGCAATCTGTAGGATTAGGTGCCGAACCAAAACTTTTGCCTGCTTTTGAATGAGCATGATTATGTTCGAGTGCTAAACATTGAAGTGGTGGATTCAACAACAGTTTTAGTAGCAAAACTCACTGGTTCATGGCAGCATTGATACTTAGGGATTCGCAATGGTGAGGCAGTGTCAGTTTGCGAACTGGATGGCAAGAGAAAAAAGGTTGGAGTCTGCACCAAAGTCACTGAACAGGTTGGGTGGAACCAACAGGAAGGGTAATCATTTTTTGTTCATTGCTTATGTTGCAAATCCATCTTTCATCAACATCAAGTTGATGGATGAGGATCATGATGTTTGATCCTTGCTATACACTAAAAAGTGTCTTTAAGTTGCTGATGCAATCATTTTAAAAAAGTTGCTTGCAGGCTCTCAATATTATACTTGTTTGCTGGCAGGCTGTCAATTGCATAACAGTGATTTTGGCTCCAAAACTAATTTAAATGAGTTGACCTGCAAAAATTACATGCCAATAACACTTGCATCTTGGGAAACACATGTAGTATCTTTAATGGATTGTGGAAGTAGATGACTTATCTGTCCTGTATCCAGGTTCATCGAGGACAATTGAATTGTTTGACGGTTGTCGCGTCAAATGCCGCTTCTTGGACCTAGGGGCATCTAAACCTGCTACCTTGTCTGTTTTTTTTTTTTTGGATAAAGCTACCTTGTCTGTTGAAGAAATGATATCTATTGCTGAGCAAAGCTGATGTCATCTTCTTCTTTTTTCTTGATTTTTCAGCGTCACCAGGGTTAAGGGCAAATTTTGACTTTGCTGCTACCCTTGCCTGTCTGGGAACCATTTTGTTTTTTTTTTCATTCTCAGACAGGTACAGAACACACAAAAAAGGAAAAAACTCAGATTTCTTCCCATCTCCACTTGTTTGCTTCTGTAGAAATTTATGTAACTTCCAGTGCAATCGTTTGAGGCTAGAGTCGAAACATATAAGTAGTGTATGGACTGGGTGTGTCTTTACATAAATCTCAACAGCATGCATTTGTGTTAACCTCTATTTAATGTGTCCTATTGGTTCTGTGTTTCCCCCTCTAGCTTCTTTCCCTGTTTGTAACTAATTATTTTTCCATTGATATTTTGTAAAACTTTAGGATATTTTAAATTCAGTTACCAAAACAGTTGTTCGTGAAAATGATGTGATTTGTTAAGACTAGTGTAATTGTACTGGTGGTGACGCAATTAATGTACATTTTACAACATGTAACTTCTCTTACGGCACTGTACAATGCTAGTTTAGTTGACTAAGCTTGGTAGGCTAATCAAACCGGATAAGAAAACAACTTTGAATTCTGCCGATGTTTTCCCTAGCATGTGTTACTAAAAATGGGTGGTCTTGAGCTCTTATCATCATTTCTTACTTTCTATAAGCTGTATAAAGGTCTGTAGAAATGAAAACATTTTGCTTGGAGCAGAGATCTAGCTAGCAACAATTTTTTTGATCGAACCCTAGATTAGTTCTATAATGTGAAAAATCCTGAGTGATGGTGTATTTCTTATGGAACGTTACTTATATTGAAGTCCAAGAAGCTTTGTAAAGACCTTCTGCTGCCAATGTGTGTGTAATCGCTGCTCGTTAAGATGGATGAGGCTCTTTTGATTAGTGTGAATATGAAATTCAGCCAGCTGCAGGTAGTGCCTCCATTGCTCCACAGCAGTCAAAATGGCTAGATACTCTTTCTCATAAGTTTACAACCCTTGAGTTTTAGGCCCCAAGGCTTTACTGGTATAAGCTAAAGGTATAAGCTAAAGGACAACCAACTTGCATTAACACAGCACCCACCCCCACAGCACAAGCATCAGTTTTGATCACAAAGAGAAGAGAAAAATCTTGCATAGGACAGGTGATGAACATAAGGCAGATTTCAACTCCTGGAATGCCACTGCATGCTCAGATGTCCACACAAACAGAGTATTCTTTTTTAGCAGAGAAGTGAGAGATCTGACGAACACTGCAAAGAACCTCACAAACTTCCTGTAATAACCAGCCAGACCTAAAAAGCTTCTCAATTCCTTAACATTACTGGGTTGAGGCCATTGGAGCACAGCTTGTATTATACAGGGGTCAGTTGCCAGACTGCCTTTCCTGATCACATGGCCTAAGTAGTTAATTTGTGTCTTGGCAAAAGAACACTTGGACAATTTCATTTGCCACTGATCCTCAGCTAACAGTTGAAGCACTGCTTTTAGATCCTGCAAATGATCTTCAAAAGAGTTGCTGTAGACTAAAATGTCATCAAAGAAGACAACAACACATCTTCTCAGAAAGGGAGAAGTGCTGTGTTCATGGCCCCTTGAAAAGTTCCTGGAGCCCCACATAGACCAAATGCAACTACTTTAAACTCAAAATGGCTGTGGTGTGTTTGAAATGCAGTTTTATACTCCTCACCGTTATTCAACCTAACTTGGTGATACCCCAAGCTGAAATCAATAGTGGATAACCAGCTTGCTTTGGCTAACTCATCCATGAGCTGATCAAACACCAGTATAGGAAACTTACTCTTGATTGTCACCGCATTCAAATATCTGTAATAAACACAGAAACGCCAAGAGCCGTCCTTCTTTTTAACCAACAAGATAGGAGATGCAAACTCACTATTACTAACTTGAACTAACCCCTTATCCAACATATCAGCCATTTGGGCTTCAATTTCATCCTTCAAGGCAGGAGGGTATCGATAAAGTCTCACATGGACACGTTTGGTGCCAGGAACTAATGGTATAACATGATCACAGTCCCGAGCAGGAGGTAACCCAGAAATAGGAGCTAACACAGAAGCAAACTCAGTCAGCAGAGCTTCAATTTCCGGAGGTAATTCATGCTGCTTATTGATGTCAGTATGAGAAGAATCCAGACTGCAGAGCTGAATAACATACATTTCTGGGAGCTGAGGCAATGTCCCTTGCAAGCACACAGTATTGCCATGGTGAGAAAACTGGATCCACTTGTGTAACCAATGAATCTGCATACGACTATGTTCCTCAAGCCAGTCCATGCCAATGATTAAATCAAAAGTACTCAAGGGTAGCACTTTCAGATCAGAGACAAAATGATGTCCTTGAACAGACCACTGCGCAAGAGGTAAGTGAGAAGTACACTCCATGACACCCCCTATTAGCCACTTGAACATAATTGCGGAAGCCATGGGGAACACACCAGAGAGATTGTCAGCAATTTGCTTGGCAATAAAAGAATGTGAAC
>Ga0268340_1000111_pt1 | contig 3620 bp, 5 predicted proteins | sample G5R1_MAIN_28AUG2_FD_189926 | JGI IMG/M metagenome (GOLD analysis project Ga0268340, IMG submission 189926) | Phyllosphere microbial comminities from switchgrass, GLBRC, Michigan, United States - G5R1_MAIN_28AUG2017_LD1 | ecosystem: Host-associated > Plants > Phyllosphere > Phylloplane/Leaf... | reverse complement strand
TGTGGGAACTATGCCGCTGTCCAAGAGGGACGAAAATCTTGGACAATTTCGGTCAGACCCTGAGTGCAATGTGCTTATTGGGTCCATAAAAGCTGCCGGAGTAGGAATTGATTTGAGATGTGCTCAAAATGTCTATCTGATGGTGTGTTGGTTTTATTCTTGATTCTAACATTCAAAAGTGACAAGACTTATATGGAGGTTTACTTGACAAACAGGAGCCCGGATGGAATCCAGGGGTGGAGGCTCAGGCTGTGGATCGGCTTTACCGGCTTGGACAAGTGCATGAGGTTCATGTATATCGATACTATGTAGAAGGATCACTCGAGATGAATATACACCAGGTTCAGAAAAGGAAGGGAGAATTGGCCATGTAAGTATACGTTGAAGCTTCCCTGACGGCTGATCAAAATTGAAAGAATAAGGCGAGAGACTGAATCTTCAAACTGTGTTATTGTTTTCAGACTAAGTGTACCATTGCATGGTAATGAGGATTATGAATGTGCACAATTGTTGATGAGTAATCTGGGGATGTAGGATTTGCTGGAGTAGAATAACTTACTTGGATTGTAGTAATAGAAACCAATTTGGATAAATTGACGGCTGGCCTGGAGCAAAGAAGTTCCTTTTGTTGTTCTGAAAGAGTAGAAAGATACTCGGGGGAATAGCAGTTTATGGGAAGATTAAGTGGGACATTTTCAAAAGGTGTGTTGACTACCGGTGCTGGGGAAGGTTTCCGTATTTGTTCCAGAGTGAAGGCTTGTACGTGGAGGGGCCCTTGCAAAGTGATCATTTTGTTAACGTGCATTTGATCGAGCTGGGTGGCAAGCTTAGTGAATAGTGTGGAGCGCCACTTGAGAGGAATCCTTAAGAGAACTCTCTTGGAGATGATTTCGGTATCTGAGGAGCACTTGATGAGGTCAAAGAGCTCCATTTCGTCGGGGGAGATTGGAAGGGTTGACAAGGTTTCTTGCCGGTGTGTCTGGAGCTGGGGAGAGGGGAATAGTGGTATGTAAGGAGCAGAAAGGTAAGTCATAATGTTGTGAATTCTAAACTAACTTGTGATCGTAATTTGGTTTTCTTTTGGGATTGTTTCTTGTTGGCTATGTGTTGTGGGGAATGTTGACCCAATCGTAGACTGTTCTTTCTCCCGACAAACCAACGATGAAGAATCCCGGTTTGCAACAAGTTGTTGGAGGCATGAGTTGGATCAATATGGAACGCTTTGAAGGCACCAGCTTGATTGGCGTGGCTCCAGTGTTTGAGGATGAATTGGGATAGCAAGCTGTTCCAGTTGCCTTCCCACGGTTCATCCCAGGCAAAAGTCAAACCCGGAAATTTTGAGAGATTGAGGTCGTGAATAAAGAGTGTATGGTAGATGGAGGGGATTTTCTCAGAGACTTTGGTTGTTGCCGAGGGAGGAATATTGTCGATAGGGTGTAGTAAGATGGAAGCAGGAAGATTGGAGGCAGTGAGTAGGTTGCTTGGAGAGGGAGGTTGCATCCATTTGTCCGATGGGGTCTTGAGATTTAGCTCCAAGAGAGTGCGGGTGAAGGAGGCAATACAACGACTAATGGGTGCATTGGAATTTGGGAGGACTGTGGAAAAGAGCTTTTGAAGCTTGCGGCCACTGGTTGGAGGCTTGCCATTTGGGAAGTACAATTTGGGCGCGGATGGCATCATGAAACAAGAATGAGTAGGTGGTGGGAGGGAGGGACTTTGATAGGCAAAACAGACGTATTAAATACTGTGAAATTGGGTCTTTGGGTTCCAGTTGGACACAACCGGGACAAAGGTAGCATACATGTGTGTTTTTGGTAAAGGGGATCTTGATAACGGATCTCAAGGGCAAAGGGTTGGTATTGTGTTACATGCATGAAAGGGTCTTGCTTGGTTGGTGAATGATACAAGCGTGCTGTGTTTGGATCTGATCGATGGATGAGAGTACAGGGTGCTGGTGGGTACGCTATTGTACGGCCGTACAATAGCGTGACACAAGGTGGGAGCAACAGGAATGAGGGACATGTTCATTCCATGTGTCAGGTGAGATTTGTGTGAAAGGTTTGAACACAGGCGGACCGACACAGCTTTTGGGTAGACGCCCATTAGCACACAGAAGCATGACAAAGATGATTCATGGATGCTGACTGATAAAAGATGTTGGACCAAAGAAAACAATGGATTCTCATTTCCAGGTTAAATGATGGAAAGAGGATGTCACCAGCAACAAAAGTGAGGCTCCATCAACTCGAGAACAAGGTTGATGACCCAACCACAAAGTTTTCACTAGAAATATAAAAAGCTATCATGGATTGGATCTCAATGAAATAAAAGACATTCTTTATGAGTTATCTCGAGAACCATAACACAGAGAGGGACACAAGAAGGGCTTTGAAAGTGGCGACAAGGAGGATTTCCAACAGGATAGCGAGTTCCAAACTCAAGGCAGAAAGGACCGATTCTGTTTTAAACCATCCAGGAGCCAGCTACAACAGACGGTGGAATATTAGTTGGGTGCAAGTTGTGGAATTGGCAGAGGAAGAACGTTACTTAGTGGGTGTCTTGGGGAGCTTATTTGTCTTTAGAAGAGCCAACTGGTTTCAAAGGGATTCGGACAACAGGACCTTCCTCGGCATGAAGAAATGATTGTCAGAAAAACCCATTTGAAGAGGAAAAATTAATGGGCATACCTTTCCCCACTCTGCATCTGCGTGCATCCCAACACGCCTTCACATTAGGAACCGCAGCTCTGGGTATTTTAAAGTCATACGCCAAGCTTTCCAACTTTCCCTGGAACACTACGTACACTTCCCAATTGATGTTGTCCATGGCAGCTTCAGTAGCCCAACGGGGGTTGGCCTTTTGGGCCTCAGTGGGGGAAGGCTCCAATAATTCTAACTCGCGATCCACCCACAATTGCTGCTCTTGAAGCCATTTCAATTGGGTTTCAGTCAGTTGGTGGTATGAGTGCATGATGGTGGATTTAGAAGGCTGGTATGAAGTCGATGGGACAATGTTGGGTGTTGGGGGTAGTAGTTGTATGACAAAAGGCCCTATTTATAACTTTGGGTAGGGGTAATGACACCAACATATGCTGGGCACCGTATCCTGATCCTCAGACCAGGCATTATTGGAAACACGTGTGAATTCAAGGCAGAATGTCGTAACTAAGTGGCTTTGGAACCAAATTCCAAGATAGAATCATGCAGAATAAAGAGAATTCTGCAATGATGTGACATGAGATGGTATTCCGCGTTGTCGAAATCTCAGATCTCCAAAAGCAAAGGCGATAGAGGGGGGTAGATCATGCATTTTGACTGAATTTGAACAGGATCACCATTGAGATGCATATATTATTGCAATACTTATGGATGTGTTACTATCACCTGATGCCGAGTGAAGCGCACATTGGGTATTAATAGATGCAGATAATCTTGGCATTGTTTCACCTTTCCCCACCAACTAATAGTGTTTGATCTTCAGCATACTCCTTCGTTTTTCAAGAATCGAGATGTCTCAGTACAACCAGTATGTGTGTCTTTGTGAACAATTCTCTTGCAACACGGTGAAACATGAGGTAGCAGGAGTTGGCACTGTATGTGGAAGAGTCTTATCACGTCAGG
>Ga0268340_1000094_pt1 | contig 3892 bp, 3 predicted proteins | sample G5R1_MAIN_28AUG2_FD_189926 | JGI IMG/M metagenome (GOLD analysis project Ga0268340, IMG submission 189926) | Phyllosphere microbial comminities from switchgrass, GLBRC, Michigan, United States - G5R1_MAIN_28AUG2017_LD1 | ecosystem: Host-associated > Plants > Phyllosphere > Phylloplane/Leaf... | reverse complement strand
GTTTCGTAGTGTTTGGGTGCATTTGGGACCATTTCATTATTGCATGAAACTCGGTGCAAAATGGGCTGAATTGGTGCAATTAATGCAAAAGTTTGTGCCACGAAGTTGCATAAGAATTTTTCGCAACGAGCACACCCGATCCAACCCATAGGACCCTAAACTTATGTTTTGGCGCATTTCATAGTGTTCGGGTGCATTTGGGATTGTTTTGTTACGGCAGTAAACTCGGTGGAAAACGGGCTGAACTGGTGCAATTAATGCAAAAGTTCATGCCACGAAGTCACGTCATAATTTTTCGCAACGAGCGCACCCGATCCACCCCATTGGACCGTAACATCATGTTTTGGTGCGTTTCATAGTGTTTTGGTGCCTTTGGGAATGTTTTGTTACGACAGTAAACTCGGTGCAAAATGGGCTAAACTGGCGCAAGTAATGCAAAAGTTCGTGCCACAAAGTCGCGTCGGAAGTTTTCGTAAAGAACGCACCCAATCCACCCCATTGGAACCTGAACTCATGTTTTGTTGCGCTTCGTAGCGTTTGGGTGCATTTGGATCCATTTTGTTACTGCTTTAAACTCGATGCAAAATGGGCTGAACTGGTGCAATTAATGCAAAAGTTCATGCCACGAAGTTGCGTCGGAATTTGTCGCAACAAACGCACCCGATCCACCCCATTGGACCAAAAACTCATGTTTTTTTGTGTTTCGTAGTGTTTGGGTGCATATTGGACCATTCTGTTACAGCATGAAACTCGATGCAAAATGGGCTAAACTGGTGCAATTACTGCAAAAGTTCATGCCATGAAGTCATATCGGAATTATTCGCAAAGAATGCACCCGATCCACCCCAATGGACCCTAAACTCATGTTTTTTTGCATTCCGTAGTGTTTGGGCGCATTTGGGGCCATTTCGTTACTGCATGAAACTCGGTGCGAAATAGCCTAAACTTGTGCAATTAATGCAAAAGTTTGGGGCACGAAGTTGCGTCGAATTTTTCGCAGTGAGTGCACCCGATTGAACCCATGGGACCCTTAACTCATGTTTTGGCGCGTTTCATAGTGTTCAGGTGCATTTGGGATTGTTTTATTACGGCAGTAAAACTCGGTGCAAAACGGGCTGAACTGGTGCATTTAGTCCAAAAGTTCGTGCGACGAAGTCGCGTCGGAATTTTTCGCAACGAGCGCACCCAAACCAGCCCATATGACCCTAAACTCATATTTTGGCGCGTTTCATAGTGTTTGGGTGCATTCGGGATTGTTTCGTTACGACAGTAAACTCGATACAAAACGGACTGAACTGGTGCAATTAATGCAAAAGTTAATGCCATGAAGTCATATCGGAATTATTTGCAATAAATGCACCCGATTCATTGCATTGGATCCTAAACTCATGTTTTGGTGCGTTTCGTTGTGTTTGGGTGCATTTTGAATCATCTTTTTAGTGCAGGAAACTCGGTGCAAAACGTGCCGAACTGGTACAATTAATGCAAAAGTTCATGCCACAAAGTTGCCTTGGAATTTTTGCAACAAACGCACCAGATGCACCCCATTGGTCCCCAAACTCATGTTTTGTTGTGTTTCGTAGTGTTTGGGTGCATTTGGGACCATTTCATTATTGCATGAAACTCGGTGCAAAATGGGCTGAATTGGTGCAATTAATGCAAAAGTTTGTGCCACGAAGTTGCATAAGAATTTTTCGCAACGAGCACACCCGATCCAACCCATAGGACCCTAAACTTATGTTTTGGCGCATTTCATAGTGTTCGGGTGCATTTGGGATTGTTTTGTTACGGCAGTAAACTCGGTGGAAAACGGGCTGAACTGGTGCAATTAATGCAAAAGTTCATGCCACGAAGTCACGTCATAATTTTTCGCAACGAGCGCACCCGATCCACCCCATTGGACCGTAACATCATGTTTTGGTGCGTTTCATAGTGTTTTGGTGCCTTTGGGAATGTTTTGTTACGACAGTAAACTCGGTGCAAAATGGGCTAAACTGGCGCAAGTAATGCAAAAGTTCGTGCCACAAAGTCGCGTCGGAAGTTTTCGTAAAGAACGCACCCAATCCACCCCATTGGAACCTGAACTCATGTTTTGTTGCGCTTCGTAGCGTTTGGGTGCATTTGGATCCATTTTGTTACTGCTTTAAACTCGATGCAAAATGGGCTGAACTGGTGCAATTAATGCAAAAGTTCATGCCACGAAGTTGCGTCGGAATTTGTCGCAACAAACGCACCCGATCCACCCCATTGGACCAAAAACTCATGTTTTTTTGTGTTTCGTAGTGTTTGGGTGCATATTGGACCATTCTGTTACAGCATGAAACTCGATGCAAAATGGGCTAAACTGGTGCAATTACTGCAAAAGTTCATGCCATGAAGTCATATCGGAATTATTCGCAAAGAATGCACCCGATCCACCCCAATGGACCCTAAACTCATGTTTTTTTGCATTCCGTAGTGTTTGGGCGCATTTGGGGCCATTTCGTTACTGCATGAAACTCGGTGCGAAATAGCCTAAACTTGTGCAATTAATGCAAAAGTTTGGGGCACGAAGTTGCGTCGAATTTTTCGCAGTGAGTGCACCCGATTGAACCCATGGGACCCTTAACTCATGTTTTGGCGCGTTTCATAGTGTTCAGGTGCATTTGGGATTGTTTTATTACGGCAGTAAAACTCGGTGCAAAACGGGCTGAACTGGTGCATTTAGTCCAAAAGTTCGAGCGACGAAGTCGCGTCGGAATTTTTCGCAACGAGCGCACCCAAACCAGCCCATATGACCCTAAACTCATACTTTGGCGCGTTTCATAGTGTTTGGGTGCATTTGGGATTGTTTCATTACGACAGTAAACTCGGTACAAAACGGACTGAACTGGTGTAATTAATGCAAAAGTTAATGCCATGAAGTCACATCGGAATTATTTGCAATAAATGCACTCGATTCACTGCATTGGATCCTAAACTAATGTTTTGGTGCGTTTCGTTTGTATTTGGGTGCATTTTGAATCATCTTTTTAGTGCAGGAAACTCGGTGCAAAACGTGCCGAACTGGTACAATTAATGCAAAATTTCATGCCACAATGTTGCCTTGGAATTTTGCAACAAACGCACCAGATGCACCCCATTGGACCACAAACTCATGTTTTGTTGCGTTTCGTAGTGTTTGGGTGCATTTGGGACCATTTCATTATTGCATGAAACTCGGTGCAAAATGGGCTGAATTGGTGCAATTAATGCAAAAGTTTGTGCCACGAAGATGCATAAGAATTTTTCGCAACGAGCGCACCCAAACTAGCCCATATGACCCTAAACTCATATTTTGGCGCGTTTCATAGTGTTTGGGTGCATTTGGGATTGTTTCGTTACGACAGTAAACTCGGTACAAAACGGACTGAACTGGTGCAATTAATGCAAAAGTTAATGCCATGAAGTCATATCGGAATTATTTGCAATAAATGCACCCGATTCACTGCATTGGATCCTAAACTCATGTTTTGGTGCGTTTCGTTGTGTTTGGGTGCATTTTGAATCATCTTTTTAGTGCAGGAAACTCGGTGCAAAACGTGCCGAACTGGTACAATTAATTTAAAAGTTCATGCCACAAAGTTGCCTTGGAATTTTTGCAACAAACGCACCAGATGCACCCCATTGGACCCCAAACTCATGTTTTGTTGCGTTTCGTAGTGTTTGGGTGCATTTGGGACCATTTCATTATTGCATGAAACTCGTTGCAAAATGGGCTGAATTGGTGGAATTAATGCAAAAGTTTCTGCCACGAAGTTGCGTAAGAATTTTTAGCAACGAGCACACCCGATCAAACCCATAGGACCCTAAACTTATGTTTTGGCGCATTTCATAGTGTTCGGGTGCATTTGGGATTGTTTTGTTACGGCAG
>Ga0268340_1000087_pt1 | contig 3962 bp, 2 predicted proteins | sample G5R1_MAIN_28AUG2_FD_189926 | JGI IMG/M metagenome (GOLD analysis project Ga0268340, IMG submission 189926) | Phyllosphere microbial comminities from switchgrass, GLBRC, Michigan, United States - G5R1_MAIN_28AUG2017_LD1 | ecosystem: Host-associated > Plants > Phyllosphere > Phylloplane/Leaf... | reverse complement strand
AAGCATTCTGGCGAGCAAAGCTGAGCAGCATTCTGCGGAGGCAGTGTGGAGCGTCCTGGCGGACCTATGGGTTGAGCTCATCGTCTACATCGCGCCGTCCACCAACGGGGAGTGCGTGGGAGCGCACGAGAATGTGCTAGCCAAGGGCGGCGAGTTCATCACTGTGCTCTGGGCGATGGCGACACATGCCGGCATGAGACGCCCGGACACACCGATCTCGAGAGGGAGCAACGCCTGACATGTTTCTGCAACGGTGTGCTTGTTGTGCTGTCTTGTTTGCTAGTTTGGTGTGGCTGCCGCACAAACGTTAATTTGCTTCATCGGGTGTGCATGTTTTTTTTTCTTTCTTCAGAACAAATATGTATCTAGCGTGCACGTTGCTTGTGTTTTGTCCCCTTCTTATTTGACTGCAGGATCTGCTTCTGTGGGTGTATGAACAAAATAATATGCGCACACATTGTTCTCAAAGTCCCAAAGAAATAAAACTAACATATTTTCATGTCTTCAAATGCTTGAACATTCAGTCAATGATATTAGTTTTCAATAACTAAATGAAAATGTGTTTCACTTTGTTGGTCGTTTTTATACGCCGTTGGATCAAAGATCTAATGGTTAAAACTAGCTATGGCTTGAACGTAAGTCTTATGGCCATGTTTGGTTTAGGTAGCACACCTAGCGCTACAAGAGAATTTTGCATGCATGGAGTACTAAATAAAGTTTATTTGCAAAATCTTTCACAGATGGGTGCAACTTTGCGCAATGAATCTAACGAGCCTAATTAATTCTTAATTGGCTATAGTAATGCTACAGTAACTATTCTCTAATCATGCAGTCAAAGACCTCATTACATTAGTCTCGCGAAGTAGCGCAGAGGTTGTGGAGTTAGTTTTGTAAACTGCCTTTATTTAATACCCCTAATTAATGGTCAAAGTTAGCTACAGTACCCTATGCTACAAAACCAAACATGGCCATATGTTCAAGCACTTGAAATTTAGCACCAGCTCAAAACTAATATTTTGATTCCATAAGTGATTACCTTTTAAGTAATACTTGGACCTTGGGGCCCAACCTGCTTTGTCATGCCAGGCCATCCTCAGACTCATGGCCTGAATTTCAGGCTCTTTCTTAGCTTTGTTTTTAAGAATAAGAAAAATACAGCTTTGACCTCTTACACCAAGAGGCTAAGGCCAAGTAGACAAAAGTGCAGTACGCAGACTGCTTAGCAATAGCTAACAACCCCTCCCTTTAAACTAAAAGGTTAAGAACAAACCCCTCCCTTTAAACTAAAAGGTTAAGAACAAACCTCTCTCACACACAAGAAAGACCACAACATCTAATAAGTGATTCTACTTCTAATGTTCCACCTCGCCTTGCAAACAACTCCAGCACCATTCCTTCCATCAGGCCGCAATTCTTCTTCTGGTGATCTTTCTCTTCCTCTTTAGCAAACAGATACCAGAGTCTCATCCAATGTGTTCACCTGAAGATCACCTACAGATATGAGTTAGGGTGTTCTTTTTACTGAAAACTGCATCATTTCGACACAACCAAATAGCCCAGCACATTGCTGCAGCCCCTACCAATACTTGTTTCCTGAGTTACGTTTATGAGAAAACCCCCCCAGCCAGTGTCACATCTGGTTTAAGGAAGAAACCGAATGCATCTCATATGTGCGCCAGGATCAAGTTCAGACACATATGATAGACTTATAAAGTGAATATCATTACAATGCCATAACGAAAGAGACTATAAAATACTTTATTACATGACCGGCAGTCTTAAACATAAACGAATAACAAGCATCTCAGAGTAACAGCGAACATCGTCTTCACAGGCAGATGACTGGGAGACATACACCTAGAACTCCTCGAAGTCTTCAGGCAACTCCAAACAGTTATCTTGGTCTGAACAGCGTTATGCAAGGGTGAGTACTCTTATGGTTGGTACTCAACAAGTGGCAGGGAGAAAATATACTACATGCAGGGCTGAATCAAGGGATAGCTGACATGGTGTGACTGCAGTAAGCTCTTTTAGTTGATCAGATTTTAATTAGCAAGCATTAACTAAGTGTAAGTGTATACCGGTATCCCAGAGATAAGTAAAAGAAGTAAAACAGTAACCATAAATAAGGACATCAATTTAGATCATCTTCAAGTTCAATTATCATGTGAGGGTCCAAGCCGCTCATGACCATGAGCACGACTGATATATCAGTTTTACACTCTGCAGAGGTTGTACACTTTCACCACAATTCGTGTTCCCCTCTTAAACACTTCCTTTGGTGAGTGGCGTGGCGAGAGGTTCACTACAAGGCCTTTACAAAGATTCCCTAACCTATGACATCCCGCTAAGGTTTCAATCCAAAGCGGTCATAACTCTCCCTAATGAGGAGGTACCTTAGCCAAGGACCATAAAACAAAAACTCAAGAGGACTGAACTATACCCTGTCGATGCATCCTCAATTTCCCTTTCGGTAAGATTGTCACAAGCTAGAGTTTCTAATTAGTTAGTCAAGATCAGAGCCATGTGATATTGTAGTTGTACTGTTTTTCTGGGTGGTTCTCCATGTTCCAATTAAAGCATATGATCTTTCTTAAAACAAGAGGTGCATGAAGTAAACAAGTGTATCATTGTTTCCAAGTTGCCAACCTTAGTCTAGTATGAGAGCAACTAGCATAGCTACAAGAATAAAGTAAACCCAAGCCTGATCAAGGTAGATAATAAACAAACTAGGCTCATCCTTAGTTTGGGTCCCATCAAATTATAGACTCATGCATTGCATATAAAGTAAATGTGAATAATTGATAATTATGGGACAACAAGAATGATCAAGGGTCCACTTGCCTTCCTCAAAGTGCGGCTACTGATCAGTGTCGTCAAAGCCTTGCTCTTGCTGATCCTTGAAAGGTGCACTGTTTAAACGATAGCATAAACAATGGCAGGCTTGTCAATACTGAGTTTATTATTAGTACCAGCCTTCCTTCCTCCAACAAAAGTTTTCCCTTTCAACTACTCAATTTTTCTAAAATCTTTCTTCTACCTGACTCTGGTCTTCAATAGCTAACTTCTGATGATGCATTGGAATACTCAGGTATTTAAAGGGAAACCCTCCTTGCATCCAAATACACCAATATATTTCTTTATAGCTTCTCCAAGACAAAAGAGTTGATCTTTAGTCCAGCCAGGCTTTCAAAAGCACACAACACTAATTTTAGGTTTCTTGTCCCCGCTCAATGTCATCTTCTAAGAATAGAATAGTGTCATCTGCATATTGCAGAATTCACGGTCTTCCATCTATCAAATGTGGCACAACTCCCTTTATTTGATTGTCCTCTCTTGCCCTTGAAACCAGTAATGCTAGCATATCAGCCACTAAGTTGAACAAGATTGGTGATAGAGGGTCACCCCGCCTTAGTCCTTTCTTTGTTTGGAAAAAATTACCCACATTATCATTGCCCTGGATCCCAACACTTCTCCAGTAACTATTTTCTTTATCCAATCACACCATTGAGGAGCAAAATCCTTCATTCTGAAAGTTTGGTGTAGAAATTACCAATTCACCTTATCATAGGCCTTCTCAAAATCTAATTTTAGTAGTATTCCATTTTGCTTTTTCCTTTTGAGTTCATGAATTGTCTCGTGCAGCACAACTACTCCTTCAAGTATATATCTGTCGCAACTCAAAATTTTAATTTTGGGTTGTGAATATTCTTTTGAATATAATTGTTCACCTTCTGAATACTTTGATAATTTTCCAGAATTTTCTGGCAATTATTCTCATTTTCCCTAGAGCCACTACCGGAAACAGTATGTTTGCGGAGTGCAATCCTTCCGGAACTTGGCAATCAATCAATTTGCCGAGTGTAGCATAAAAAACTCATGGAAAACATTATACACTCGGCAAATAGCCTCTATCCTGTAGTGAGCTAAATCCATTTAATGGGATGTTCTAGAATTTTTTC
>Ga0268340_1000078_pt1 | contig 4228 bp, 3 predicted proteins | sample G5R1_MAIN_28AUG2_FD_189926 | JGI IMG/M metagenome (GOLD analysis project Ga0268340, IMG submission 189926) | Phyllosphere microbial comminities from switchgrass, GLBRC, Michigan, United States - G5R1_MAIN_28AUG2017_LD1 | ecosystem: Host-associated > Plants > Phyllosphere > Phylloplane/Leaf... | reverse complement strand
ATTGATTCAGATCGTCTTGACAAAGCTGTGTGTCCCTGTCACTAGATTCCTATCATCCCAGTGAGCAAGTGAATATATTTACACAGCTTTCCATCATGCATGGAAGCGCATTTCCTTTACTCATGTATCTCCTTCTTTGGTTTTATAAACTGGTTGGAGTTTCATAAAATTGGTTGGCCTGAAATGGAGGTAATGAATATAAAAATTTCATGTGTAACCTAGGAAGAAGATCTCTAAACCCACCCAGGCAAAAGCCAATGCAAATAATATTATATCTCCTTAGTCATACAAGGCACACTACAAGATATTCTGGTTTCTCAAAAAGTGAGAGCTTCAGGTGTTTATGGTATCTCCATGTCAGGTCAACATGCTCTGCGTGATTCCACAATTACTCCTCATCAGCATGGATTTTCAACTTTATCTCCTAATATCTTGATGAAAGATATATTCAAAGAAGAATCAAATCCATTAATAATGAAAAAAATTCAAGTTTTTCCATAGATTTTTGGATTAACAATTATGATTTCATTAAAATTGAAATCCAGTTGTGATATCTGAATTATTTTTCAAGGAATATCAATTTAAATTGAAGTTTTACACTGTTATTTCCATCATTGGTAGCTTGATTCTTATCATGTTTGTTACAATCATCTGGACAGTCATTATGCTCATTGTTATTAATCTCATCCCTACTTTTGTTATGAAAGAGCAGAGTATTAAAATATTTTGGAGGTTTATATAACCCTAAATTATTGCATTTTCTCAGATAGCCCAGTCATTATTTGTCTTATCCAGCTTTAAAATTTATTTAATTGAAGCAAATCTCCCTAGTCTGTTTAAAAAAAGTTTAGTACTTCATAGTAGAATATATATATGTATATATATATATATATATATGAAGTCCTTTTATTCTGGGGGAATCCTCTTCATCAGGCAAACAGAAAGACAGTTTGATTTGGGGAATTAGTTGTATCATATTAATGAAGTTATTTCTCAAAGGTCTGCTAACAGTAGATGATTGCTAGTAATAAGAGTCCACTTCTGAGGCAGAAATTGTGTACAGGGTACAGAGTTCAAACCTCCCTTTATTTAGAACTACTGGACACGCTGTGGTCTGTGTTCCTGTGTTTCAAGGGGAAAAGATCAAAATTTGACACTTTATTCCATGAAAATTCAAGATAAAACAACACTCACCCCAAAACTAGAATACATGGACAAAATAACCCATAGTCACACACTGGAACCACCTTCATATCTCTGCTGGATTGGAACATACACGGATTTCAACCTTTTCTTGGATTTCTTATTTTTCCAGACTCTTACTTTCCACATGCATATTACATACAATTTTCCACCCATTTTATTCATTTTCTTCTTATTCATTATCTTTTATGCACACCCCTTCATTTTGCTATTTCTATTTCATTCCATTTTGCTCCATTGTGGGTGAGAGAACTTTCCATTCCTCATAATCTGCGTTTAGGCTGGAAAATACCCCTAATCTGCATTTAGGCTGGCAATAATCCCTCAATCTGTGACCTTACTTGTTGTGAAATCTCTCATATTGTTTACTATATAAAGTGGTCCTCTGGCCTGCCATTTGTACCTCATCATCCCATATCCACTCTTATGGGCACTGATCACAACTCATCCAACTTTTAGTATCCTGGAAATCTTACCCTTATATACCCTTATCCACTTTCTATACTACCTTATCTCATTTCAATATATATAATTAGTTTCATCTTTCACAAAAGGCCCTTGGTTCAAGCCCACCTGAGCACAACTCCCTTCCCAGTGGCCTTGCTCAAGTAGGCTATTTTGCATTATACAAAACCCAGTCTTTCTTTAATTTTATACCCCCATCCACAGGACCTGAGTTCAATTACTGGTTGAGACATCTGCTCCCACACCCTTCCCATCTACCTTCCTCAATAAATTTCATCATCCAACCATTCCTAAATTCTTCATCCTCACTCATCCTTTGCAAATTCCAACCTCTGTTCAATCCCCACTCTCACCCTAGATAACCAAACATCAAGAAGGCCATCATTAAAGAAGTAAACTGTCACCCTCAATTCTGAAGTCATTGAAGTCATTCCATAGCAACAACATTCACATATTCCATCAATCAAACAATCAGCTTGAAAATAATCACTATCACTTGAATAAAATCTGCCAAGCCCCCAAACATGGGGGGACAGGCCAGTTTTGGAAGGCCATCAGTTGCTGACCCCCCAAGGATTGCTACCACTTTGGCCACCAACTTGTCTTGATTGACAGCCACAAAAATTTTGCTTTTTTTGACAATGGTTCCTGCATTTTATATAAGCAAATAATCATCTTGTGCCCCTTGGAGTTCCTTTGTAGCTTGAGTGATCAGAAGAAAGTCAACCACTTGCTCAAAATCATTTCCAATGGGTTTGTTCAAATATGACCAAATCTAGCATTATGTAATTGAAAGGTTTTCAAAAATCCACACTTTTCAAAACATGTTTGTTGTTCCCCAATAAGATCTTAGGACCCATCAATGAAGAAATAATTTTAAACAGTTATTCAAAGCATATATAAGCAAAACAGACACCCTTTGCCTAGTGACTGTGTATAACCAGTCAGGTTCAATGTACTAACTAATGCCATTCTGAATCAGCCAAGCTCAGTTCAGTTTTTCACCAACAGCCATAGGGTCTAAGCATCACAGGCCTGATCTCAATCATAGAAACAGGCCTGAAAATTGGATTAGATCTGATTTCAGTGCAATATTTATTTTAATTCCAATTTTTGGCTCTGTTTTGCTGGTCACTAAAGTTGCCTTGCTATTTTGGTTCAATATTTTTAATTTATTATCATTCTTATCACATTCCAGGCTGTACTCTCTGAGTTTTCTAGGTGCTTCAAATGCATATTCAACATTTTTGAAAATCAGCAAAAAACTAAAAAAAAATCACAAATTTGATTTTTTAATTTTTTCCAAATTTTTTCTTCATAATCATTATTTGAAACTCTTTTTGGATTGATTCACCAGAAATTGTGATTTTAACTGTGGTGGTTGAACTTGTTGAATGAAAAGTGTTGCAACAAAAACTTCTGGCTAGTGACTGTACATCATTTTTTTACATATCTCTATTCATGTATTTTATCCTTTGATCTGACCAAGAAAATGACTGTAGTTTATCCTATCCATTCACATTTAATGTGTTATTTCTTTTGATCTTGGTAGAATAACATGAATAGAATTATTACTAGGGCAAGTAAACCAATGCAGATGCTTGGGAAATATCAGTTATGTTTGTGAAAAACTGATCAGATGAGGATTTTAGTAATAATTGACAAGAACAAGAATGATAGGAAGGAAAGCTGATGGATTTCTGAGATTGAGTTGATTGAAATGATAATGTTATTGAGACTTCATGTTGGCTTCTCTACATAATAGCATGATGGAAATAATTGAAGAAAGTGCCAAAATCAATCCCCTGGAGTTTGGATTAAACAGCTTTTAATCTGTGCTTGCAGCCATATTACATACTTATGTTCATTCTGTTTCAAGATATTCAATGCAATCAAAACCTCAGTACCACAGGATCAGAGGTTTCAAAGAGATGCCACATCATAAGACATACTGGTTCTTCTTGCACTGAATAATTGAGGGTGACCTTTGTAAAAATCTCTGCCTTTCACACCTTGTGACATCCTTTCTCAACTTTCTTTCCGCAACTCATTCTCATTCCAAATGACCCCAACCTATTTCATCCTTCTTAATCAATAACCTCCATCAATCCTCAACTTCAACAATCATCAACTACACAACATCAACACTATCCCATTTCCTATTTCTCTTCTTTTAATTCTTTCTTTATTTCTTTCATCTATTCATTCCCATATTCAATCCTTCTTTGTCTGGTGAGATTTCCCTTTCTCAAAATCATCAATTGTACGGCCAACACTAATCTTTCAATTCAGTCTTGTCCTTCTCTTATCTTTCCAAGTCCTCTCATCCATCACGCCCTGAGCTCCATCTGTCTCTGTTGATCCCAATGTTGGTCCTAAGTTTTCTTCCTTTTTCTTTTCCTCATTCCTCTTTCTAACTTGTTTCTCTCTTAAGTGCGTTGGCTTCTTTTGGCAATAAATCACAGTTCAAAAATCTTTTAACCTTATGTCATTCACTTACCCAAGGTTTGTGCATGTGTTGGTGTCAGATCATAACCTGAAAGCAATAAGGTGCCCGACC
>Ga0268340_1000077_pt1 | contig 4263 bp, 1 predicted proteins | sample G5R1_MAIN_28AUG2_FD_189926 | JGI IMG/M metagenome (GOLD analysis project Ga0268340, IMG submission 189926) | Phyllosphere microbial comminities from switchgrass, GLBRC, Michigan, United States - G5R1_MAIN_28AUG2017_LD1 | ecosystem: Host-associated > Plants > Phyllosphere > Phylloplane/Leaf... | reverse complement strand
ACTCCCCATCCAGCACGCTTGGACATTCTAACAGCCTCAATACTCTCAGTCACTGACCCGATTTGATTCACCTGTCAAGTGTGTAGTGATGGCATTAATTAGTAGTCACTAACAATACTGCAAATACCCAGAAAAAGATGTGTAATAGCAGATAGCAATGATTCTCTACCTTCAACAGAAGAGCATTGCAGGTCTTCTCACTGATGGCCTTGGCAACCCTCTGTACAGGTCAAGCAGGTAATGTTTAAACTTGTATGTTGCAGGGATTAGTAAAACATCAACTCATTAAAATGTTACTTACGGTTGGATTAGTAACAAGAAGATCATCTCCTACAATCTGCACGTGCTCTCCAATCTCATCAGTGAGTTTGGCATAGGTGGCCCAGTCATCCTGATCAAATGGGTCTTCGATGGACACAATAGGATATTCAGAAACAAAGGACTTGTACAGATCTTTCAGGCTGTCACCTGAGATTTTGTTTGAACCATCATTGTTCTGGCAAAGAAAGTTAATTAACGTAAATATAAATAAAAACTCATTTGTTATCATAAGCCCATAGATAACTTAAACAACAGCATAAAGAACAGCTATAAGTAAATAAAAGGCTTAATAAGAAGTTGCAATTCTTACTTCCTCCTTGAAATTAAGATCATAAGTCTTATCCTTCTCACTGAAGAATTCAGAAGCAGCAACATCCATTCCAATAACCACCTGCCATGGATAGGTTGAATCAACAATACACGAAGGTTGAATTATGAGGTAAGTAGTGAAGAGAGGAGGTACCTTTCCAGTGTATCCAGCCTTTTCTATAGCTGCCTTCAACAGTTCAAGGCCCTCTTGAGTTTATAATACATAATTATTGCAGCAGAATTGAACCATAAGATATTATACATTGAAATCAAATGAGAGAGTTCAAACATCATAATAAAAAATATAGAGTCCACGCATCAAGTTTAAGAACATCTAGTCCATACACCAAATATATTACAATGCTTGACAAGAACGATACGATCTAGACATTACACCTAGATTATGCTGTACTCAGATCCTGGCTTCACCACGTAGTCCACAAGCCATCCAGCTAGTTCTTCTTGAAGTGCTACTAGCTCGCCCATGAGCAATTCACGTGAATCCAACTCAGTGTTCTGGAAAAAAAATGACACAACAACAAGATATTAGACAAGTTAGAAAATTCAAGACACAAGAACATATATCAATTAACCATTTCATACAAACCATTTCGGCGCTTCTGCAATCGCCGGTGTAGCAGTGCATGTAATGCATTACATAGAACCCACAGTGATCGTTGCCCGGAGGCTGCTTGAGGATGTATTTAGCCTCTTCTACAGTGAAGTCTCCCCAAAAAGGTCTATGGATTTTGCTTTTCTTACGGTACTTAGCGAAGGCCCTATATATGAGCGAAATTATGAAATAGAAATTGCATGAATAAGACACACGACATTGAAATATCGTATAAATTCACTTGCTTTACTTACTTGTTGACGACATCAATGACGGGCTGGATTAGTGATAATGGCCTCTTTCGTGAGTCATAAACCTCGATTCGACTATTGTTAAGGTTGATATCGAGTAGGACATGATGATAACTGTATATAAGACACAACAAAGCAAATTAATAATAACCGTGGTGAGAATAACTTTGATATGGAATTAAAAAACAAACTTACAAGCAATTGTATGAAAGAAGTATGGATCTTTTATCCTGCATGGAGAGGAAAGCTTTGTACAAGTAGTCAACGGTACTTGGTAAATTGACTGTGTTCTCATGTACGGTGCTAGGGTCCAAGAAGCCTATATTGTTAATCCCACATCGTCTACATTTGTGTGACTCCATTCTAGAAAAAAATAATGAAAAGTTAAACATGCTAATGAGTGATAAATGATGACAGATGATCAGTAGTGAGGATACTTACACAGTCCACAAGGTCATAATTGAGACGTCGAGAGCACCCTGTTGGTAGAAATGATACAAGTGCTCGAAATCAACCCACACTCTGCCTTCCCCCTTATGAAGATCTTCATCAAGATAACTTGCCCCAAACAGCTTACTTTTTTGCATCTTGTACCAAGAATGCAACTGTCGCATTCTTGTGGGTAGCTTCGGGATTTGTTCTGGGGCCACCAGATCTTTCCCCAATTCAAATTTCCAGATAATCGGTGGTAGTGGCAATGGTTGTTTCCACCAATCTTCTCCATACTCAATTTGAAGAAGTTCTAACTCTGTCATGTTGTTTTGTTCACAAAATGCGGCCCGTTCAGCTACATTTAACTTGTGTGCAGCTCGGGTTCCTTCACGCCACCTCTCTATATTCATAGTTCGCTCATAGTCTGAAAGCGGAGGTTGATTATTTCCAGTTTGCGGCATTTTCATTAAGTTTAAGAAATGGTCCATTGCACCTTTGGGGACTATGAAGTCCTCCTCTACTTTCTTTCCTTTTTCTTTGAGTAGCGATGTTATGCTTCCACTCACCTGTTTCTTGCCCGTCCCTTCACATGGTCCCTCTGGCTTTTCTGCCGGTTCTGAATATTGCTTCTGAGATGATATTTTCTGTGTTCTCGATGATGTTCGCCTTTTTTTAGGAGGGCTAGGAGGAGTTAGCTCTCTTTGAGGTGACGGCGGGCTTGATTCTCTGTTGGACTTTGGTGAAGGAGGTAGGTCCCTCTCCGGTGACTCTCGAGGATCATCATCGGATGACTCAGATTCTGATTCAAATATTATGTAGCGTTTCCGCCACGCCACAAATCCTCCGATGTTATCCCCTAGCAACCTACTGTCATCACCGGGGATATCCAACTCCACATTTTTGTATTTCCTCTTAACAAGAGAATCAACGGTAACCTTTGCATAACCTTCAGGTAAAGGGCGATTATGCAGCATAACCCCTTCGCCGGTTGGCCAAGCCTGACCTACAGCCACCTTCATATCAAAGAACTTCTGATGGATGTATAGCTTGCAGGTTGTTGGTTGTGTGATCTTATCCACAGGGAAGGTGACTCCAACATCCTCCTCAGGCAACGCAGTGCTTCCACAGCTACTCCGAACCAACCCTTGTGGACTTGTAAGATCTGGCGCAACATCTCTCATTGCTTCTCCTGGTGCCAAGGGAGCACCACGGGAAAGTGATTCCACAAGCTCAGCCCGAAACTTCTCATTCGTTGCATTTACTTCTTCACGGACAGCTTGTAAAAGACTTTGCCACTCGGCCTGTTGTTGAGCATTCCTCCTCCCACGGCTCCTGTATGTGCCCAAATGTTCGGGGAAGGCACACCTCCATGGAACATTGCCGGTCCCACGTGTGCGCCCTGGGTGCTCTTTGGATCCAAGTGCTCGAGTCAGCTCATCGTTCTCCCTGTCTGGCACGAAAGCGCCAGTGGAAGCAGCCTCGTGTGCTTCCTGAATCTTGTGTCCAAGATCCTCAGCATCACGATCACGAAAACCAAGGGAACCATCAGGATTGTAGTACGCACCCCTCGCTAGAAGATACCTCACGGCCCGAGGATCCCACCCATCTGTCTGCAGCGTAACACCACTATGGACCAGCCTCTCTGCTTGCTCCTCCCACTCGGGTATTTTTCTAATATACCCACGAGAGCCGGTCTTATGGGGCTTATCATTTTTCCTACAATTCTGTGAATTTGTGGCGCTGCTAGCTTGTGCCTCCTCTGACCTCTTGTACAAGACAAACTGTTCCCAAAAAGGTCGTTGGTTCGGAAAATCCTTCCAATCTGGCTCAGTTTCATTCTTCACATGCTTGTTCAAGGTAAATTTGAAGTATCTGAAAGAGTTGCCCATGAGAAACAGTGCTCGACGCCGTGCTAATGGCTCTGAATCCTCGGGGAAGATGAACTTTTCTTTCAACTTGGCCCAACATATTTCCTTGATTGAGTCCGGTACCACCCAAGTCTTATCCTTCGCATTCCAATACCTGTACGTGATGGGCACATTTTCCTTCACCACCACCCCAATAGCTGACTTGTATGGCCCCATCACCTTGACAGGAGCGACGGGCTCACCTAATTCATCGAGCTCGGTAATAAGAGACCGACCCTTAGGCATCTTGTTCCGACCTCGTTTGGCCCTACCGGCAGCTGATGTTGTGGTCTCTTCCTCAGTCTGAGCTGGCGCCTGCACATATGTTGAACAGTTATTTCCTACAATTGACCAATTAGAAGAGCACACATATATGCGACACTGAATTACCTCATCATTTTGGTTGAGGTTTAAGTACTCAGAAGGGCTT
>Ga0268340_1000066_pt1 | contig 4596 bp, 1 predicted proteins | sample G5R1_MAIN_28AUG2_FD_189926 | JGI IMG/M metagenome (GOLD analysis project Ga0268340, IMG submission 189926) | Phyllosphere microbial comminities from switchgrass, GLBRC, Michigan, United States - G5R1_MAIN_28AUG2017_LD1 | ecosystem: Host-associated > Plants > Phyllosphere > Phylloplane/Leaf... | reverse complement strand
GGGCGCCCCGGGCCGCACCAGCCGCCGTTGGGCAGCTCGTAGTTGGCCGGGCACAGGTTGGTGGCCGAGACCGTGATCGCCGTGCCGGGCTTGCAGTACTGGCCGCCCGGGCGCGACCCGTCGCAGGTGATGAGGTAGCACTGGCCGCAGGACGCGCCGTCGTTGAAGAGCGTCTGGCTCAGCGCCGCGTTGAGCACGCCGTACCCGGCGTTGTACAGGTTGTCGTACCCGCACGCACCTCCTGTGCATCGCCGGAGACAGGACATGTATGCATGCAATGTCAGCTGCAACGTGTTCGATGTAGTTCTCTTGAGCTGCTAGCTCTTGTACCGGGCTATATGTGCATGCTTACCCATGGTGCCGGAGCCGTCGACGCCGCCGTAGAATGTGGAGGTGCCGGGAGACCAGTCGGCGGCGGCAAGTGCGAGGCACGCCGCAACCATCGTGCACAGCATCAGGAGTTTAGCCATTTCCGTGGACGAGAACGAGATGGGAGTGAGGTGTGCCTGTAAAGAGCAGAGGATGATGTTGAGGGATGTTGCATGACGCTGGGATACCGTTGCTTAAATAGAGAAGAGGCCACCAGAGGTATGCAGGAGAAGATACGGTTTTAATTCATTATTATATATTAAATTGTTAATCATAATCACGATTGGTTGAGGACTAGATGAATGATGCTGGTCGATCTTTGCCTTGTGTCAGAAGCTGATCATTAGAAACATACGAAAATCCGTGTTCCATCGAAGCACAGGAAGACGCGTCGTCACGGACGGGCAAGCTAGGCACCGAGGCCTCTGACCTCGGCGTTGTTGGAAACTAATCATGCATGGATGCTGACCTTAACCAGCCGTTAGTATATATGTTTAGAAGATTCGCGTGGCAACGAACTCAACCAACCGGTGTTGCATCTGCATTAGTTTGAAACCCTCACCGAAGTTGCATCTGCATTATATCCAAGGTCAAGCACGTACTACCAATATGAAGCACGAATGTTTGTTGGTTCATTTACCATAGGAATGGGATCAAACAAGATCCAGTAATAATTCAGGATTAGTCATATCTCCTTACTAATTTGAGTACCGTTAGCGTTAACGTTCAAAGGTGACAGCCTGATAGGATTCACTAATTCATTTGTTCAAAAAGATCTGTACTTCAGGATTAAGCTGACAGTGCTATTTATTTGTAACACCATGTTGACAGGTTGAGAATTAGTTTTAGAGATATGTGGTCGCCATGTTTGAAAGACTATATATTAAAATTTCAGCAAACTCGAGAACTAACCGCTACCAAAAAAAGAGAAAGTATAAAAATGTTCATATATTAGTGGTTAATATGTTGGTTACCATGCTCTAATATTCAAAAAAGGAAAAAGAGTTAGTTGTCGTGAATAACTTCGATAACACTAACCTGCTTTCTTTGAAGCTTGGAAAATAGACAATGACCTGTGGATATCTCCTGGGCTAAGTGGAAAATAGAAGCACATGAGCAATTACCAAACATAAGTATAACACTAACCTATGATTTGTTCAGCACTTATTAGCTAGATCAATATAATTAAGCTACATACTAGAGCAACATTTCACTACTAGAAAACAACACATTGGTCCAACCCAAGAAAATTGGTATTTTTGGGTGGATAGATGGAAAAGTCTGGGAACCTTTAGTACCCAGCTATGCAACAGGTGCTACTGCCCGAGACTTTGTCTCGGCTGCGCAGTACCATTGCAGAAACTTCTCTAGTAGTGTTTACATCCAAAAATGTGCATTTTCGATATACAAAGTACTTATGTACAATTTATTCTTGGTTGCTATGCCTCTGGATGGTCTCTTTGTGAATGTGTAAGTGTAAAAACGCAATTCGTGGGATGCGTTGTTCAATACAACAATTATCGCACGCTATCATTGCAATATTCTAGCATTAGCTAATGATTATTCCCGCCACCTCGTTTTGTTCATCTAATAAACTTGGCTTACAACACTTCTGTATCATTCCGCCCAATCCAAATTAAACTACCTTAACTCAAATAGTGGTTGACTACAATAATAGTAGAAATCGTCCAAGTGGAATGATTACCTAGGTATAAGCAGTTGCATATTGTGCTCTATTTTATTAGAGTAAATTTCTGCATCACTATCCCGATATCTGAATTCATTAAAACTATCTTAATTTCAATGAACATAACCGGCACTATAAAAATAAAAACAGAAAAAGGGGCAAAGTCGTAATTTCAAGCACTATTAAACGCATGTTTGAAGCGGATGATTGGACATCATTCACAAGCTATTTTACTTACTGTTCCTACGAATTACATTTTTAGGGTTCTGGATTAAAGAATTGTTTTAGGCCAAATTGAAGGGATGGCCTGGCCATGAATGTTCCCTACTACTTAACACATGCATGCCCCTGATTTCTTTGCTAAATATCTCCCATGAGAAGCAAAAACTTATAAACTCATACACCTAGCCTATGTTAGTTTCTTATATCTTGAACTTCTGTCTCCTATTTCTTTCACTACTATAAAAAAAATTTTAGAGGCGGGTAAAAATGTATTTTTAGGAGCGGGTGCAATACTCGTCCCTAGTTTTCGTAGATAAAAATCGATTTGTAGGGGCATGGCCTCACCCGTACAAATTATTTTCCTGAAAATAAAAAATAATTAAAAAACTTGTAAACAACAAAATAAAAGGAAAAAACATATCCTAGTAGCTAACAGGCCACCACCACAAATCCCTCTACTATCGAGGTTAAATTTTTGTGGTGAAATATGTATACTTGTATAAGCCGGGTTCGAACCGCTTACCTCAAGCCTCGCATGTACCCTTCTTTCCAACACACTACTATACATACTCACTTGTGACTATATGATGAGCTATTCTTTTATATTAATTCTAAAATTGATATGTAGGGGACAGTGAGGTCATGACCCGCTCCTACAAATCCATTTCCAGGGCCGGGTAACGGTATCACCGGCCTCTAAAAAAAATTTCTATTTTATTACTAACAATCATTAATATATTTAATTATAGCTGAACAAAAAAAAGTGAAACGTCACTATGGTTATTGTGAACTATAGACAAAGAAAAAATATGTCAAATATACTTCAGTGTATATAAGGTTAAAATTGTGGAAACTTGAAAATATGACTTGAGTCGTATGAGATGTTATATAGTCATAGCTATATGTAGTGCACAACTAGTAAATTATCTTGTGATACTTAATGTTCTTAAATGAATAATGTGTAAACTATAAAGTTTTAATATGAAACTACTCTACATTCTACATCAGAGATTTTTTGAAAATAAATCAAAATTTATAGATTTTGAAACTATAAAACTTATAATAACTTATGGGACTATTAAATGACCTTAAATGAAAGGGTTATCAACTACAAAGTGTTAGATCTCATCACCCTCTACAATTTTGGCATAATGTTTGTCTTCATTTGAGATCATATGAAAAAGTTATGAAATTTTATGCATAAGAACATTTTGTAGGGGGAATGCATTTTTAAGGGCGGGTGATGCCATCACCCACCCATAGAAATAGTGGTCATTTCCGGGGGTAGATGATGGCGTCAGCTGTCCCTAAAAGTAAATTTCTAGGGCCGGGTGATGGCGTTGCCTTTTGATCCGCCCCTAGGATGTTCCTATAAATTATTTTGTAGTAGTGTTTGAAGGCATTAAAATAATATTAAAATAATTTGCATGTACATATAATATGTTCCGTAAGAGTGTAGATACCCCCTCCCCCCCAGCCCCCCTTTGTGTTAAGTGGAAAACAGAAGCATGTGATTCTATCAATTAGTCTAAGTAGTTAGTGCGCATGATTGGTTCGGTACTTAGCTAATGTAACACGCTACACTAATCTATGTTTTTGAGAAAACTCCAGTCTTAGATCTAAAAATGTACTTTGTTCAGTTATGCACTTAGGTACAATGCACTTTATAAAGTAATGCCTCTAGATTGTCTTTGTGATGAAGTAATGCAATATGTAAATGATCGTTGTTCAAATCAACGATGGAAAGCTCAATATCATTGGAACGTTGAGCGTTGACTTGCACATTGGGATGATTGATTCACCAATCATTTATTCTCATCAAGGATGTCCAAAATGATCACGTAGAAAAAGAAAGATCAATCGTCGCCTAACAACTGGTACATCGGTCTCCACCCAATCTAACTAGCTAGTTTAACAAAAATTTCAAGTGACGAAAACACGACGAATACGCAGACAGAAGTCGTAGAGGATCGTGTCCTGCGTAACATGAGCAAAGGAGGCCCACAAACCAGAGCAAACTGACCAACCAAGCCCCGGCACCGACCATCTGACATCAGGACCCACCAGACAGTGTACTAGGGAAGGACGGTAGCCAGAGGCGGGAAGAGGGGGTCGGCCGACCCCCTATGGAAAGTTCTCCCGCTGAGTTTTGGCGGGAAGACTGATCCTATCCTCCTGAGGTCGGTTAGGCATGTTTCCATATTTAGAGATGGTAGGAACCGACCTCTCAAGCTATAAAAGGGGCCTCCCACCACTCTCTCTCACACACCACTTGGAAGCCTCTCTCTCTACACTCTCTTGTGACTTGTACTCTTAAG
>Ga0268340_1000062_pt1 | contig 4717 bp, 1 predicted proteins | sample G5R1_MAIN_28AUG2_FD_189926 | JGI IMG/M metagenome (GOLD analysis project Ga0268340, IMG submission 189926) | Phyllosphere microbial comminities from switchgrass, GLBRC, Michigan, United States - G5R1_MAIN_28AUG2017_LD1 | ecosystem: Host-associated > Plants > Phyllosphere > Phylloplane/Leaf... | reverse complement strand
GTCCCAAATGCACCCAAATAATACGAAAGGCACCAAAATGTGAGTTTAGGGTCCAATGGGTTGGTTCGGGTGCTTTCATTGCGAAAACTTCCGATGCGACTTCGTGGCATGACCTTTTGCACCGGTTCTGCCCGTTCTGCACCGAGTTTTGTTAGGCAACCAAATAGTCCCAAATGCACCAAAATAGTACAAATTGCATGAAAACAAAAGTTTGGAGCCCAATGGGGTGGATCGGGTGCGTTCTTTGCGAAAAATTCCAACGCGACATCGTGGCACGAACTTTTACACCAGTTAACCCGTTTTGCACTGAGTGTTGTTGGGCAAAAAACGGTCCCAAATGCACCCAAATAGTATGAAACACACCAAACCATGAGTTTAGGGTCCAATGGGGTGGATCGGGTGCGTTCGTTGCGAAAAATTCTGACGCGACTTCGTGGAACGAACTTTTGCATTAGTACGGCCCGTTTTCCATCGAGTTTTGCGAGCCAACCAAACGGTCCCAAATGCATCAAAATAGTATGAAACGCGCCAAAACATGAGTTTAGGGTCCAATGGGGTGGAACGGGTGCATTCGTTGCGAAAAATTCCGAAGTGACTTCGTGACACGAACTTTTGCACTAGTTTGGCTCGTTTTGCCTCGAGTTTTTTTAATGCAACCAAACGGTCCCAAATGCACCCAAATAGTATGAAATGCACCAAAACATGAGTTTAGGGTCCAATGGGGTGGATCAGGTGCGTTCGTTGCGAAAAGTTCCAATGCGACTTCGTGGCACGAACATTCACACCAGTTCTGCCTATTTTCCATCAAGTTTTGCGAGCCAACCAAACAGTCCCTACTGCACTAAAATAGTATGAAATGCACAAAAATATGAGTTTTGGGTCCAATGGGCTGGATCGGGTGTGTTCGTTACGAAAAATTCTGACGCGACTTCGTGTCCCGAACTTTTGCACCAGTTTGACCCGTTTTAGACTAAGTGTTGTAACACAACCAAACAGTCCCAAATGCACCCAAATAGTATGAAATGCACAAAAACATGAGTTTAGGGTCCAATGGGGGCGGATCGGTTGCGTTTGTTTCGAAAAATTCTGACTCAACTTCGTGGCACGAACTTGTGCACCAGTTCTGCCCGTTTTGCACCGAGTAAGGCAACCAAACAGTCCCAAATGCACCCAAATAGAACAAAACACACGAAAACAAGAGTTTAGAGTCCAATTAGGAGGATTGGGTGCGTTCGATGCGTAAAATTCCTATGCGACTTGGTAGCACGAACTTTTGCACCTGTCGGCCCGTTTTGCACCGAGTTTTTGCGAGCCAACCAAATGGTCCCAAAAGCACCAAAATTAGTATGAAACGCACCAGAACATGAGTTTAGGGGCCAATGGGGCGGATCGGGTGCGTTCGAAAAATTCCAACGCGACTTCGTGGCACGAACTTTTCCACCAGTTTGACCCGTTTTGCACTGAGTATTGGAAGGCAATCAAACAGTCCCAAATGCACCCAAATAGTACAAAAAGTATAAAAACAAGAGTTTAGGGTCCAATGGGGTGGATCGGGTGCATTCATTGCGAAAAATTCCAACGCGACTTTGTGGCACGAACTTTTGCACCAGTTTGACCCGTTTTGCACTAAGTGTTGTAAGGCAACCAAAGGGTCCCAAAGGCACCCGAATAGTAAAAAACGCACCAAAATGTGAGTTTAGGGTCCAATGGGGTGGATCGGGTGCTTTAGTTGCGAAAAATTCCGATGTGACTTCGTGGCATGAACTTTTGCACCAGTTCTGTCCCGTTTAGCACCGAGTTTTCTAAGGCAACCAAACAGTCCCAAATGCACCCAAATAGTTGAAAACAGACCAATACTTGAGTTTAGGGTCCAATGGGGTGGATCGGGTGCGTTCGTTGCGAAAAATTCCGATGGGACTTCATGGCACGAAGTTTTTCACCAGTTTGACCCGTTTTACACTAAGTGTTGTTACACAACCAAACAGTCCCAAATGCACCCAAATAATACGAAACACACCAAAACATGAGTTTAGGGTCCAATGGGGTGGATCGGGGGTGTTCGTTGCTAAAATTCCAACGAGACTTCGTGGCACGAACTTTTACACCAGTTTGACCCGTTTTGCACTGAGTGTTGTATGGCAACCAAAGAGTCCCAAATGCACCCAAATAATACGAAAGGCACCAAAATGTGAGTTTAGGGTCCAATGGGTCGGTTCGGGTGCTTTCATTGCGAAAAATTCCGATGCGACTTCGTGGCATGAACTTTTGCACCGGTTCTGCCCGTTCTGCACCGAGTTTTGTTAGGCAACCAAATAGTCCCAAATGCACCAAAATAGTACAAATTGCATGAAAACAAAAGTTTAGAGTCCAATGGGGTGGATCGGGTGCGTTCGTTGCGAAAAATTCCAACGCGACTTCGTGGCACGAACTTTTGCACCAGTTGACCCGTTTTGCACTGAGTGTTGTTGGGCAAAAAACGGTCCCAAATGCACCCAAATAGTATGAAACACACCAAACCATGAGTTTAGGGTCCAATGGGGTGGATCGGGTGCGTTCGTTGCGAAAAATTCTGACGCGACTTCGTGGCACGAACTTTTGCATTAGTACGGCCCGTTTTCCATCGAGTTTTGCGAGCCAACCAAACGGTCCCAAATGCATCAAAATAGTATGAAACGCGCCAAAACATGAGTTTAGGGTGCAATGGGGTGGAACGGGTGCATTCGTTGCGAAAAATTCCGAAGTGACTTCGTGACACGAACTTTTGCACTAGTTTGGCCCGTTTTGCCTCGAGTTTTTTAATGCAACCAAACGGTCCCAAATGCACCCAAATAGTATGAAATGCACCAAAACATGAGTTTAGGGTCCAATGGGGTGGATCAGGTGCGTTCGTTGCGAAAAGTTCCAATGCGACTTCGTGGCACGAACATTCACACCAGTTCTGCCTATTTTCCATCAAGTTTTGCGAGCCAACCAAACAGTCCCTACTGCACTAAAATAGTATGAAATGCACAAAAATATGAGTTTTGGGTCCAATGGGCTGGATCGGGTGTGTTCGTTACGAAAAATTCTGACGCGACTTCGTGTCCCGAACTTTTGCACCAGTTTGACCCGTTTTAGACTAAGTGTTGTAACACAACCAAACAGTCCCAAATGCACCCAAATAGTATGAAATGCACAAAAACATGAGTTTAGGGTCCAATGGGGGCGGATCGGTTGCGTTTGTTTCGAAAAATTCTGACTCAACTTCGTGGCACGAACTTGTGCACCAGTTCTGCCCGTTTTGCACCGAGTAAGGCAACCAAACAGTCCCAAATGCACCCAAATAGAACAAAACACACGAAAACAAGAGTTTAGAGTCCAATTAGGAGGATTGGGTGCGTTCGATGCGTAAAATTCCTATGCGACTTGGTAGCACGAACTTTTGCACCTGTCGGCCCGTTTTGCACCGAGTTTTTGCGAGCCAACCAAATGGTCCCAAAAGCACCAAAATTAGTATGAAACGCACCAGAACATGAGTTTAGGGGCCAATGGGGCGGATCGGGTGCGTTCGAAAAATTCCAACGCGACTTCGTGGCACGAACTTTTCCACCAGTTTGACCCGTTTTGCACTGAGTATTGGAAGGCAATCAAACAGTCCCAAATGCACCCAAATAGTACAAAAAGTATAAAAACAAGAGTTTAGGGTCCAATGGGGTGGATCGGGTGCATTCATTGCGAAAAATTCCAACGCGACTTTGTGGCACGAACTTTTGCACCAGTTTGACCCGTTTTGCACTAAGTGTTGTAAGGCAACCAAAGGGTCCCAAAGGCACCCGAATAGTAAAAAACGCACCAAAATGTGAGTTTAGGGTCCAATGGGGTGGATCGGGTGCTTTAGTTGCGAAAAATTCCGATGTGACTTCGTGGCATGAACTTTTGCACCAGTTCTGTCCCGTTTAGCACCGAGTTTTCTAAGGCAACCAAACAGTCCCAAATGCACCCAAATAGTTGAAAACAGACCAATACTTGAGTTTAGGGTCCAATGGGGTGGATCGGGTGCGTTCGTTGCGAAAAATTCCGATGGGACTTCATGGCACGAAGTTTTTCACCAGTTTGACCCGTTTTACACTAAGTGTTGTTACACAACCAAACAGTCCCAAATGCACCCAAATAATACGAAACACACCAAAACATGAGTTTAGGGTCCAATGGGGTGGATCGGGGGTGTTCGTTGCTAAAATTCCAACGAGACTTCGTGGCACGAACTTTTACACCAGTTTGACCCGTTTTGCACTGAGTGTTGTATGGCAACCAAAGAGTCCCAAATGCACCCAAATAATACGAAAGGCACCAAAATGTGAGTTTAGGGTCCAATGGGTCGGTTCGGGTGCTTTCATTGCGAAAAATTCCGATGCGACTTCGTGGCATGAACTTTTGCACCGGTTCTGCCCGTTCTGCACCGAGTTTTGTTAGGCAACCAAATAGTCCCAAATGCACCAAAATAGTACAAATTGCATGAAAACAAAAGTTTAGAGTCCAATGGGGTGGATCGGGTGCGTTCGTTGCGAAAAATTCCAACGCGACTTCGTGGCACGAACTTTTGCACCAGTTGACCCGTTTTGCACTGAGTGTTGTTGGGCAAAAAACGGTCCCAAATGCACCCAAATAGTATGAAACACACCAAACCATGAGTTTAGGGTCCAATGGGGTGGATCGGGTGCGTTCGTTGCGAAAAATT
>Ga0268340_1000056_pt1 | contig 4924 bp, 3 predicted proteins | sample G5R1_MAIN_28AUG2_FD_189926 | JGI IMG/M metagenome (GOLD analysis project Ga0268340, IMG submission 189926) | Phyllosphere microbial comminities from switchgrass, GLBRC, Michigan, United States - G5R1_MAIN_28AUG2017_LD1 | ecosystem: Host-associated > Plants > Phyllosphere > Phylloplane/Leaf... | reverse complement strand
ATATAAAAAAAAAAAACAACAATAAATTTATTGTTGTTAAAAAAAGAATTAAAGTTTATGGTGAAATGTATTCTTTAATTTTTTATTTTCAATTCACTACTTGTGTAGTTTTGTTATACTTGTTAACTAAACAATTTTAATTAAATAGATTAATTTATAAAATAAACAGATTTAGATAATCTATCATAAAATAAATCATGATTGTTTTTTTGTAGGAAATTAGAAATTTCCGGTAGTTTTATATCTGTTTCTCCTTTTATATGTAAAATTCTATCTTTACGTGAAAAAGTACAGTTTTTTTCTCCAAAGTATCGTGTGATATCTATAATTATATCTTCATCGAACTTTTCAATATACCCTTTCCTTGAATATATAGAAATATATACAGTCCGTAAGATTTTAATTAAACTATCTACATGTTTAGCTGTGACACCATAACAATCATGAACACTATAAAAGTTTACATTATCATTTTTATCTATTGAATTATAAAATGAGTTATATAAAAGTATTAATGCGGCTGCATCTAAAGAATGAACAATATTAGGCATTAAAGCTGATATTTGTTTATTTTTATCTATTTTTATTTTATCTGTAATAGTTAAAGTAATGGAATTATCTATAAATGTAAAAGGTTCTATTTTAAGAGAACGTTTAGACATATATTTTTGACTAACCCTTAAACCGTGTGGTAATCTTCATATGATAGGTAAGTTAAGTTTATTTAAAATTTGAGCCATATTTTTGAAATATTTAGTTAATAATAGTATATTATGATATTTAACATAGATAATATTATTGATACATTCAATTAGTAACTCAATATCTCTATAATTAATACAGTTATTAGAATGACTATTTTCTACTTTATATCAACCAATTACTATATCTTTAGTTTTACCTTTTTTGTCTATTATTGTAATATTTTCTGTAGTATGTAATTTTAAAGAATCTTTTACATATTGAGCTAAAGTTCTATCTTTAGCATTATAAGGTTTATTCATTATACTAGGTTTTATCTCTTTTCTAGATAAACCTAGATTTAATATTCTTGTATAAGATTTATATTTTTCATCTTCCTTATCTTCAATTTTTTGTCTTTTATCCTCTATATATACATTAAGGTTATCTAGTATATGGTTATATAAATCATTAGGATCTTCATTCTTATTACTTTCTATGAAATTTAAAGGTGCAAATAAATCTGTTTCATTAGATAATAAAGCTAAATGTTGAAATCCATTACAAGTACCATCCAGCTGAATAGGTAAATAGGTCTTGAATTCATGCGCATTTTCGTTATTTAAAAAATCATCAAATCTTTTCATCTCAATACAAAAAGACAGAAATAAAAACTTGTCGTCTGCATTTTCCACTAGCTTGCTATTTTCATAATCTATGATCTCTGTTCAATTTTTTTCAACCCATTCCAATCTTTTATTATAAGATTTTTTATTTAAACCGTTACCATAACAACAACCACCATATGATTTTAAATATTCAATTGCCTCATAATCCGTTCTTTTTATATAATCAGGTCTAGAAAATAATATTAAAGCTTTAGCCAATTCATTACTTTGGTAATTAAAATAAGATACTGATGGGTATAATCTACCTCTATTATCTAGTTTAATCGGAAAATAAAATTCAGGAACATTAGAATAAATATCAGCTATAAGTAAAATATTTTGTTCTAACATTCTTTTACTTAAAAATCTCTGAAACTCCTTTTCCTCATATTTAGTTCTTTTTGACTTTTTCCCTAGTTCATGATCATAATCAGGGTCAATTAGTAAATTATGAATATTATTATTTTCTACTAAATATTTTAATAATTCTTTATTTACTTTAAAAGGAGTATTCATTAAATTATTTATAGATGGTAATAAAACACTATTATCTTCCACTTCGCTTGGTATACCATAAGCTAACTTATCTGTAATTAAATGAGATTCATAATCTTCTCCGTTTAGTAAATATCCTCCAAAGGATTTATAAGTACTATATGGTTTAGGTTTTACTATCATAGGTAAAAATTGAGGTAATATAGATACAGGATTTTTTCTTTCTAAAAGTGAATCAATTTCTTTATTACAAACTAAAACAGATTGAGATTTATTTTCTTTTAAAGTTAATACTTTAATAGTTATCATATCACTAACTAGTAATATTTCCAATAATTTACTTCCTATGTGTAAGAAAAATTCATCTTCGTTAATAAGACTATTTTTGTTATCTTTTTTTAGATAAGATTTTTTAAACTCTGTTAAAGAAATCTTTTCTTGTTTTGAACCTTTTCCATTAACATTACCAGTCGTAATTGTCTTAAGATATTTTTCATATAAATTTTTATAATACTTATTAGTTAGATATTTTCCAATATATAAATTTATATTCAACACAGATGTACAATCATAGCTAATATTAGATTTCACATAATTATCACTTTGAATCATACCATTAAAAGATACAACCTTAAAAAGAGAATAAAACAAACAACTTTGAATTTCACTATATTTTATCTCATTTATTATTAATTTAAAATAGAAGTTAAATATATCAATTTTGGATTTAATTTGATTAACGTCTTTATCTAATTTTGTATCATTATTAAGTTTGTCTATTAGGTTTTTAATATATGATTTAATCTCACCTTGCTTATAAACACAATATTCTTTAAACTTTCCACTAAACATATTAATATCTACACTTAACAGGTTACCCGTATCTTTTTTAGAAACTTCATTTATATCAACTAATTTTTCAAACTGATCCATTAGAAACCTCTCTATTAATCTTTGAGTATTCTCATTAATAGGATTATTTTTCATAATATCCGTTATATTTGAATGAAGAAAAAGTGAAGGATCTTTTGAACTTATAGGTTTAAATTGATTAGTTTTAAGAAGAATACTATTACCATTACCAGTACTAGAAGACATTATTAGATTTTTTTTAGTTGATAATACACCCTCATTTACACCATTACTAGTAGAATAGAATTTTCTATCATTTATATATTTAGTTCGATTCATTATAGTGAAACAATTCCTATTAGAATTTCCTTTGTTAATGTTAAAACTGAAAACAGAGTTAGGTAATATACCATTACATGAAATACTTACCTTTGATGCCGATAAATAATTAACATTTTCCTCTTCATTTCCAGAATAATATGATTTTAATCGTTCGGATTCGTAACTCCCTTCTACAATTTCATGGATTACTAATACAACCTTTTCCTCCAAAAGGATTTTAAACTCTTTTTCACTACCTTGAGATGATTGTAAAAAACCTAAAGATCTTCCCAACTGTTGACTAATAAATAATATCTGATAAATTCAATTACCATCAATTAATTTAAGACTTATTTTCACGAGTTTTTTAAATCCATAACTACACATATTCATTTTATTAAGACAATTTTTATCAAAAGGATCAAAAGTATAAACATCCTTAACAATACCATATGACACCGATGAATCACAACCAACAATATAGAAATAAAATTCAAAACTATAGTCACCTTCATGTAAATTCTTCACCACATTACATAACACATCCATGAAAGGAGAATCCTCACCAATAGATTCAAGTGAAACCACACCATCATTTCTCATTTTCTCACCTTTTTTCATTAAACTAGGCATAAGTAATACACACCTACCATCATCAAAAACTAGATTATCATAAGTAGAATTAATAATTAACTTATCAGAAAAAGGAAATGAAGTTGAAGAAAAATATCTCACAGCTACTGATGACGAGTTCACCCTACAATTATTCTTTAGAGATAGACAACTTCGACCTCCGCTACTTGTTACACTACATAATCTTTTCATACGTAGCCTATTAAAATCATTACCAAGATGATTGCCTACAGAGAAACCCATAGAAAAATACTGTACAAACATCAACATTATCGATGTAATTTCAGTATAAAGTTGGCGGTTAATTGATATTTCATATCCTTTTTTTGAATATGAAAATAATAAAGAACATAAGTTCTTAAAATATCTACGTTTTAAATTTAAATTTTTCATGTTTTAATATTAAAGATTTTTTATTTTTTTTTTTTTTTTAAAATGTAAATAATTCTACTAGATATTCTACAAAATAGTAATAATGATAGAAATTTATAACCTCGGGTACGCAGCCTCACCCTGTTAATTTTTTTATATATAAATCCAAGGAGATTTTAGTTGTATTTTAAAACGATTCTAATAGTAAATTAGCTAGAGAAGTGTTTAAAGACTAGAATTGAAAACCGCCAAGAATGCAAATCTAATAACAATAATCTCTCTTAACATAGTGATTGACTAATAATAATAACTATTATTATTTTACCTAAAAATATTCAACTCTATCAACTAAATATTTATTCATTCATTAATTTTCTATAGGATTATCACAGTTATCAAAACCAATCTACCAAAAATCCTTTAACAACCTTATCATCATCCAATCTTAAACATGTATGAAATTGAAATGTAAAGTGAACAAAATTCAAATCCTAGTAAAAGATAATATTACAATAAAATATAAATGAACATTTCCATTACCCATTAAAACGTTTTAAAAATGGGGTCACAGTTTCCGCCGCTCTGCCTTAATAGATATTTCTTTCTAAGAAAGCTATAAATCTAGAAAAGTATTAAACTATAAATATAAAACCTAAAGAATTCCCTTTTTCTTTTTTTTTCTTTCAAAATTCAAATAAAAGATAAGAGTAACTAAACACTCCGATTGTCATTTTCATTTTCTTATAATTCACCTATCAAATCTAATTCAGTAAATCTAAAAAATTTATAAGTCTATATCCAGTTATTTTTTCAACAAAAAGACGTATCCCCCCGTTAAGTGTGCTTTGGATAGGATGGTCTATAGCAACTACCACCTTCCATAGGGGGGCTAACTAATATAG
>Ga0268340_1000049_pt1 | contig 5381 bp, 2 predicted proteins | sample G5R1_MAIN_28AUG2_FD_189926 | JGI IMG/M metagenome (GOLD analysis project Ga0268340, IMG submission 189926) | Phyllosphere microbial comminities from switchgrass, GLBRC, Michigan, United States - G5R1_MAIN_28AUG2017_LD1 | ecosystem: Host-associated > Plants > Phyllosphere > Phylloplane/Leaf... | reverse complement strand
TTTTAAACCGCCTATTCACCCCCCCTCTAGTCGGTGTTCTTGATCCTACAAGTGGTACCAGAGCTAAGTACTCCATTAATTAAGGATTTAACCATCTTGGAGTAGAACAATGACTAGTGATCATGGGATTCATGTTGGGAAGCCACCGTTCTTTGATGGGAACAATTATGATTATTGGAAGACTAGGATGTCGGCTCATCTCAAAGCCATGAGTAGAAAGCTATGGAGAGTAGTAAATGATGGATATGTCATTTTGGACCCAAAGAGTTTGACACCCCTAGATGAGGAAAATGAGACACTAAATGATCAAGGGGTTAATGTGCTCTTTAGTGCTCTTGATGTAAATGAATTTAATAGAGTCAAGAGCCTCACAAATGCAAATGACATATGGAAGAAGCTCATGGAAATTCATGAGGGTACATCAACGGTGAAAGAGGCCAAGCTATACTTGCTTAAAGGAAATTTTAGTGAATTTACCATGAAGAAGGATGAGAGCATAGCCGAGATGTTCAACCGGCTAAATGACATTGTAAATGATCTCAAGGGACTTGGATTTGAGGTACCGGATGGGGATTTCAACCACAAGTTTCTTAGATGTCTTCCGGAAAGATATGACACAATTGTGACCTTACTTGTAAGGTCAAATGTGAAGACCGCAACTCCCACACAAATATTGGGAGAAATTCTCACCCATGACATGTTCAAGAAATCTCAAGATGAAGCTCATGGTGGAGAAATTGATATGAAAAAGAAAAGTGTGGCATTCAAAGCTCAAGATAGCAAAAATGAAGAAGAAAGTGGATGCCAAGAAGAAGAATCGGATGAGGAGATGGCTCTCTTTGTCAAGAGATTCAATAGAATGATGAGCAAGAAGAGCTTTGGCAAGAGAGGTCAATCATCAAGAAAAAATCCTTTTGTGGACAAGACTTGCTTCAATTGTGGTGAAGTAGGTCATATCATTGTCAATTGTCCAAACAAGAAAAAGGACAAGAAAAATGATGAAAAGAAGAAGAAGAAGTTCATCAAGAAGAAGAAGAATGGCCAAGCTTATTTTGTTGAATGGGATTCCGATGCAAGCTCCGATGATGATGATGATGATGATGACAAGCCATCCAAGGGAGTTGCCGGGATCGCCATCAAGGAGGCTCCATCACTCTTCTCTACACCACATTGTCTTATGGCAAAGGGTGGTGCAAAGGTACAACAAGATGGTGAACTTGATGAACTTTCATATGATGATCTTGTTGAAATGCTTAATGATGCCGATGAATTCATGACAAAGGAAAAGGCTAAGTTGAGGGACTTGAAGTTGAAGTTTACTTCTCTTCAAGATTCCTATGAGGAGCTAAAGACTTCTCATGAGAATCTCAAAGAAACTCATGAGAAGCTTGAGGAAGCTCACAATACCTTGCTTAGTCATGAAAGAAAAGCAACATTGAGCATTGGTGTTAGTTGTGATTTAATTGATGATAAATCTTGTGGCTCTAGCTCTACTAGTTCTTTGTGCACTAAAATTGATAACTCATCTTGCAATAAATCTCTCATTATGGAAAATGATTTGTTAAAGAAAGAGGTTACTTGCTTGACTAATGATTTGAGAAAATGCTATGATAGTAGAGCAAAGTTTAATCATTGTTGGGCAAGCCAAAAGTTCACCTTGAACAAGCAAGGGTTTGGATATATTCCTAAGAAAGGGAAGAAGGCTTTTGTGCAAACCAAAACTACCTTTGTGAAGAGTAGTGGCAAGCCATATTGTGAAAAATGCAAGAAGGTTGGCCATGTTGAGAAGAATTGCACCAACAAGAAAGTCATATCCTTTGATTCAAGTTACATGCTTATGAAAAATTCAAATGGCAATGTTAGTGCAAAATTTGTTGGGATACCTATAAATGGTGCTAAAAAGAATGCCATTTGGGTGCCAAAAGTCTTGGTCACTAATGTGGTCACTAACGTTCAAGGACCCAAGAAAGTTTGGGTACCTAAAAGAGTTACTTCCTCTTTGTAGGTGAATTACAAGTCCGGAGGAAGACATTGGGTGCTTGATAGTGGATGCACTCAACACATGACCGGAGATCCAATGATGTTTTCCTCTCTAGATGAGAATGTGGGTGGCTATAGTGACATCATCTTTGGTGACAATAGCCGGGGCAAAGTCAAAGGAGTTGGTACAATTCCTATCTCAAGCGATCATTCTCTTTCAAAAGTATTGTTGGTTGATTCTCTCAAGTTTAATCTCTTAGCGGTCACTCAACTTTGTGATTTTGGATATAAGTGTAGTTTCACTAAAGATGATGTTGTAGTGACTAGCTTGGATGGAAAAGATCACATCTTTACGGGATTTAGACATGAGGATGTATATCTTGTGGATTTTGCAACTAAAGAGGCAAATTTGTCCACTTGCTTATTCACTCAATCATCTTTGGGTTGGTTATGGCATAGAAGGCTTGGTCATGTTGGCATGAAACAACTCAACCGACTTTTGAAGCATGATTTAGTAGTTGGCTTGAAGAATGTGAAGTTTGATAAAGATAAGCTTTGTAGTGCATGTCAAGCCGGAAAGCAAGTTGCAAATACTCATCCCACTAAGAGTGTCATGTCAACCGAGAGACCATTGGAATTATTGCATATGGATTTATTTGGTCCTACAACATATAGAAGTATTGGTGGAAATTGCTATTGTCTTGTGGTAGTGGATGATTACTCAAGATATACATGGGTTTTCTTTCTTCATGACAAGGCCGATACATATGACACATTCAAGAAATTCTTTACAAGGGCCGAAAATGAATTTGAGCTCAAGGTGAAGAAAGTGAGGAGTGACAATGGAAGTGAGTTTAGAAACACAAGAGTTGAGGAATGGTGTGATGTGAAAGGAATCAAGCATGAATTCTCAACCAAGTACACTCCGGAACAAAATGGTCTTGTTGAGAGGAAAAATAGAACCTTGATTGATATGGCAAGATCAATGCTCTCCGAGTATAATGTTTCGGATAGCTTTTGGGCCGAAGCAATCAACACGGCTTGTCATGCCTCAAATAGATTGTATTGCCATAGATTTCATAACAAGACCCCATATGAGTTGCTCATTGGAAGGAAGCCAAATATATCATATTTTAGAGTGTTTGGTTGCAAATGCTATATTCTCAAGAAGGGAACTCGGTTATCAAAGTTTCAAAGCAAATGTGATGAGGGTTTTCTTCTTGGATATTCATCTAGTAGCAAGGCTTATCGGGTCTACAACAAAACACATGGCATTGTTGAAGAAGCATATGATGTTGAGTTTGATGAAACCAATGGGTCTCACAATGAACAAGAAAATCTTGATGATGTGAGAAGTGATGGTTTGAGAAATGCAATGAAAAACATGTCAATTGGTGATGTTAGACCAAGAGAAGAAGATGAAGATGAAGATGGTCCTTCTATCTCTATTAGAGTTAATCCTTCAACTTCTATCTCAAATGATCAAGCACAACAAATTGTACAAGATTCAAGTAATGATGATTCTCAAGTACAAGATCAAGTTGGTTCATCTAGTGCACCTTCTTCATCAACTCAAGAACCCATTGTTCCTCAAAGAATTCATCATGTTCTTGCAAAGGATCATCCGGTGGATCAAATCATGGGTGATATTAGTAAGGGTGTCCAAACTCGATCTCGCATTGCTTCATTTTGTGAACATTATTCTTTTGTATCTTTTCTTGAACCTAACCGTGTAGATGAAGCATTGAGAGATCCGGATTGGGTGAATGCTATGCATGAAGAATTAAATAATTTCACCCGGAATCAAGTTTGGGATTTAGTTGAGAGGCCCAAGAATTATAATGTTATTGGCACTAAATGGGTCTTTAGAAACAAGCAAAATGAAGATGGAATGGTTGTGAGAAACAAGGCAAGATTGGTCGCTCAAGGCTTCACTCAAGTCGAAGGTTTGGATTTCGGTGAAACTTTTGCTCCCGTTGCTAGATTAGAAGCTATTAGAATTTTATTAGCTTATGCTTGCTCTCACAACATTAAACTTTTTCAAATGGATGTGAAAAGTGCTTTCTTGAATGGCAAAATTAGTGAACTTGTTTTTGTTGAGCAACCTCCCGGTTTTGAAGATCCCAAGAAGCCAAATCATGTATACAAGCTCTCTAAAGCTCTTTATGGTCTTAAGCAAGCTCCACGAGCTTGGTATGAAAGATTGAGGGATTTTCTTATCTCTAAGGGCTTCAAAATTGGTAAGGTTGATACTACTTTGTTCACTAAAGATATTGGTAAAGATTTGTTTGTTTGTCAAATTTATGTTGATGATATTATCTTTGGTTCAACTAACCCAAGTTTTTGTGAGGAATTTGGTGAAATGATGTCTAGGGAATTTGAGATGTCCATGATTGGTGAATTGAGTTTCTTTCTTGGACTTCAAATCAAGCAACTCAAGGAAGGCACCTTTGTGTGTCAATCAAAATATGTGAAGGATATCTTGAAGAAATTTGGTATGGAAGATGCAAAACCAATCAAGACTCCTATGGCCACCAATGGGCATCTCGACCTAGATGAGGGAGGTAACCCGGTTGACCAAAAGCTTTATCGTTCTATGATTGGTAGTTTGCTTTATTTGACCGCATCTAGGCCCGACATCATGTTTAGTGTTTGCATGTGTGCACGATTTCAAGCCGCACCTAGAGAATGTCATTTGACCGCCGTCAAAAGGATCTTGAGATACTTGAAATATTCTCCTAATATTGGTTTATGGTATCCCAAGGGTGCTCATTTTGATTTGGTTGGATTCTCGGATTCGGATTATGCGGGGTGCAAGGTTGATAGGAAGAGCACTTCCGGTGGTTGTCAATTTCTTGGAAGATCTCTTGTATCATGGTCATCAAAGAAGCAAAATTCCGTGGCTCTTTCAACCGCCGAAGCGGAATATATCTCGGCCGGAAGTTGTTGTGCTCAATTATTATGGATGAAGCAAACTCTTCTAGATTATGGTGTGAAATTTGATGAAATTCTCTTGTTGTGTGATAATGAAAGTGCCGTGAAGATTGCCTCTAATCCGGTTCAACATTCAAGAACCAAGCATATTGATATCCGCCATCATTTTCTTAGAGATCATGTGAACAAGGGTGATATCAAGATTGATGGTATTGGCACGGATGATCAATTAGCCGATATATTTACCAAGCCTTTGGATGAATCTCGGTTTTGCAAGTTGAGAAATGAGTTAAATATCATTGACTTCTCAAATGTGGCTTGAAAACTAGCACATGTGGCATATGGTTCTTTCATGCACTTCTTGTTTCATTTTTATGAATTTTTGAGGTATTTTTGAGCCATTTATGAGTTTTCATGATTCTACTCGATTTATTTTTGAATTCTTGTTGAAACTTGCTCATATAAGT
>Ga0268340_1000038_pt1 | contig 6059 bp, 4 predicted proteins | sample G5R1_MAIN_28AUG2_FD_189926 | JGI IMG/M metagenome (GOLD analysis project Ga0268340, IMG submission 189926) | Phyllosphere microbial comminities from switchgrass, GLBRC, Michigan, United States - G5R1_MAIN_28AUG2017_LD1 | ecosystem: Host-associated > Plants > Phyllosphere > Phylloplane/Leaf... | reverse complement strand
ATTGATTCAGATCGTCTTGACAAAGCTGTGTGTCCCTGTCACTAGATTCCTATCATCCCAGTGAGCAAGTGAATATATTTACACAGCTTTCCATCATGCATGGAAGCGCATTTCCTTTACTCATGTAGTCATCTCCTTCTTTCATGACTCCTATCATAACCAACTATGTTTGAATCACTCGTATTCATTTCGATTTTTCACCTATTTAAAGATTATAATAGGTAACATCCTCATTCTTTTTTCCCTTTTCCTCAATTAATTGATAGCATATATCGTCACATCAATATGTCCAAATAAGAGATTCATAGACATTGCCCTATTGAGCTTTTGAGCCTTTAACCTGAGCTGAAACATTTTTGAAAATATTCAAGATAACATTCCCATCAACCCCTTACATTTCTTCCCTTGTGCTTTGGCTAGATAATCCCACTCCCCAGGGGAATGTTCATGGCACTATGGTAGCAAGTTCCACAAAAAGTAACAAGTTTCCCTTTGTATTCTTCAGGCAACTTGCTATACAAGTGCCAATAAAGTTCCCCTGATCAGTGATTGGGCTCTGTTAGAATTTGATTAACCCCCCAGACTTCCAAGTGTAGACACTCTATTTCTGAAGTTCCTTGAATCTTGCTTTCAGGATTGATCCATTGCTCTGAAGATCTTCTGCTCATCTCAACTCATTGATCACAGAGGCCCTTTTCTGATCAACCAAGCTTAAGCTTGTCCACTGAATTTTTCAAGGTCATTCACTGGAGGCTCTGAACCAATATGTTCTTATTTCTCTTTACTGCCCTGTTTGCTTTCTTGTTCATCTTTGAATATGAACATTTCTTTAGCCTGTCTGTTAGTGTGTTGATTCTTGTTGTTGTTGTTGTTGTTGGTTTTTTTTTTTTTTTTTTTTTTTTTTTTTTTTTTTTTCTTTTTTTTTTTTTCTTTTCTTTTTGTTTTTTTTTTTTTTTTTTTTTTTTTTTTTTTTTTTTTTTTTTTTTTTTTTTATTCTCTTGATTCTTTTCCCTTTTCATTCACATTGTTCCTGCCTTATTTCAAAACAAAGAGGCACTTTGGGGTTTTCCTGATACACTGGGACCTGCAAGGCAAGGGTTTTCATAGTTCTGAGGAAGGTTGGTAAGGGGAAGGGAATATTTCAGAATATCAAACTTTGTCTCTTCTCACATCCACTTTATTCTCTTTTCCATCCATCATCCTCCGACCTTAGCCTGAATCCCCACCCCTTATTTATCCATTACATTGGTAAGTTGAAACTTTTCAAATCTGTCTGCACCTCTGTCCTGTGAAAGCTCAATAACTCCTGCATGAAAGCTTAACAAATCCTGTGTGAAAGCCAAGTATAAAAGCCAACTAGCTGCACAACCAAACCTTGTTATCAACTCAAACTCTCATTCCTGAAACCTAATCACATCTCTAAATCTTGCTCATCAAGCTTATCCAGTTCCTCAGTTGTCCATCACTGCTCACTCCATTCTTTTTTTCTCTTCAGCTTGTCTGACTCTAAGAGCTTAAATTTGACAGCCACCACACAAGAAATACTCAATCTTATGACTCCAGTAGAAAGAAATTACACCAAGGTGACCTGGTTGAGTGAAAGCCTGCTCCATGCTGCCAAAAAAGTGTTTAATGTCACTGGCAGTTCTCTGAGTTTTGATAAGGATTGTTTGGAAGGATAAGACATGATGGTTTTCCTGCAATACTAATCAATTTGGGATCCATTCAAACTAATTAAAATTTGTTCATCTCAACAGATAGAATATGGTTCACCTGAGAATTATATCAAATCAATTATTAGGTAAATCACCATGACAATGATTGAAGTCAACAACCTAGACACACCAAGCTCAATAGAACCATGCCAAGATCTTAGAAATGTGTGTCACAATTTCCTGGTACCACATTGAGTGGACATAAGAAATTAATTTTCAAATAAAAATATCTTCCAAGGTATTTATCAATATGTTCTCAAAACATAGTTCCACTTTTTTTTAGTAAGCTCATGAGTTTTTCAACCTTTGCCAATACCCAGAAGCCAGTCTTCCCAGTCCCTAGCCATTTTATGAGTTTTTTTAATATCAGGAACCAGAATAATCCTGTCATTCATGATCAATGAAAATGTATTGAAAGGAGACCAAAACCATGAACTGGAAAATGATTCCTGAATTTGTTCCTGAATATTCCCTCTTATTATAACTCTTCATGCTTGGCTAGAGTTGCCTCCAAAGATGACACTCATACCACAAAATACAAATTTGCTTCCTGAGGGGTTCCTCTAAAAGAATTGTACACAGATTCTACTACATGATTGTGGATCATTGCAGATGGCTAGCTCAAACCATTCACCCCTTAAATGGCCAAGTCAGGTTTCACTACTCCATCTGTACTTTTCTTGTAATTGCACATACTTAGGTATTTGTTATCTCCTCTCTTTGTACACATGATTCTTTTTTTTTTTTTTCTCATTGTTTGTATATGTGACCTGCACATGGTCAGTCATTTGATCATGCATGTGACCAGGCATGTGATTCATCATGTGTAGCCAGCACAGCCTCAACCCCCCACTTTTTTCTATATAAGGAGACCCTTGTCCAGCTGCTTTTCCTTCCACAGCAGATTTTCCCCTCAGATTCTCTCATCAGCCTTTACATTTCAGAGTGCTAGTAGTCTATACCTTATTTTACTACCCATATGATCACTCTATCGTATTCAGCACCCAATATCATAGTTTTACCCCTACACATACCAGTACAACCCTTTTATCTCCAATAACACTTTTATTAACTTTAACCTCTCAGTTCAATTACTGATTGAAGCATTTGCTCCCAAAATTCATTATCACTCAATACTCATCACTTATCACTAAACACTCATACATCTCTATAAAATACACTTTGTCATCATCATCAGCACTCTTAGGCACACATATTATCACCAAAACTCACTTACCTCAATCATCCACTTTCAAGCAACATTAGTATCCTGATATTCCCACTCCTATCACTCTGTTGAACCTTCCAATCTTAGATTGGTGGGATTGTTTAATTACTGGAAACACATAAAACTTATAAGGCAGAGGTCTGCCGAAATTTCTCATTCTTGTCTAGATAATTCTGTAGCTATTTTTTCTTCTCCCCTTTCCTCACCAGGTTTTCCCATCATATTTTACACATACAGTGGCACACAGCATTGTTGTGTACTGAGCCCCACCAAACCAGTCTTTGGGTGCGCAGGGAGAAAGCCTACCCAGGATGGGGGTCCAAAGCACCCAAAGAGTACATTTTTGGACTTTCTGCTGTGAAGATCAAAAGTTTTGGTGAATACCTTTTTCTGAATGTAGAAAGGGATGAATGAGGATATTGCCTATACGCACATCATTGAGGTATTTTAGCTAGAATGAGGGATTTGAAGGCCAAATTGTGGTCACCAGGGCAAATTTTGTGGCACTTTCCTGGCATGTGCCATTTCAGAGGTGTTTCCATAGATTTGGTTTGTCAGCCTCTATGCTACTAACCAGGTGTGTAAAAGCACTTGGTTGTGCTATGAGTGTGTGCAAGGGTTGGTTGGGATTGGTAAGTCTATGAGGGAAAGGGATAATAAGAGGCTTCAGTGTTGGCTGTAAAGCTTTCTTCTCAACCTTTATAAAAAGGGAGGGAAATCCAGAGTAATAATTTTATGGATTCTTCCTGCTGAACTCAGACAGGGAATGGTGGTGCAGAAGTAAGTATCAGTACTTACTTGAGGGTATCCTTGATTGAAGGAGAATAATTATATTGGCTAACAAATTGGGGAAGTAGGCCAATATAATTCAAGATGGGTTGGAGTCTGCCAACTAGTAATGGTTAAGTTGTTCTGCTGGTTGACTCTGGGGGGCAATTCCAAGAGAAACCACTGGCTTAAATATTTTCAGGAGGGCCTTGGAAGCACTCAGAGGATGCTATGATGGACCACTGGGGAGCAGGGAGCTTTCCCAGAACTCTTATGAGCTTCATTGAGCTTAAAATAGAGCATTTGGTGTACCATATGGCACTGGAGCTCTTATGTCCTTGAAGTATAGCCCTGGAGTTGTTAACTCCTTGAAATATAACCCCAGAACTGTTAAGTCCATGAGAACATGTGGTGCATCAGCAGTAACCTTATTGGGTGTTGAATTCTCATGTTGTGTTGAGGTCTAATGACATCCAGTCACCGTAGCCGCTCATCTTGAATCTTAACCCTCTTTGTCTTGCCCCGCATTCACATCAAACTATTGGTTAGGGTTCAGAACACGGCTTACATAAAGACCACGTTATTCTATTCTCACTTCTCAACTCATCAAGAAAATCAAAACTCAAACCTCAAGAATACCTCAAAACTCTCAAATCTTGCTTCAGACTTGCAAGAACAGGCCTCGATACACATCAAGAAAATCAACCATCAGTAATGTAACAACCCATCACATTCTGTCACAGCTTCTTCCTTCCTCCTGCTAATCTCACTGTCTCCCCAGTCTGATTGATCCACTGTCCTATCCACTTCCTCAACATCTTCCAAAAACAGTACACTGCTTCCTTCTCGTGATGTTTGTCCTTGTTTTTATCTCTCTTTTTTCTGTGTTTGTCTCCTAAATTGCTGAACCTTTCCTTTTGTGTGTTTTTTCTTCTCTCTTTCAGACTGTTGCTTCCTCAAATCCTCATAGATGCTATTTTTGTCTCTGTTGTCATCACTCTTCTTCTCAATTGTGCTTGTTTGGTTCTAGTTTGAGCAATCTTATTGTTAATCTAATATTGGGCACCAGTGAGAGCTACCACATGGTCTGAGCTTTCCTGGAGCTGTTAACTCCATGAGTCATGTGTACAAGTGCTACCATAATTATTGGGGGCACTTTTAAATTAATAATACATAATTTTGAGTGCTTCCTGGAGCTTTTAACTCCTTTAATCATGTGTAAAAGTGCTACAGTAATTATTGGAGTCAATTGTAATTTAATAACACGTAATTTGAGCGCTATCAGAGGCTAATAGATCTCATTATTATTTATATAAATGTTACATTAGAGGGTATCCAATATAAAAAATCCACAATTAGAAACCAGTCAATTGTTAAAAACACTATTTTTTCATTAATGGGTCCTAAGAACTTATTGGTGAAGAAAAAAAATGTTTTAAAAATGGTGGATTTTTCACAACCAGTCAATTACATAATCGTAGATTTGGTCATATTTGATACCCCCTATTAATTATTGTAACTATACATAAGTTAATAATAGATAATATTAACACTTCTGGTAGCTGTTAACACCATGTATTGATTGTGTAATGTATACAATAATTATTATTATAACATGTAATATTCTTTTACATAGTACAGAGTCTTTTACTATGTTTCAAGTGTTACTATTATTTTTATATAGTACAATTAATAATATTATAACAATTAATATAATAAAATATATGTAATCACAAGGTATAGCAGTCATTGTTTTATACCTCATGAATACATATTAATTGATTAAAGCAAATATAATATATAATAAAGGCTATATGTACAATATTGGTATGGTTCTATGTAATATATATTGTATTAGAAATAATATTACTGTATTATTTCTAATATAATAAGACTAAATAAATATGAAATAGAGATAATAATTAATTGTAATTAATAATAATTAAGGATTGTAGATACTTGGGTAATATCAGGTATGCTGATATTACCTCTGTGGCTGACATGGTTGGATTCATTTTGGGTGTTGGTTCTATCAAGCCTGTATGAATGACTTCAAGTAAATTTGAAGTGTTCTTGAATTAATGGGTGTGTTTTATGAGATATTTGGACAGCTTGTATTTGACTCAAGGTGATACCTCCTTGATCATTATCATTTCAAGTACTTTCAGATTGATAAATGGCAGATACATTACAACACAGCATAAAAATATAAGAAAGAAAAATAATATGAAGAAAAATTTCACAATTGATAGAAAAATAATCTAGAAGGCCCTGGTTGTAAGACTCAAAAGGTGTTGTGAAACCTTTTAGCTGAATTGAGAAGTGGATGGATGATTTGCAAGCTCTGC
>Ga0268340_1000028_pt1 | contig 7146 bp, 1 predicted proteins | sample G5R1_MAIN_28AUG2_FD_189926 | JGI IMG/M metagenome (GOLD analysis project Ga0268340, IMG submission 189926) | Phyllosphere microbial comminities from switchgrass, GLBRC, Michigan, United States - G5R1_MAIN_28AUG2017_LD1 | ecosystem: Host-associated > Plants > Phyllosphere > Phylloplane/Leaf... | reverse complement strand
CGGAAGTTTCTGCACGTTTTTTCAAGTTTTTGCAGAATTTCCATAGGCCACATCTTATAGCCGTTCGAGCTGAAATTTTGTGAGAAGCCTATTCTAGTGAGGCAGATTGAGAAAAAAATATCAAAAAAATAAAAGAAAGAAAAAGAAAAGTTGATTTCTACTAGTGCCTCCACCTCACGACGAGCTCCGTTGAGCCCGATTCAGTGCTGTTTATCGTATCCATACTTGATCTTGATCCTGCTTGTTACCATTACTGTTCTAGGACACGTATAGGCCAGCAACTAGGACAAGTGTGCTTTTGGACCATTATTCAGCATTGCTATCTGATTTTGAATTGTGTTCCACATACTTATACTTTTGAGCCTCCCATAGCTACACATATTATCTTCAGATCATTACACCCAGAGGATCTTGCAATCTTGGTACCACTTCCTCACAGGTATCACGAACCGGCCACCGGTTGTACCGTCCACTGCTCGTGTTGGTAAGAACCTTGTAAGGGCTTGGTAAGACGCTCTCTTTAGTAGTGACCTTGAGAGGCACCACCACCTGAGTAGTCAGATTATTAGGGATAACCTTCACTGTTTGTTCCTGTTTTTGTGTCTACCATGGCAGGTGATGATGGAAGTGGGGGTCATACTCCCAAGGACTTCAACGAGTGTGTTAGCCAAGAACAGCTGGATGATGCCAAGAGAGAGATGCACGAGGTCGTCACCAAGGCAGTCACCGAGGCGATCATAGGCCTCAAGCTTGGTGAAATCATATCCACGGTTACTGACAGGATCGATGCGTTGGAGACTCGTCAACAGCACAATCAAGATGAGGACATGGTGTATGATGACCAAGGTAATATAGATGAAGCGGCCACACGGGAAGCACGGCTACGCCGTCGTCTTCGCCGCAACACACAAGGTATGGGTGGTACTCACAACCACAACCACAATCACCAGCAAGGTAATCAGAATCGTGTACCCGATGATCCTTATGCTAAGGTTAAGTTTACAATACCTTCCTTTTCGGGATATTATGATGCTGACGGGTACCTTGATTGGGAGATGACAGTAGAGCAGAAATTTAGTGCACACCTTGTACCTGAGCAACATAGAGTTAGACAAGCCACTAGTGAGTTTAAAGATTTTGCTATCGTTTGGTGGACCGGTCTAATTGCTGAGGATGCTGCACCTACTACTTGGAATGATCTTAAGTCTGCTATGCGTGATAGATTTGTTCCCCCATCGTACCATAGAGATTTGCGTAAGAAATTGATGCGCTTAGAACAGGGAGATAAAACCGTGCAGGATTATTATGGTGAGCTTCAAAAGGGTTTGATGCGTTGTGCCATAGTTGAGGGAACTGAGGATGCTATATGTAGATTTTACTCGGGCTTGAGGCGTGACATTCAGGACATTGTTGATTACAAAGAATTTCACACTGTCAACCAGTTGTTTCAGTTTGCCATGCTTGCAGAGAAGGAGTTGCAGGGACGTGATTTGCAGAGCAGGAGCAAGGCCACCTACACCCCACGCTCGGCGCCATCTTCGGGGCTGACCAAGCCTGCCTCTTTTCGATCGCCCCCACCTGCGAGCAACAAGCGACCAGCAGCTTCGGAAGCTGCCACAACGCCAAAACCATCTCCTGCGCGTACTTCCGACTCAGGTAAAAAGTTTTTGCAGGAGCCAGCCAAGAGTTCGTCCTCCGTGTCCTCGACGGGAGGCACGACCGTTCAGTGCCACCGCTGCCATGGATTTGGACATGTGCGGAAGGATTGCCCAAGTCAGCGGGCATACATTGCTACCGAAGACGGCTACATTAGTGCCTCCGACATTGAAGATGATGATGAAGAAGAACCAGAAGAGGCTGCGGAGGCCGGGCATGTTCTGGGTAGCGAGAACACAGCAGCCTTCAGGAGCATCATTGTGAAGCGAGTGCTCAGCGTACAGGCACAACAACCAGAGAAGTTTCAGCGCCATAATTTGTTCCAGATTTTCTTCGTCATCAACAATCGGCGAGCGCGTGTCATCATTGATGGAGGTAGTTGCAATAATTTGGTGAGTTCAGATTTGGTCAAGAAGCTTGGCTTGGCCACACGTCCACACCCCCATCCATATTATATTCAGTGGTTTAATGATGCGGGGAAAGCTAAGGTAACACAATCTTGCAGAGTTTCTTTTTCCATTGGTTCATATGCTGATTCCGTAGATTGTGATGTTGTACCTATGGAGGCGTGTTCGCTTTTGTTGGGTCGACCTTGGGAATTTGATAATGATGCTTTACACCATGGTAGAAGTAATACTTACACCTTCATGCATAAGGGAAAGAAAATTACTTTACTTCCTATGACCCCTGCTGAAATTGTACAAGCTGAAAAAGAACGAGCTGCTACTTTGCATGAAACTAAATCTGAAAATCAGCAAGTTGCTAATTCTGTTTACCCACCTAAAAATGATAAGTCTGCACCTATTTCCAAGACTGATGGGATTAAATTGAAGGGTGGAGTTTTACTTGCTAGAAAATGCGACCTTGCTGAAATCTCTGATGATGATGTTTGTTACACTTTGGTGTGCAAACAAACACTGTTTTCCCTTGATAATGATGTTAGCTCGATACCTCCTGTTGTCGCTAACCTTTTGCAGGAGTTTGAGGACATTTTTCCAGCTGACATACCTCCCGGACTGCCACCTATGAGGGGAATTGAGCATCAGATCGACTTGATTCCGGGAGCGACTTTGCCTAACCGAGCTGCTTATCGAACCAACCCCGACGAGACTAAGGAAATTCAGCGCCAAGTCCAAGAGCTTTTGGACCGCGGGTATGTACGTAAAAGCCTTAGTCCTTGTGCCGTTCCTGTGCTTTTGGTTCCTAAGAAAGATGGTACTTGGCGTATGTGTGTTGATTGTAGAGCCATAAATAACATTACCATTCGATATCGCCATCCTATTCCTAGACTTGATGATATGCTTGATGAGTTGTGTGGCGCTATAATTTTTACAAAGATTGACTTGCGTAGTGGTTACCACCAAATTAGAATGAAACTTGGAGATGAATGGAAAACAGCTTTTAAGACTAAATTCGGCTTGTATGAGTGGTTAGTAATGCCTTTTGGTTTGACTAATGCACCAAGTACTTTCATGCGATTAATGAATGAAGTTTTAAGAGCTTTTATTGGACGATTTGTGGTGGTTTACTTTGATGATATCTTGATTTACAGCAAGTCTTTGGATGAACATATGGATCACTTACGTGCTGTTTTTAATGCTTTACGTGATGCACGTTTATTTGGTAACCTTGACAAGTGCACCTTTTGCACGGATCGAGTCTCTTTTCTTGGCTATGTTGTTACTCCACAGGGAATTGAGGTGGATGAGACTAAAATTGAAGCCATAAAGAGTTGGCCGGTTCCCCAGACCGTCACACAGGTGAGGAGTTTTCTTGGTCTTGCAGGATTTTATCGCCGCTTTGTCAAAGATTTCAGCACCATTGCTGCGCCACTGCATGAGTTGACAAAGAAGGGTGTGGTGTTCCGTTGGGGAAAGGCACATGAGGAGTCCTTTTGCACTTTGAAGGACAAGCTTACACATGCTCCTTTGCTGCAACTTCCAAATTTCGGTAAGACTTTTGAGCTTGAATGCGATGCTAGTGGAGTTGGCATTGGAGGTGTCTTGATGCAAGAAGGTAAACCCATTGCTTACTTTAGCGAGAAATTGCATGGCCCTGTTTTGAATTACTCTACGTATGATAAAGAATTGTATGCACTTGTACGTTCTTTAGAGACGTGGCGTCATTATTTATGGCCTAAGGAATTTGTTATTCACTCCGATCATGAATCGCTTAAGTATCTTCGTTCTCAAAATAATCTGAATCGTAGACATGCTAAGTGGGTTGAATTCATTGAATCTTTTCCTTATATTATCAAACACAAGAAAGGGAAGGATAATGTGATTGCCGATGCTTTGTCTAGACGTTATACTATGCTGTCCCAACTTGATTGTCGGATTTTTGGGCTTGAATCGATTAAAGAACAATATGCGCTAGACCCTGATTTTAATGAGGTGTTGCTGAATTGTAAAGAGGGACGTACATGGAACAAGTTTGTGATAAATGATGGATTTGTGTTTAGAGCTAACCGCATATGCATTCCAGTTGGTTCTGTTCGTCTATTGTTGATGCAGGAAGCGCATGGTGGAGGTTTGATGGGACATTTTGGTGCGAAGAAGACAGAGGATGTTCTGGCCACACACTTCTTTTGGCCAAGGATGAGGAGAGACGTTGAGCGGTTCGTGGCTCGCTGTAATACATGTCAAAAAGCTAAGTCGCGCTTGAACCCACATGGTTTGTATATGCCTCTTCCTATTCCTTCGGTTCCGTGGGCAGATATTTCTATGGACTTTGTTTTGGGATTGCCTCGGACAAAGAGGGGGAGTGATAGCGTTTTTGTTGTGGTCGATCGTTTTTCCAAGATGGCACATTTTATACCTTGTCATAAAACAGATGATGCCATTCATATTGCTAACCTCTTTTTCAAAGAGATTGTTCGCTTGCACGGTATGCCTTCTACTATTGTTTCAGATCGTGATGCAAAATTCTTGAGTCATTTTTGGCGCACGCTATGGAACAAATTGGGGACAAAGTTGCTGTTTTCTACAACATGTCATCCCCAAACTGATGGACAAACAGAGGTGGTGAATAGAACATTGTCTACGATGCTGCGAGCAATATTGAAGCAAAATTTGAAGATGTGGGAAGAGTGTTTGCCGCATGTGGAGTTTGCATATAATCGGGCGGAACACTCCACCACCAAGGTAAGTCCTTTTCAGGTAGTGTATGGTTTTAACCCTCGTGCTCCCATTGATCTTTTGCCTCTACCTACTACTGAGCGTGTACATAGTGATGCTAAAGAGCGTGCTGATTTTATTTTAAAATTGCATGCTTCAACCAAAGAGAACATTGAAAAGATGACTGAGAAATATAGAATTGCTGGTAGTCAAGGTAGAAAGGAAGTTAAACTTGAACCGGGTGATTTAGTTTGGTTGCATTTGAGAAAAGAAAGATTTCCAGATTTGAGAAAGTCTAAATTGATGCCACGTGCTGCTGGACCATATAAAATTTTGGAAAAGATTAATGATAACGCATATAAACTTGAGTTGCCCCCAGAGTTTGGGGTTAGTCCCACTTTTAACATTTCAGATTTGAAGCCATATTTTGGAGAAGAAGATGAGCTTGAGTCGAGGACGACTCCAATTCAAGAGGGGGAGGATGATGAGGACATCACTCCTACGGATACAAACGACACTCCTCAAGATGATATACAAGGTCCTATTACTCGCGCACGTGCTCGACAATTGAACTTACAGGTGAGTTCGTTCCTAAGTAATGTTTATTGTGAATCTGAGAATAGATTGCTACCTAATGACTTAATTGTACTTAGGAACAAAGGAGAGGACCAGCAAGGGTGTGGAGAAGGCCTTGGAGGCGTGGAGGACCAGCAAGGACGTCCGGATCAAGATGGAGGCCCAAACCGATTCGACTTCGTTTCAGTTTCGGACTCCAGGAACAGGCCGCACTAAAACGGACGCCCAGGTTGCATACGGAGTCGGATTTGGGCGCACTTGATATGGATGGAAAGATAATTTCAAGACGCTTCCAATGGCTCTGGTTTCAGGCTCAAATTCATCCGGAGTCGACGGGAATCGTCTGTGGAAGTTGGCGTCCAGAATCTGTCCCGGTGCTGCGTCACTGTTTTTGGGCCGATGGCCCGTGTATCGTGTTGGAGCCCAATAGGGGCGCGTCCAGGAGGTCTTGCGCGACCTAAACCCTTATTAATAGCCGCCGCCGCCATCGTGAGACTTGGGTTTTGCTTAGATTCATTCTGTCAAGAACAGTTGTCGCCGTTCATCGGTTTGTGAAACCCCAACTTGTGAGATTAATCATTCATCTGCAGAGTCACTCTATTTGAGCTGCGTTTCTTTCGAGTTCTTGCTTGTGTTCTTCGTTGCGCTTGCAGGGATTAGCCTTCTTGGCGAGGTCAACCGGGTTGTGACACGGTTGATAACCAGAGGAGTTGTGGTGCTAAGATTGCTGGATTCGGGTCTTAGGATCTGAAGCCGGATCGGTGTGTCTCGCTCCGCCTACAACGAGAGTTATCCAGAACCTGACGGAAGATCGGGAACCCACGTCCCCATTATTTGGTATTCAGAGACTCAGGTTTACTGTCAGGTTTCACATCTATCTTTAGTTTCATCAATTTCGCCATTGTCCCACAGTCCACCAAAAAGCCCTAGAAAATTTTGTGTTCGTGCTGTTTTCCCATCCCATTAGCCCTTTTAAGCCATTGCATATTTTGATATCGGAGTCCGCATCATTGAGTTTGTGTCCATAGTCGTGGTCTTGTTGCTGGTTTAGATCGAGTTCTTAGATTGGTTTGAGTTTTGCATCGTGTCACCGTGTCCTTTTCCATCCCGTCATCACGTCCGGTTCGGACTTGTCTCTGTCCAGTTCGGTATTTTGTTGATATCTCTCGCATACGAACTCGGATTTTTGTGTTCTAGTACTTTCTGGAAAGCTTGTGAAATTATCTACAACTTTATCAACTGTGAGAATTCCAGAAAACGTAGTTATCTGCGTCTAATCTGTATTGGAAGTCAATCTGTTGGTGACCCAGAAATTTCTGAGTAGTCTGTATTTCGGGGTCAATATCTTCTACTTCCTTTATCCAAAAGAGACTTTCCATATATTGCAAAGAAAGAGAAAAGGAGGATCTACAACTTTCGTGTTGTAAGTTTTCGTGTTTGAGGTCTCTAAATTTGTCAAACAGCCTGTATAAGTTTGTGTAGCAAATCTGTAATTTACAGACAACAATTTTGTGATAGTGTGGAGTTGTCTCTTGCTCTTGTGGCACTTTTGAATAGAAAAAGAAAGAAAGAAAAAGGCAAGTGCATAAAAAAGAGCCGCACAAAAAAAAGAAAAAAAATCAGAAGTGCTTGCATCCTTTTGTGTCCTTTGTGCTTGGTATATGTCGCTTGTTTGCTTGAACTAGTTCTAGGAACACGTTTAGGCCAGCAACATTGATAAGTACTTTGGATATTTATTCAATTTTTGCTATCTGATTTTCAATTGTGCTAATCCTTGCTACTAAATAAAGCCCCCCGA
>Ga0268340_1000025_pt1 | contig 7882 bp, 6 predicted proteins | sample G5R1_MAIN_28AUG2_FD_189926 | JGI IMG/M metagenome (GOLD analysis project Ga0268340, IMG submission 189926) | Phyllosphere microbial comminities from switchgrass, GLBRC, Michigan, United States - G5R1_MAIN_28AUG2017_LD1 | ecosystem: Host-associated > Plants > Phyllosphere > Phylloplane/Leaf... | reverse complement strand
TATTTTGATAAATATGCTATATATATATATATATATGTTGTGTATTTAAGTTGCAGGAATTATATGATACCCACGTGCATATATATATTATCCTACGAGTCTTACTAGTACAGGATCGAATAGCTGCCATGCTTAGGTTTATCGGTAGCGTGGGTAACCTGCCGTTACTCACAAGTAGGTGGTTACTACTACACTCATGATGAGATGGTGGAAAAGAAATGGCGACCGGGCAGGGAACTGGTATGGGTTCTGATGGGTGCAACAAGTTATGTTCCGCGGCCAACGGGGCTAGCTTGGTTGTACTGTTTTTCCTGTCTGTGTCAATTAGGACTGTTCGATACAATGGATGGGAGTCATGTCACAGATCTTATTATCCCGAGCACATACTTGCTTATGGGAGCGGGAAGACCCGTTCTTTTTGTGTCTTGGTTTCCAGCTCTTTCCGTGTTGACTGCATGGAGGCGGAGATAGGTTGGAGGTTCTTGCACCGCATTGAAGCCGAGCTTCAGTTGCGGGGGCTTGGAGTCCTAGTTTGGGGCGGGGACCTGGAAACCTCAGCAGGAACGGAAGGGGTTAGCCTTTGCCTATGCAAATTTTTATAACACAAGCAAGGCGTGTGTTTTTTGGGGTACCCAGCTGGGGATATTGGTTTGCGAATCACCGTCGTTGAGGTACGACTTGGCTAATGTCTGGCATCGTAGTAAGAAGTGGAAGATAATGAAACTAAGATGAATCTGATTGCTCAACCCTTGCTTGAAAATTAGAACAGGTGCTTACATAAAATAAATAGATGGTATATTAAAATACGGCTAATAAATCATAAGTAAGGATTCACTCTTAGTAATGCTTTTCTGCAAACAAATAAACTACAGCCATAAAGCCTATCATATTCCTTGAGAGTCGGGAAATATATATTCCCTTCGGGTAAGTCTTGCGAGTACATTGTGTACTCAGGATTATTTTACCTTGTTGCAGGTGCAGTCTAAGGAGCTAGCCTTTGTGTGGAGGATTCTTCTGGTGGGCACAGATGGATCTTTGTATCTTCGTCGTCGCTAGATGTTATTTTATTTTCGCTGTTTAAATTCCGCACTCTGAACCTTTGGTATTGTAATAAATAATTTTCAGACTTGGTATTGTATGAAATGAACTAAGTATTGTAACCTTGTACTCATTATCGGATCCTGGATGTACTTCGTGGATGGTTTCGAGTTCTTCCTTTGGGATGTGCTCGACGGAACTGTTTGGAATGACTCACATTGGGAATATTTAGTGTCTAAAGGAAGACAAGTATTCTGAAAGCGTGTTATTTCGGGCGGTTCTGCCACAAGGGTTTAGTTCAAACCAGCATAACATGTGTTGATGCAAGTTTGCACCAAGAACTCACAACAGTAGGTGATTCAACATGTAACTCTAAGATTGGACTTTGGAAGCAATGCAAGACGTGAATAGAGTTGAATACCTGCAACTGGTAAGCTCCTCATCAACCAGTGCTAGAAGCAAAACTGTCAGGGATGTTTATTTTTGTTGCTACAAGAGATGAAATCATGAAATCCTCAATGTGATGGTATCACTGCCTCTTGAAGATTATGTTGCTTCTTATGTCATCCTACAGTACCATGTGAAAATAAAGGCTAGATGAGAAGCCTAAAGTAGCATATCAGAAAACATGTCAATGTCGAGGCATAATCCTGCCTTCTGGCACCATTCTGTCCACTTGACGTATTCTATCAGGTGGCCAGATTATGTGAGTGATTCTGCCTTCCATCAGACCCAGAGGAACCTGCAGCTTATAAAGTTAGAACTTATACCAAGACTACAGATGGCTAAAAACTGATTCTTGTGTACTTCAGAAACAAATATGATTAGTATCGCATTTTGTTTCTACTAAATTAAATGCTGATAATTAAACTGTGAAACTTAGATAGGAAAGTTCTTTCCATTATAAGGTTTGTTAGGTTTCAACTTACTAGTTTTTATTTCAAAAAAAAAATTGAACAAACAAAATTTGTATTTTAGATTTTTTGATACTCTCAAATTGCCGAGTGATTGCAGTGAACCAATTACTGATATTCATCTAAATACTAGTATATGAATAAAGCACCGAAATTGGATAAAAATGATTGTGAGCCATGAAATCTGCTTTAGCGTGCATTTCTCTACAGGTCCAGATGTATTCACAGCTAATGATGATAAAGAATGCTGTATGTAAACAGAGAGATGTGAAATATAGAGAACATGATGCAACCAAGAGCAAACAACACTCAGAATAAATATGAGAATTAGTTTGTTCGTGTCTGGTGCTAAAACTTTCAAATTAGTAAATTACAAGTATCTTGTAGCAAATATCATTGTACTGGACTGTATTGCTCTCTGTCCCTTCCGTTTCAGGGCAAGGTTTTCTTGCTGCTTATTATATCAGGATAAGTTTGCAGCCAAAGCTATATCAAACCACATTATTTCAGCACTGTGGGGGCGAGCTCAACCTTGGTTGAACACAACAACAAAAAGCAATGCCACCACTAATCAATCTGTGCAGTTTTTGCCTAGCAAGAGGCCTACAAGATGGTGACCTCACACATTGTCAAATCAGTTCAAGGTGATAGCATTAGTGTGCTTTGTAGAATGCTTGTCTTTTGCTTAGCAGTGCAGTGTTGTAGTGTATGTTGTAGTTATATAGTAGGGGTACTCTGTTGCCAGCTTTTGCGGCATCGTGTTGCTCTGCTAGGCCACTATAATGATACTATAATAATTTCCAAATTTAAAACATGTGCTAGGCTTGTTCTCGGAGCAATGAAGATCAAAAAATTCATACGGGCCATCGGAGAATGCCTTACAGGGCCATAGTGTCTCGAGTCCCAGCTGTCGTCGGCATTGTCCCCTTCCACCCAACAGTGGCCGTCGGGGACCTGCCGGATCTCCCGCTTCTCCGGGATCTGGATCCAATCCCCCGGCAGCGCAATCAGCCTCTGCACCGCCCTTTTCCGATGATCCGTCGGCTGCCTGCAAACGAGACGGAGGCGTCAGATCAGCGGGCCGACCCATCCAATCAAAACGAAGAAATGCCAAGGAACCAGGGACGGACGGACGGCGGACAGACAGACAGCAGGTGACCTGAAAACAACGACGTCGCCGCGGGAGAATTCGTAGCCGGCGAGGCAGCGGCGGTTCAGCAGCCCGACGTCGCCGTGGGCTTGGATGGTGGGGAGCATGGAAGGGCCCTTCAGACTGCAGAACTCGCCGTAGCGGTCTGTGACGACGACGCCGGCGATGCCGCCGGCGGCGGCCATGCGCCACCAGAGATGGGCCATGTCTGAGAGACGGCAGGGATGAGCACGGGATCCTGAATTGCCGGAAAATCACAAAAGGGTATTTCAGTAATTCAAGTAATGCACAATAGAGGCACTATTGCGCACTGTAGCGTTTTGTTTTTATTTGATAATAATTGTCCAAACATTGACTAATGAGGCTTAAAATGTTCGTCTCGCAAAGTACAACCAAACTGTGCAATTAGTTTTTAATTTCATCTATATTTAGTACTCCATACATGTGCTGGTATTTTAATGTGATGGAAAATCTTCTTTTTTATAGTGGAATTGGGGGGAAAATTTGGAAACTAAACAAGGCCTAATTCAAGTAATGCACAATAGAGGCACATGGCCAATGCAACAACACGTAAGCTGATTTTTTCTTAAAAAAGAAAAGAAAAGAAAACTGAGCAAAGACAGTTTTTTTTTTAACAATGTTTCATTTGTCGACGTGACCAAACTGCGGACATATGACACAGTTGAATCCTATTGTAATCGAACCATTGGCTTGAAAAGAAAAGGTGAAAAATTTCTTACATGTCATTAACATGAACCTAAATCTCTTATCTGCCACATAAGAGCATCTCCAACAGACCACCTATATAATTTTGATAATATATCATTGGTGTTAAAATGTAATCCGTTTCATACCAAAGGTATGCATGGGAGACTATATGAATATTCAAATGTCTATTGCTCCTATCCGTCATCACCAAATTGTAAAGGTGATCAACAACAAGCAAATGGACGCCTCGGTGAGAAAGGAAGTTTCAGGAAGCAGTTGTAGGGGCTATCGGCTACTCTCTGTGTCCTTATCTTCAAATAAATTATTAAAAAAACTAGTTTGAAACATCTATTGATGCTAAGCATGTACTATAAATATTAATATTTTTAAAAATAATTTTTTAAAACATTATATTTTTAATATATATTTAATTAATGTTGTTTCTCGAAAAATGCCAGCATAGACATTTAGGGACAGAGGCTCGTGAGTTGCTTAGAGTATAGCGATGCAGGTTGTTGCTTGCTACTGCTTGGTGCGTTGTAACCAGCTATGTTCGTGCTTATTGCCAAACTGCGAGCGTGGCCACAGTTGTGAAGATAAGCTTACCGAACACTCGTTATAAGTGAATATAGATCCTTTTAAAGTTTCAAAGGTGTATTAATCTACATTATATGCTCAATCAGAGTATAAAAGGGAGCGACTAAATTTATGTCCAACCGAACAAAGGGTAAATTTGGTCTTTTCATGCTAATTAACCAAGGCTATTGTAACATGATCAACAATGCATAGTGGATTAATAAAGAAAAAGCATAGTGGCATTAAAAAAATTTGAGTTTTTAGATGGCTATGGCAGATAGCATATAGAAAAAAAATCCCAAATAAAACCCACCTGAACGAGAAGTTTTTTTTTAAAAAAAAAGAAAATCTGAACAAAAGATTTAACGGAACACAACAGGAAGTCAATCAAGGACCAATCAAGACGAATGTAATTTGTTGGCCCTGGCACACGCCCCAGCTAGCGATCTGGAGGCGGCCAAAATGAAACTGCTAGCGACACAGCGACAGGGTCATGTCTCCACTGTCGTGGGCTCCTGCCCAATATAACAATTCCACTGACATACAGTTTCGCCACTGGGTGCTGCTTATAGTTTCGCAACAGATCAGATGCACATATATACAGACAGAAATAGGAAAGTAGTTCAATTCACAGCCACCCAGGCCGCCCCACCGGGTCCATCACCACATCACCCGGTTCATTGCATACAGAAACAACTACTCCGTAGCTTATACAACACATCAGATGTAAAGTTGGCGGATAACTGAAAGCGGGCAGAGCGTGGTTTTGTCCCCATGTTGCACAGCATACTTAGTCGCGTGGAGATGGCACAGCGCAGCTCCAGCCACTTTCCACACGAAACCACACTTGGTGACGCTCCTGGCAGACCTTGCTCGTTCGTAGACGATCCTGTAGATCACGCACGCCTCCATGAACACGCGTGAGTGGTCCTTCTTGGTCTCCTCGAATTCTTCAGCGTCGTAGAGCAACTGCATTGCATGCAGGGTTAATTTATTGATCGATCATGATAGCCAATCGACCCTGAAGCTGCCATTGCTTTATTTCCTTGTTGTGGTTGTGTGCATCAAGAAGATAGGATTGCTTACATGTTTGTAGCTTTGGTAGAGTTTCTGAAACTCGTCGTTCTTTTCTTCTTTATCCAGCTCCAAAAGTTGCCTACTCTTTTCCAGGTACTCTTGGTAGCGGTGCTCCCATAGGGAGGTGCATTCTGGGCTTGCCTCCACCTCATCGAAGCATGGCAGTGTTGTTATCTCTGATTACAACAGAAGAAATAGAGACAAGAAAATAAGTTGGCTTCAAATTCCATTAACAAAAAGAAGCTTCATATATTATTTAAGAAATTAGGAAAACAAGAACATCTGAAAGTATTAAGAGAAATTAGGAAAACAATTCTAAGTCAGCATGGATTGATGCCTCTTCTTTGAAGAGGGTTTGAAATCGGAACTCTTCCATTATCTAAAAAAAGAGTAATGAATCTATGCTGGACCGGGAGGGATCGAACCCAGGACCTCGGCTCTGGTACCAAGTTAGAGCGCCCCACCTAGCCAACCCGACCATAAAACCCAGGTGTTATAGTGGGAGGGGTGGGGGCTTTTATCCTCAGTCCAACAAGTTCAACCCAAGGTTCACTTCGCTTCTTGAAAGCCTTTAGTAACTGAAACACCATTTTTTGCTATCAGAATTGCAGAACTCCTTTTGGCAAGTTAAAAAAATAATTAAAAAAAACTATAATGCATATTAACGTGCAGAAAATGCTATAGTGCAAGCACACAGGGGATGTAATTCTCTAAAACAAGAAATCCTAATGTAATATTTAATTTAAAGGAAAATCTAGCTAGTCTGGCTTGCCTGATGGCAAGACAAGGATGCAACACACTGCTAAAGAGTTAGGACGTTGTGCAGGGTGTCTCAAGGGAAAGCTGCTGGTGTAGTGGCCAAGGTGAAGCACCAGGCCTTGGGAAGATGATGGGCCAGGTCGGGAGGATGAACCTGAACTGGTAGTTTGTTATCAAAGTTCTACAGTTTCATCTTTTAGGAGAAACTTGACATAGGCAACACGACAATATCATAAAGTTTGATTTTGAAGGGAGATGCCCACTCAACCAATTAGTTCAATTGGCAACAAGATGCTCCTAGGTCAGCACGAGCCTACTCCCGCTTCGTCATGACATGATGCTTTTTGTTTAGTTGTTACACATGATTGGGTGAGCGTGCTGCAGGGCATGTTTTATAGATCATGTCATGCATCATCATAATCTTTGTGGAACTCTCACTGTCTTTCTTCACACTCCAGTTCTTTATAGGGCTAGTGACTCCTCTAATCATCGATCCCTCTTTCTCTCAACAAATTTATTTTCTTGATGGCTTCCTCACTGCTTGGATCAAGAAGAAAACAAGGCTGAGTTGCATGCTATGGCATGTGTGACAACAGTGATTACTTGGATTTTGGTGTTTTTTGTTACGAATAGGAGGAAGAAGGGAGTGAAACTGTGTATTATATTGATGAGAGGCCCAAAGGGCTACATACATATATAGAAGAGGGGACCCCAAACCCTAGACTAGAATACAATTACCATTATACCCTTAACACCCCCTCTCAAATGCAACGTGAATGCAATGTCGTTGCATTTGAAGAGTGGTACTAAGTACTAGACAAACACAAAACACAACACTATGATTACATGACACAAGATACATCCAAAGTCCGAAATCAAAGATGTCATCAAAGCGTGCAACTCTTGAACTTGTCGATGTAGAAAATGCTCCTCCACAAGAGGGTATTGCCTTCACAAACCAGTACGTCAGCAAATACCACGAGTCTTCACAAACCAGTACGTCGACTCTTCGAACTTGAACCTTGCGTTGGAGACTTTAAACTTGACAATAATAGTGAGATGTGTCAAACCAGCCAAAAGGAGAACAGATAGTTCACTGCTGCAAGACGGCAGGCAGCGAGATGACATGATGATGACGACAAATAAATGGCCATTGGTCATGATGTGGAGCAAAACGGCTCCGAAAGGGACCAAGAGGGCATTGCCGCACCAACGATAATGATGTGATTAGCTAAATCGACGGGACTCAGCTAACCATAAAACAAAGAAGAAGAAATTGGCTGACTGACAATGAATTTGTGGACACGCACGGCTTGGACGAACTGAATATGAGCCATTGGACTTGGATTAACACCGATGCAATGACACTAATACTAGCAGCAGACTTGGATGGACTCAACAGAGACAACAAGCAAGGGTACTAGCAGCAGAACAGAGACTACTAGCATGGATTGACAGCAGCACTAAGATACTAAGCAGGCAGCATAAACAGCAAGCAGGAGCACAAGCAAAAGGTGGAATGAGAAGCTCAAGATGCGCCCAACACAAAGGCATAGCAGTTGTCACAGATGCAGAGCAAAACAGAGCACTCCCTGCAGACAGGCGGAGTGAGGAGGGGCGGGCGGATGGGGGCGCGATGACGCGGACGAGTGGGGACGGC
>Ga0268340_1000016_pt1 | contig 12609 bp, 9 predicted proteins | sample G5R1_MAIN_28AUG2_FD_189926 | JGI IMG/M metagenome (GOLD analysis project Ga0268340, IMG submission 189926) | Phyllosphere microbial comminities from switchgrass, GLBRC, Michigan, United States - G5R1_MAIN_28AUG2017_LD1 | ecosystem: Host-associated > Plants > Phyllosphere > Phylloplane/Leaf... | reverse complement strand
CCGGAGTAAAGATCGCAGGCGTGACGCTGCGTCTGCCAGCTGAAGGTGCGCGCGCCTGAGGCTTTATTCGACTGGATGTGGGTTTTGCGATGTCCACGGTTAGTGAAGAAGTTGCTGGTTGATCCTCAATTTTGCGTTTGGGAGCGCCCGAGGTAACATTTGGGGTTTCACGAAAATCCGGAGTAGAGATCGCAGGCGTGACGCTGCGTCTGCCAGCTGAAGGTGCGCGCGACTGAGGCTTTGTTCGACTGGATGTGGGTTTTGCGATGTCCATGGTTAGTGAACAAGTTGCTGGTTGATCCTCAATTTTGCGTTGAGGGGCATGCGAAATAGCATTTGGGGTTTTACGACGATCCGGAGTGATCGATTGCTGCCTACCATCGTAGTTTTCCGCAGAGCATCCAGCGGCAGAATCATCTGCAAGAGAAACTGGCTTAGATGGTGTCAACAATTGGAAAGAACCGGGAAAAATTCAAGAGAGAAGTCGAAGAGAATGTCTGACCACAGCTTTTCCTGTTTTTTTGCGTCGTTTTGCGGCCATGGTATTCCGGTGAACCGAGTACTTCAAGTTGTTCAGGTTGGTGCGATGTAAGGTCGTAAGTCAAATACTTGGCCGGCCTGCGTTGTTCATTCCTTCTGGCGGGGCGTTCGGACTTTACGCTAGTTCGGGATTCAACCGAGCAAACGGATGAAGTCGAGCTACATCGACTCCTTTGACCACAACAGTTGGGGCCCGAACATTGATGCCGAGAGTTATTATAGGCAGGACAAAAGCTGCGCAAAGGGTACCGATCCTGTGAGTGGCTTCTTAGACTATAGGTCATTGTAGGCAGCGTTGCAACATATGCTAAGACGAGAATTGAGACTGCGAGTTTTGGAATTTGGTGTTGGCAGGTGCTGATGAATACTGGAGCTGACCAGTAACAGTCTAGCACCTGTTAGCCCTTGTATCTAAGTTAGAATCTCCTTCCTAGCATGTGACATGGAGTAATCACCAGCAAGTACCTTGTATCTAAAGTAGAATCTCCTCCCTAGCATGTGACACGGAGTAATCACCGGCAAGTAGTTCCCATGCAAATTTACCATGTGGTGATACCAAGCAAGCCAGTAGTTGAGTTATATAATGACCCTATTTCACCCTCTGACATGCTAGTATGTAGTGGACCCTTGTGATGGGTAAAGCACTACATCATAGCAGATATCAGAGCGTATTGAAGCTACAAATACTTCACGCTGTCACGTGCTGGCTCGTAGTGAGCCCTATTGGTGAAGTGCTACATCTTATTTGATGAACCAATTTAACTCTCACATACTAGCATGTAGTGATCCCTGGAAACCCACCTAGTCTGTTTGGGTGAAACGGGTCAGGAGCTACACTCTATGATAATATGACCGTTGTGCTGGCACATGCTAGCATGGAATGAGCCACTGAGATGGGTAAAGCTCTACATTCTAGTGGGTGTCAGTGTATTGCTCAATCACTCCACTCACTCCGTCACATGCTGGGAAGTAGTGAGCCCTTGGGGGAAAGCGCTACACGTCAGCATGTGCAAGTGCGTCGTGAGCAGTATGCGCGGGTGAAGCACTACACTATAACAGGTGCCAGCGCATGGTTGTGGTTAGCAGCTGCCAAACCGTAGTGGCTTGTCTGTACTGGCGGAGCGCTACATTCTAGCAGATACTAGAGCGTAGTGATGGTTGATTCCACTTCACCCTGTAACATGTTAGCATGTAGTTTGCCTTTTAGGGGGAGTACTACACATCAGCACGTGCCAGAGCATAGTGCTTTGTCTTTATTGGCGGAGCGATATATTACAGCAGGTGCTAGATCATTGTGCTGGCTCAACTCCCTTTGCCCTGTCACCTGCTGGCATGCGCTGATGGACCTCATGATCAAGTATTGCAACGGCGCATGTGCCAGAGCGTAGTGGCCAGGTTATCTTGTTGGAACGCTACACTATAGCAGGTGCAAGATTGTAGGGCTGCTGACATCCACTTCACCATGTTACATGCTAGCATGTAGTGTGCCTTTTTGGGGGAGTGCTACCTCTCAGCATATGCAAGAGCGTAGTGGTTTATGTGGACCGGCGGAGCGCTACACTCTAGGACATGCTAGAGAATAGTGGTAGTACGACTCGCTTCGCTCTATCACATGCTGGCATGCACTGATGTACCTCATCACCGAGTGTTATGAGAGCGCATGTGCCAGAGCGTAGTGGCCAGGTTACTTTGTTGGAGCGATAGCAGGTGCAAAAGGGTAGGGCTGGTGACAGCCGCGTCACCATGTCATATGCTGACATGTAGTAGTGTGCCTTTTGGGGGGGTGCTACATCGCAGCATATGCTAGAGCGTAGAGATCTGTCTGTGCTGGCGGAGCGCTACATTCTAACAGGTGCTACAGCGTAGTGGTACTTCAACCCGCTTCACCCTGTCACATGCTGGAATGAATCATTTTGGTGGAGCACTTCATCTCAACATGAGCCAGAGCGTAGATGCTGCTGGCATGTAGTCGGCCCTGGGTAAAGTACATCTCGGCAAGTGTCAAAACGGAGTAGATAATCACCACACTCACCCTGTCTCATGCTGACATGTAGTCGGCCTTACTTCACCCTCTCTTGTAACTCTGGGAAGTCACGGCTCTACATCCTGGCAGGTGCTGAAATATATCTTGAGCACACGCTAGGCACCTTCGAACGATATACAGAAAAATCAATCACCAGCCAAAAATACCGGTTCTGTACAACTGACAGGTGTTAAACTTAAAACTATGGTAGCCACACGGAGGACCCGTCGGCATCGTCCAAGACCAGATCCCCTCTCAAGCACAATCACCAGAACCAAGCAACATCGTGAAGCTTCTCTTACCCCAAATGCCGATCTTGATAAAAATAAACATGATACTCCTCGTCCCGACCCGCATCGCGTCCCCCCACCTTTGTTCAACCCCGAAAGTCCCATGACTCTCCTTCACAATGTGAAACAACTTATCGAGGCTGACGACATTCCACGTGATGAGCTACTTTGTTCTCTGGATAAGTTGAAGTGCTCCCTCGCAGGTACATATTCCATTCTTTAATTTTGTTTCTGCTGGTGTTGCGCTCTTCGAACAAAGATTCTTACTTCACTTGACTTCGCCTTTCATTAGTCATCGGGCAGCACAGGGGTAATGTCTCTCATCAACAAGAGAACACACACTCGGGATCGGAGATCGCCCCTCGCCGTCCCCTCTTTTCTGCCCAAGCCCTATACCAATACGCGCGAGTTTTAACCGATGACCAAATGCAACAGATGCTCGACAACATTCGATTTCTGCTGCCGTTTACCATCTCAGACCTCCCGCAAGAGAGACTGGAGACTGCGCGCCCCCCGTCAATTGCCTTCGAGTCGACGGGAAGAATTCTGACTGATTGGCTTGACATCACACAACGGAAATGTAACCACTTTCCCTCTGCCCTCGTATTTGTTATTATTCGGTTTTCGTTATTTATCTTGTTTTTGGACCTTCCCCTTGCCAGGCCCTCAGTTGTACCTTTTACCAAATCGTCATATCTTCGACAATTCGGTGATTTGCCGACAATCCCTGGATATGCCCCGTGACCAATTATCCCCGGAGATACCCTGGGCGGAAAAGCTGTTCATCCGGTTTGCCGGTGCCTTTCAAAGTCATCGGCCTTCTGCCAAGACGGCCACTGCACATATCATTCACGGAGCACTTCACCTTGCTAGCCGAATCGATATGGAAACAGATGAATTGATCAGAGATCCTCGCCGGAATCCGGATGTTGATCTTACTGACTTCGAAGTATTTCGTGGTTGCTGTGAAAACGTGACGACCGCGATTACCAACCTGCGTGGCCTCTCCAGGACGAAAGAAGTCTCGTTTGCTCCACTTAGTTGCTTTTTAGCTTCCGGCATTCGCGGTGTTCTGTTTGGCCCTGTGCAGGCCCGTTACTGCCCTCCATCTGGTGCTGCTCAAATGGTACACCTTGTTAAGATGTTGGTTGATGAGGGTAAGCTGTTACATCTTCCTCGTATTTCCTTTTTATTCTATTTCTGTTTGCTGGCGATGCTGATATTCCTGTTATCAAAGGCTTGAGTCTCCCTGTTGAGAGCTTCTGGATCCACACGCAAGTCCTCATGCATGCCCGTATTGATGCAGCACTTCACGCAAGAAATCTGCTGGAACCTCTTTCTCCATCACAACTTGCTCGCGTGATTGCCCAGGATTTTTTGGAGGGATGGGGTGTTCTGCCTCAGCCGCCGCCCATCCCTTGGATTTACCCTCGAGGTCGCAAAGGGGCCCCGCAACCCAGCTGGAATATTGATAATATTTTTACTTGAATTGATTGTTGGTCTTACGTGGGCTACTGATTGAATTTCGTACATTGTGTAATACTGCAGTTCTAATAGAATGCCCAATTTCGTACTTCCTTAAAGCTGTAAAAATTTTCAGCCCTTTGAGGCACTCCATCTAAATCCATGTAATGTATCCAATCTGATAACAAGAATATTAGCAAACATCCCACAGCTGCCTTTTCAACTTTTGCATGATACAACCCTGCAAGTTTGAGTGAATTTCCAAATCGATACCTGCTCAACTGTGCAAATGTTTTAGCCTTGTGGAGGCACCCGCTAGTGAGTAGCTTTTTTCTTTTGAAAAAATATGTTTTCAACTCTCAAATTACACTCATACTTATTCTAATCTAATAACCTCCAAATTGGAAGATGCAAACAGCATGGGATACTTTTGGCTGAAGGTTTGGGGCCATTCCATGAATGCCCTGTGATCATACACACCACCCACTAGTGCCCGAAGGGATATATCAAAGCTTCAAGGAATTAACAACATGAGCATTGCATCAAGTTTTTGGGGCACTCATCATGTAATAAATGAGAAAAATAAGAATAGAAGCATTTCCTATTTAATTTGGTGGATTATGAAATGCTGAAATCTTATTGAATCAGGTTTTTTTCTTGCCAAATTCTAGGAAAATTAGAAAAATGGCCCACTGCTTCTTATTCACTTTGATAAGTGCTGCAATACTCCAACTTTGTGTGAATTCTCAGTTGGAAACTTAATCATCTCCCTGGATTGTTTGGCTGACTGAGATGTGATTGATTCTTTCTTATTAATCTTTTGCAGATTTGTGTCATTAGCTTTCAAATTGTTTATAAATTATTCAAAATCCAGGAATCAGAATGAAAATGCTGGGCTTAAACTTCCAAATTGTTTATAAATTATTCAAACTCAAGGAGTCAGAATGGAAATGCTTTGCTAAAAATTGGGAGCTGTTTATCCAAAACCTTTTTTTTTTCAGAGTATTGACTATAACACCCCACATAATCTGTCATGGAGTTCACCAAATGGCCTTGAATTCTAACAAAATGAATAAATTTATATTCCAGACCATTGGCAGGTAACCTGATTTTTAATTTATGGGGGTTTTGTGTTTCTATGAAATTAGGAAATTGAGATGAAAGCCTTACAGCTGTCCATAAAGATTTTTTCTCCTTGTAATTTTGAAAATAAAATTGAAATTTGCAACATTTAACTTCCTCAATGCGGTGAAAAATGTGGAATTCTATGGGCACTCATTCAAAATCAAAGAGAGGATGATGAATTTAATGAAGTGAAAAATTATCAAAGAAAGTGATGATTAATCTCACCACTGCATTCCTTCTGAATTGCTTTTACTTTCTATTGGCCTAGACATTGATTAACAAAATCAGACCCAAAATCAGAGCCTTTATTTTCACTCATTTTGAGTTAGAACCACAAAGCTTCTCATCATTGCAACTAGTCACACGTCATCCACTTAGCATTGAAAGACTTGGTCAAGATTGTAGGAATTTAATACCTCTAAATATATTTCAGGACACAATCCAAGGGCAATTTCATTTTACTGGAATACAAAATAACAAATTGTGAAATGATGGTGCCAATTGTTTAGCAAGGAAAAAAAAATAGGTGTGCCTTTAATTTGGTGTGTCATGTGTTTTTGATAATGTTCCACATATGCATTTTGTGTTAATGAATATGATTATTGCATGTCACTATCAATCTTGGAGAATATTCTGCCATACCCTAATAATGAAGATTAATATTTTCATGCACTGTTAATAAAGAGTGATAGTTAGATGCAACATTAATAATGATCAATAGTACATGGCACTATCAATTACAATCAATAATGCATGACACTTCCAAAGTGAATAGAAAAATTCATCTTCACTGAAAATTCCATTTTTATAGTGCCTTACCCTATCAATTGTGATCAAAAGCACAATTCAATATTGGTTGAGATGAATTAATGTAAATTGAAACCAAGTTACCACCTATCTTGAATATATTTTGCCTCAGTCAATTGCAACCAATATAAAATTGGTTGGATCTTTCCCAGATGACATAGCATAATCTCAATAAATTTTGGATAGATTCAAGTTCTATAATTTACAATTTTACAGGTGTTTGTGGGTACTTTTCAAATCTATGGATATGTTTTATTTAATGAAATGGGAGATTATTTAGAAACAAGAATCTACAAACCTTTCCATGGAATATATTGATTCTATGAATGTAAGAATTTGAGGGAATTATGAATTTGGCACTTCCTCAACTGTTTAAAATACATACGCCTGAAGGCGCATTCACTATAGATCTGTATTGCCATTTTACATTTTCTTTAAAATTTGTGTTGCAAACTTGGTGAGAGTTGGAGGGCTATATTTTGTAATTTTTTTCAAGAAAACCCTGTCTTTGTTTCCCCATTTTGTTAAATACCAAACAACTCATGAGTTTCAAAAAAGATATGGCTCAACCAGGCCTCAAAACTGAGCTGGGCTAACTAAAGCTGCCTGCTTTGGTCACTAATCTATAAAGACTGAGCTTCCAGATTCAAACTCTGCCAATGAGATTTGAATTTCACACTCCAGATGTTGACGTCGAATCTCTTCAAAAACAAATCCAAAATCTATGAGGATATTTTGTATCCAATAAAGTGTGAGAGTTACACAATACTCCCACTTCTCATCAACTATATTAGTTTTTTGATTTTGATTTCTAATTTCTCACTTTTGGGATATGTGGATTGCTCTAGGGACCCACAGGTTACACATGCAAAAGCATTGTAGGTGTGATACCTTCTACAAATTACAAAAATTATAAACAAAGACCAATGTGGGTATCCATTATAGTCTGTGGATTGCTTGATTCTGGAATGATATGAAACACACAATTGTTGGCTTGTTCAATTTCTTGAACTTTTCAGGACCTTGACAGGAGTTTTCAAATGTTTCAGGGGTTTTGCACCCATGCATATGCTAATTAGAAAACATACCCAGGCATGCCCATTATATTTGGTAATTCATATAATAATTAACTTTGAAGAAATTCTCAATGGTTAATTTGTCAAATCATTCAAATTCTTACCCCAGGGGCCAATTTCCAGCACTTTCTGGCATGTGCCATTGCAGGGGTGTTTCCCAAGGTTTATTTGGAATCATTTTGGGTTTTGGTTCTATCAAGCCTGAAAGCATGATTTCAAGTGAATCTGAATCGTTCTTGAATCAATGGGTGTGTTTTATGAGATATTTACACAACTTTTATTTGACTCCAGGTGATACCTCCTTGAAAATTATCGTTCAGCTTACCAATTGGCAGATACATTCCAACACAGAATAAAAATATAATAAAGAGAATATTTATATAATTGTCAAGATATCCATCCAATAATATCCTATAATCAAGTATTTCTGGCCAAAAATACACTTGGGCCACCCACCAGAAACATATGGCAAAATCCACTCCTTCACATGTAATATCTAAGACATATTTACCACTGAATACTTCCCCAAGGCTATTATTTATTTCTTGTAAGAAAAAAACAGGCTGAATAGAAGCTCCTGTGCTCCCTGGGACATTTTTTCCCTAGTTTATCATCTGTATTTTTACCTATTCAGTGGGCTCCCCTAATTATATAATAGTGTTCAGTATTATTAGCCCTGAAAATTTTCACAGGCAGATTTACATTGGTCAAATTACCCATGAAGAAACTTATCCAAATAACAGCCTTTTCCATTTCTGAATGAATGATTCCCACAAGTGGTGTAACAGCAAGTATTCCTTTTGTTGATACTTCCCCCCTATCCATTCCCCTGAAATCCCAGAGAATCCCATAAAGCCTTCTACAGAGGATCATTTAACCCCATAACAACAATTCTGGGTATAAAAAAAACTATAAATAATGTCTGCTTTCAGGCCACTGTTAAATATTTCGATTTCACTTTTTATGCATTTTACACATTTTAAATTATCCACCAGAACAGCCAAACTACTCAATAAATTTCCCCAGATCCCCAAAAGCTCAAAAAATATTCCTTACACCCATTCTGTGTATTTTTCAGCACATCTTACTTGAAGGTTTCCACCCTTGAAATCATGTAAGCTTCCAAAAGAACTGTCTCCTACAGTTCCCTGAGAGTTTTTCAGTCAGATTGTTACCAACTTCAAGGAAAGATATGGGAAAGATAATGTGAGTTTACTTCATTTTTTTTTTAATATTATCCACAGAGGATAATGGTGCAAAATTTACCCTTTTTTTAGAACTCTATCCTAATACTCCCAAGATGCATTCTGACCATATGAAACCTTCAAATTTTGAATTTTTGGAGGTTAAACCTAATTTTTTGTTACAGTAACCCACATTTATATAACTAATTTTTTATGAAAAATACATTAATGAGGAGCGCATCAGATTACTTTGGTAGCACAGAAAATGTTAGGAGATAATCTAGTTTTACAAATAATGTGAAAATCCATTTTCTTTTGTTTCTAGATGGTGAGTAAGCAAGAAAACTCTTTCATCCCAGAAATATGACTGTACTAACAAAAATCCTGAGTCAAGTATATTACTTATCACTTTAAGAGTAATTATGCAATGATGTTGTGAGTGGTTTCAAATTCCCTCACAAACATTATAAATAAAACCCAGTTCCAAAATTAACTTCCTCACCCCTTATGACTCTTGAAAACTTCTACACCTTCATTTGTCCATGCCCAATTGAATCCTCATTTTGACATATTATAAAATCATTATAATTTCTTAATCAAAACCCCTTTTATGAATCCTATTGGGAAGCATTGCTTCAAACAGGCAATTTTTGAATGCATGTTTTGTTGTCTCCAACACATCAGTTCAAAGATCTTGTGTAATTTTCAAGTTAAATGATTTAAGATCTCCTCATTCCTGCCGGAATCTTCTCAATCCTAATCTCTGAAGAAGAAATTAAGACGAGTTCCAAATCAATCATGAAGATATAAGGTGTTTGAGTGGTAAAAAAACATATTTTTTCCAGCTTAGAGGGTGAATAGCTGATCTTTCCCAAATTGAACATTTAATAGCAGATGCCTTCAGAAATTCATAGATTTTCATTCAAATCATCTGTAATTAAAAACTTGCTAAATGTATTCTACAACATCACCACAGGCATTGATGAATGTAGGTGAGTACATTTCGGTGGATGATGATTGGAATATACAATAAGATGACCACATCATATTTATTAAACCAGGATTTGTGAGGGATGATCTCTTAAAAAATCATAAAGAGATTTGGTGGAAGGCCGTTATTCTGACAGGTGTTGATACATGTCCACAAAATGTGCGCACTAAGATTTTGGTGAAAAAAAATTGGAAAATTTAAGAATATGATAACGTGAATGAGCAATCCTCTTGATAGACTGATCCAACAAGCTAAGATTCTAAAACAAGGCAAAAAATTTTGATAGAGCAGATCAACAAATTTATAAAAAAAGTCAAATAAAAGTAAAAAAAAAAAGTTGGTATTGTTGGGAAAATTTTCCAATCATGCAGTAGAAATTTGAATCATTTTTTTTCAAGAGATTAATTGATTTGATTTTCAAAGCTTTGAGAACTTATTTTGAAAGAGAATACCAAGAATTGAGCAATTGGAATTATTATTTTTTGTGAGAAAAATGATACTTGAAATTTCCTTGTGTTGTAAATGTTTCAGCCACTGGTTTAAATTCTGATTCGCTTCAACATACTGAAATAGTAGAAGGAATAATTTTATGACTGAAGAATAAGAAAATTCTTCTGTGAATTAAAAAAAAATCATAATTGGTTTGGGACATGCATCAGCTCAAATCAATTTTTTCTGAATGATAACCTATGAATTATTGTGTGGCTTACCTACTTCAAGACAAAAATGGAAATGATGATCATTATGAGTGTGAAGTGATATATTCAGCATGATATAAATTAGTTTTCCAGTGAAAATTAAATCTTCAGAATACTCTTGCACACAGAAAACCCATTTCCCATTAATCGTGAAAAATTTGGAGAACAAAATTGTTTTTCTTGAATTTTGTGATTAAAATATCCAGTTTCAATATTTTTGGAAAGTATTTTCAATATGGTCTCTCTCATAGTTTAAAAAATTTGACCCTAGATTCCAATTTTTCTTGTACTAGTTTGGGATTGATTGGAATAAAATTCAGCTTAATCAATAGTTCAGATGGATTTCCAGTTGATATATTATTAACAATATACACATTGATTCACAAATGTTTCAGAGATAATTCATAATTTTTCAATTTTTCTTCAAGTAACACTTCAGAATACATGCCAAAAGGTTCTATAAAAAATGAATTATGGCACTTCCCTGGAAGGGCCAAAAATGGTCCCCTTGTGTTAGGGATGTGGAGGAATTCTAATGTAACTGTTTTTATCTAATAATTTGCTGCAAAAGGCAAAGTTCTTTGCGGGAGTATTTCAGTAGACAACAGCTCATAAATCAATCAGCGTTCACACAATTCTGTTCCACTGGGGATGGCAAGGTCTTCCATTGCACCTTCACCCTGATTTAGTGATATTATATCATGAGTTTCACATCAAGATGTACCACAATTTCTGTCATACACATCCCATCTACCTTCATAATTTCACCCTTCCTATTATTACTCACCATTCCCAAAATCTCCCCCAGTAGGACCCCAATTCAACATTTCTTATGATGTGCCTTAAGAATATCATTTCCCTAGTAAGTCACAATGTAAGAGGGGTAATGCCAATAACCCCTCCCCTCAAATTGGAAAAAACTGCTTTGGGAACTGAAGCCATTCATACTACTTTCACACCGTTGAAATATCATGTTATGAATTGGAAATTTAACTTCAAAATTGACAATTTTGAATTTTTTTTCTATAATTCATGATTTTGCGGGCTACCTATTTACAACTATATAACTTAAGATAATTTATACAAGTAAAATATGTATTGCTCAGGAGGAGGCTTGCTCAGTGTCAAAGCCTGAGTTTACATGCAAAAAATCCGATTTTTTTACACAAGTTGGTGATAAATGGGTTTCAACTGAATAAACCCAGGATTAATTCGAAGGCTGGGCTTCCATTAATTTATTCCAAATTTGATGCCCACCAGGCTGAGATTTCCTAAAAAAACTCAGGTTTATGAAACCTGGGGTTTTCATGCAAACAACCCCAAACTGGTCATATAGTTGGTTGATCAACTCTCGTATGGGTTTTGAATGAATAAACCAAGCTTAACTTGAAGCCTGGGATTCCATGAAAATATTCTCAGCTTGGTTACCCCATGAGTTTATGACCACCAATCTGGGCTTCCATTAAAAACCCAGGGCTTCTACGCAAACAAAGTAGGATTGTTTGCACTTGCAGTTTATTACCATCAACCTGTCAGACTTAGAGATAGTGAGCCTTTCCAAAAGTCTTCAATTCTAAATTGATAAATTTATTTCATTGATATTTTTCTCTCTGAAGGGAGCATTTTATATCAAAAATGTTTGACATATATTTAAATACACTATTTCACCAAATTCTCATAATTTTTCTACCTATTTAAAATACTTGAGGTGCGGAGTAATTGTGTTGAGATACTGTTATATTCAAGTTTGAAAATACAATTATTTTCTAGATCAAGGTTCACATTGAATAAATATTCAATTTGAGGCCCACCCAACTCTCAAATAGAAATCAGTGAAAACTTTGATTCCTCAGAACAGGAACACACCAGAACCATCATTTCACCACAGGACTCAAAGGACCCTTACTTCTAAGTCACTTTCCCACTACTCAGTGTCATTTTTACTTACCAGTAAGTCTTCTTCCCCTCTAGTCATCTCATTCTTCTCTTTGATTATGTTCTCTGGTTGATTACTGAATCAACCATTACTGCTTACCTGTTTCTCTCCCTCTTCCTTTTCTCTTACTACCTCTAGTGTTTTTCTGTGGTTTTTCTACATTAGATAAACTACACAGGGTTCCATCTAAAAAGCCTTGGCCACAAGCCTGAAATATTTGGACCTGTTAAAATATGTCTTACCAGAGGACCCTCTGTGCCTTAGCCAGAGCAGGCCAGTGATTACACATCTCACTCCAGTCTTTATTGTGACTTTATATTTTAAAAAAATAATAAAAGAATAACAAAGAATACCTTTCCTTTCCTTTCCTTTTAGCCTGTTTATTGTAATTGCCTTTCTCTTGAAATAAAACTCTTGAAACACCCAAACCTTGTGTCCTAATGCCACTCTAGAGGCACAGGCTCAAACCACCTGT
>Ga0268340_1000014_pt1 | contig 12946 bp, 14 predicted proteins | sample G5R1_MAIN_28AUG2_FD_189926 | JGI IMG/M metagenome (GOLD analysis project Ga0268340, IMG submission 189926) | Phyllosphere microbial comminities from switchgrass, GLBRC, Michigan, United States - G5R1_MAIN_28AUG2017_LD1 | ecosystem: Host-associated > Plants > Phyllosphere > Phylloplane/Leaf... | reverse complement strand
ACCAGAATACACTTTATTTTAGAACGAATAGAGTAGGTACACCCATGACCCATGTTGTTATCATTAATTTATTTGCTATTATGGAAAAAAACTGAAGGGCTCGAACCGCAATGCAAGTTCTATAAGTAATGATGAATCTAAATCAATTATTAAATTAAATTGTCTGCCTATACATAGTTTTTGGGGATTGGAAATAAAGTCTGTTGGGAAATGCTATAAGAGAATAAAGAAATCATTTGCTACAGTTTCTCTCAAAGCTGGCCACTAATAGAAGTCAGTGGATACTGTTTTATTTTATTTATTTAATACGTATGGGCCTCACACTTAGGATTGGAGTAGGATGCCAGGATCTAACAACCATTGCATTTTTGCTAAGTTTATTTCTCTTCTAGGTGGCGGTAAGAGAAAAGGCTAGTTCCTTGCATTGCTGAGCTAGCTGTAAAATGCCCCTATATGCAACCATGACAATTCTTGTTTGCCATATTTATTTGTCTCGGACTTTTGAGTTCTCACATGGTTGGAAACTTTACTAACATGACAGGGTGCATCTATCGATCAAACTGTATTTTGGATATAATAATAACAGGATCGATCTATTTGTGGCCTTACATAATATATAGTAGTTTAGCTGGGACGTACGTTTGGTGCACATGGCTCGCCGGCATTTTTTTTTTTTTGAGCATAAGCTCGCCGGCAACATTGAAAATTGTAATGTATAACTTTAATTTTTGTGTTGATCGAAACTGAATATACGATCGATGATTGCTATGTATAGCTCGCAATTATCTTAAACTGAATATACGATCGATGATTGCTATATGTTTAATTTTTGTGTTGATCGAAACATTGAAAATAGCATATATAGTGGGTGAGAGTATAGAGCAAGAAAATAATAATAATAATAAAAAGTAATATAGAATGAAAGATTCTGAAACTCCAATAGTGCCATTGTTATTATAGAAAATACTATCTTTTAGAAAACACGGATTAATTTTGATGCATGTGTTTTCAAACCCCCTATATATGGGATTCTCAAACCAAACTAAATTATTTGCAAAACTTGTACACAAGAAAATATATTGTATCAATCAAACAATCTTTCCTGACTGATGGCGTATATATGCTTCTAGTGTATATAGCACATGCTTAGGTTGTGCAATGTCAAACTAATAATCCGTACCTCGTTTATAGCAGACGAACTCACCCGGACACATTGTAGCTCTAGACTTGAACAGTGCGTACGTAGTGACCATTTTAATTAGTAGCGCGCCATGCATGTGATGAAGCTGGAAGGTAGGTGATGTAGGAGTGTCAAAGAAGATGGATAAATCTGTCTAGCGTGCATCTCGAGAGATAGATATCCAATAAATATTGTACATATACACGGATCAGCACATGCACTGTGACGTGACAATATGAAGCTTCGTCTTTGTGAGCGTGTACGTGTGGTGGAGTCCTGTACTCCCTCCATTTTGTGAGTCATTCCAAGAATCTTTGAGAGTCAAACCATCTTGATTTTGATTAAAATTATAGAGAGGATCATAAAGATTTGTGACATCAAATAGACATACCACGAAAACATTATTTTTTTAATCGCTATGAAAACATTGTTAATAAAGAATCTAATGATACTTATTTTATATCATAAATATTATCATATTACACTACTACATAAAAATTTAACCGTGGTGGGTAAAAAACATTAACCGTGGTGGTTCTTGTATCCGCCACGTATGGAAGGTCGCGGTAAATTAGGGATTAACTGTGGCGGTTTTTATGCCTGCCACGGTTAATCCGAAAAAAAATAATAAAAAAAGAAAAAGCCCAAATCTGAATCGAGACCCAGATCTAGATCTGATCTAGCCGGAGTAGGAGGAGGCCGGTGCCGCTGGAGGGCCGCGCCGCCGAGCCGCCGCCGGGCCACGCTGCCGTGCTGCTGCCGGGCCACGCCGCTGGACGGCCGCGCGGCCGACCCGCCGTCGGGCCGCGCCGCGCCGCCGAGCCGTCGGGCCACGCCGCTGGACGGCCGCGCTACCGAGCCGCCGCCGGGCCGCGCCGCCGAGCCGCTGGACGGCCGCTCACCACCTCGCTGCTGGACGCTGGAGGGCCGAGCCGCCTCGCGCGCCGCCTCGCTGTTGGAGGGCCAAGCCACCTCGTGCACCCTAGGTCCCTCTCGTACGAGGCGCCCGAGGCTGGGTGTCGTACGCAGGCCCCGTGGAGAGTTGGGTGTCAGTACGCCTCGAGCCCTAGGGAGGGGATGAGAGAGAGCGACGAAGGGAGAGAGAGAGAGATTGGGCCGATGGAGAAGACTACGGGAGGAGAGAATGAGGGTGAGAGAGTGAATGGGACGAAACCCTAGGTCCCTTATTTGTAGTTCAGCGACTATCGGGCCATGGTTTGGGCCTATTTGGGCCTCAGCCATTCTTTTTCAGGCGGGTGATTTTTCGTGGCGGGCTGTATATAATAACCGCCATGGTTAATTTATTTACCGTGGCGTTTATTATAACCGCCACGATTAATCGAGACATTAACCGTGTCGTTTTTTTCAATAACCGCCACGGTTAATATTTTGGAAAGGTCGCGGTTAAGATTTTGTGTACTAGTGTTATCATATAAATTTGGTCAAACTTAAGATGCTTTGACTATTTAAATTTTTTGCAATGACTTACAATTTGGGATGGAGGGAGCGAGTATCATATATATCATCATATCACACATTGCACAGGAACAACACTTGCGTTGTTGCCCATGCTCGTAAGAAAAGGAAATGGAAAATTAGGGGGGGGTGAAAAATGTTACTATATACCTTGAATTGTATCTATATGTACCCATCTGCATATAGATACGTGTCGGTCGATGGTGGTTGATTTGATGAACGGATCGGATATGTTGTAAATTGGCACGTACGTACGTGCGTACATACAGAGCTTGCTAGCGATGGTGGAATAATGCAAGCATGCCTTTCCTGCATATATGTGCCTTGGACCAATGCGAAAGGAAGCTTGTTCCGATGGATGGATCCGTGGCATCGCAGCAGCTTCGTTCGCTTGCACCGTGGCCGCCGTGGTGCATATGCATCTGCATCCGGGCGCGCGCCTGCACCTGCACGTGCTGGTGCTGGAGAGCGAGCAGCCTGCCCACGAGCACCAAAAACAAAAATAAACAAGCAAAAACAACCAGTACGTGTTTTCCTTGCTTATTAGGACGCACTGTTGCTAGTTGCGCACGCATGAAAAAAGCAACCGTGCTGGATCATCTCACCAACCAAACCACCAGTCACCTCGCCTCGCCTCGCCCACTGTATTTTAGCAGCCCAACCCTACCCAACGCTGCCAGTACGTCCCTGCTCTGCTACATATACACAAGAGACACAGCACACTGGTGTGTGTGGTGTGGTGACTGGCCTGGCCTCTCTTCCTCCTCTCCTCTCCCTCACTACTCCAGTCATCATATTATCATATCGAGCAAGTACGTTAGAATGGAGAGGATGCTGGCCAGGCTGATGCAGCGGCGGAGCTCCCCCCTGTCCGGCCTCCTCCACCACAACCAAGGAGGAGCAGCGGCGGCGGCGCCCGCAGGCTCCTCGCTCTTCTTCTCCCAACACCAGCAGCAGCAGCAGCAGCAGCACACGGCCGCCGCCGTCCAGCCCGGGCTCAACATCAGGGACTCCGCGTCGCAGGTGCGTACGTCCTCTCTCTCTCTCTCTCTCTCGTCCACAGCACAGACCGACCACAGCTTAGCCTTAACATTTTCTTGCTGCATGCTGATTATTATTTCCTACTCCTAGAATACATCTTAATTATTATATCTTGTACGTACGTAACGTACGTTCTCCACTGCTGACGGTAAGTTTTGTTTGATTAATTAATTGATTGATTGATTTATATATCTGGATTGCACGCAGCTGATTGGTCGGACGCCGATGGTGTACCTGAACAAGGTAACCGAGGGATGCGGCGCCCGGATCGCTGCCAAGCTCGAGTTCCTCCAGCCATCCTTCAGCGTCAAAGACAGGTAGATCATCCAGTAGTCCTCCATCACCGGCCGGATCTCCCACTCCCACCTTCCTTATATTAAATTAATCCAAGTCTTTTTTTTCTTTACAACAAAAATTAATCTAAGTCTATCACGGCCGAGATATGATGCTGGCGGCCGCCCCATTTTTACTGTTTCATATGTCATCCCATCCCATGCACTGAGATACATCTATAGCTTGCCGGTTGCTTGCTTCAATCCTTGTAGCAATATACTCCTAGAAAATATTAAACGGTTCAGTTTAAAATATATATATATATATCAAAAGGTAGTAGAGTTATTCGTTATTGGATTGTCGCTTTCGGCCAATAAGTAAACAAGCAGAGGAGACCACAAATCTTCGTCTCTGTGTTCCAGCAAGCATGGGCATGGAGCGAGTGACGCGTACGTGGGACCGCAAATCTCTCTCAACATATAAAAAAAAGTTCAATGCGCAAATTGTTTTCTCAGATATTCAATCGGATAATGTGGATTCTCCATGTCCACTTTGATCAATCATCCTCCTACATGTTTATTCATATCAGCGCTTATCAACGAGCAGTGTTTTTCTCTCACGACAAATCAGCATCAGCTTAAATCAGCCAGCCATAGCGCTAGGCATATCTAACTAAAACTAGTGACCAAGACAAGACTACTGACGCACCTTCGTTCCACCACAAACATGCATAGCCTACTTTTCAAGGCTAAGACTAACACCACATATTGGTGTGTAGAGTACGTAGAGTTTATTCTCCATAAACGGTAACCGGCATGGATGAGAGGATAAAGAGAGAGCCCAACTTGTGGTGGAGTATAACGAATGAATATATGAAATGGAAATTAAATATGAAAAAAAATGAAGGATAGTGATTTTTAATGAGGGGCCATTGGGTTTTGATGCGGGACCAACATATGGTGTCTGGAGTAACAATACTAATACTGAAAGTAACATCCAGGAGTGTTTGACGCGAGAAAAGAAAACAACATCTTATCACTTTTGGCAGATGATAGCAATTGGGGATGAATTTCCTGCTCCTCGCTGAGCATAAACGTCAAGGAAAATGAACCATGGGAGCTCAGAGTCCAAGATTACACACCAGATTAGTCAGTTTCTTTTCTTTTTCTTTCCATTCCTTTTGAACGGGAGTCCATCTATCACTTTCAAAATCGGATCAACTATTGCCCCCAGTTGCAGGATATAGGGATCTAGGATGTTACCAATGTGTATCGAGTACATATGGAAATCGCTGGACAGAGGATAATGACTGCATGTGTAACTTGGAGAAAATTTAAGGGTCTTCAGTTGTCACTGTCTGATTCTGATACGTCGGTTCAGTAATATAATAATCAACACATCAATTGTCATGGCATTGCGTAATAATTAGGTGGATGTATGTATGCCGTACAGTTATGGATAAAATTTGAAGGGGGGAAAACACTGAAGTGCTAATATGTTACCTCCACCCATATGACGACATACGGCTTAGTTTGGAAGCCCACATCCCGGCGGGGATCCCCGTCACTTCCCGGGTTGGCAGCCCACGCGGAGTTTGTCCCCGTGGAGTCCAGTATGCACATTTGGAAGCCCGTAGCGTAGGAATTTACGGCCCGGGTAAGCCCAATTTCCCCGTGGATCCGCGCCCGACCTACAGACATCGGGGAGAACTCCCCGTCCCGCACTCGTCGCTTCGCTCCTCTCGCACCGCGAGGTCAAGCGGGGGAGCGCCGCCGCCACCGCCGCCTGATCTCCTCCGACGACCTCGCAACGGCAAGCTTCCCCTCCGCATCAGGTGATGCCCCCCTTCCCTTCCCGTTCCCTGCATCTCCTTGCCCCTGCTAGGGTTTCTCCTCTCATCTCATCTCCTCTCCTCTCCTCACACCGTTTCTTGTAGATCTTGCAAGAAGTCGCGGCTGGGGGAGCCCTACGGCGGCCGGAAGAGACCTGACGTCGAGCTCCGGGGCCACTTCGTAGGTATGTACGCGCTTCCTCCCTCTCCTCCGACTCGACTTGCTCGCTCGCTTGCTCTGGCTGCCGGCTACCGGCCCGCCGCCCCGGGGTGGGGTGAATCCGGCGAGGGAGCTGTGAGCCTCAGAGACACCTAGCCACTAGCTGGTTCACCTGCGACTGCAACAGGTGGATTTGGTGGCGGATTAGGTGGTCGGGATAGGGATGGAGGCGGAGAACCAGTCCGGGATTTCATGCGGCTCTTGTTCAGTCTTCAGCGCGGCTGGCTGGGGGCTGAGCGCGTGGATTAGTTGTGGATTAATTTTAGCTATCAACAAATTTTCATCACGAATTTTGCAGTCACTACACTGTCCACACTTTCGAGATTTCTGGTTGCATCAGTAATTTTCATCTCGTAGCTAGACTCCTTGTGCCCGTCTCTGACTCTCTCCGTTGTGTGCGCGTCCCTACTCCCTAGCTGCTTCTCATCCTGCCGCCTGCCTCTACCTAATGGTGAGAGCTTGACCAGACCTAGCCTGGAATTCGTTGGGTTTACCTGGAAAATTAGTGCCCGCATAGGTACATAGAAATAGAAAGTCTAGTTCCTGTTTTCATCAGTCCACAAGTATGACGAGCTTGCTTCACACAGTATTATGAGCTTCAGGAAGAATTTCCATTAGAAGGGCACAGAGTCGCAGAGAACTCAAAATTTGGCTCTTGGACACTGCCACAAAGCTCCTTTTTTTAGGGAACTTATTTCGATGAACACAAAACAAGTGATCAGTCAAGGTTTTTATATATAATATATAGATAGGATAAGTTTCTCACTGGTGGAGATAAGGACTCATCATAGGAGAAGGCTCAGGTTGGTAGAGACCAGGTCTCTCCTGGTTTCAGATTGTGTAATAACAAATAGTATATCATGTTGTTTGTGCTCTTGCAGTGAGCAGTCTGTCTGCTAGAGTCTTTCTTTTTGTTTCAGTTAGCAGAGTCTGTTAGTGAACATTCTCATATGTTCCCTTTTGTCTGACTATTGAAAGAAAGTGGTTCTTGGCAATTGTTGTGAATGCATAATTTCAGATATCTAGTTTTTAGAAGCAAGTCATAATTATTCTAATGGATAATTCCTTTTTTTGGATCTGGAAGATATCTATTTATTTGATAGATGAATTATATATATTTTTTGATCTGGTCCAAAGTAGTAGGATTATTTATTTGATAATTAATATGTCCTTACTACATGATCATGCAAGTATTGATCTATTTTTTAGGCATTACCTTAGCTGTTGCTGCCTTGTACCATGTTAGTAAATAATTTACTAAATAATATTTTCTGTAGGGTGTTTGCAGACTTCAAATTTTTTATCTGTATTCTGTAGGGTGCTTATTTAACTAATGTGAACTTTCTTTGTGTTACTTTGTAGAGCACTTGCTGCAAACAGTGCATAGAAGGAGGAGCACTTGCCCACAGCAGATTAGGTAATTTGCTTGAAGTGTGTGTCCAATTATATATAGGCAGCTGCTCTTATACTATTTATCCTACTTGAAGTATGACTATGACTATGTCTTAGCTGCTAATGCTTTTACTTGTGCTTGGCCATATTTGTTCTGATTGACTTGCATTGGATTCTTTATGTGATTGGCTTGATATTCCATATTAGGAGCTGTTTTTTATCAGAGTTCATGGGCTAACAATCTAGGTAACCTAATGTGTACTTTCAGCTAGCTGGTCGGTGACATAACTAATTTAACTAGCCTAAGTTGATTTTGTTGCTACTACAAAAGTGCCAACATATGTACTTCTTTTTCTAGCTGAATTTTGACAGGTTTAGCTGTTACCCTGTACAAAAGTGCCATATTTTTTCTCCTGTACCTAAGAGGCATATATGGTCACTTATTCTTTTATCTTGGAGGATGGGGCAGTAGTGTTGGAAGACCTGACAAGTACGACCTATAGTGTGGCTCTATTCTCTTCTGTTATTCTGTTCTAGTGGATCGTACAGTGTGTTCAAGGAAGGAACATGCATGCTGTTTTCAATGGCTGATGGGTGGTGCTAGCGGTTAACCATTTGTGATTAGTGCCAAGCCTGCCTTGCTAGACTGAACTGACAGATAGCTGTAAACATGGTGAAAACATGCTTTTTTTTTATGTTTGCCCTGTATCTTGACTATATACTCTTGGGCCTCATACAAGATTTCATTTTCTATTTTGTGTTAATTACAGAGATTTTGGTGGAGGCGATGCATGATTTGAGACCAGAGAAGTGTGGTCACTTTTGGGTAGTTCATGTTGGACATTCCAGGCTTCTATGTATTGGATTAGTTTGGTAATGAGGGTTGAATTTGCCATATTTGGCAGAAGTACCTGTACTTTGGTAGAAGTGCTACCGTACTTTGACTGCAAGACAACAAGTCCTTGTACGATGTTAGTTCGAGTGTTTATTTGCAGTTTCATAATATTGTATTGTGTTTATTTGCAAGACAGCAGGTCCATATGGAGATTAAGTTGGACCGTACAGTAACTATTCTGCTATTTTGGATGATATCTTCATAATATATAGATTAAGCTTACATGGACTAGTATAACATCTGGCACTTTGTATTTTGTATTTGTTTCTCCAGATAAAATATTGCTTCAATGGACTAGTAAAACCATAATGACTATTGCTTCTCTATTGCAATACACCAATGAATATAAAGCATGCAAATGCCAACGGACAGGGAATTTAAGCAGCTTCCAAACGGCAGCAGGGTAATCTCCCCTGCGGGGGGTATCCTCCCTGTGGATGGAGGGGGATTCCGTCGTCCAAGGAAATTCCCGTGAGGGCCTATCTTCCCTGGGTTAATTAACACCCGCTGCCAAACTAGCCCTACATGTTGATAATTGTTTCCCAAAAGTCGATCTTCAACTGCTTTTTTTTTCTACAAACTGATATGCTCTTGAAGCTCTCCAACTGAAAGTACTTGCTGCATCCTCCCCTTGGTTCCATGAGAAACTTCAAGGTTATGTTGGCATATGACCCATGCATGGCTAACTGTGCGATGGCTATTTTAAGAGCCAAATAATTCATCAGAGTGACACGTTAACTTGTGGAACTACGATTTAACGACTGATGTTGTTACTCTTTTCTGGTGTGCTGTGTTCCAGACCAGCAATTTCAATGTTGGAAGATGCAGAAAAGAGGGGATTGATCACTCCAGGAAAGGTCAGTTATCAACAACAGTTTATAAAAAAACATCTGTAAAATTAATATCTACCTAGCAAATAAGAATCAATAACAAATCTGACCAAAAAAAAACCCCCCACTTCAAACTTCATTTTTCTCCTCCTCTAGCAAACCATTAAGCACATTGAATGACACTTATGACACACTAAATAAATCACTTGTTCAACAGACCACACTGATCGAGCCCACATCTGGGAACATGGGCATTGGCTTGGCGTTCATGGCTGCCCTAAAAGGGTATGAACTCATTCTTACAATGCCATCATACACCAGTCTTGAGAGGAGGGTGACCATGAGGGCCTTCGGTGCAAACCTGGTTCTTACCGACCCGACAAAAGGGATGGGTGGGACAGTGAGAAAAGCAGCAGAGCTTTATGAGAAACATCCTAGTGCATACATGCTTCAACAGTTTCAGAATCCTGCTAATGTCAAGGTACTCTCCCTTCTTCTTTAACCATTTTCCTGCTTTGGCCATGAGAAATCCAGTTGATGTTGTTTCTTATGAGTTACTGACTGAATCTGGCAGATTCACTATGAGACAACTGGTCCAGAAATATGGGAGGACACACTTGGAGAGGTCGATATTTTTGTCATGGGGATCGGGAGTGGCGGTACTGTCACAGGTGTCGGCAAGTACCTCAAGGAGAAGAACCCCAATGCAAAGGTATCAGACCAGACAATAGATACTCATATGATGTTGTTTCTGGAACTTGTATTATAGTACCTCATGCTGTAAATTTCATGGGGTACGCATGGAAACTTGTAGATCTATGGAGTTGAACCTGCTGAAGCAAATGTTCTGAATGGTGGAAAGCCAGGTGAGCTTTGCCATTCTATAAAAGAACTAATTTCCCCACTGTGCATGGCTTTAAGATCTGTTCATATTGTTTACGGAACCTAATTGCAGGGCCTCACCTCATCACTGGAAATGGAGTAGGGTTTAAGCCAGATATTTTGGATATGGATGTAATGGAAAAGGTTCTTGAGGTAATGCTAGTCAATACCCTTTTAAAATCAATCATGAATGCTACGTAATTATGTGATGCTAATTGAAATGGACATATGACAGGTGAAAAGTGAGGATGCTGTTAAGATGGCCCGGGAATTGGCAGTCAAGGAGGGTCTTTTGGTAAGTGATGTTATCTTAAAAAAGGTGAAATAAGTAATGTTATCTTAAAAAACATTCAAAATCTAGAACTTCATCCTGATGTGGCTATTGTGGAATTTAGTAGTGAGCCTGCTTGGCTGTGCTGCGCTTATCTGCAGCTGCAGCTCTTTCCCTAAGTATTTACTGTAGAAGCAGCCAAAAAGGCTGCACCTGCAGCTGCAGCAAGCACAGCCAATGTTGTTTTCAAGGTGATGTGGCACCTAGATGCTGCATCATGGACCAATTTTGAAGTTATAAAAAAACAATTTTGATTAAAGAAATATGCATATTGTTTTGATAGACGCTGAAAGGCTTAAATATTTGCAGGTTGGGATATCATCAGGAGCGAACACTGTTGCTGCTCTTGAGCTAGCTAAGAAGCCAGAAAACAAAGGAAAACTCATTGTGGTATGTGCATGTGTCGAATCCTTTTACATTGCTTTACAGTGTTAGCATGAAGGCAATTTCAGGGTACTGACCAGTGAACATGAGTTTACAGTGTTAGCATGAAGGCTAAAGGGGTATAGGTTCAAGAATTGTTCAAAAGTCATGAGTTTATCTTTATTTGACAAAAGAAACAGACGAATAATTTCAATGCACTCTAATACAAATCTTATTTGCCTGATGATCAGTGTATGATCGAACAAATTAATGCCAAAGAAAAAAAAACTTGTTGTGGCTATCTCAAAAAGAAAACACGAGTACTTATACTGCCATAGATCTTTGCTGAATCCATGTATAAATATAAACCAACAATGAACCTGAGATCAGTAGTAACAGTGGCACTTATGGTGGCCACCGCGGAGCTTGCACTCGCCGCCGCGGCAGGAGTTCTGGCACCACGAGTTGCAGTCACCATTCTGATCCGAAGAGCAGCCGTTTATCTGGTTCTGGGAGCCCCAAGAAAGATAGTCGTTGCAGCACGCAGGATACGTGTTTGCTTTGTGGTGCATGGATGTATGTGTATACATATGCATGCACGTAACGGCTTGAAGTGCATAAGGCTATGCTAATTGAATGATGACGCCACACACACCAACATGCACGTACGCCTGATCTCACGTCGTTGCTAGCCGCTGGTGCCCGGCTGCCGCGCTGCATGCTGCTCCTACTAGTCGCTTGCCTGGCCACGTGGTTGACTCGAGTGCGCGAGTGAGAGTCGCCACTAGCGTGTGCGTCGGGCAATCAAGCTGATGCCCAGGCCCTGCATGTCTTGACGATGCCAGCGTCGTTTTTCTCACCCAGCTACGGCGCTCCTCCGTAGTACACGGCAAGGCCAGAGACCTTTTCCCCCGATGTGCACATCGAGTGCCATTATGGGCGTGGCCCTGCGACCTGGCTGCTACTGCTGTGCATGTGCTGTGCCATGCAAACGTGTGAGCTTGGTTGCGCTTGCGCACACAAAGTCGTGCTCGCCGTCGCGTCCACCTGCATCCTGTCCTGCTGCTGCCGTTGTCATAGTTCATCTTAATGACGCTGTGCGTGTAGCGCGTACGCGTGTGCAAAATGCGTCCGCTGCTGAGCTGTACTACACCAGTGTCCCTCTCAATGGTGGCTGTCCTCGCCGGCAATGTTGACTTGCCTCTACGTCTGAAGCCAGCATGTGGGCATGCCCCCACGCTGCCTGCAACACTGTACTGTGTTGCACTTGACTAAACTGCACCACGGCCGCCACTCGTACATATGCAAAGCTTCCTCGGCTCTTCATATATACGCAGTCTCGTGCATCCCAGCCTAAGTCCTTGCATTAAAGGATAGTCATGGAAGTTATCTAGACAGACAACCACATCGAACCTCAGTCGGCTGCTGTCGCCGGCCAAGTTAGGAATTGCCGAGCCACCGGTCTTCTCGCCGTCGCCGTGTTCGTCGTCGAACGTCGCGCGCGTGGCCAGCACGGTTGAGCTTCTTCCAGCTCGGCCGTTCCCTTTGCACGAACCGCTGTAAGCTGCTGATGCTTGACCACATGTTCGTTAGGCTATTAGCTGCCTTAACTTGCTAGACGCTGCGGCCACCGTGCGCTTAGCTTCGCGAATGCTGCTCTGTAGTACGTGCGTGTGCTAGCTTTGCAAGTTGTTCCTGACGTGCGTGAGTTAGACAGATACGAAGATGCTTGTTAGCTTCTTGTTTCAAAAGTCATCAAATCTTCTCCAGTTTTGCTAGCTTCGTAGAATTATGCTCTATCTGTTACTATAATTATTTCATATGTTTCTATAATTATGTTTATGTATATTTATTCATTTAGGAATGCTCGCATATGATTAAAATAATATTTATAGGAATTTGATAACTTGTTGCTGACATGGTTGAGTAGCTCGCTATGTTAGTCATTAGAGCTAGCTCAGTAGTTATTTCTTATGCATTTATTTTAAGAGTTGCTGTTGTCGAAATATTAAATCATTGCATCATCATCACATACATGTAGTGAACGAGTTGGCGGAGATCGTGACCATCGACGACCAGGAGTACGAAGAAGTAGTCGAGGAGTACGAGGAGGATTTTCCGGAGCCGCCGCCGACTGACTTTGTTGAGTTTGCGTCTGACCAAGACAACAGATAGTGTATAACCCTTATTTTGATAAATATGCTATATATATATATATGTTGTGTATTTAAG
>Ga0268340_1000001_pt1 | contig 206355 bp, 190 predicted proteins | sample G5R1_MAIN_28AUG2_FD_189926 | JGI IMG/M metagenome (GOLD analysis project Ga0268340, IMG submission 189926) | Phyllosphere microbial comminities from switchgrass, GLBRC, Michigan, United States - G5R1_MAIN_28AUG2017_LD1 | ecosystem: Host-associated > Plants > Phyllosphere > Phylloplane/Leaf... | reverse complement strand
AAAAAAAAAAAAAAAAAAAAAAAAAAAAAAAAAAAAAAAAAAAAAAAAAAAAAAAAAAAAAAAAAAAAAAAAACAAAAAAAACAAAAAAAAACAAAAAAAACAAAAAAATTAATAGTGATAAAGGTATGACAAAGAAAAAAACAAAAAATAAACTAGTTCCATGAGTAATATACAATTATGATATTAATTATTTTGTATTAAATAAATAAATTAATTATATAGCTGTAGTAAAAAATAGTATTATTAGAAGAAAGCTGGCTGAATAGGAGAAAAAGAGCTTTTGTTGATTCGATAACTTATCCTATTAGAGCAAAGAATATTTTCCATTGTTTTAATAATATCTTGGGGAGGTTTGAACTTTGACATAAGCTCTGAATTTAGCCGGTATATATAATGAAATTGAAAAATATAAAATAGCAATAGATAGTGCATATCAAAATAATGATCTAAGTTAGAGTCATAATTTTGATATGCACTTATGTAATCATTTTATAATTTTACAATGAATTTATCAATAATACTATTTACAATTGGAATTTTTGGTTTTGTTTTAAACAGAAAAAATATTATATTAATGCTTATTTCTATAGAAATAATGCTATTAGCTGTAACATTCCTAGTCTTGGTTAGTTCACTTAGCTTTGACGATATATTAGGTCAAACATATGCTATTTACATAATAGCAATAGCAGGAGCAGAATCGGCAATAGGTCTAGGTATTTTAGTAGCTTTTTATAGATTCGTCTTTTTCAAATAAAGGCATCTATCCTTTAACTCTCCAAATTATTCTATTAAATCCGTAAATATAATTCCACTTGAAATAATAAATTATTCTACAAATACTCACTCTAAACCTTTATTAGATTTTTGATTTATAACTGGTATTTTTGATGCTGAAAATTCTTTTATAGTTACTATATTAAAAACCCTATAAATAGAACAGGGTAAAATGTTCAAGCAAGAACTCCAATAAAAATGCATGAAAGAGATAGAGACTTAATTCTAAAAATCCAAGAATATTTTGGAGATATAGGATATATATCAAATCCCAACAAAAATACCACAGTTGAATTTAGAGTTAGTACTATGCAGGATATAACTAATGTGATTATACCGCATTTTACTAACCACCCATTATTAACTAAAAATTCTTTTGACTACGTATTTTTTAAATAAATTGTAAAATTAATGTCAGAAAAAGAGCACAGTAATTTACAAGGAATACAAACCATAGTTAATAATAAGGCATCTATGAACTGAGGTTTATCCAATGAGCTAAAAGAAGCTTTTCCTGATACTGTTCCAATAAAAAAAGAAGATATAGTAAGCAATTATAATTTACTTGTGTCTGCTAAAGAATGAATGGCTGGATTTTAAACAGGATAATCTAACTTCTTTATTACAGTTCAAAAGTCTAGAACTAAATGTGGTATAGCCACTTCATTACGTTTTTCTATAGCTTAAGATTAAAGAGATGTATCTTTATTGAAAAGTTTGGTAGATTTTTTTGGATGTGGGTATGTATCTAAGTACAAAAATCGTTTGGTTTGTGAATTTATAGTTACAAAAATAGATGATATAGTAAATAATATAATTCCTCAGCGCAGCAGCCTCAGTCTTTGAGACGTTGTCTCGAAGACGCAGACGCCGAGGTTTTTTGAAAAACATAAAATAATAGGATCAAAATACTCAAACTTTTTTAAGAGTGCTGCTTTAATTATTATAAATAAAGACCATTTAGAAAAAAGATGGAATAGGTATGAATAAAATATTATTGTTAAAGAAAAATATTACGGGTATGAACAAGAGTAAAAATAATCATAAACACGTTTAGGGCTTTGAAAATAAAGTGGATCAGAAAAGGTGGAGTGAACCTTCATCTAGTCTTTATCTAGGCAAAACCTTCAAATTGCGGGAACATCTTAAAGACAAATCTACCAAGTTAATATAGTAATGTAATTAATGGAACAGGTAATGACTCGTTGTACGGTAAAAACGATTTGTATGAAGAAATGAAATAGGTAATCTGCAGCCAAACACCAATATTATAATGCTGGTGCACAGTTCATCGACTAAATGTAGGTTGGTTTATAATTGTTATATAATTATTTGCTTAAAACATAGTCAGGTATAATCAAGAGATTATGGTAATATCCCAGCCTTCCTAAGGGTATTGTATACCTACGGAAAAGGGAGAAAACGAAGAGGAAGTATAAATATTGAATTTAAATAATGTATCTAGCTATAATTATCTTACCACTATTAGGATCAATAGCTTCTGGGTTTTTTGGTAGAAAAACCGGGATATCAGGAGCACAAATAATTACATGTACAGCGGTTGTAACTACAACAATCTTGGCTAATTTAGCTTTTTTTGAAGTTGGATTAAATAATATACCTGTTTATATGGAGGTATTTAGGTGAATTGACTCTGAATCATTAAATGTATCCTGAGCATTTAATTATGATTCTTTAACAGTATCAATGCTTATACCTGTTTTAATAGTAGCTTCTTTGGTACATATATACTCCATAGGTTATATGTCTGCAGATCCTCGGGGTCGCGTGTTATTTTTTATTATTATTTATCATTGATAAATATTAATAAAAAATATAGGGAAAACGCGTCTATGGGGATAAACTGTCCAATTCCGGGGAACCCCTAAAGCTTAAGGTACCAAGCAATAGTTGAAAAACTATTGGTGACTGAAATAATTACTCAGAGATGGTAACAACCCTTAAGATGCGTGAAAACAAAATGGGCAATCGCGGATCTAAGTCAGCAATATTAAATGATATTGTTGTAAAAGAGCAACGAGTAGACGGCAGTTTATTTATTAAATGTAATTTAATGAATATAAGGTGTATTCTACAGGGTTCCGAAAGGAATAGAGATATAAACCTCGGTTTCAATATGCGACAAAGTTGAAACTCCTACATAAAAAGCCCATCTAAACAATCCGATTTAAAAATTTTTCTACCTATCGTTCTACTATTGTAAATCCTGGAGTCTGATCTGGTTTAATAGATGGTGAAGGTTCGTTTAGTATAATAATAAGAAAGAGTAAATTTCGTACATTAGGTTTTATTTTTTTCGACGTAATTTCTATGAAATTACTAGAAAAAAATTAGTGCTGAATTTAAATTTCAATTAGGTCTACACACAAAAGATCTTAACTTATTATGTCTATTACAACAACATTTAGGTGGTATTGGTTCTATTCATCTAGCTCAAAATCGAGATATAGTTAATTATTCAATAGATTCAATTAAAGATTTAAATAACCTTATTCTTTATTTAGAGAAGTATCCGTTATTAACTCAAAAAGCCGCGGATTTATTATTATTTAAAAAAGCGGTGGAACTTGTAAATAATAAAGCCCATCTCACTTTAGAAGGTCTAGAAAAAATAGTAAACATAAAAGCATCTATGGATTTAGGTCTATCTGACATGTTAATATCAGAGTTTCCTGGATATGTTCCAGTTGAAAGACCTGTAATAAATAATGACAATGTAATTTTAAACCCTTATTGAATTTCAGGTTTTGTTAGCGCTGAGGGAAATTTTGATGTTCGTATACCATCCACCAATAGTAAACTGGGTAGAAATAAAAATAGCATATCGTAGCTTAGTGGATTTAATTGTACTATAGGGGTTTCGGTTTATAAAAAGACTGAGAATTATGTCTCAATTTAAACATACAACGTTTAAATTCTAAAATAAAAATCCTTTCTAAACAATTGAAAAAAAAAAGTTATTTCTACTTGTAACCATGAAAATATTAAAATAATAGAGTTTATTGTGCTTAACCTCTCTTTTACCACCCTTACCGCGAGAGTGGATATTTGCTTAAGATAAGGGCACAATATATAATTCTATTTTAAAGTAAGAAGAGAAAGCGGATAAAACGTAAAAGGATTTTTAGCAACAATGCAAATAGACAGAGTCCCTTGTATGGGGTTATGCCCAACAACTTCACGTAGTCACAAATCAGTAGGGTTCGCCAACAGGCGGAATTTTTCTAGTACAGCTACAGCTTCCAACCATCTATCACCATCTGCGGAGCAAAAAGAGACTTCTACTTTTTATACACCTTTAAATCCTTGATTCGTAACAGGTTTGAGTGACGGTGAGGGTTCTTTTTTGGTTCAATTAGTTAAAAACAATAGGGTTAAAGTAGGATGACGTATCTTATTACATTTTCAAATAAGCTTACATAGTAGGGATACTATTTTATTAGAAAGATTACAATCTTATTTTAATGGGGCAGGTTACATCTACAATGAACGAGAATTTACTGTGTATAGAGTTAGTTCTAAGAAAGATCTCGCAGTGGTAATGGATCATTTTGGTAAATATCCTTTACTAACCAAAAAATTTGCAGACTATATCTTATTCCAGCAAATTTTAGATTTATTTAATCGAAAAGCCCATTTAACTAAAGAGGGCCTACAACAAGTTGTAAATTTACGTGCTCCCTTAAATAGAGGTTTATCCCTAGAACTAAGTAAAGCTTTTCCTGAAACTATTATGTTACAAAGACCTTTTGTTAAGGATCCACAGATAAAAGACCCCTATTGACTTTCAGGTTTCGCAAGTGGTGAAGGTTGTTTTTCGTTAACGGTTTTCAAAACTACGTTATACAAAGCGGGCGGGCGAGTAAACATAAAATTTTCTTTATCTCAACACTCTCGAGATAAAGAATTATTGCAAAGTTTAACGCATTATTTATCTTGTGGATATTACAAATTACATCCAAACCGTGATACCGGAGAGTTTATTGTATCAGACTTTCCTTCTATTGTAGATATTATTATACCCTTTTTTAATAAATATCCTATACTAGGGGTTAAGGCTTTAGATTTTGGGGACTTTTGCCAAGTAGCTGGTATAATGAAAGTTAAGGGTCATTTAACCAAAGCTGGTTTAGAAGAGATTATCTTTTTAAAGGGGAAAATGAATACCAAAAGATAGGTATCCATACTTCGCACACCAGCGACTCCCGCTGCACAGATGATGGTGATTGTGGATATAGCCCCCGTTTTATTTAAAACCTCTTCTTCCTTTGCTCCACTCTGCCATTTTAAATAAGCAGAGCTTTTGGAGTAGAGTACAATTGAGATTTAGAATATCTCAACATAGTAGAGATCTTATATTAATGCAGAAAATAGTTGAATACTTAGGATCAGGAAAAATCTACAAATATCCTGGTAAATCTGCTATTAGTTTAACAATAGTTGATTTTAAAAATATTACCAATATATTGGTTCCATTTTTTAATGAAAACCCTATAATGGGTATAAAATTACATGATTATCTTGATGGATGTAAGATCCATATTTTAATGCTTAATCGTTCTCATCTTACTGTTGAAGGTATAAATTCCATTAGAAAGATAAAATCTGGTATGAACACAGGTAGAAATTTTTAAAATAATTAACCATTGTTAATATAAAACACTTAATAAATCAATTGCAAGATAAATTTTATTTTATGCATAACCAAAGGTTCTTTAGTTATTTAAGCTTATTTACTTTCATGATGCTTATTTTAGTTGCAGCAAACAATTATTTAGTTATGTTTGTAGGTCTATTCTTGGCCGTATATGTATTTAAGTACATATATTATTATTCCACTATATGCTGGAAAGTATTAGCCTTTTGGCTTATAACAATCAGCAGGAAACCAAAGGACCATAGGTCGGTCTTAGTAGAATCCTCAGAGACTAAACGTGGAATACTCTACTATATCTATATAAATAGGATATAGGGGTAAAGATATAGTCCAAGGTTTTGTTATAAAACTATTGCATTATAGTGTATTTAGTTTGATTATTGTTTACACTTTTTACTTATATTTTGGTTTTTATTCCTATTATATTTTTCATACATACTACATCACTTATCCTTCATGTGTATTTAAAAGATTTTACAGTGATATTTCTAAATAAAGTAAAATTTCCAAACAGTACAAAAAAGAGTATGAGCTAACACAAGAGCAAAAGGAATCACTTATAGGTATACCAAGATCTCATGTTCTTTTAGCTAAAAGCTACCCTGGTTTAAACCCGATACAATTACGTCTTATTCACACAAAAGGTGCAAATACACCAGATAAGATTAAATCCGACCTTAAATCTTTACATTCACTATACATTAAAAACCTCTACCAAAACAGAATAGCACCTGTTAAACCTTTCGATCGAAAACCTCTTGCCACTTGTACAAGTTATTTAGATAAAACTTTAAAAGACCCATTCTTACAAGAATGGGGGTCTCAATCCGGTATTTATCTTATAGAATATAAGCATGATCCTTGTGTTTTTATATTGGAAGAAGTAATCTTTTCAAAAAAAGATTATATGATCATTTTAAAGCTCGTTCTTTAAATAAATTTCATTTGTTTTTAAGACTGGTAGGTTGAGAGCATTTTAATGTACATATAGTGGAAGTATGTCCTCTTTTTGTACGCTCGATTATCCCACACACAAATAATATTACGCGTAAAAATTTTTGACCTTTAATGATTAAAAATCCATATAATTATTTCACACATAGACACTTTTCGACTAACTCTACCATTATTCCGGCTATAATTTATAAAAATGCGGGTCACGATAAACTTCGTATAATGCAAGAAAATAAAGGTAAAAGTGGAATATACAGATGAACTAACACCCTAAACGGAAATAGTTACATAGGTAGTAGCATAGATCTAGAAAGAAGATTGAAAGAATATTTTAACAGTTATAAACTAAAAACTGAAATTAACAAAAAAAAATGGAACTATTATATACCGAGCCTTACAAAAATATGGCTATTCCTCGTTTAGTTTGGAAATTATTGAATATTGTGAACCGAATGAAGTATTATCTAGGGAACAATACTATTTAGATTTACCAAGTCCGAAATATAATATATTAACAAAAGCAGGATCTCTTATGGGCTTCAAACATTCTGCAGAGACTTTAGAAAAATTTAAAGTACGATCTCTAGAACAACAAAAACATTTAAAAAAACTTAACTCAAGTTCAGAAAACCGAGAACGATTATTGAAACATAGTCTGTCAAGAAGTAAAAAAGTAGAAGTTAAAGATACTTTAAGTAATGTTACGACTATTTACCCTTCTATTGGTGAAGCTGCTCGATTAATTGAATGTGACCCTGGTACTATACGATACGCCCTAAAAAGTCTTAATGAGAAGGGTGTTTCAGTACTAATAAAAGGTAGATATATGGTAATAATAAAAGGATTAGAACATTTAGAACAAGACTCAAAGTTCTTACATAAAGTAGAATTATTTGATATTTTAACCAATGAGAGTACAGTTTACGCGTCTCAATCGGAAGCAGCACGAGCTATAGGATGTGCTTCTGAAACAATATGAAAAGCTTTGCAAAATTATGACAAAGGTAATAATAAACCCATAAAAAAACGATATGTGGTAAAACGGTTTAATAATAAACCATAGCTAGGTATTGTGTTATTATTAAGGAGAATTTTTTTTAAATATATGTTTTCTATGGTTATAATTATTTATAGGGAATTAAATTGGGATATCTTTTATATTACCTTTCACTATACAATAAACTTTTTAAACTTCCGGTTTATCGACTAAACGAGGGACTTAATAAAATATACCATTACTTGTGTGTGGGAGAACGGGAAAATTTCTACTTAGAAAATTATTTACCTTTGTTAAATTCTGTGTTTTCTACATCTTCAACTGAATTGGCTATTAATAATACATTGTTGTCTATATTAAAAACCCTTAGATATAATACCGGTCAAAATTATAAACGTCAAATTTATGTTTACGATATTAACAAGAGAGAAATTAACCCTAAATTTAGTTTTTTTAATAATAGTATAGAGCTTAGTGTTGCTTTGGGTTTACCTCGTACAAGTATTTTTCGATATAAATATACTTCTATACCTTATAGAGGGAAATTGTTTTTTACAAATCAAATTATGGATTTGAATAAGGTATTTGAAGAATCACAGAAAATTACACCAAAAGGTCAGGTAAACAAGATTATATCTATTAAATTTTGAGCTTACGATGCCTTAACACTAAACCTGGTGAATGGTAGCCCATTCATTTCAAAAAATAAAGCATCCGCAGCTTTAGGGATAGGAAGAAGTGTAATTGACTATTTTTTGGAAACAGGGAAAGCTGAAGGGGTCAAAGGTAACTATCTTTATTCAAGAAAATTAAAAGCCAGCGAGATTAAAACCTTATTAAAACTATCCGGAGAGGTAAAAATAGGTCAAAAATTTAAAGTTTGGGCCTATACTGCAAATAATTTGGAATTAATAAATAACTCGGCTTTTACCTCCATTTGAGATGCTGCAGCTTTTTTTAAGGTAAACTATAGAACTATATCTCGTCATCTAGAAACTAAGAAAGCGACTTATCAAGATGGCACTTTATTTTTTTAAAAAAGAAATAGGTCCTCTTTTAAGAGAGGAGCTGATGACGGATAAAAACATAGCTCTAACTCGAAATCGGCCAATTTGGGTATATAACGCTACAACTCTTGAATTAATTAATAAACGCCCTTTTGAAAATCTGCGGCTAGTTACTTAAATATAGATATAAGTACAATAGCCAAAAATTTAGATACTAAAAAAGCCTCTAAACTAAAAAATAAATCTTACTACTTTTTTAGTAAAGAGATGGATTTAACAAAGGGTTAGCTTATGACCGATATTTTGGGGTTTAATTATAGCTAAATGATAAGTTTAAGTGGATGGCCTTTTTGGAAAAAGCCCCGGGTGACCCATAACTTAAGTTATGGGACGACTGGGGCTGCTTCGCCGGTAAATCTACTTATAATACAAGACTTAGAATAGATCATACTTATCCTGAACAAAAGGCATATGTATTTAGTTTATACAGTTTATTTGACCAGTTAATAGACATGGAGCCTGTAATAATTGAAAGGAAAGCTGACCCTAGAACAGGTAATATTTATAAATCTATATATGTTAGAACATTAAGGTTTCCTTGCTTAAATGAATACCATTCTCTATTTTATAAAGATCAAAAATAAGTTATTCCTTTAAATATACAAGACTTATTAACACCCAGAGGGTTAGCTCATTTAATTATGGGAGATGGGTTTATCTATAATGGGATAATTATGTTATGTACAGAAAGTTTCACCTGCTTTTTTTGTAATTTATAGAAATAAAAAAAAAAAGCTGGAGGAACAAGAACTTCTAATAAGTGCATTACATGAAAAATTTGGAATCCAAGCTACTTTGAATAAACGTAATAGTAGTACTGGTATTCAAAGATATAGAATGAGAATAAGTAAAAAAAGTATGAATAAATTGATAGTATTGGTAAAACCGTATTTTATACCTGAAATGCTATATAAATTAGGGATATAACCAATAAAATTATTAGTACAAAAGATTCGCAATATACGAGTTTGTAACATAAACCCAGTGAGAAGGTAGCCTTATAAAATGCCTTAAATGGCTAAGTTATTCAAACCATAGTGAATTGAATTTTATGCTTATGATGGTTACTCCTTTTCAAAAAAGATTTTTCTTTTCTAAAAATTTAAAATCCCATCAGAGAATAGGTCCCCATAACTTGAAAATAATATCTTTAATAGTGGGTTCTTTACTATCTAGCTCATACTTGGAAAGAAGATCTGATGAATTAGATGGTGGTGTTCGGATTATATTTATAAAATATAGTGATAATGTAGAAAATATAATGTGGTTTTATTCAACGTTAGCCAAAGCTGGGTATTGTAGCTATAAAAAACCTAAATTATATAGATATATAGGTAAAGGAAACAAAGTGTTGTTTTTTTATGTGTTAAAAAGCTATAGTTTTTCTAGTTTTAACTGATTATACTACTTATTTTATAGAAACAACCTAAAAATTATACCACATAATTTATATGAATACATTACACCATTAGCATTAGCTACTTTATTTTTATCATCTGTATGGGCAGAAGAAAAAGCTATATTTATGAACGATACTAGATCAAATACATCTTTATCATTTTTTGATGCAAAAGGTTTGAGGAACTTATCTCAGGTTTTAAATAATATTTATAAAATAGAAACTGAGATTATGAAAAATAGTGGTCTTAATTGCGGATCACTATATGTTAAAAATACCTCTAGAGATGCTTTTATTAGTATTGTTAAGCCTCATATTTTATCTTCACAATATCACCTTCTTAATAAGCCTCTTTTAAAATTAACTTTATTAGGTACTCCTCAATTTAAAAGAGGTATGTCTACCTTACCAGATCTGGCCGATCTAAGGAATTCCAAAAGGAAATTAAGAAAAACCTGTGAGTTAAGTTTAGAACAAAAAGAAGCTCTCATTGGTTTAATATAAGGTGACGGGTATTTACATAGACCTAAACTTACTAATAATACAACATTGTATATAGAGCAATTTTATCCTGAAAAGAAATAATATTTAAATTATTTATATAAGCTTATGGAACCTGTCGTTTTGAACTCTCCTAGTATTGTTACAAGAAAGCCCGATAAGCGTTCAGGTATAGTTACTCAATCTCTTAGATTTTTAACTATGGCTCTTCCTTGTTTAAATTATTTTCACGGTTTATTTTATAAGGATAAAGTTAAAATAGTTCCTAAAAATCTAGGTGAGTTGTTGACAGCTAGAGGTTTAGCCCATTTTATAATGGATGATGGTGGATTATCAGTATATAATCAAACTATCTTACATACTAGAGCATTTAAACTAGAAGATGTAAAACATATTCAGTTTGTGTTATTAGAAAAATTTGGTTTAACCACTAGCCCTCTCGGGCTTGTCCCGCAGCAGGGTTGAAAAAAAAAGAACATGTATATGTTCTTTTTTTTTTCTACCCCGCAGGGGACAAGGTTAGAAGAAAAGAAAAAAGATCAGTGAGTAATTTACATACCTGTAAGACAAAAAAACTTAAAGATATTGTGGGACCTTTTATTCATGAAAATATGTTATATAAGATTAAATAAGATTTATACAATTTACGCTATATATATAATAAGCATATTATATTCACTTGGTAAGATAACTAGTCATAGTTAGTGATATTATATTTAGAAAATCAAAACAGTTTCATGTAATTGAAACCTGGCTAAGAAGAGCGATAGTCTATTATCGTGAGTCAGGAGAATAAATAGATTAAAAGTCTAAAAATTAGGTTTTAATATATCACTAGCGATGCCTTTGAAAACGATCAAAGAAGTTGTTAAATTTCCAGATCGTCGGTTATGTTTTGGATCGCTATCGACTAGAATATACAAAGGTGGGTGCCTGCAATGGTGCTTAATGCTTAGTCAGACTATTAATACTAAATCGTGTAGTATACTAGGGCTTTAAGTAATTCCTGATAGGTCTTAAAGTACAGAGGTTACTTTAATGTATAATAATTTGTGTATATATTAGATAACTAGTAACCTAATAGTTGGTTGGGGTTTGTTCATATCTTCTAGTTTGTTTCTGATATTCTAGAATACCAGCAAATCAAAGTTCTCTTTCAGCCTTTTTAACTAATAGAGTTGGTGATTGCTTTTTAACTATAGGTATGTTTGCAATTCTTTTGGCTTTTGGTAGGAATAAAAAAATGTTAAAGAATTTAAATAGAATTCATTATTCATCTTACTATGGGGGTTTTATTAACTCAAAAATTAAAAATTATAATATATCTTACAGACAGGTGAGAAGTTATTCTGATCATAAACCAACCTATAAACTAGATCCTTATTTTGTTACGGGTTTTTCTGATGCGGAATCTAGCTTCAGTGTGTCATTAGGTAAACCTTCTAATGAGAAGCAAGGTTGACGTATTATGTGTATATTTGTTATCGTTTTACATAAAAAAGATTTGGATTTACTAAATAGTATTAATAATTTTTTTGGTGTTGGGAAAGTTTATTTGTATTCAAGTGACTCTTGTGTCTTTACAGTTCAATCTATAAAGGATTTAGAAATTATTATAAACCATTTTAATAAATACTCTTTAATTTCACAAAAATTAGGAGATTATCTTTTATTTAAAGAAATTTATGAAATAGTAAAGTGTAAAAATCATTTGACAAGAGAAGGTTTAAAAAAAATATTTTCTCTTAAAGCTTCCATTAATAGAGGTTTAACCGAAGAATTAAAAGTGGTTTACCCTTATCTTATTCCAACTTCTAGGCTCGTAGTACATCAAGAAATTAAGGATCCTAATTGGTTGTCAGGATTTGTTTTGTTTTTTTTGACGTTATTTCTTTCAGAAATTACTAAAAAAAAACTAGGTGAGGGGTGTTTTTTAGTGGATATTCTCAATTCAAAATCTAACAAAGTAGGAAAGCAAGTCGTTTTGAAATTTCAAGTTACTCAAGATATGCGAGATATAAATCTCTTAAAAAGTTTAGATTCTTATTTAGCTAGTGGAAAATACTATCAAGGAGCTAATCGAGATAGTGGAGATTTTAGAATACAAAAATTTAGCGATATTTATAATGTAGTTATCCCTCAGCGCAGCAGCCTTAGTCTTCGAGACGTTGTCTCGAAGACGCAGACGCCGAGGTTTTTTAAAAATTATCCTATTCACGGGGTTAAATCTAAAGATTTTTCAGATTTTTGTAAAATAGCCGATCTTATACAGAAAAAAACACATATAACTGTCTCTGGTTTAGAAGAGATTACTAAAATAAAAAGTGGTGTGAATCGAGCAAGAGATCCATCCTTAATTATAGATGAGAAAGAAAAAGCGTCTTGTTTAGTTTTGGACAAGTCCGAAACCGCCCCCTCTACAGACGACTGTTCCGCAACAAGCAGTAAGACAGAAAAAAGTCAATTTTCTAAGTGTGAGAATAGCTATGGTTGCGTTCTGAAAAAGAATAGGTCTATTTATCACCATTCAATAAGAAAATATTCTACAAGTAATGCGTCAAGAAATTGTTCACTTGGACCCTACTTAGCGGGATTAATAGAAGGAGAGGGGTATATTGGTGTTCAGAACCCAGACTCTAAGACTAATGTGATTTATGGGCCAAAAATTCTTATTGTTTTTAATATTAATGATAAACCTTTAGCTGAAAAATTATCTGCTGAATTAGAAGTAGGTAAAGTTATTAATCGAGAAAAGGCAGGTCATGTCATATTACAGATTTTAGCTAAAGAAGAAGTTTTAAAGATAATTCACTTAATAAATGGATACATGCGTACACCAAAAATAGAAGCTTTGCATAGAGCTATTTGTTGAATAAACGAAAAAGATAGCACTACTATACCTTGTCTAGGTTTAGATTTATCCTCTTTAGATAGTAATAGTTGATTGGCAGGTTTTACGGACGCTGGCGGTAATTTTTCTATAACAGTACAGGATAGAAAGAAAAATGGAGTATTTTTAAGAAAAAGTATTCAAACTTTTTTTCGTATAGAAGTGAAACAAAATTATTCTAGAGAAGTTACTGAAGATAATGGAGGTGCTGGTTATTTTAATATATTAACTAAAATATCTGCCTTTCTTACTGTTAATCTCTATACTAGAACTCGAGAAAGAAAAGATAAAGTCTTTTATGCTTTTATGGTGGTGGCTCATAACTCCAGAAGTCATGAAATCGTTCGTAAATATTTCGATGACTTTCCACTATATTCTTCTAAGTATCTAGCATATAAAGACTGATGTATTGTTCAAGATCTTCATAGAGGAAGTCTAACTAAAGAGAAGTTGGATAAGATAAAAATTATAAAAAATAATTTTAATAGTAAAAGAAAACAATTTAATTTTTCATATTTAGATTCTTTACATTTTAAATAAATTGCCGTGGGTAGTAGTAATATTACCCTTATTATATAACTATATCGCTGGAAACCCCTAAAGTCATTTTATAGGATATTGTGAAAACATCTTTTTAGATGCGTACACAGACCATAAACATTAAAATGAATAGATCTTATTGTTTAATAAGTGAAAATGGACAATCCGCAGGAAACATTAAATATATGTATTATATATCGAGGATCCTCAGAGACTGCACGTTATACCCCTATTAAATATAAAAAATACGGTGAAGATACAGTCCAATTATAGCCGAAAGACTATAAGTAAATTGAATTTAGATTATGCAACTGTATTCTCATTAGCTCCTTACATGAATGAAAATCTTGTAACTATTGTAGGTGTATGTTTAGTTATTGGAGCAATGGCTAAAAGTTCTCAAGTAGGACTTCACGTATGATTACCTATGGCGATGGAGGGTTTAAATAGGGCCTTCCTTAAACTTCACTATATGCGGGAACATCCCGTTTTTATATTCTGGTCCACTGTTTACTTTGTAAGCTTCGGAAAAATCCAGAATGAGGGACAATCCGCAGGAAACCACGTTAGTAATTTGGGCTCTTCAGAGACTACACGTGAAGCAATTGCATTAGATAATAAAAAATTTTTTGAATCATGGTTAATAGGATTTGCTGAAGGAGACGGAGTATTTAGTGTAGACAAAAGAGGCTATTTAGTGTTTAAAGTAACACAATCTAGTGTAGATGCACAAGTACTATTCTACATTAAAAAAGAATTAGGCTTTGGATCCGTAACAGTACAAAGCAAATTAAACCAAACTCATCAATATAGAGTTAGAAATAAAGATAATCTTTTAAAAATAATAAAGATATTCAATGGTAACTTAATAACTAAAAATAAAAAACTTCAGTTTAAATCATGATTAGAAGCTTTTAATTTAAGATATAAAACAAATATTACACATATAGAATCTAATGGAAAAGTAAATTTATGTAATGCATGATTATCTGGATTTACAGATGCAGAAGGATGTTTCACTAGTTCTGCTTATTTAAGTAAAACAGGTAAACATATAGTTACTGTAAGATACGTAATCTCTCAAAAAGATGATGTGGAATTTAGTAAACTGCTTGCTAACCTAATAGACGGTTATGTAACACATGTAAAAAGCTATAATGGTTATAATACTGTAGTCAATTTTGGTAAACTTAAAAAAATATTAAATTATCTACACAATTATCCTCTTAAAACTAAAAAACATGTTTCATACTTGAGATGGTTAAAAGTATATGATTTAGTTAAAAATAAAAAACATTTAACTGAGTCAGGTATAGAAATCATAAAAGATAAAATTAAATTAATAAACAACTAATGTAATGGATGATATAGTCCGAACAACAACGTGAGTTGTTGAGTATTTGTGCCGTATTAGTGTAGACATTGATCTACATATAGCATAAATCAACAAATTTGCCTACTACAGCCTCACTTACCTCTATATTACTAGTATTATAGAAATAGTGACTGCAGTAGGCAATACATGCCTACACCCGTGAGTGCACTAATACACGCTGAGTTTAGTGTAAGCAACTAATAATAGGCGAATAATTCTGCCAAACTCCGGGGAACTCCGATGTTTAGTGTACTAAGTACTTAATGAAAAGTTTAAGTATGGCCTACTGTAATGATTAGGGTATAGTAACAACCACTAAATGGTGAAAAGAAAGGACAATCGCGGATCTAACCTTACGATATAAATATATCGTAGGAAAAGAGCAACGAGTAGACGGTAGAGCCTGAGTTTTCTCAGTTAAGGTATACTCTAGCAGCCTGGAGACAGGTGGTAAAAGTAAATAAGAATAACAATTCTTAATAAATTTACTTTTATTGTATATAACCAGCTTTCCCTTAATGTGTAATATTTTAATCTAATATATACCAAGGGTAAAGGTTACGAAAACGGCAACCATGGTTACAAAAAAATTTTTTAGTACAAAGTCAAGTAATAAATTACATCCTTTATTCGTAACAGGTTATACTGACGGAGAAGGTAGTTTTTCTATACGTATACGTAAATTGTTAAATAGCCCAATAGGGTATCAATCAAGCATAGTATACTCTATTGGAGCTGAACAAAATTCTTTAAATTTAATTCTTTTAGAGAGAATAAAGGAATATTTTAATGGAGAAGGGTCTATTAGTAAATCAGGAAATATGTATATTTATGAAACTAGAGGAACGAAAACAACATTTTCAACTTTAAGTGGATATACTCACATATTGCGACCGAATAATAAATTTGTTGCTGCAGCTGGTATCCGTTATTTTTCAAGTTCTAATTCTTCTATTGTAAAGCGTACTGTGCTAAGTTTAGATGAAAATAAGGGTAATTTAAATCCCAATTGAATATCAGGTTTTTCAGACGCGGAAGCTTCTTTCATAGTTACAATATCTAAAAATAGTAATCTAAAGTCTGGATGAACTGTAATATCAAGTTTTCAAATAGGTTTAGATGCAAAGGATATAGGGATCTTGGAGAAGATACAAAAGTTTTTCGGTGTGGGAGTAATAAGTAAAAGACTGAGTAGCAATTTAGTTTCTTATAGTGTTACAAAAAATAATGATTTACTTAAGGTTATTATACCCCATTTTGAAAAATATCCTTTAATAAGCCAAAAGAGTGTAGACTTTTATTTCTTTAAGTCTGTGGTTATTTCCTGTAGTCAAAAAGAACACCTAAATATAGAAGGATTGAATAAGATTGTGGCTATTAGAGCTTCAATGAATAGAGGTCTAACTGACATATTAAAAAAAGAATTTCCTAACGTAGTACCTGTTAATAGACCCATTAAAGGGAAACCTCATTATCTAGATCCTAATTGAGTTTCAGGATTTATATTGTTTTTTTTGACGTTATTTCTTTCAGAAATTACTAAAAAAAAACTAGGGGAAGGTTGCTTTTATATAAGTGTTTATAAATCTAAAACTAAGTTAGGTTATGCTACTTATTTAATGTTTTCAGTTTCTCAGCATATTAGGGATGTCCAACTTATAGAAAGTTTAGTTACTTTCTTTGATTGTGGACAAACTAAAAAGGATCCTAGAGATTTAAATTCTGGAGTTTATATGAATGTTACGGATTTTTCAAGTATATTAAATAAAGTTTTACCTCAGCGCAGCAGCCTCAGTTTTCGAGACGTTGTCTCGAAGACGCCGAGGTTTTTTGAACAATATCCAATTCTAGGTAATAAATATTTAGATTACAAAAGTTTTGTACAAGTTGTAAAAATAATGGAAGAAAAAGGACATTTAAATCAAGAAGGATTAACTATAATTAGAAAGATTAAGAGTAGTATGAATTCAGGTAGATTAAATGATAAATAACCATTTTTTAATAAAAATTTTAAGCTATTATTTAAAGGGATCTATAAAATCTTTAAATGTGGTTAGGGAACATTTTGAAAAATACCCTCTTCAAACCACTAAATATGTTCATTTTAGATTATGATGTGAAGTATTAGATATTATTAAGAAAAAAGAGCATTTAACTCCTGAAGGGTTTAAAAAGATATTATCCATAAAATCTGTGTTCCCTAAACGGTTATCTTCTAGTTTATTATACAATTATCCGAATATTGTTCCTATAAATAAACCAGTGTTTGTTTCTCCAAAAGATAAATTAGATCCTAATTGAATAGTAGGATTTGCACAAGCAGATGGTACATTTGGTTTAAATTATATTAAACAAGCCAGAATGACATTAGGATTTACTTGTCAGCCTCAATTCCGTATTACTCAACATGAACGTGATTTAATTGTTTTAAATAGAATTATAGAATCTATGGGTTGTGGTACTATTGTAAAACCTAGTGGGGACAGAGATAGATACACAATATCTGTAGCAAATTTAAATGATTTAATTACAATAATTATACCCTTATTTCAAACCCATACTATATATGGAGCAAAATATGAAGATTTTTTAGACTTTTGTAAAGGTGTTTTTTTTGTTAAAAAACAAGGCACATTTAACTCCTGAGGGTTTGAAGAAATTAAAAGATTTAGTGGATGGAATGAATACAGGAAGAAAATTTTAAAGATGACTAGATGATTTAACGTATATTGTAATTTATTTACTTGACTATTTAACAAAGAATGTAGCCGTTGATTAATGTGAGTTAATCAATTATGATGTCACTGTTTGCTGGGATCACCTTACATCAAGTTTATTTATATTTTAAGTTTACCCTTATATAAGATAAATAAGAAAATCTTGTGTTTTAGAAGAGGTTTTTCGACCTTTTTTTTATTAATTAATAAAAAAAAACTAAAAGGGGTTAATCAGCAGGAAACTTCGTCGTCCGACGAAGGATCCTCAGAGGCTAGACGTGATATAACTTATGAATTTAATGAATATTCTAATTTAATACCTCAACATAAAAAAAAAGTTAACAGACAGTTTTTAGAATGATTCATAGGTTTTACAGAGGGAGATGGTTCTTTTATAGTATCTAAAGATAAAATCTATTTTGATATTACTCAAAGTATTTCAGATATACAAGTTCTTTATTATATAAAAAAAGAACTAGGTTTTGGTAAAATTTTAATTAGGAAGGAGGAAAGTAGATTTGTAGGAGTTTTTTATGTTTCTTCAAAAGAAAATTTTGCTAGATTAATTCATATTTTTAATGGAAATTTATGCACTCATTATAAAAAAGAACAATTTAAAATGTGATTAACTACTTATAACAAACAATATAATATGGAGATTCCTTTTAAAGATAAGTTAGTTAAACCTAGTTTACATTCAGGTTGAATATCTGGTTTTGTAGACGCAGAAGGTTGTTTTTATGGTAGAGTTAAGAGTTGTTCCATGTCCAAACTTAGAAGAGCTCCGCATTTAACATTTCAAGTTTCTCAAAAAGAATTATATATAATTAAAACACTTCGTGATATATTTTTTAATACTGATTCTTTAGATTTAAAAAATGTTAAGTATGACAAAAGTTGAGATGGTTGAACCTTTCATTGTTCATCCTTCACTAAACTTAAGGTTATTAGAAATTACTTTTCTAGATACAAATTAAAAACCAAAAAATCTCTTTTATTTACTAAATGATGTAAAATACATGATATGGTATTAAATAAGAAACATCTTACGTTAGAAGGACTAAATAAAATAGATTTTTTAACGAAAGACATCAAAAAAATTTATAAGTTAAAGATATAGTCCGATCCATGTCTAAAGATATGGCGCGCTATTCCTTATAGTTATGGATAGCTAACACAAATGTACAACAGCTGGATTCGTGTTTTATTTTTCGTCTTTTGAAAATTTTAGTCTTTTTACATATACCACATTTTAATTTCCTTTCTTAGGAGACTTATTGGAATATACTTTTACTAACACTCTCCCTATTTCGGTTGATAACTCGATAGCTCACTTAGGGTGTATTGGTTTAAGATACACAACTAAAGATGATACAGATAAATCATCTATAACAATTGAGTTGCCTTTAGGGGAAAAACTTGTATTATCTCGTAGGTTTATTGAGTGGTTTAGGGGTTTCATCGATGCTGAGGGAAGTTTCATTATTGCCTAAGGTAATGTATTCTCATTTAATTTTATGATTGGTTTACACTTAGATGACAAAGCCACTTTAGAATATATTAGTAATTATTTAGGGTTTGGAAAAACTACTGTAAATTCCAAAGATGCTCGATTTACTGTCAGCACTCAACGTGATGTTGTGGTGATTATTGCAATCTTTTCTAAATACTGCTTAAACACAACTAAACATCTTAATTTCTTAGCTTTTAAGCGTGCTTATAACATTTATATGGATAACAATAGCCTGGAAGCTTGTAAACAGTCAAAAATTGTTATAGATAAGATTACCGGTGAAATGAACAGTAAAAGAACGGATTTTTATTTATCCCCAACTCATTTTAATATAACTATTGATTGGTTATTAGGGTTTGTTGAGGGGGATGGTTGATTTAGCTACAATATAAATGTTAGATCTTTTACCTTTGGTGTTATTCAAAAAGGAAATAAAGAGTTATTTGAAGCTATTGTATCCTTTTTACATAATTTAGCTTCTATTGAGCTGGGTTGTGAAGCCGGTGACAGAAATAGTGTCGCCAATGTTTACTCAAGGGATACGGGAGCATTCTTCATGGTCATAAAACGTAAAATTATCATAGAAAAAGTGATAATACCTCTGTTCGATAGTGTTACTTGACATAGTAAGAAATATTTAGATTATTGCGACTGAAAATCTATTTTAAATCTTCGAAATATGGGATTACATTACCTTCCAGAAGGTAAAGCTTTAATTGAGCGTATTACTCAACAAATGAATAATTATCGTTTATCTTCTTCCTTGCATCCTAGAATTGACAGACCCTTACTGGAGACTGAGATAAGTAAATTATTAAGTGGACCTTCTAATTATGAAATAAGAGAAGGTAAAACATTTATTAAATCATTAAACAGGTTCCTTAAAAATGAGGAAATAAATAAAGCCATAGGCGTTCAATTAGTGGATGGGTTAACCGGCAGTGTTATCTCTACGTTTAATTCTTATAATGAATGTGCTAAGTTCTTAGATACTAGCAGGTCTTCGGTTTCTAACAGAGCTGTGAAAAACAATCTATTCAAGCACAAAGGTATATTGGTTTATTTACAAAAATATCTGTTTCCTTTGAGTAGTGGTTACATTCTTCCAGACCAGTAAGGGTTAAAGGTCAAGTAGCTTTAGCATCTTCCTTCCTACATCGTTAAAAAAGACTATTATTTAAAAAAATTCTGATATGTACATAAAAAAAAAGAATTAACCTTTTACACGGGTTACATAAAGCACAGCCACTAACGGTTGTGTTGCTACCGTTCATTTGAGTATTGTTTATCCAAAATACTTTTAAAGAATAGCCAACACAAATGTACAGCCGGAGTGTACCTATTAATGCGTTCATCTCCTTTAATAGAATATAGTTCAACAGTTCTAATATTATGTTTATGATTAGGTGCAATTACAACTGTATTTAGTTCTTTAATAGGTTTATTCCAACAAGATATTAAAAAAGTTATTGCTTATTCTACAATGAGCCAACTTGGGATGATGGTTATAGCTGTAGGTTTATCTTCTTATAATATAGCGTTATTCCATTTAGTTAATCATGCTTTTTATAAAGCACTTTTATTCTTAGGGGCTGGAGCAGTTATTCATGCTGTAGCTGATAATCAAGATCAACACATATTTTTTATAGATCTAATACTATCTAACTCCGGGCAATTCCTAAAGCTTAAATTACAGTGTGTAGAAAGGTAACTTTTGAAAGTACGAGTTATTAATCATTTCTCTATGAATACCGCGCAGCAGTTATGTATAGCGGTATTCGATGTAACAACATTTAAGATAATCGAAAGAGCAATGGATCTTCGCGGAACTAAGTTTCTTTAAAAACTTATATATGGTTATAAAAACAAGTGTTTTTCATATATATTTGAAGAATAAAAGCGCAACGACTATATGGTAGTAGTGTCTACTCAGGTCTAACGAACCTATATATTAAATTGAGTAAATTTCTCATGAGAGTAGAATTAAGATAGAGTCTGGCACCTTACGAAAGTTTGAAAAACAGGGCAACTAATGTATCAATCCTATTTAACGCGATTAGATAATATTACGTTGTTCCTGTGGGATAATTTGTTAATAATTTTAAAAATTAAATTATACTTATTTCTACTATTTCTTATTAATTCATTACTTTATAAACTAGGGGGTTACATAAATTTTTATAATTTATTAAATTTGGGGGAGTACCCACATAAAGGTTTTATTAAAAAGTCTGTAAAATACTACTCTTTAGAAAATAATAATTTAAACCTAAACCCTTTATTTGTTACAGGGTTTGTATTATTTTTTTTTCTTTTGCTTAAATTAACCATTAAACAAAAGAAAAATCAGCTGAAGGTTGTTTCAACATAAATATAACTAAAAGCTCTAGTAATCTAATAGGATATCAAATACAGGCTAGATTTGTTATAGAAGTTCATATAAAGGATCTAAAGATATTACAGAAAATACAAGCTTTTTTTGATGGTATTGGTTCAATTACTTCTACTAATAGGGTTGCAAGATATTCAGTTTATGGTATTAATGATATAAACTATATTATTAGATTTTTTAATAAATATCCTTTACAAAGTGCTAAACAAATAGATTTTGCATTATGGAAAGAATGTGTAAAATTGATGTTAAGTAAAGACCATTTAACCACTAAAGGTTTAGAAAAGATTTTATCTTACAAAACTGGAATGAATTTTGGAGAATCTGATAAATTAAACTTGTTGTTTCCTAATATAATTTATATGAAAAGACCTCTAGTTGAAATGTCTAATGTTAAATTAAATCCTTTTTGAGTTACAGGATTTCTTTTGTTTTTTTTTTGACGTAATTTCTTTCAGAAATTACTAAAAAAAAACTAGGTGAAGGGTCTTTTCATATAAATACTAAAAAGACTAGTAAAATGAGATCTGTATTTAGTATGGGATTAAATAATCGAGATAAACCTTTACTAATAAGAATAAATGAATTTTTTGATGGAATAGGTTCAGTATATGAGTCAGATTCAAATAATTCTGCAGAATTAAAAATATTTAAATTAAGTAATTTTAATAGTTTTATTAATCATTTTAGTATTTACCCACTTATGGGATTTAAGCTTGAGAATTTTACTATCTGGTGTGAGATTGTAGAATTGCTTAAAAATAATGAATTGACTACTGAAACCATAGATAAAATAAATGATTTAAAAAATAAGCTAAATAAGTGAAATTAATATAAGATACTTTATTAACAAATAGCCGTTTAGAAAATATGGTGGGTTGAGACCATTTTTACCACTTACTTACTCTGTAATGCTTATAGCTTCTTTAAGTTTAGTAGCCTTCCCTTTCATGACAGGGTTCTATTCAAAAGATTTTATACTTGAGTCTGCTTACGGTCAATATAATTTTTCTAGTACTGTTGTTTACATAATAGCTACAATAGGAGCAATGTTTACTACATTATACTCTGTAAAAGTATTATATTTAACATTCTTAACTAATCCTAATGGACCTTTAATCAATTATAAAAACGCACATGAAGGTGATATTTTTATGAGCTTACCTTTAATGATTTTAGCTGTATTCTCTATATTCTTTGGATTTATAACAAAGGATATGTTTATAGGATTAGGTTCAGGATTCTTTTCAGATAATGCTTTATTTATACATCCTTCTCATGAGATAATGTTAGATACTGAATTTGGTGTACCAACTCTATTTAAGTTATTACCTTTACTATTTACTATTTCATTAAGTGTAATTGCTATAGTGTTGTCTGAATACTTATCTCTTATACTAATTTGCTTTAAATTATCTAGACTAGGTTACAACATATTTAGTTTCTTTAATCAACGTTTCTTAATAGAGCTATTTTATAACAGATACATTACTGGTATTATACTAAAACTTGGTGGACAGACTACTAAAGTTATAGATAAAGGATCTGTAGAGTATTTAGGACCTTATGGATTAGAGAAAGGGCTATGGAATATAAGTAGTTATATTGCTAGATTAAATACTGGAGTTATTACATCTTATGCATTGTATATCTTGATAGGCTTAATAGCCTATCTTTTATTTAATTCATATATGAACAGTTCTATTATTATATTAGCGCTATGTGTATCTTTATCTTTAGTCTCTTTTAGAAGCAGTGTTTATACCAATACTGTCTATAGAAGTTCTTCTGTATTGGGCGGTGTACACTATGCAGTATCTACACTAATTTACTATTTAGGTATTAGTGTTATTAGCTGTGATTCTCCTAAAGCTTGAGGAATATATTTTCAAGATATAGCTAGTTTAGAAGCGGAAAAACCAATATTTGATAATAACATTATGTATTATATAGTTATTATGTCTGTATTATTATTAGGTTTTTTAGTTTTTTTATCAACTAAGAATTCTCCTTCCTCCAAAAAGTCATTAGAGCTAGAGACACCATCTGATACTCCACCTCGTTGTAATCATAATATAGTCGATCGTAGGCACTTAGGTCCTGCAGACTATGGAGTTTTTATGTATGTTAGATGTAGTGGGCATAAACCAGTTATTAGATATCCTGCGGATCGACACAGAGGTACATTGTGTATGGCCTGTAACAGTAAGGTATTTTGCTCAGATAATCGCTGTATTTGTAGGAATACTGACTAAAATAAAAGGTAGTATGCCTTTTTTTTACTAAAATAATGGTTATTTTACAATAAACTTGTTATAAAAAGGTAAACAGACGTTTACAAGATAGTTTCTTCCCCCCCCCCCGCAAGCTTGCGGGGGAGGAAGACACTTTGTAAAGCCCTTTTTTATTTACTTCTCTTTGTTTATTTTATTCATGATTACGGAATAAAAAAACTGTTTGTTCCCAGGGGGAACAAAATAAAAAAAAAATAAATTCAGTCTAGAATTAACTACAATAGAAATAGCGACTTTTTAATAGATCTTCTTTTACACCAGCCCCCGTCTTAAAACACGGGAGGGCTACTTTTTATTACTATCACCTGTATATATATTTGTATGATAAATCTGATCGCCATGTTAATTATATTAGCTGTGTTTTCTATATTATTTGGATTTATAACAAAGGATATGTTTATAGGATTGGGTTCAGGATTTTTTTCAGATAATACTTTATTTATACATCCTTCTCATGAGATAATGTTAGATACTGAATTTGGTGTACCAACTCTATTTAAGTTATTACCTTTACTATTTCATTAAGTGTAATTGCTATAGTGTTGTCTGAATACTTATCTCTTATACTAATTTGCTTTAAATTATCTAGACTAGGTTACAACATATTTAGTTTCTTTAATCAACGTTTCTTAATAGAGCTATTTTATAACAGATACATTACGGGTACAGTACTAAAACTTGGTGGACAAACTACTAAAGTTATAGATAAAGGATCCGTAGAGTATTTAGGACCTTATGAGTTAGAGAAAGGATTATTGAATATAAGTAGTTATATTGCGATATTAAATACTGTAGTTATTACATTTTATTCATTATATAATTTAATAGGACTAATAGCTTATATTTTATTTAACTCATATATTAATAAATTTAATCTTATATTAGCACTATTAATAGGTATATCTTTATTTTTACATAGAAATAATAATAGATATATATAAGGAAATATATCGTGTAAAGGGAGTTTTATTCACTTCTGGGGGATTTGAGCTTTTTTCCTGTTTTCGAAGCTTTAATATATGCTTCAAAAACTTACTGCGAAATTCAATTTGAGATAGATGTAAATATCTTCTCAGATATGGCTCATATAATCAGTAACTTGAATAACATCATATCTAGGTTAAATTCAACTGGTTACCCAAAAGCAAGGTTTAACTAAATGGAATAGGCAAGATTGCTTTTTTTAAGTGGAACGAATTAGGAGGAACCTATCGTTAGTAAATGGTATTACAAGCTATAGTTATAAATATATGGATTTCTATATGAGTAGTCTTAAATTAGAATATTTGTCCAAATTAACTCATTTATGTTTGAACAAGAACTTCAAACGTATAATGTATCAAAAGATACTATGACAAAAACTTGATCGGATTTAAATGAATTGTATTATAAGAAAGTCCAGACATCTCAAAATTTAAGTGATCTTAATCATAGTAAACTTATGATGGAGGTAAGATGGTTATTATTAAAGCATACTTTTGACCCTTAATTAATTTAGCTGTATTTTATATAGTATTTGAGTTTATCATAATATGCCTTTCACGATGGATCTTTTAACTATGAATAATAAGTATAATATACATTATCAGTATCAAAAGATTAAGTACGCGGATACAAAAAGGTTTAATTGATGTGAGGTGCAATACCTAAAAAGAATAGGGGCATGGGCATGCATGCTTAAAAAGTCAAAGTCTTTCGTTTCATTGGATGATACTTCAAAAGCTGCAAAGATTATCTATCAAAAGAGTAAATAGCGGTTAAAATACCGACAACTTGTTATGCTATACTCCTAATTATCTAATAGCATAACAGATCCCAGTAGATAAAAAATATTTATCTTTTGGAAAATAGCATTGTATGTTTATAGTTACACAGCTATTAGGGGAGAAGAGTAAACTTAGGTTTACTAAAGCCCATATAAAAACAACCGTTTTAAAATTACCTTTAATTTTAAAATATGTTATCTGTGGGTATTAACTAGATAATTAACTTGATTAATTAGAATACACTTTTTATTTTAAGATCATAAATTTAAGATGTTATATTTTCCAATAAATATGTCTTTTCTTAAGGTTTGGCTGTAACTATACCCGTTATATTAACAGTAGCTTTTGTAATTGTAGCTGAAAGAAAAACAATGGCATTCGCATGCAGTAAAAAAAGACTGGTACCTAATGCAGTGAGTAGTCCGACCAAAGTGAACGAGGCGGGGTTACGCTTTAGAGAGTAAACGTGGTTGAAATTTTCCGAAATTATAACTATAAAAAAAAAGGATTTTAATGAACGTGAAGCTATTCTTAATAGTTCCCTTAGTAACTAGGGAAACCGCTCACAAAATTATTACGAGGTTCGTACACGAAATCACCGAATTAATTGGGAATCTTCCAGAGTTTAATACGATATAGGGGCCGTTAATAGAGAGGTGTGCGAGTGCCACACTACTATTTATTGCTATTTTTGGACATGTAGCCAGGTTGCCGGAGGATATTATTTGGGTAGTATTTTGATCATCTTTTTTATGTATGTTAAGATCTTATTTCATCAATAAACAAAAAAGGAATCAAAGAAACATCGAAAAGGAAAGAAAGAAATAAAGAAAACCTCGGCGTCTTCGAGACAACGTCTCGAAGACTGAGGCTGCTGCGCTGAGGAAAGAAAATATTAGGGTATACTTTAAAAAATAATAACAAAAAATTTAAGGATATCTAGGTTAAATAATATTAACTATGTAAATATATTTGTAGGTTCGAATCTTACAATATCCAAGAGTGAAAGGTTAAACGGTTAAGGGCGTCCTTTCACTTTTTTCCTTTTTGTTTTACTTTAAATTATTAATAATGAAAATGAATTGAAACAAAATTTTATTCTTTTTTAAAAAGAATTTTATTTTTTTTTTGCGGCGAAGCAGCCCTAGTCTTCATCAGATGCCGGGCTATTCTCTTTGTAGGGTATGCTTCGAGATTTGTTCTTAATTGTTGTGATATAAATGTATTTGCGGATTATAATACTATAATCTCTATTATTTACTATTTAAATGTGAGTTGTATTATAGTTTATATTAATAATATGGATTTAAATTTTAATGGTTTAAAACATATTTGTTTGGGTGATATTACATATGACAATATACTAAATACTATTAAACTTATGATAGATAGTAGTGATAGGAGTAAAATGAATATGCATTGAAAGGGTTATTCTTTATACGATAACGATAAGGGTAATAAAATAGGTAGTGTTATGTTTATGAATAATCCTAAAGGAGGTAATCAACAAGGTGGTAATTATCAAGGAGCTAATCCACAAGGTATTATTGATAAAAGAGGTAACCAACAAAACCAACAAGGTGGGGAACAAGATGGTGATCAGGGTAATCAGGTAGGTTATACAGGGCCTTCAAGGATTACGGGTGGAGAACCAACGGATATTCCTGAACTTTATCTTACAGATAAAAAACGTTTGGTTATTTTTTTTAAGCGAAGCCGAAAGAATAAGAGATGGAAAGGATGATTTAACACCGTTAAATTTTATGGGTACCCCCCAATTTAAGTCAAATATTAAATGAGATTGAAAAAAAATCTGGACCTGAGATTAGTTACGGTATATTTAAATATCCGTCTATTCTTGCAAATAAAAAAAGGTAAATTTCTTACAAAGAATTTATTTGTAATAATTTAACCTATTAGGCAAAGCAAAGAGTCTATAAATATCCGCCTATTCTTAGAAATACAAAATAATTTTCTTACAAATAATTAATTAACTTTTTTTTTTCTATTAACTAATTAAAACATTACTTTATGGTGTTATGTACTATATTTTTTAAATTTCTTTTTATTGTAAGCCTTTTGTTTAAATATATTTATTAAAAGTTCCGAATATTGTATATACTTCCCTACCAAACAATTTCATATATTTTTAGTTTTGGTTAATTTCTTTGTGGAATGATTATCCTTTAAACCTGTAAGCCTATTTGTTTGTTTGTATAATTATTATCCTTTAAACTTGTAAGCCTATTTTGGTAATGTTAATTTCTTTGTGTACTGATCATCCTTTAAACCTGTAAGGCTATTTTTGTAAAAAAAAGCTAAATTTGTTTTATGGAATGCTCATCGTTTAAACCTGTAAGGCTATTTAATTATGGTTAATTTTCTTTGTTGAATGATTATCCTTTAATATGTAAGGCTATTTTTTATAAAGTGTAAAATATAATAGAAATGACTTATTTAGAGAGGTTTACGATAGGTTGGTTGGTTTTACTTTTTATGTAGTTAGTATTCAACTAGTTATTATCTCAAAATCTCTTCCGATTATTTTCCGTGGCGTTCCTCTCGGCCGATTAATGACTCTTGCTCATTATATTTATAGTAGAGAATATTTATACTAGGTTCTTAAGGCTGGCCCCTTAGTCTTGCGTAAAAAAAATATTATAAAGTGCGAGTGCCTAATAAACTATAATAGGTACAATCACAGGAAAAGGCATTTTAAAAGATATGCTTTTTTTCATAAACGAGAAAGGTAGTCAAATATGATATTCATGAGCTACCACTAGCTATAAATATAATGTATATATATAGATTAACAGGTATCTATGGATAGACAGGTTTATGGTAAAATTAGGCTTAATTAGGTTTAAACAAATAGTTAAAACCCCTTTAGCTGTTTGCCCTAATTTTTTTCTAGTAATTTATTGCTATAAATTACGTCGAAAAAAATAACAATATGTAAAATGTGGGAGGGCTAAAACATTTTTGTTTAGAAAAAAAAACTTGTAATACAGATGTAATTCATCTTAATTGTATAACATACCTTTAAGAGAAAAGTAGGGAAGTCCAGTGATTTAAATATGGCTTTTTAAGAGCAAGGTAAAAGCTTGGGTAATAAAAAGATAGTAAGAACATATAAACTTTTAGTATATTATTATAAATATGTAATAAAAACCCTTAAGGAATCTTTATTTTAGTTGAATATTACAGACAGTACCCGGCTTACTTGTATTCAAGTTATAGTAAAATTGCTACATAGTTTTGTAGTAATATATTTTTTATGGGGTTTTTCCCATATCCCTTTTTAAAGGGAAATACAAAAACCGTATATTATATGAACAAAAATTAATCATTTTTATTTTCCATTTATTTTTTTCGACGTAATTTCAATGAAATTACTATCCCTGCCTGAATGAGCCCCATCGGGGGTCTTCCCAAAGGGTCAGCCCCCTCGGGGCTGTTTGCCCCCCCCCCACATCTTTTTAGAAAAAATGTGGAAGGGCTAGAAAAAAAAATTAGGGGGGGGCCGCCCCTTAAGGTGGCGGCCTAACCGCAGGGTCCAGCCGCCTTAAAAGCGGCGCCCGGACCTATTTATACATATAGTTTAGTAAATATTTACATATGTTTGGTTATATTACGATTGTAAGTCCTCTTGACCAATTTGAAATAAGAAATTTATTTAGCATAGATACACCATTATTAGCTAATATGAACCTATCTATAACTAATATAGGATTATACATGACAATTGCAGCTTTTATAGCTTTGTATTTCAGTACATTAGCAACTAACAACTATAAAATTACTCCTAACAAATGATCTTTAAGTCAAGAAACACTGTATGCTACTATACATAGCATAGTTGTAAATCAAATTAACAATAAAAGTGGTCAAGCTTACTTTCCATTTATGTATGCTTTATTTATTTTTATTTTAATTAATAACCTTATAGGAATGGTTAAAAGGAGCCTACGTATATATATTATCCAAACATTTAGCTTAACGAATTTAAAAAACAAAAGAATCAGACTATATTCTTCAAAAACTTCTAATTACCCTAGATATAACCTCAATAACACTTATTATCTTAATCCTTATTATATTACAGGTCTTGTAGATGCAGAGGGTTGTTTTACAACATCTATCTATAAAGACTCTAGAATAAAAACAGGATGACAAGTTAAACCTATATTTCAACTTAATTTACATAAAAAAGATCTAAAATTATTAGAAGCTGTACAAAAAACATGGGGTGTAGGTAAAATTTATAAACATGGTCAAGATTCATTAATGTACCGTGTTAGCTCTTTAAAGAATTTAGCAGTAATAACAAAACATTTCGATAATTATCCTTTAATAACTAACAAATTAGCAGATTACCTGTTATTTAAAGAATCTGTGGATTTAATACAAAAAAAGTTACATCTAACTGAAAAAGGTTTACTAACATTAGTTGGTATAAAATCTGTATTAAACTGGGGTTTATCTGAAAAATTTAAAGAGACTTTTTCTAATATGATACGAGTAGTAAGACCAAAGGTTTGTATTTCAGAAATAAAAGATGTTTATTGACTTATAGGGTTTGTTGAAGGGGAAGGATCTTTTATGGTTATTACTCAAGAATCTAAAAGCAAAAAAACAGACTATATTGGTTTAAGATTTGTAATAACTCAGCATTCTAAGGATTCAGTTTTATTGGATAACATTTCAAATTATTTAGGTTGTGGGAAATGTTATTTTAGCCGTAATGAAGTAAATTTAATTGTTTCAACTTTTTCTGATATAGATAATAAAATTATATCTTTATTTAGTAAATATCCCTTACTAGGAACTAAGAATGAAGATTACATAGATTTTTGTAAAGTAGCCGAGTTAATTAAATCTAAAGATCATTTAACAAAAAAAGGTATAGAAAATATAAAAAGAATTAAAAGTAATATGAATAGTAAAAGAATACATTCTTAACTAAACATCTTAGATATAGAATAGTCTAACCCAAATTTTGGATTTTTATTACGTTTTATTGTAATGGATAATATAATACGTAAAATTTTACTATATGCTGAAAAACGTCTAATGCTTTAGGTACGATCATATTTAAAAGTTTTTTCAAGTAAAAAACAAACCAGACGTAATAATTCTAAAGATAAAACAATGAAAAATCAGCAGGAAACCTATAGATACTACTAGTACTTTAGCCCTCCCACATTTTACATGTTGTTATTTTTTTTCGACGTAATTTATAGCAATAAATTACTAGAAAAATTTTAGGGCAAACAAATAAAAATAGTGTATAAGGGGATCCTCAGAGACTATACGTAAAAGGCTGCTTTTCTACTAAATAGAGCAGTCAAGATAGAGTCCAGCTTGATATGTCTACATGTCTATCAAGAAGTCCATATAGTTTTGCATCAACTTCACACTTTATCTTAACATTCTCACTTAGCTTTACTGTTGTATTAGGTGCTACAGTTTTAGGGTTTAAAGAACATGGATTAAAATTCTTTTCCTTACTAGTACCAGCGGGTTGCCCTCTAGGGTTATTACGTGCGCCGGGCGAGGCGCTGATGTTTATTAAGATCAAGTCCGATCTTTCGTGTATATATGACCGTGGCTTAGGACCCGATGCACGCCGTGGGTGTTCACGTCGGGAGTTGCGAATAATTTCTCCCGATTGGGTAGCTGAACACAAATGGGTAATATGATGTGGGCTGCCCCATAAAGAAGATTGCCTAAACGGGAATCGACATGTCGAGGCTGACGAACCTGATACTTATAAGTGCCTTCAACCTGCGGATGATATCTTAAGCAGAATATATCGGTATCATTGTACCTGTGCTAAGATTTATGGTAATAGATCTCTTAGTAGTCATAAAAGTACACACTCTCTTAATACAAAGAGCCACAACTGGTATAAGCAGGCGGCTAAATCGATTTGGACTCTAAACGTAACATCAGCGCAACCCCGGGATCTAACCGCCTCTATCGGGAGTATCCTGGTAATGCGGAGACGGAGTTTCCATAGTAGTGCCATTAAAAGCACGAAGGGGAACAGCAAACTAACTCTGAGAGCAGACGTATTGGATAGTGACCTAGAAAAGCTGGCGAACAAGGTCAAACCTGTGAAGGTGGCTAAGCGAGTCGGTGTGACTACCATTGCAAGAAAACTCTTGGAACAGAACAAAATTACTGATCAGAAATACTATAACGTCCTTAAATTAATAGCGGATCCTAAATTCCTGGTGGCGTGCTATGAAGAAATTCGGAGTAAACCTGGTAATATGACCAGAGGTGCGGACAAAAACACGCTTGATGGGTTGAATTACGAGTGATTTGAGGCTACCGCAGTCAAGTTGAGGCAAGGGGGATACAAATTCAAACCGAGTCGTCGTGTCGAAATACCCAAATCTAATGGTAAATCCCGTCCACTCGGTATCGGATCTCCTAGGGATAAGATCGTCCAGAAAGCGATTCACGCCGTGTTAGAAGCAATCTACGAACCACTGTTTCTGCCCTCGTCTCACGGCTTTAGACCCAATCGCTCTACCCATTCTGCGCTTCTTAAAGTTTACCTCACTGGGAATGCATACAACTGAGTGATACAAGGAGACATAACTAAGTGCTTTGACTCGATACCTCACACCGTGATAATGAAACGTATTAACGAAAAATTCGGAGATAAAAAGTTTATTAGTGTAATAAATAACTTCTTATGCGCTGGGCACATTGATCCCAAAACAGGAAAGATTAACAGATCCAAATTCGGAACTCCCCAAGGTGGGATACTTAGCCCTATCCTTAGCAACATAGTGCTTCATGAACTAGATAAATATATGATGAAACTAGCCGCAAGCTTCCGTAAGGGTAGCCGTAGAAGGTGGAACCCTATGTATAAGAGTCTGCTTGCGAGAAGAGGTAGATCTAAATCCCCTGCAGTGAGAGATCAGCTTCTTCAACAGATGAGAACTATGAGAAGCGTGGACGCTTTCGATCCAGACTTCCGTCGCCTATCATACGTGCGGTATGCCGATGACTTCGTGGTGCTAGTCTCCGGAAGCTCGAAGGATGCGGGTTATCTAAGGAACAACATTAGGGACTTCCTGAGGACCAATTGCGGTCTTGAGTTGAACTCTGAGAAAACCCTTATTTCCAACTTGGCGAAGGAGAAGTGAAATTTCCTGGGTGCAGAGATATCAAAGATGAGACTAAACTCCAAGTGGCTTGTCTCTCATGGAGATAAAAGGATTATTGGGACTCCCAGACTTCTTGTGAACGCTCCAATGACGACCCTTATAAGCAAGTTGAAGAAAATCGGTATTGTACGTCAAAACCTGGATCAGAAGATGTTACCCCAGGGTCTGACTACCTTGGTGAACTTAAGTCATCATGATATAATCAGATTTTATAACTCTAAGATTAATGGTATTTTAAACTACTACAGCTTTGCTTCAAATCGTAACAGCTTACACTCTATATTGTGGTTGTTGAAAGCATCCTGTGCCCTTACCTTAGCGCGTAAGCATAAACTAAGGACGTTGAGTAAAGCGTTCAAGAAATTCGGTAGATATTTGAAATGTCCCGATACGGGGAGCGCTCTAGTTAGGCCCGGATCCCTTAAGGCGATCCACGAATTTAAGGCTGGAAATGTTATAGGGGTGGAGGACGCGATTAACAAGATATGAAGCGGAAAGCTTACAAAGTCCAGCTTCGGTCTTGTCTGTGCGATATGTGGATCTGGTAATGACCTTGAGATGCACCATTACAGATCGGTTAAAGACGTAAGAGCTAAGTACCGTAAAGGTGACGAGGTCTCTTTTGCCGAATTCCGAGGTGCCCTCTTGCGTAAACAAATTCCATTATGCGAGTATCACCACAGGCTGTACCATAAAGGGGAACTGTTGGCTTACGAGCTCAAGAAAATTGCCGGTTATAAGCCCCCCGTAATCCCAGTGGATCGAACGAAGTCGGAGCACTCGGTATCAGGGGATACCACAAGTCCGTTGACAGAGGCTTAAGGATAGGGTACGGGTGAACCCCGAGCTACATCCTCCGGGTGACGGAAAAGAGTGGGGTTAGGCCTTGCGTCTAGTGATTTGAGTTAGTTAATCAATCTCTGGTAACACTAGGTCTCCGGCTCCTTATCAAATCAGGACTATTAGTATGGACGATCATAATTGTACTCTGGACACCAGTTAATTTGTGGCGAGCCGTATGATGGGAAACTATCACGTACGGTTCTGAGGGCAGTTACTTAACGTGCTGACCCCTACCTTTACTTGTACTTATTGAGTTCATAAGTTATCTCGCTCGTAACGTATCATTAGGGCTAAGATTAGCAGCCAACATAAAAAAAAAATGAGACTAAGTGCCTCATTCTTATTGTGTAAAAGAGCCAAACTCCGGGGAAGCCCTAAAGCTCTAATAACTAAAGGTAATATGGAAACTTTTTACCTGGCCTCATTAATGATTGAGGGTATAGTAATATCATTAGAGATTCTAGTAATAGAAATGGGTGATCGCGGATCTAAAATAGATAATGAATTATCTGTAAAAGAGCAACGAGTAGACGGTTCTTCCATTATGTAAAACCAATGGTAAGGTGTACTCTAGTCGCCGGGAAAGCCGGTTATTAGGCAAAATTAATTAACCTAATATTAAAGTTATCACAATAGCCTATCCTTATTTTATAATATTTATCCTCTTTATTTTTATCTACTCTATCAACATTGTAGTTGAGAATAAATAGGTAATTGAAAATAATGATATAATCGATAATTTCGTAAGATGTAAAATCATACTGTAATACTTTAGAGAAAGGATATAAACACCTTTAAATAAGGGACAAAATTTATACCTTTAAAGAAAGGATAAAGTTGTGAACGAATTATATTATCTTTTGTTAAAAATTTCACTAAGAGATCTGTCACACATGATAGGTTTAACTTATATAGCGTAAGATCGCGTAGATTATTGTATCCATTTAAAAAGTATGCCTTTTTTACAAAGTGTTTAATACCTCTTGGTGTGAATGTGAGAGCGTTTTCAACTTCAAAAAATGACGATTCTTTTTCCGATTTGGTAATTTTTTCTGATGCAGATAAAGACAAACTAGATATCCTTAAATATATTAAAGGCAAATCTGGAATATATAAAAGGTACCTAGCCCTTGGCTGCATAGCTCCGCTATGTTTAAAATTTAATTCAATTTGGCGTAGATATTATTCAGATATTACAAAGAATAAAGTTAATAAAAGTAGCGTAACACCTATTGTAGAAAAGGATGACACTTTTTTAAACAATTCTCTAGGAGGAACTTCCGAAAATCATACTAATTTATCATTTAATAAACTTAATCCTTATTTTGTAACAGGGTTCACGGATGGTGAGGGCTCATTTATAATAAGTGTTACCAAAAACTCAGAAAGTTCTCTAGGTTTTCGTGTTAAAGCTATTTTTAGTATTTATCTACATAAAAAAGACTTAGAACTTTTGAAGCTTATTCAATCTTACTTTGATGGAGCAGGAAATATAGGAGAAAATCATAAAGATTTTTGTAGTTATACCTTTAATTCTTTAGATGATATTTGTAATATACTTATCCCCCATTTTGATAAATATCCTTTGATTGGTAATAAGTTTGCGGATTATCTATTATTTAGGAAAGCAGTTATGCTCATAAAAGATAAGTCACATTTAACAGAGGAAGGGCTTAAAGCTATTATAAATATTAAGGCCTTGTTGAATAGGGGCCTTAATGAAGAATTAAAGACTGCCTTTCCTAAAAATATACCAGTTGAAAGGTCTGTAGTAGTAAACCAAGTTTTGGATAATCCCCAATGGTTAGCCGGATTTATAACGGCTGAAGGTAGTTTCTTTTTAAATGTTTACAAGGCTAATACTAAAATAGGTTCGGGTATAAAATTAGTATTTCGGATAACTCAGCATATAAGAGATGAATTACTTATAAGAAGTTTTATTCAGTATTTTGGTTGTGGAAAAGTTTATAAAAAAACTGGAAAAGATGCTGTTGATTTTATGGTAACAGGTTTTTCAGATATTACTAATAAAATTATTCCCTTCCTTTGCGAATATCCTGTATTAGGTAATAAATCTAAAGACTTTCAAGATTTTTGTGTGATTGCCGAGCTTATTAAAGATAAGAAACATTTGACGTCAGAAGGTTTAAAAGAAATTTTAAGTATTAAAGCCGGAATGAATACTAAGCGGCAATACCCCATATAACTCATGTGAACTAATAAATTGAATGGTAAAAAGTACGTAGGAAGTTCTATAGATGGATTGAATAAACAACAATAATATAAATTTAATAACAACAATAATATAATTTTAATAACAACAAATACATCTTTAATATCTGACTAGGATAGTATTGTTAATACGAGAACATAGGCTTACCCTTAGTTCCTTATCATATAAAAGGTATCCCTTTAAAGCTAACCTTGTTAATCGTAGAAGTTATTCACAGATTACTAATCATCCACCAAGAGAAAGCAGTGTTATTCCGGTTGTAACATATACTGATGCTTTCCTGGATAAAATGGTTATACTCAAAGGTTCTAAAAATAAAGCAGGAATTTATCGTTGAGTAAACAAAGTAAATGGTAATACCTATATCGGTAGTAGTGTAAATTTAGCTCGAAGACTTAGAGTGTACTATGATTTTTCTTATCTTTCAGTTAGAATAAAAAGTAGTAAAAGTCGAATATATAGTGCAATCTTAAAGCATGGTTACTCTAATTTCCAGCTGGAAATATTAGAATACTGTACAAAAGAAAATGCTATAAATAGAGAACAATATTACATTGATTTATGTAAACCTGAATATAATCTTAATCCTGTAGCAGGTTCAAGATTAGGAAGTACTTATTCGGAGGAAAGCAGGCTAAAAATGAGTAATTCAGCTAAAGGGCGTAAACACACCGAACAAAGTAAAAGTTTACTTAGTTTGGCTAAAAAAGGTATCAATAACCCTAATTTTGGAAAAACTCGCAGTAAAGAAACTAAAGCTTTAATTAGTTTAGCTAGATTGGGAAAAAGTTTTCTTTTAGAATCTACTAAAGATAGAATGAGTAAAAGTACTGGTACATCTTTAAAAGTTTTAGATTTAAAAACAAATGAAACTTCAATATATACTTCTATAACTAGAGCGGCTGAAGCTATGGGTGTTACACGGCCTCCATTAGGTAGAAGAGTTAAAAATTCACAAGGTTCCTTTGTAGTTAAAAAACGTTACCAAGTTGAAAAAGTGGAAAATAATGAAAAGTAGTAATTGGTTGCCCCCCAAACTTTATTTTAATTCTGGTAGCGTAGACTTTTGGAATATTACAATGTAAATAGAATGCTAAATGAAAAAAGTATGGCTATTAATGCTTCTTTATTAAAGTACGGTTATACTAATTTTAGTCTGACTATTCTAGAAATTTGTGAAAAAGATAGTCTTATGTCTAGAGAAAAACACTTTTTTGAAGTATACTCTCCTGAGTACAATATATTAAAAACACCTGGAAGTCCTTCACGAGGATCAGGTTGAACACATTCTGAAGCTACAATAGAGAATATGCGTATAGCTGCTTCTAAGACATTCAAATCTCCGGAGTTTTTAACTAAATTATCTAAAGGTCAACCTAATGGAATAGAAGTTGAGGTAACAGATTTGAAAACAAATAGTACTTCTATTTACCATGCCATTAAGGCTGCTGCTCGAGCTTTAGGTATAGACAAAAGATACATTGAGCATTATATTTACTTGAAACAAGATAAACCTGTTTTAGGTAGATATACTTTTAAATTTAATTCAGATCGCACAAGTACAAATATAATTAATGAAAAGGTTCAAAAAACTTCTAATAAAGTGGAGGTTACTAACGTTGACACTAAGGAGGTTATAATATACTCTTCTATTACCGCTGCTGCTGTTGCCCCCCCCCACATGTAAAATGTGGGAGGGCTAGAGCATTGGGTTATCGTAAGATTAAAAAATAAGAAAACAATAATTCGTTACAACTATACAGTATGATTCTTACAAAATTTACATTAACTTGAGGATAAATTTGTGATTCGTATATTTGTTCACAAATCACTAAATTATTTATCTTTCATTAAAACTTATCCTTCTGGTATGGAAGAGAAATTAAGTTTAAAACGAATTAATTACACTCCAAAAAGGTTTCATAGAATTCACAGTCAAATACGAATGGGTATTACATCTGCTTTTATAAGTAATACTCCTTTTATAGGGAAAAGATGCTTAAGTTATACAGCTACTTCCTCTGAAATTGAACCTGTTATAATCTATACTAATCCCGATGAGCATAAAGGATTGATAGCTAAACAAAATAAAGGTAAATCAGGTATTTACCGTTGAGTTCATAGAGAATCTGGAAAATGTTATGTAGGTTCTTCCTATATTTGTAGAGTGCTAGGTAGACCTTTTTCTACTCTAAATAAAGAAATTAAAAATGAATCAAGTGAAAGTCTTATTCCTGCTGTTATATACTCAGATGCTTTTGCTTACAAGTCTATTATACTCAATGATAATAAAAATAAAGCCGGAATTTATCGTTGAGTTAATAAAGTGAATGGTAAAAGCTATGTCGGTAGTAGTGAAAATTTTACAGATAGGTTTAGAAAGTACTATAGCTTGGGGAATATTACCTTAGAATTATTAAAAGGTAAAAGCCTAATATATAGTGCTATTTTAAAGTATGGTTTAAAAAACTTTCAAGTAGAAATATTAGAATACTGTGCGGCAGAAAACGCAATAAGTAGAGAACAATATTATCTTGATTTACTAAAACCCAAATATAATATACTTACTACAGCAGGTTCAAGACTTGGATATGTTCATTCTGAGGAAGCCAGGATTAAAATGAGTAACTCAGCTAAAGGGCGTAAAATTTCTGAAGAGACTAAAAAATTACTTAGTATTGCGAATAAAGGTGTGAATAACCCAAATTTTGGTAAAACACATAGTAAAGAAACAAGAGCCTTAATTGCCTTAGCCAAATCAGGTAAATCTGTTCTTTCAGAATCAATGAAATCAAAAATGAGTATAGATAGGGGGACATCCCTAAGAGTTTTAGACTTAATAACAAATGAAACTTCCGTCTATCCTTCCATAACCAAAGCGGCAGAAGGAATGGGAGTTTCACAAGCTGCCATATCAAAGAGGTTTAAGAATACCAATGAAGATATCCTCGTACTTAAAAAGCGGTACAAAGTAGAGAAAGTAGAAGTAAATAATACTTAGTTATATAGTAAGTAAGAGGAAGATAGATTTAGACGATATTTTAATCATAGCTATTTATCAAGCAGTCAGCGAGGTGCATCTCTTATTTGTAAGGCACTTTTAAAATATGGTTATGTGGGATTTAGGTTAGAGATTTTAGAATATTGTCCTATTTCAATATTACTGGATAGAGAGCAATTCTATATAGATAACTTAAACCCTGAATACAATATATTAAAAACAGCAGTAAGAAAAAAAATAAAAAATATGATTTTTTTACTTTTTTTTCTAACTAATCTAGGATATAAACATACTGAAGCCTCTCTTAAACTTATGAGTATTTCATCCAAAAGTAGAAATGAATTAGAAGAAGTTATTAAGTTAAAAAGAGAGATTATGTTAGGCCGAAAGTTATCTAAAGACCATCTAGAAAATATGGCTAAAAATAACCCATTTAGAGTGCCGATAATTCTTTCTAATATCGAAACAGGTAGGAGTGAAGAATTTACTTCTATGATAAAGGCTGCTCAGTTTTTAGGTGTTGATATGACTACTGTTAAGAGGTATTTAATTAATAATAAGCCATGCAAAGGCTATATGATTACTAAAGCTACTTCTATCTCAGATGACTCTTCTTCCTCTAATCTAACTAATTCAAGACAGGCTGTATTAATAACTAATGCTGTTTTAGGCATTACCAAAGAATTCTCTACAATGAAAGCTGCATACCAATTTTTGGGTATATCTCATAAACGACTTTTAAATTGTTTAAATAATAACGAGTCTTCGTTTTCAAATGGACAAGTTGACACCATTTTCATTATTAAAGATATTTATAAAAAAGGATAAAGTTGTGAACGAATAAAATCATGGTATTCAAACAAGAAAGGCTTTCAAGTCTTTCCCCTTAGTTTCAATTTAAGAAGCAATATCAGATCACAAAACCTATCTTATCTGTTCAAAGGTAAATTATCTAATAATGGGTTAACTACTGCTACCACGCGTAGGGCGTTTTCTAACACCCCTACAAAAGGTGATTGTTTTACTAATACTTCTGAGGTTTTCTCTAACCTAGTTACGGATTTAGATCCTTACTGAGTAACTGGCTTTATTGATGCTGAAGGTTGTTTCTCTGTTAGTATAGTTATCAACCCCGACTCGAAACTGGGTTGAAGAATTAAAGCTACATTCGTAATAGGTCTTCATAAAAAAGATCGAAAGATCTTGGAATTTATTAAAAAATTTTTTGGAGTGGGTAATATTAAGCCTCAGGCTAAAGACATGGTACAGTATAGTATTACTTCTGTTAAGGATTTAATGGAAGTAATTATTCCACATCTTGAAAAATTTCCTTTAATTTCTAAAAAGAGAGCAGATTTTATTTTATTCAAACAAGTTGTAAATCTTATGTACAACAAAGAACATTTAACTGTGGAAGGTTTTCAAAAGATTCTCAATCTTAAAGCTTCCATGAATTTAGGTGCTCCAACGAGTTTAAAATCAGTTTTCCCTAATATTATTCCTGTTGAAAGACCTAAAGTTGAAAATATCGACATTAGTAACCCTTACTGATTAGCTGGCTTTACAAGCGGTGACGGTTGTTTTTCGATTAATATTACTAATTCTAAAAAGTATATCCAATTTGTATTTTCAATCAATCAACATATTAGGGATAAAGAATTGATAGAAAAATTAAGTTCATATTTGGGATGTGGTACTTGCCGTGCTCGTGTTAATAATGATGATACAGAATTAAGAGTCACAAAATTTGAGCATTTAACTGGGATAATCATTCCATTTTTTAATAAATACCCTATTGTGGGTGTCAAAGCTTTAGATTTTGCGGACTGATGTAAAGCAGCAGAACTAGTTAAAAATAAATCTCATCTTTCCACTGAAGGTTTTAAAGAGATCTGTCAAATTAAAGCTGGATTGAATAAAGGAAGAGAATGGGTCTCATTAATTAACTAATAAGGCATTAGTATTACCAAAGTATACTTTCTGACGCCAACTAGATATAAAGCTGGAAGGTACACTATAACCAAGCTAGACTCCGTTAAACGAGAAGGTAAAAGTATAGAAGTAACTAATATTAATACAAATGAAGTCATTAAATATTCTTCGCTTAGTTCAGCAGCTGAAGCTATAGGAATATCTCCGTCTAGTATTTCCAATTCTTCGAATTGGGAAACGAAAAACTCCGTTTAGAGGTACTTACCTCTTTAAATTAATTTAAATTATCTGACATGAGAAAAGTGTGTACAATTAATATATTACATATATCGTCAAACTAGTATATCTTTATATTTAAAAGAAAATAGAACTAAACCTTTTAAAGGAAAATATTTGTTCAAATTAGTAGACTAGTATTCTGAGGTATACGTCGTATACTTTTCTAGTACATCTCGTAATTGAAGTATATATCTTTTTTTATATTAATAAAATAATATAATCTAAGGGTGGAATTGTTGAACGATTAAGTGGGCACATGCTATTGAATATATTAAGTGGATTTACATACAACATTATGAGTTCAGGAATAATTTTCTTTTTATTAGGAGTATTACCGTTGCTGTTTATAATAGCGTTCTCTGGATTAGAATTAGGTATTGCATTTATCCAATCTCAAGTTTTTGTAGTCTTGTCTTGCTCTTACATAAAAGATGCATTAGAACTACATTAGTAATTAAAAGATATTTATTGTCAGTAGACAAACTTATCATTAAAGGTTTACCGGCTAGGGATAATGTGTTAGGGAACGTTTCAAGTAAAAATACCCTAACCTCCAGCTTTTTCCCATTTCCCTTACCTTTTTCTTTTTCACCCTATACAAGAGACTCTTGTCTTGTACAAACTCAAGGGCCAAATAAAAATTTTCCAGCTCAAATCACAAGAATATATTATTCTACGGTTAATGATAACAATAACAAATCTCAGGGATTAAACCCTTGATGAGTTACAGGGTATACGGACGCTGAGGGTTGCTTTATGGTTAATACTGCTAAAGCTAAAACAGCTAAATAAAATTATACTGTGAGATTAATATATCAAATCAGTATTCACACTAGCGATATAAAAATATTACAAAAATTAAAGGAATATTTTAATAACAAAGGTGAGATAACGGAGGCAGCAGGGTACGTTCACTTTAGAGTAACTAATATAAAGGATATACAAGAAGTAATAATTCCTCATTTTTCATCATATCCGTTACAATCTACGAAAGTAGTATCTTATACTATATTTAAACAAGTTGCTACTATTATTAAAAATAAGGAACACTTAACTTTAGATGGCTTTAAAAAAGTCTTAAGCTTAAAGGCTGCTTTACCTAAAGGTTTAGATGCTGCAGTATTTAAAGATAGTCAATTTTCAGATATAGTACCCTTCGACACTTCTAACGTCTTTGTTAAAAATACATTTAAATTATCTCCATATTACGTTGCTGGGTTCGTTGCAGCGGATGGTTCGTTTTATATCATTAGTCCCAACTATGATACAAAATGGCCTAATTACAATGCCGGGTTTTCAATAGCTCAAAATAAGAGGGATGAATTTCTTTTACTTAGAATTATAGAAATATTAGAATGCGGTATTATTCAGAAGGATTGTAATAATATGAGATATATATACGTAAGAAATAAAAAAGAACTTTATGATATAATCTTACCTTTTTTTCAGACATATTTTCTTAATAACGGAAAGGATATTGATTTTTATTATTTTAGCATTGCGTTAGGGATATTATACAAAAATTTAGGAAAAGGGTTAAAAAATTTAACCTCAGAGGATATAAATCAACTAGATCTTTGTAAAAAGTCTATGAATAAAAACAGATATTCAAAATCATCCGAGCAATTGTATAATGTTATGTTATTTTGTCTCATATTTAGCATTCTGTACCTTTTTTGGTGTAAGTCTATATACCAAAGAGGTATAGTTAGGTTTTATTCTCATAGTAGCTTTTCTTTATTATTAACTAATCATATTAAGATTTTTTTTGACGTAAGTCAAGTGTTTGTAGTTTTATCTTGCTCTTACATAAAAGATGCATTAGAATTACATTAATGAAGACCCTGTTTTACTACTGTTTATTGTTGTGATCCAAATAATATTAATCAGCAAAAGATTTATGCTATAAATGAAGCACAAAACTTTAATTTTTATTTACTCGCAGAATCTTTTCGTGCATTATCTGCAAGAGATAATGCATTAACAGCAAGAACTCTAAATGGTGCACCATCTAGAATGGTTACTAGATACTTTAACAGGCTTCATTATACGTCATAATACTTGAATGGTTTTCAAGACATGGGGAAACTCATGTAAGTACTATAATAGCAAATATAGAATCTCTCTAGCCCTCCCACATTTTTTCTAAAAAAAAAAAAAAGATGTGGGGGCAAACAGTCCCCGAGGAGGACTAACCTTTAAATCTGGTACATATTTTCTGAAGGGGACCGGGATCATCCCCAAAGGATAGTATATTTTTTTTATTTAATTTATAAAAATTGTTTTTTTAGTTAACTTGTTGTGAAAGGTAATTACCTTATAAATTTTTATAATAAAAAAAAAACAAAAAGCAAATCCCAGTTAGATAAATCTGTATTTTAGCTGGAAAATATTTTCTACTATTTAGGTTTTAAATTGAAAGGGAGAAGACTAAGCATTCATGTTAAAGCCCTATATGTTAAGCTAAATAGGTATTTAACTTGTGTTTAGAGGTGAAAAGTTAAATAAAAAAAAATCCTTTATTTCTTACTACTTATTATGTATAGTATACCTATATATTAGGTAGGGCAAAACATAACTTAAATGCTAATGGGTACTAAATAGGTTAAACTATTTAATATATGTGTCTTAAAAGAGTCCCTATTAGTTTAATGGTAAAACAAGATTTTCCTAATTTCTTTATCTGAGTTTGAGTCTCAGATAGGGAAAATAGTTCTATCTGATAGATTTTATCTTAAAATTTATCTATAAATAATACAAAAAACACTAAGAATTATTTAATATCTAGTTAGATATAATACCTAGGCGAGGCCTCCCTCAAGCTGAGCCCAGCCCTTCGGCTAGTTTGTTAAAAAAAAACTTTTTAGAATTAAATTCATAACATGTAATAATAGATCTATTATTTAGATTATTCTAAAAAAAGAATCTAGGGCTAACCCATCCAACATTATTACACTTTACTGAGAAATTGGCAAATTCTAGTAGGGTCTATTTTTATATTATAATATATATAATATTTATTTTACCTGTTGTTATCTAAAATAATAAACAATTTATACATAAAAATTTTTTTATAGCAAGTTATTTTACGTAGTTATATTAGATTAAAAATATTTTATTACATTTAAAAAGCCTATATATTATTTAAAATAAAGGGATATGTTGCATAGGGCTATGCATTTTGATTGCAGATCATATATATAAGGTTCAACTCCTTCATATCCTTCATATCCTTTTATTGTAGGATAAAACCTATTTTTAGGCAGGATAAAAAAGGGAGGAAGAAAAAAAAAAACGATAATTTTCTTTTTTTTTACATAGAAAAAGTTATTTTAGATGTATTGTACGAACGCATAAATTATCAGGAGCTAAAAAAAACAAATTTTTAGAATAATTTCACTTACACAAACACATACTATATCAGGGATCTAAAATAATAAATTAGACGATTTTTTTTCTAAATACTTTTGTGGTTATGTAGATTAATAGATTAATAGGTTTTTACTATAAAAAGAATATAAAGTTTTTTTTGCTTTTTTTTTTCTTTAAAAAAAATAAAAAGCTAAAATCTAATTTCTTATTAAAAAATAAGTAAGGAAAGTAGATTAAACAGTAAATTGTGATAAATATAGTTTATAGTATTATAAACCTACATTTTTATCACTAGTACCTAAAAAAGTATAATAAACTGTAGTAAAATTGTCTTTTTTAGCAATATATATACTAACAGGTACTAACAGTATCAGTATCAGTATTATATATAACTACACTTGTCCGTTAAAAAAAATTATGACTGTTTGTAAGAAAAAAGAGCCTTGTTGGAATTGATCAGGAAGCGGTAATATAGTACCCATCTACGAAGATGGAAAAAAAAATGATTTTTGGTTACAAAGATCAGGAATTAGTATGTGATTTGAAAGATGATTTTTATCTTCAAACGCAAAAGATATTGGTGTATTATACCTTATATACGCACTATTTTCAGGATTAGTGGGAACTGCTTTTTCGGTGTTAATCAGGTTAGAACTGTCTGGACCTGGTGTTCAATTTATAGCGGACAATCAACTATATAACAGTATAATAACAGCTCATGCAATTTTAATGATTTTCTTTATGGTCGAAAAATATTTTATATTAAAATCGCAACCTATTACCTTTTTTTCTGAAAAAAAAATGGTAGATAGTGATAATAACAACTCATCCTTAATAAGTGAATGTGATAATAAAGGTTACAATAACGATAACAAAAATCGTGATAATGAGGATAACCCACACGAAAACGGTAAAGGTAAAAAACACAATTATGTTAAAGTATTAGTAGAGGATCCTTTTAATAATAGGGATATTGTACTTGAAGTATCTAAAAAACAAAAAGGTGTCTACATATGAGAAACTTTAGACGGTAAACATATGTATGTGGGACATTCCATTAATCTTTATAATAGAATAAGTTCTTATTTTATGCCATCTATACTTAAGACTAAAGCAAGAAGAGTTTTACGTTATTTAAATAAACATGGTTTTAGTAATATTAAGTTAACTATTTATATTATGAAGGATAAATCTAGTTTAGAACAGATAGTGGAATTGGAACAACACTTTATTGATAGTTTAAAACCAAATCTTAATGTAGATCTAGTTGCTAGTGGTTCTGGACATCATGAACCAATGAGTCAAGAAATGCGTGAAAAGCTTCGTAAACAAAGAGGTACTCCAGTATATATGTATAATGTGGAAGATCTTGCTTTGCTATATGCATTTGACTCAAAACAACAAGTATATGATTTGATCAATATGCATCATAATACTTTAAATGATTGTTTAAACTTAGGTAATATATATCTAGATACTTTCTTTTTCTCTTTAGATTTAATAGAAGAAGCTCCTGAAATGAATCTTTTACATTTAGATGAAATTAAAAGTTTAGTTTCAGATAAACGAGATGTTTATATCGTTAAACACCCTGCAGCTAAATCTATATTAGCAGAGTTTAAGGATGAACCTAAGAAAAATTTAGAATTTAACTCTTTAAATAGTTTAGCTAAACATTTAAAAGGTGACCGTCAAGTTATTAGACAATACTTAAAAGGTGAGAAATCAGGTTATTATCGAGGTAAATGAAAATTTACTTATAAATTTTAATATATAATGGCATGGCCGGGTAAGATGGAAACGTCTTACTTTACATTCACTGTTTGCTGGGATCCCTTTAGAGACTTTGGAACTAGTTATGCAGACTTTATTTTATATAAAAGCGGCATGAAACAGTTACATTTCAAAGTATTAGGCAATCAGCCAGAAACCAAACATAATTGGGCTCATTGTAGCATTAAACGCTTTTATGTAGTAGGATCTTCAGAGACTACACGTGAATACCTTAGTAAATATTTATTATTTAAAGGTAAAGATATAGTCCGCGCATTGATGAAAATTAGTGATAAAGCGTATGCCAGCTTTAATAGGTGGATTTGGTAATTTTTTACTTCCATTAGGACTAGGAGGACCTGACATGGGATTCCCTAGACTTAATAATATAAGTTACTTACTATTATTACCTAGTATTGTTCTTTTCTTATTTGCAGGTGTTATTGAAAATGGGGTAGGGACAGGGTGAACTCTTACTATGGAGTACTCCAATGGCTTTTTTTTTTCAACCTTAAGAGGTTTTAAACTCTTTTCGATGCGTGAATCTCCCCTAGTATTTTATGGATTAAGATACTCATGATTGTTTAAATCGTATGTAAAAATGCTTACTACATGGGGGAAATACGCCTGGGTAGCAAAGAAATATTTTGTAATCCATCAGAGACTTAATAAAGAGTATCTTGTGAAAAATAAAAAAAAATGATTTGAACAATGGTTAGTAGGAATGACAGATGGAGAAGGTACTTTTAGTTTCTATAAAAAAAATGGTAAATGAATATTACAATACAAAATAGCTCAACCTAGCTATAATTTAAGAGTTTTATATCATATTAAAACTAACTTAGGTATAGGAACTATTACTAAAGATAATGGCAAAGCACAGATAGTAATAAGAGATTGGGGAAATATAAAGGATGTACTATTTCCTATATTTGATAAATATCCTCTTTTAACTAGTAAATATTTTAATTACAGCAAATTAAAAAAAGCATATGCTATTATAACTAACCTTGCTTTACATAGGTTAGAAAAAGATAAACTTTTATTAGAATTAAAGGAAAAATGTTTAGCTGAAAGTTATTTAGCTCCAGCCTGAGAAAAAGTAGGTTTTATGTTAAATTATGAAACGGCATCTGATATTGTGTCCAAACCTTGGTTATGTGGATTTATAGAAGGAGAAGCTAATTTTTATTTAGTGGCTGAAGATTATAATAGAATAGCGCATGGGTTTGTAATTTGTCAGAAGTCAGACATAATAGTTTTAGAGGCTATAAGAATATTGTTACATATTCCAACTGTTATTAGATATAAAGAAAAATATAATTATTACATCTTAAACACTACCAACTCTAAAACCGTAGAAAATTTAATACATTATTTTAAGTATAATTTAGTAGGTATGAAAAATGTTCAATATGCAATTTGAGCTAGATCATATAGTAAAAAGAAAGGAAATTTTAATAAACAGCATTTACTTTGAGAAATTACTAGGAAACTGAAACTTAAGAAAAACTGGGTGTACCTGTATATTAATGAAAAAAGAGTTAATGATAGTTTTAAATTGTTGCATAATAAAAGAGTTGTAAATGATAAATTACAAATTTATTTAGCTAATAACAATCTTTTACTTAAAAGTAGCACATTTAATATACCAACTATATTGGATTGCTCTATTGTTAATAAATATTATCATACTAAAATAAATACTTTTAGTGTAAATAATGATTTGTTAACATATTGAATAATACCAACCTCATCTATTATAGCTAAATTATTCTTTTCTTGAGTTAATAGGATTATTCTTCATAAAGTATTTTGAGAACTATGCAAATATTACTCTGGCTTTTTTAACTATCTGTTAAATAAATATAAAAAATATAAATTATTTAGCTATATTATTATCTTTGTTTACTCTATATATCTAAATATAGATAAAATTATATTAACTTATAGGGGGTTGTGGGTTTTAATAGCTTTGGGTGTATTTACAGAAGACCCATTTTCATACTATGCAAATTTAGGGTTATTATATAGTGTATCTATGCTTAAATACTATTTAAATAACACTAAATATATTTTATGTAATCATCCTACTATAAAAACATTTTTAATCTGTTTTCTGGATTATCTACAAAAATTATTATTGGGAATAATAATAGGTATTATAACTAATACATTAATATCTGTTTTAAAAAATGTAGTAGGATATATTCTTAAAATGAATAATTCTGAAAACAATAATACAGAAAACAATAATACAGGAAACAATGATCCGGATAGCCATAATTATAATAATAATCCTAATAATGGTCCTAATAATAGTACTATTTTAACAGCAAATAGTGATAGCGAAGATGAGGACAGGGAAGAGGTTTATACTTATAATTATAGAAAAAAAAACTCTTTATCACAATATGGTGAAGGAATAGAAACAAGTTATGACCATAAAGTTAGGAAGATTTATAGGGTTTATTGAAAAAACATACTTGTAGATGGTAAAGTAAAGAAACAGATTGAAAAAACGGAGTATTATAATAAAAAAGGTGTACTTTATCATGCTGTTTTATTAAAAGATGGTGTTGAAATAGCTACTTTTAATTATAAAAGCAGTTCTAAATATAGGTAAATTTTAGCTTTTTTTTATATCATTTTACAGATTAACATCTAATAATAATACTATTTATCGGCTCTGAATATTCGCTAAAAAAAAAAAAGAACTGTGCAACAGTTCTTTTTTTACCCAGCCTTCTTATCATAGATGAGACGGCACCGTGGCTTAATAAGATAGAATAGTTCAAATTAAAAGCTATTCCATTAAAATTATCTAGAAGATATTTATTACTAGCATTAAAGTTCAAATTATTTTTTTTTAGGCTAAGGTATAGTCCGAACAATGTAAAAAAAAGCATTGCGTGTAATGATAATTGTACATACTACAATGAGATTACCAACATTCTTGATACCCTCCCCTATCAGGTATACAAAGTCACAGTGGTCCAAGTGTGGATTTAGCTATCTTTGGATTACATCTATCTGGTATTAGCTCCCTTCTAGGTGCTATGAATTTAAGATTAAACGTATTTCTTATATATTTAAGATATTCAACAACCTTTCAATCAACAGTTAATAAATGTTACTTTAGTAGCAATAAATCCAAATATATGTTTAAAAACAACTCTGAAAAAGATAATAATTATGGTGAGGATAACAATGAAAAAGACAATAACTCTAAAAAAAAGGGTTCCCCTGAAAACAATGATAAACCTAAATTGGATAAACGTTGAAAAGAGATATTGGGTAGAACCGGTCCTAATAAACATGCACATGTAATAGCTGTGGAGCAAATAAATAGCGGTGAAATTGTGACTGCTGAAAAAATTAATGAAATTTTAGCTTACTGTAATATTAAAATTACAGAACAAGAATTAAAATCTTTAATTGATACTGCAAGTTTTACTTTAACTAATTTAGATCAAAAAAGTATAACTAAGGATGTTCTTAAAGATAAACTTGGTATACCTAACAGTAAACAAAGAATTCCTGGTATATATATTTTTACACATATTACTACAGGTAGAAAATATGTAGGTTCATCATCACAGCTGGCTTTTAGATTAAACGGCTATATAAATTTGTCTCATAGAAAGAGTGGTTTATTAATCCCTATTTTACATAGAGAAGGATTGAAAAATTTCTCTTTACAAGTTTTTCCTTTTTATCATAATTATATTAAAGGGTCAGAAATTGCATTAGAACAATATTATTTGTTAGACTCTAGTTTCACATTAAATACCATAAGAGTAGCAAATAACCCTAGCGGGTCAAACTCAAAGAGTTTATATATGTATAACAGAGATATGAGTATATTATATTTTTTTTCAACAAAACAAGTAGATTTTATTAGAAAATTAAATGTTCATCATATAACATTTTCTAAACATTTAAAAAACGGTACTTTTTATTTAGGTAAGTATATTTTTTCAACTGAACCGGTGTTAACTGCTAAAGTTAAAGATATGTCTGATTTAGATTTAGCTTTAATGCTGGAAAAGGACAGAGTTAAATACAATAAAAATCGGGGACAAGGGTTTAAAAATAAATTATTAACAACTAATTATATTACAGAAAAATTGGATTTAAATCCATCTAAATTAAAAGGTTTAAATGATTTAGGTCAGACCCGTAAATTCTCCACATCTGCTCTTTGCCCAGCGAAATCCGCTGAAAATAAATGCAAACATCCAAACTTTAGTATGCACCAATATGAATCTATGTTTACATATAAAAAGCAAATATTAAATGAAAATAAAGGAAAATGCGGAATATACCTTATAACAAACACCTTAAATGGTAAATGTTATGTAGGTTCTAGTGTAAACTTAAAACGTAGATTAAGTTGTTATTATTCAAATACACACATAACGCGTGTTTTAAAAGATCTATAATGTTGATCTATATATCTATATTAAAATATGGAATTAGATGCTTTAGATTAGATATATTGGAATATTGTGATGTTTCTGTTTTATACGAAAGAGAAACTTATTACATAGAAAAGCTAACCCCCCCCGAATATAATATATTACGTGTAGGAGGTTCACTATTAGGATACAGACACACAAAAGCTAGCTTAATGAAAATGAGATACGCTAAATTGGGTTTAAAACATACTGTTGAAACTCGGTGTTTAATTAGAGAAGCTGCACTACTTCGGAAACGTAATAAACATTCCGAAGAAACACGTGCAAAGATTAAAGCCGCATTAACAGGAAGAAAACTTAGTGAAACGGCTATTGCCAAACTTAAAGATACATTAAAACACCGTATATGAAAAAAACATAGTATTGAAACTAGAGAAAAAATGAGTGAGGCTAAATTAGGCCATATACACTCGGTGGAAACTAAACAAAAAATTCAAACATCCCGAAAAAACAATCCTGTTGGAACAAAAATTTGTATAAATAATATTAAAAAAGGAGAAAATCTACACTATAAGACTATTTCCCATGCTGCTACTGCAATAGGTGTGGATCGAACAACAATTAAAAATTATTTAATCTCTGGTAAATTATTAAAAAACACATATTATATATTAGGAGAAGGAGAAATAAAAGTATCTCCACTCGACAACAAAAACAGTGTTAAAACAACTAAGCCAGGGTATTCTTCGATCATAGTGGAAAACATAAAAACTAGTGAAATAAAAGAGTATTCAACTATACATGCTGCTAGCAAGGAGTTAGGTATATATGGGTCTAAATTGAAAAAATTCATGCTTTCAGGTGAATGTTTTGATAACACATATATTATAAGAGCCAAATAGAGTATACTTAAAGGTAACTATTTTAATGATTAAATCCCTTTTTTTTTATTTGCATTTTTTAAAACAGGTTTGTAGCAATTGACCTTAGTTAAGTCTTCTGTTGAGTTCTTTATAACTCACATAGACTAGGGAGGGTAGGAGGGTTTAAATCTAAACCTGTTAGATTAACATGTGTGAATAAATTAGAAGACACTGTTGTATTTCCTAGTTTAGGTAATTGTGTGGAATATTTACAAAGGTTTATCTGCTTCTCAAGTAACATTAGTTAAACACATTGATTTAGGTAAAGAATATAAAGGATATTTATGTGAATATGTGAAAGAAAATACGTTGTAATGGGATTCATATAAAATTTATAACTGTATGCTGGGATAGCTCAGTGTTTATAAGTACTTAATAGTAAAAATCTTGTAAGCTATGCTTAATCAGCAGGAAACCAAAGTAATTTTAATTATGATAGGGTTCTTCAGAGACTACACGTTATAGACCGTATATTAATACGCTTAAGATATAGTCCACAAATAGTTACTATTTTAACTATTTTTAGTCATGACAACTGCATTTAATATGAGAAGTCCTGGTATAAGATTACATAAATTAATTCTATTTGCATGAGCTGTTGTAATAACCGCAGTTCTGCTATTATTATCTCTTCCTGTTTTAGCCGGTAAACTAAATCTGCCGGCTCTAAATTTGGCTGTATTCTGGGAACAGTTATACGAAAGTATATCGCAACCAGCAGGTAATCTATTAAGTTTGAACTTTTTAGAGAACCTCAGAGGCTATACGCCAAAATATTTTTGCTGTAGTTTGCAACTTTTGACCTTTCCTTTATGCACAACTGTTAGATGTATTCATACTGATAACAACAGTAATAATTTAAATAAATCCCTTTTTAGTTCTTATTTAACCGGGCTTATTGAAGGTGATGGTACAATAATTACACCCAAAACTTTAATAAGCCCTAAAGGTAAGTTAAATTACCCCGCTATACAAATAGTTTTTCATTTAAAAGATTTACCTTTAGCTCTACTTGTTCAAAAAGAGTTAGGTGTAGGTTCATTATCTAGAAAAAAAGGGGTAGATGCTTATATATTAACCATAAATAGCTATGAAGGTATATTATTAGTTATTTCATTAGTAAATGGAAATATGAGAACACCTAAAATACATAGTCTTAATGCATTAATCGATTTTTTAAATAATACTAAAGAAACTAGTATTGAAAAACATCCTGTATGTATAGACTCTATCGATTCCAACCCATGACTGTCAGGGTTTATAGAAGCAGACGCTTCTTTTCAAGTAAGAACTACTCTTTCAGGTAAATATCCTTCTCCTGCCATGTGATCTGGGAAATCACAAACTGTGGGAGTTAAACAATCAAATTACGGGGACACCCATATAATCGAAAGTGCAATGGACAATCGCGTAGCTAAGTCTGCATGTTTACTTTTAAATTTTACTTCTTCTGTAGGAGGTTTATTTCAAAAAATAAATAATGCAGTAAAAGTGCAACGAGTAGATGGTTGTTGACAAGTTGGTGGTGCTTCTTGTTTAAGGAATACTCTAACGGGTTTTGTAAAAAACCCTAGAACCAAAATCCCGTCTAAACAAATAAATGTAGTCAGATTTTATTCTTCGGCTAATGATAAATTAATAACTATGAACCCTTGATTTGTCACAGGATTTTCGGACGGTGAAGGGTGCTTTATGATTTACATTAGAAAAAACTCCAAGTATTCTACAGGTTGAACAGTACAACTTGTGTTCAGGATAGGATTACACAAAAAGGATGCCGTTTTACTTTATTCAATTCAAAAATTCTTTGGAGTTGGGAAAATTTATCACGAGAAGGATGTTGTTTATTATCAAGTCTTTTCTAATAAACATCTCTTATTAATAAGAGACCATTTTGATAAATATCCATTAATTACCCAGAAATTTGCGGATTATTGTTTATTTAAAAAAGCTTTTGATATTGTAAAAAATAAACAACATTTAAGCAAACAAGGATTACGTGAAATTGTATCTTTAAAGGCTTCTTTAAATAGAGGTCTTTCTCCTATATTAGAAAACTCATTTGCAAATATTATTTCCTACCCTAGACCTAGTGTCTCAGATTTTAAAATTAGAGATCCTCAATGATTAGCTGGATTTGCTTCAGCTGATGGATGCTTTTTAATAAGGATTCTTAAATCAAGTACATCTCTGACAGGATATCAAATTGTTTTAGTATTTAAATTAACTCAGCATTTTAGAGATCAAGAATTATTTAGAAGTCTAGTTGACTACTTAGGGTGCGGTAATGTATATCTTAGTGAAACAGCGGTAGACTATGTAGTTACAAAATTAACGGATATCACAGATAAGATTGTTCCGTTATTTCAGAAAAACTCCATACAAGGGGTAAAATATTTAGATTTCTTAGCTTTTGTTTCAATCGTAGAATTAATGAATAATAAAGTTCATTTAACAGAAAAAGGGGTAAATCAAATTAAAGAAATAAAAGCCGGAATGAATAAAGGAAGAGACAATTAATTTGTCTTATTTATTTGCATGATAAATTTGGTGGTCGTGAAAAAATTAGAATGTAGATTAGAAATCTCTCAAAGACGAGAAGATCACAAAGGATATGATAATTTCGATTTCTTAAGTAATATTGCTGAGTTTTTAGAAACAGAAGTAAAAAAAATAAGATCGGATAGACCGAAACCTGAGTATAGAGTTAGAACTACTAATCTTAAAGGTAATATTAAAGCTAAAAATTATCTTTTACAATTTCCTCTATTTGGAACTAAACATTTAGATTCATTAGATTGAATGGAAGTAGTAGACATGTTTGATAAAAAGGAGCATAATACAGATGAAGGAAAGAAAAAAATAGTAAAGATCAAATCAGGTATGAACAATTTCAGAACAAATTTTACTTTTGATCATTTACAAAACTTCTACAACTTAAAAAGGGGGAACCCTCTATTTTTAAGTGCTCACAGACACGATTCTACTGAAGGGTCAGTAGTTCCAGTCAAAATCTACTTAAATGCGGATCTAGATAAGCAAGCTATAATTACCGAAAATAGAGGTAAATCGGGTATTTATCTTTGGGTAAACTTAAAAAATAGTGAAGTATATATTGGTAGTAGTGTGAGCCTAGGGGTCAGACTTAGAAAATACTATAGCCATTATTATCTTACAAAAGGTAGTAAAGGTATGTACATTTCTAGAGCTCTATTAAAATACGGGTACTCAGGGTTTAAACTAGAGATTTTAGAATACTGTGCTCCAGAAAAGTGCCTTGAAAGAGAACAATACTATATCGATAAATTAAACCCTAAATATAATGTCCTACCTACAGCCGGTTCCCCTCGTGGTCGTAAACATACAGAGGAAGCCCGTAAATTAATGTCAGAGGCTAAAAAAGGTAACAGAAATGCCACTGGTCATATAGTTTCTGAAGAAGTCCGAGCCAAAATGTCGGAAGCTAAAAAAGGGTGGAAAAGGCCAGAAAGAGCTGGACGTCACCCCGTTCTGATAGAAGTAATAGATCTTGAGACAGGAATGACCCAACAATATCCCTCAATAAGGGATCTTTCTAGAGCCATAGGTGTACATGCAGGAAGCATTAGTAATTATTTATTACCCCCTAGTGGAAAGTCTTCCTCAAGTAAAACTAAAAAGCCTTATAAAGGTAGGTATATATTTAAATATATATAAAAACATATACCTTCCCTATCCTTGCTTTCACCTCTGTGGAAAAAATTTATATTGTAGGGGGCTGCTAGGTAGCCTAAAAATAAAATATATTTTTTTTGCAAGGGTAAAACCAAAACCTGAAAATTTATATAAAAATATAAGATATAGTCCGATCAAGCACGAGAGTGTTTGCGTGCCTACACTAAGGTTTAATAACCTTTTTAAGCTTAAAGAACAACACTAAGCTATGTGATTTCATCAAGTAGGCCAACAATTTTAATGGGAATAACTATGGTTCTAACGGACCGTAACTTTAATACATCATTCTTTGAGGTAGCAGGGGGTGGGGATCCTATATTATATCAACATCTTTTCTTCTTCTTGGTTTTATTACCAAGTAAATTTAAAAATATATCATATCATGATTATATAAATTGAGAATATGAATGCTGTCCTAAGCCCCACTCGTTTGCAAATGTTCCATTACATAGTGTACCGCCAAAATTCAGTGCTAGATGGCAGCCCTATAATCGTGATCAGCAAAGGGGAGTACAATTAACTAACCGTCGTTCTGAATCGCCAGATGGAATAATCGATCAACTAAGGGCAGCACCATTAACTACCCGTCGTTCTGCATCGCCAGATGGAATAATCAATCAGGAAAGGAGAGTACCATTAACTACCCGTCGTTCTCCATCGCCAGATGGAGTACTCGATCAGCAAAGGGGAGTACCCTTAAATAACCATCGTTCTGAATCGACATATGGAATAATCGATCAACTAAGGGCAGCACCACTAACTACTCGTAATTCTGCATCGCCAGAATTAATACCCCGTCTTCCCTCTCCTCCTATAGCAGCATATCCAGGCTGGGATACACCTGTAGAGCGGAGTGGTAGATTTATTGAATGACGTAGGCAGAGAAGATTAATACCTACAAATGAACAGCTAGTTCAATTAGAGGCTGATTTATGGTTTTACCAAGATAAACTAATTTCAAATCCTAATTGTACTGCTCAGCGAGATATTGATGCTATTCAAAGGGAAATTCTTTTAATAAGAGAACGGTTACGTACGGAAGAGATAACACAGCGACTAAGAGAGTCCCAAGCACAACCGGAAACACAGCCGGAAATACAGCCGGAAACACAGACGCAAACACAGACGCAAACACAGCCGCAAATACAAGAGGAACCGCAACAACGTCATCCCTCAGGTTGGACACCTATTAATTGGAAACCTGGTGACCCAACTACAAATGCTTGTATAACTCTTGTTAGTACAAGAGTGTCCCCATTAGTTGTAAGTATGATAAACCATTTAAGACCATTATTAAGTCTAATAATACCTTTAGTCTTATCTGCTTTAACTTTGATTAGTTTATCTTTCATTTCAGATATTCATATCTTGTTAACTAGTATGTTAGGTGAAATTTTTGGGTCAGTTCTTTGGGGTTTATGAATAGTTATAGTCTTTTTATTAAGGCTAGTACTTATGATTCGTAAAGCTAAAAAGTCTGTTGTTCTATATGAAAAATTCTTTAATTTTGCAGCTAATCATTATTCATCTTGAATACTATACTTTTTTATCTTTTTACTAAGTGTAGGATTAGTCTACTGTTGTGGTTGTAATTGTAATTGTGTTTGTGATTGTTATTGTGTTTGGGATTGTATTATTAATTGTGATACACCTAGAGATTGAGGACTATATTTTTAATATAGTGCTAATCCAAAAGTAGAAGCTTTTGTTAAATAATGTGATAATTTTTGGTGTTAATTGGTTATTACATATATATTTAATATGTTCTAATAGTATAATATAATTATTTTTTTTTTCACAATTTCATTTTTTTTTTAGTGGAAAAAAGGATTTAGTTTTAACTTTAATATTTATCCAAGTGGGGAATAAATCTAGCAATATTAAAGCCTTAAATGTATTATTTACACATCGTATAATTTCTAGACATTCAGAAAATAATACTTATGAATTTTAATTATATGGAGTAAACAATTGTAAAAATATCTTATCTTGTTTATATAACAATTATATACGATATAATCTTCATCCTGTATCTTTTGCATATATATTAAAATATATTTTATATATAAATTTTTTTCATCTTCAATTATGGGTGTCCTTTCTTTTTTTTAAGTGTAATACGCTTAAAGAGTTAGTATATTTAGCCTACAAAATGTTAAGAACTTCATGGAAGAGAAGTCAAGGTTAACTGTAAAGTTTAACAGCTATTGTGACAGATGTAAAATATGAATAAGTTCATATTGGCCAAATATATTACATATAATATATACCTTAGACTTAGTTAATATATATATCTATTACTTGCAACTCTTAATATTAAAGATATAATTTTATATAGTAACTTAAACTGTATATGATTAATAGAAAAAGTGATAAAAATATTAGCAATGCTGGCAAAAACGGTCAATATACGCTCTATTAAAGACCGTCGGTTAATTAAGTAATCGCTACAGACTGCTATGCCGGTGGGTGTCTGAAATGATGCTTATGTACAGTCGATTTCTTCTATCAGAGATACGATACACAGGGCCGGAGTTTAGACTATCGGTACAGGGATTTAATAGGAGGAATTTAAAATAAGTTAAATCTGAAGAAATGGATTTTTTGGTCACCCAGAGGTTACGAATATAGGCCTCTTAACGTTACCATATGCTGGGACTGCTTCGCTATATGGTTCTAAATACTCCATCTTAAATGATACAGTAAAAAAGTTAGAACAAAGAAGTAAATCAGCAGGTAAAATTATAACTAAAAAATTTGAAACCTCAGAGACTTTACGTAACGGGATTGTAGTAAATTCAGAACATGTTAAACATATATCAAAGCATGTTCCTAAGCATTTGAAGCCTCTTAATAACGAACAATTAGGTTATTATTTAGCTGGTTTAATAGATGGTGATGGTCATTTCAGTAAAGCTCAACAATTAGTTATAGTATTTAGTAATCCAGATGCATTTCTTGCTTATTATCTAAAAAAACGAATAGGGTACGGGGCAGTAAGAAAAGTAAAATCAAATTCAGCCGTTATCCTAATTTTTTCTAAACCAGAGGGATTAAAAAAAAATATTGAACTTAATTAACGGTAAACTTAGAACACAATCTAAGCTAGATGCCGTTAAAGAATTTATACATAATTTTAAATTGTTGCAAACTAACACAGATTTTAAATTAAATAATTCAAATTGTTTAAATAATCATTGGTTAGCTGGATTTTCTGATGTAAGTGCTAGTTTTCAAATAAAAAAATTAGATTTTAATGTGGAAATATGTCTAGTTTTTATTGTAAAATATAAGGAGATTGTTACTATAATAAAAAACTTTTTAGGTGGAAATATTGCCTATGATAAATCTAAAGATGAGTATTTATATAATTCATCTAGTTTTGGTTCGGCTAGAAAAGTTATTAATTATTTTAATAAGTATCATTTATTGTCAAAAAAGCACATTGATTATTTAAGATGGAGAAAAGCTTATTTAAATGTTATGGATTATCAAAAATGAATTTATGATAACAAATTTAGACAAACTTTCTTATTATCTCCAAATTCAGTGCAATCTCGAAGTTATTCGATTTCAACGCCCATAAAATATTTAGACCCTCACTGGGTGACAGGCTTTGTAGATGGTGATGGGTGTTTTTCCATTGTTATTCTAAAAAACCTAGAATCTAAACTAGGTTGAAGAGTTAAACCTGTATTTTCAATCAGTCTGCATAAAAAAGATAGAATTATTTTGGAAAAGATACAGTCTTATTTTGGAGGTATAGGAAATATTTATCCGCAAAGTATAAATGGTATACAATACCAAGTCTTTTCTCAACAAGAGTTGGCTGACACAATTATCCCCTTTTTTAATAAATATACATTATTAACGCAAAAATGGGCGGATTTTGAACTATTTAAAAGGGCTTTAGAGGTAATTAATAGCAAAGAACATTTAACTATTGAAGGATTACGTAAAATTGTTACCCTTAAAGCTTCATTAAATAGGGGTTTACCTGATGAATTAAAACAGGTATTTCCTAATACTACTCTTATTCAAAGACCTTTAATGGAGATAACCCAAATCTTAAACCCTAGCTGAATAGCTGGATTCGTTTCAGCCGAGGGTTGTTTTATGATTAAAATTAAACCATCCAAAACAAAACTAGGTGAGGCTGTTCATTTAGAATTTCAAATTACTCAACACATTCGAGATGAAACATTAATGAAAATGTTTGTTTCTTATTTTAAAGCTGGAAAAAATAACAATTCAGGTAGCGCAGCTATAGACTTTAGAGTTGCAAAATCATCTGATATTCAAGATAAAATTATTCCATTTTTTGATAAGTATCCTATCATTGGTGTTAAATCTCAAGATTTTGAAGATTTTAAAAAAGTAGCCGAGCTAATTAAAAATAAGGTTCATTTGACAAATAAAGGTTTAGAAAATATTCGTTTAATTAAAGCAGGAATGAATAAAAGGAGATAATAAATAGAATTCATTTTGCAGAGTTTTTTTATATTTTATTTAATATAAAAATTATATAATTTTTACTTTACAGTACTTAATCTGTACTTTATTAAAGGGTGTGGGTTAATATTATATGATTAGCAGTACTTTTTTATTAATTATAAGGAGGGCAAAAAAATAATAATTTAATGAAACATTAGTAAAAGAAAAATTAGGCAATTGTAACGTTAAAAAAGTGAAAGATAAAAACGCATATCTTTTAATAGTGTCTAAAAAGGAAGGAATACTAAATGTGCTTAACTTAATAAATGGTAAATTAAGGTCAGAAAATAGATTTAACCAAGTTATTAATAATATATTAAATCATGATAGATATAAAGGTATAAATCTGAATTTTACTATGAATTTAACAGATGACTTTAATAATCATTGGTTAGCAGGTTTTTCTGATGCAGACGCTAGTTTTCAAGTAAAGATTCTTAAACGAAATAACAGGAAAAAGCCAGAAATAAGATTAAATTATCAAATCGATCAAAAAAAATAATATATTATTAACGAAAATAAAAAATTATCTAGGTGGTAATCTTGGATATAGAAAATCCCAAGATACCTACTATTATGGTTCTACTAGTTTTGGTTCTGCTAAAAATGTTATAGAATATTTTAATCAATTTAATTTACAATCTAGAAAACATGTAAGTTTTTTAAGATGAAGAAAAGTATATTTATTAATACAAGACAGAGAACATTTAACAGATAAGGGGTTAATAAAAATTCTAAGAATAAAGTCCTTAATTAACCATCATGAAGAAAACACTACAATTCAAGATAAAGTCCTAACAAAAATCTAAAAGTTTTTGAGAATTAACTAGAACAGACTTTGATTTTAAGTCGATGCTGTTCTGTTAATCAAAACATTTGCTACATTTTAATAATACCAGGTTTTGGTATAATAAGTACTATAATATCCGCTAATTCCAACAAGAGTGTTTTCGGTTATCTAGGGATGGTATATGCCATGTGTTCTATAGGTATATTAGGATTTGTGGTTTGAAGTCACCACATGTATACTGTAGGCCTTGATGTAGACACTAGAGCCTATTTCACAGCTGCAACTTTAATCATTGCTGTTCCCACTGGAATCAAAATCTTCTCCTGATTAGCAACTTGTTATGGTGGTTCTTTATATTTCTTTCCATCATTACTTTTTGCTTTAGGTTTTGTATTCATGTTTACTATTGGAGGGTTAAATATCAACCTGATAGCCCTCTATCTATATTTAGATTTGACTACTATATGCTGGGAACTTCTGACAATTACGCTACTAGAGTTTTATTTAATCTCAGTTAAAAAGCATAATTTTGAACAATCAGCAGGAAACCAACGGATATTTTACAAGAATATTCACATAGAACCGGTTAACTCGGGGCGGTTTCGCCACTATATTATGTTGGGTTCCTCAGAGACTACACGTAGCGCTCAGAGTTCATTCCGAGAAAATATAGTCCAAGTAAAAAAATGTTCATTAATCTTTAATTCTCTAATCTCTGTTACCACACAACCTTCGTTAGTATACAAAACCATTACTAGATCTTACTCTTATTTGAGTATTAAGCAGAATAATAAGGTAGGTAACCAAGATAATACTCTAAATTTAGAGGCTGTAAAAGTCTATAATAACGTAAGTGAAGATAGAGTTAATATACTAAAAGAACAAAGAGATAAATCCGGTGTTTACTGTTTAATAAACAAAATAAATGGGCACTCGTATGTTGGAAGTTCTATTAAATTAGATTCCAGAATGAGGAATTATCTTAATAAGGCTTTTTTAAAAAGTAAACAAAATGCTAATATGCCTATTACCAGATCTTTACTTAAGTACGATTATTCCAATTTTTCTCTCTTAATATTAGAATATGTTGAAGCCGAATTTTTAACTTCTAGAGAAACTTTTTATAGCACAAATCATAAATATAGAAAAAAAGACTACTATATGCTGGGAAATTAAGACATAATACTCGAGTTTAATTGAATCTCAGTTATAAAATATGATTTTTAACTATCAGCAGGAAACAACAAAATATTAATAAATATTTTACTAGGATCCTCAGAGACTATACGTGGTCCTCGGGTATTTACCTCGAGAAGAGATAGTCCAAAAAAAAACAATATTTATTAGTTTATTCATATAAATATATCTTAAGACTATTTTTGAACATTTTTTTTGTATCAGGAATATTGGTAAAGATTCAATACACACTAATAAGTGCAAATTTCTTCTACTTATACGAATTTAATTTCTTATATTTATACGGATTTAATTTGGACGATATTTGTTTATTAGCTGCTTTTCCTGTGTTTAGTTATTTAAACAGTGATACGGATAAATTGTCCATGTTAAGAGATAATAGAGGTAAATCAGGTGTGTATAGATGAACTAACTTAATTAATGGTAATTCTTATATAGGAAGTTCTGTAAATTTATCTAGAAGACTTACACAATATTACAATATTAATATATTAACCAAGTATAGACAGAATAGTAATATACATAAAGCTATTTTAAAGTATGGTTATTCAAAATTTAAGTTAGATATATTGGAATATTGTGATAGAAAAGATACCATTAAGAGAGAACAATATTACATGGATACCTTTAAACCGGAGTACAACATTTTAAAATTTGCCGGTTCAAATTTAGGTTTTGTGCATTCTTCTGAAAGCATCGAAAAGATACGTATGAAAAAAAAAGGTCGTAAACATACAATTGAAACCCTTGCTAAAATGATGGGTCGAACACACTCAGAAGCAACCAAAAATAGAATTAAAAACATATTAGCCACTGAAGAAGTTAGGGAGAAAATGGTTAATGCTTTTTCAAAGCGTAGAGGTGTGAAAGTTTCAGAAGAAACTTATGCTAAAATGAAATCCGCTCAACTCAATAGAGATTGAGTACCTAGAGCTGGGTTTAAAGTTGAAGTTTACGACCTAACTAATCATCTAGTAACTAAATTTGACTCTATAAATAAGGCAGCATTGGCTCTTGGTATACCCAAGAGTACTATAGCTAGAAGAATTAAGCTTAACACTGAAATGCCTTATAAAAATAGATATATTTTTAAAGCACTACCTTTTTAGTTATTAAAATATTTTTAAATTTTAATATTATGATTGGTAATTATTACAATGTTTTAAAGCAAGGTTTTTCTTCTTTAGGTTATATACATACTGAAGAAACCAAAAAGTTACTATCTGAGTTAGCTAAGAATAGAATACATAGTGATAAAACTAAAGGCTTAATAGCAAGGGCTGTAACAGGTGAAAATAATCCTTTCTATAATAAAAGTCATTCTATTGAAAGTAAGCTAAGGATTATTGAAGCTAAATCAGCTTATTCTGTTTATGTTTACAACTCATTTAAAGAGTTATTAGTAATTTTTCCCTCAGTTACAACTCTAGCTAAGTTAATTAAATCAAATCATTCAACCTTGGTTGATAGTATAAAAGAACAAAAATTATTTAGAGGAGAATGATACCTACTAAATTTACCTTATAATATTTCAGATACACCTTTAATTTCTCATTGGCACTCAAAAAAATCTGAACAGTTAGTAGAAGAAATGAATAAGAGTAGTCATATTAAAAAAGCAGTATTTGTATATAATATAAATAAAATTTTTATTGGTAAATATGAGGGTGTAATGGATGCTCAAAGAGCCTTAAAGGTATCACACTGTACTATTAAAAATTACGCTAAAGTAAGTGGTACTTATAAAGAGTATATATTTAGTTATGAAAGATTAGTAGATTAATGAATATTTTTTTTTTAGTATACTCACATCCTTTTGGGTTTATTGATACATTGTACGATAGATATGTATCAGTAAGTGGTGGTTTTTTACTCTTTTATCCAGATATTTCATTAATCCAAGCTTCAGATATTTTGCTTTTCTCGTCTATTTTACCAGTCGTCTCTAGTAACAAACACATACAATCTGTTTTAGATAGGGTTAAATCTAAAGTTTTAAAGGTATATGAAAATTTTTATGCTGATAGGAAAATTCTGAACAGAGATTTTAAAGGTAATTATAATAGCTGCATATATATAATCGTTAACAAATTAAATGGAAAAATATATGTCGGAAGCTCTATGAATATTAGAAACAGGGTTAGAAATTACCTTTCTCCAGGACACTTATCAGCTCATAAAAGACCAATTTCTAGTGCAATAATAAAGTACGGATGGATAAATTTTGCTTTTATTGTTTTAGAACAAGTAGATACTAGTCTCTATAATCTAGAAGATCGTGAGACATACTGAATAAAACATCTAAACCCAGATTATAATGTATTTAAAGAGGGTACGAGAGATAGAGGAATAAGTCATTCTGACGAAACAAAATTAGCTATATCAATAAAGAAGTCCAGAGGCTCTATCTATATTTATAATGAGTCTAAGCAACTTTTAGCTATAGCGTCTTCTATGATCTCACTAGCTTTATTATTAGGAAGTAAAAGTATTAGTGTTTCTATTAAAAGGGCTATTAGTCAAGGGTTATTGTTTAGATCTTCTTGATACTTGACTCGTGAACCTATTAACATAAACGATAAACCTGTAATAGAAGTGGGTACCGAAGATTATAAAATTTTGATAGAAAAAATGATTAGTCAAAAACATATATTAAAAGCTATATTTGTATTTAAAGATGGTGAATTTATACGTAAATTTGACGGTGTAATATCTGCGGCCAAGGAATTAAAAATGAGTCATAATACGATAAAAGAATGTAGTGAAAAGAACACTATGTACAAAGGTTACAGATTTAGTTACCATAGAATTTAAGAAACTCTAAATCTTTTGTGTATTACTGAATGTGTCAGGTGTTATTTTAGCGAACGCATCACTTGATATTGCCTTCCACGATACTTACTACGTAGTTGCTCAACTGGGCCTTAATGATATTTATTATTACGCATTTGACTATATGCTGGAAACTATGTTTTTAGGGCTTCTCTTACTATTTATGTTATATAATTATCTTTTAAAAATAGATGCGGATAGAAAAAATCTTCTAAACATAAGTAGTCAAAATGGAGATGTGTCTGCTACATTTAAGACATGTACAAACATACAATCAGCAGAAAACTGTAAAGAATTCTCAGAGACTATACGTCAAATATCTAATAACAATAACGGAGATAATTTTTTTAAATGATTTGCCGGTATTGTAGACGGAGATGGTAATTTCGATTTAAGAAATATAAACAATAAATTGGTACTTAAAGCTATTAGAATTAAACTACATGACAGAGATGTCAGAATATTAACTTATATTCAAAATAATTTACATATGGGTAGAATTAGATCGGATAAAAATAAACCTCATTCTATTTGAATAATTAGTACAAAAGAAGAAATGTTATTTTTAATTAAGAAATTAAATGGATTAGTTAGACTTAAAGTAGATAGTTTTAAAAAATCCTGCGAATATCTAAATGTAGAGTATGTAGAAGCTAATTATAATATTAGCGAAAATGACCCTTATTTAGCGGGATTAGTTGACACAGATGGTAGTATTGTTTATAATTATGCTGGTAATAGAATAGAGTGTAACTTAGAGTTTGAAAATAACAAATATACTAGCAAACTTAATTTAGATCATGTTATACCCCATTATAAACCATCTGTTGCTTTTAGAGAATCACATAAGTCTATAACATTTAAATATCAATCAGTTAAAGGTATGGTTTTTCTATATGATTATTTTATGCAAAATAGGTTATATTCTGACTTTAAATTTTATAGAGTTTCAAAGATAAAACGATTTATAGAAGTTAGAGATTATAAGAATGAAGATAAAAACAGTACAGAATTTAAAATATATTCAGATTTTATACTGAACTGAATTCAATATAGAAATCCGCTTTGACACAAAGTACCATTTGTCTCCAAAATTAGATAAAGATATAGTCCACAATATAAATATACTTATGTTTGCATTTCCACTACGTTTTAAGTATGGGTGCTGTTTTTGCCTTATATAGCGGATGATATTTCTGAATACCTAAAATATTGGGATTAGATTATAACTTACTTTATTCTAAAGCTCATTTCTGAATTTTATTCACTGGGGTTAATTTAACATTTTTCCCTTTAGTGATGTTGGGGGTCTATATTAGTAATTATATAGTACGATAGGAGATTATAACTCCTTAATCTTGGCTATATGCTGGAACATCCTTAGATCTTTATGTACTTTTTATTATTATAAAGTGAAAACCATAAACATTGGACAATCAGCAGGGAAGTTTTTATGTATTATGGAGTAAATAACCCTTCAACGATCACACGCCGAGTATCCTTAAATTAAGTATTTATATTAAGGATAGTGATATGATCTGGGCTATTTTATATAGTAGCAAATACGTGTTGATTTTTTATCTAAACTAGCCGAAGGGCTGGGCTCAGCCTGAGGGAGGCCTCGCCTAGGTTCCTCTAAAAAACTTTTACCTAGTAAATATAGCTTGAGTCCGAGTCCTCGGAATAAAATAATGGGTCCATCTAAAAGAGAATATTCTACTTCTTCTAGTAACTCATTTAACCTAGATGATATAGACAATAATGAATCTATTAGATTTCATTTTCTTGATACTGGTTTTATCGAATGGTAAAAAAAAGAGGTTTTGTATTGTTTTTTTTTGACGTTATTTCTTTCAGAAATTACTAAAAAAAACTAGGGGAAGGAAACTTATCTATTAAACGAGATCATAATACTTTTGTTTTTATTTTTCAAATAAAACTCCATATTGACGATATTAATATTCTCCACTTTATTAAAAAAAATTTAAAGATGGGTAATGTTAGATCTTATACCTCAAGTGGTGTGTTGGAAATATCTAAAAAGAGAGATGTTCAAGCATTAATAGACATTTTTTCTAATAATCCTTTAAACACGAAAAAATGTTTAAATTTTGACGCGTGAGCTAAAGCATTTAATCTTTTACAAAACTATAGAATAACTAAAGATCCTAATATCTTAGAGGCTATTGCTAATCTTAAAGCGTCAATGAATAATTCTAGAACTAATTTTAATTTTTCAGATTATTCTGTTAATATTACTCCTCAATGGTTTATGGGATTCTTTGAAGGTGAAGGTAGTGTGTTTGTATCTAGAAAAGATTATACTTTAAGTATTTCTATAGGTCAAGCTCTTATTGATGAATATGCTATGCTTAAATTTGCGGAGTTTTTAAATCAATTACCTGGTGCTAACCTTTTTAAATCAGAAGGAGCTATTAAAATTTATCGCGCTGAGGGTAGTGTAGGTCATTCTAGGGGTAAAATTGAGTTAGTTATTTCTCAAGTTAATTTCATAAAATTAGTATTGGTCCCATTCTTTAACTCTCAATCATGATATGGTAAAAAGTATCTAGATTATCAGGATTTTAAAACGATTTTAAGTTTAAAAGAAAAAGGTCATCATTATTCTAAAAAAGGTAAAGACTTAATAGATTTAATTTTATCTCAAATGAATAATAATAGATTATCTACATCTAATCAACCTATTGTTGATAGAGATCTATTGAATATTAAAGTTCAGACATTGTTAAATATGTCTTCCAATTTTGATTTGCGTGATGGTAGAGTATGGATTATTTCTGAAGATAGGTTTCAAAGTGAAGGAGGTAAATCTAAAGCACTTGAACTTTGGGATGATCAGGGGAATTTATTTAATACTTTTAAATCTATTGCTGAATGTGGTAGATACTTGTCTATATCTCCTACTTCTGTTAGTAAATTAATAAAAAAAAAAAGCGGACTTCTTTACTCTTAATAATAAAAACGTTATTATTAAATACAATGATAAGACTTAAGTTTATATGAAATCTAGGTACCTGTTTAGATAATATCTACGTTTTTAGCCCTATATGGCGTACAGTTTGCTTTATAGTTTATAAATTATAACTACTTTTCCTCTATATCCCAGCTTCGCATGTAAAGAAATTAAATTTAAATATCTAGGAATTTCAGGAGTTTATAAACTAACGAATAAAAATGATATAAATAGATTTTATATAGGTAGTTCAAATAACTTAGCTAGAAGAATGGAGGAATATTTAAAATTAACGATAGGTTTGAGAAATCCTCATTCATCTGGAGAATTAGAAATATCATTAACTCCAGCATCAGAATGAAGCTTAGACTTTATTACATCTCCCCAACTATCTTTAGTTTATGAACAATATGCAATAATTATGCTTAGACCTTCAATAAATAGTAATTATAAAGTTATCCCGAGAGTAAATCCTCAATGAGGGAATAATTTAGATAATGCTATTATTGTAATAGAGAAATTATTATCTTTATTTACCGTAGGTTCTAAAGGTTTGAAAGATTATCTGTATTCTTACATGTTTTTAAAACAGCTAATAATATAAAATTTGAGCAAGAAGATTTAAATAGTGTATATTATTGTTTTTTAGTATTTATTTATGATATTACTTTACCTAATAAAAATCCAATTATTTATTCTTCAATTAATAAAGCTTTAAAAGGATTACAAATTTGTTATAGTAGTTTATTAGATCATATAAATAATAACTATTTATTAAAATCAAAATTTATCATATCTTTTGAACCAATAATTGCATAGGATTTAAAGAATTATAAAGAAAAACCTGTAGGTGATAGCCAATTAAGAAAACATATTACAGTTTATAATAAAGATAATGAGATACTTACAGAATTTAAATCTGCAAGAGAGATGGGTAAATATTTCAAAATAGATGGAAAAGTAGTTAGAGCTGCTTTAACCAAGGGAGAATTCCAGGATTTTTTACTAATAATTAAAGAAATTTCTAATAGAAAAACAGTTTACGTATTTGATAGCGATACATTAGAATTAATAGTTGAATTGACTGGTATATCAAAAGCTATGAAATACGCAAAAGTAAGTTTTTATACATTAAAAATTTTAATTGAAAATAGAAATTCTTATAACGGTTAAGTATACAGCTACAAAGATAAATTATAATTTTTACAACACTTACGCATTAAAAAGTAGAATGCAACATTTCTTAGGTCAAGTAGGCCCTTTATTATAGAAATATAATATTTTGCACAACACTGTATGCTAGAAAATCTATTAGGTAGTTGACACTATAAATAGACAATTAGCAGGAAACCTATTAGTGTATATGTCCACCGCTTCAATATGGGGTGGAATATTACAAATTTTTATTAGATGTGGGGTCCTTAGAGACTATATGTGTTGCAACTTATAAAGTTGAAGACATAGTCCTTTTAACATAGTGATATGTTAAATTACATCTTGATACTCTATATGGATTTTTTTTGTTATTAATTATGATTATCTCAGTTATAACAATAAAATGTATCTAAAAAGCTTTTGAAAAAAAATATTTAGATACAAATAGAACATATAAATATTTTTATTCTGAATTGCAATAAATTATTTATTTAGTAGCAAGAAGTATGAAAAAGCTACAATCTGTTTTATTATATCTGTTTTACATGCTTTTGGTATTTGTACTTTTGAGCTATTTAGCCTCACCTAATAAATCTTTAGTAGCACAAGATAGCAAAAATATATCTGACATATCAGATGTTAGTCATAGTACACAAGGAGGTCCGTCTCCTAATAAAGATCCAAAAAGTAATAAACCAAATAAATCTGATGAAAACCCTAATAGTTTAGTTAAATCCCCTTTTTACCCTCATACACCAGTAAAAGTGTATCTTAATGCCAGCGTATCTAAGTCTGATATATATAAAGACTTAAAAGATGTATCTATAATCTATATGTGATTTAATAAGATAACAGGTAGAGTTTATATTGGAAGTGCTGTAAACGGATCTAGACGTTTAAGTACTTATTTTCAGCCTTCTATTCTAAGAAAAAATAGTTTAATCTATAAAAGTATATTAAAATATGGGCATGATAACTTTTCTGTAACTATTTTAGAGATTTGTGGAAAAACGTCTACTGTCACTAAAAATCATATATTAGATAGAGAAAAATTTTACTTAGATTGGGCTTTAAAAACTTATGGTTTGGCTATTTTAAATATGCTTAATACACCTGGATCCAGTATGGGTTACAAACATACGGAGGAAAATTTATTAAAAATGAGTGAATTAAAAAAGGGTGAAAGGAATCCTATGTATAATAAGATTAAATCTGATGCCTTTATAGCTCAACAAAGTAGAGATAAATCTGGTGAAAATAATCCAATGTTTGGTAAGGCTAAGCCTGAACAAACTTTAGCTAAATTAAGAAAAATGGTTTTTGTGTATGATGTTACACAAGATTATAAATTATTAGGGGTGTACCCTACTGTTGTGTGTACTCGTCTATTTAAATTGTGTAACAATACCTTAAGAAAAAGGATAAATAATAAAGAAATACATAATGGTAAATATTTATTTTCAAAAGATCCTTACAACTCTGATGAGGTATAGTTATTTGGTTAATATAGCATCCAAACACGATGCTATTGTAAAATTTATAATGTAGATATGATATTTACATTATATTGACATATTGTAGAATAAAGTTACAAGGAATTGAGTGTAGTTCCCCCCTATAAAATAATAAATATAGGGTGCATAAGAGGATGAATTTCAAGAAGAACTGTAAAGTAAACTTGAAGCGAAGCTTATTTTTAAAATAAAAAAAATTTTATATTATTAATAATAAGAACGTTCAACGACTAGAGGGAAAGTCTTTATGACAACAACCCTCCACGAGTATCCTCCGTCAAATAAACTTTAATTACATATTAAAGTAAGACGATGACATAGTCTGAACCCATATGAGAATATGGGAGTTAAAGGGTAAATCCTTTAACGTAACATAATTGGCCACGTAGAATTAGTGATTATCCCGATGCCTTTACAGGTTGAAACTTTATTAGTAGTATAGGTTCTCTTGTTTCTGTAGCTGCTACAGCATTATTCTTACATATTGTATACTTACAACTTGTTAAAGGTAAAGCTATATTCGGGTACCCTTGAGCCGTTCCCCAGTTATTTACTGATTACTTACGTTTACTTAAAGATAAATGTGCTCCAGGGTTAGAATGAGCATTACATAACCCACCTAAACCTCACGCATTTACTAGCTTACCACTACAAAGTAGTCCTTGTCCTACTAGTCGTCGTTGTTTTTTACTTAGTTGTAGTGAGCATTGTACGAACTTAGTTAATTTTATTGTTAACAATAAAATTATTCGTTCTAGTATATTAGTGCTTTTTGTAGTTGGAGTATTTTTACTATTTACACCTGGAGTTAGTTGTGATGCACCTAGAGCTTGAGGACTTTACTTCCAAGATAGTGCTAGTCCACAAATGGAAGCGATAGTAGAATTACATGACAACATTATGTTTTACTTAGTAGCCATTTTATTAGCTGTTGGGTGATTACAAGCAGCTATAATTAGAAACTTTGATAGTTCTAAATCTCCTATTAGTCTTAAATATCTTAAACACGGTACACTTATAGAGTTAATCTGGACAATAACTCCAGCATTAATATTAGTACTAATAGCTTTCCCTTCTTTTAAATTATTATATTTAATGGACGAAGTTACAGATCCTTCAATGTCTGTATTAGCAGAGGGTAATTTAGATGGCCCTAAATCGTATACACTATATAAAAACGAAGACATGATAGCACTAGCTGTTAAAAATATAAATATGCTGGCATTTCCTATTATTGGTAAAAGAAATAATACCATTAAAAGTTTATGCCTTAACCAAATGAAAACTTTAACACTTAACCGAATGTTCTATAATAGAGTTAAAGCTCCTTCTAGAATAGGTCCACATGACTGAGACGTAATTTCAGTTATAGTTGGTTCACTATTAGGCTTAAATAAAAGAAAATATTGTTCTAATCATATAGATTTATTCAAAGATAATAAATTGCAATATAGATTACATCCTAATTGAATAACAGGTTTCACTGATGCAGAAGAAACATTTATTATTTCTATACTTAAAAGTAAAGATAGAGCATTAAATTGAAAAGTAACCCCTATATTTGCAATAGAACTTCATGGTAAAGATATAAATTTATTACAAATAATTAAGCTCTTTTTTGGAGTAGGTAATATAATAATTAGTAAAAGAAACGGACACGCTATATATTCTGTAAAGTCTGCAAAAGATATTTATTCTTCTATTATACCACACTTTAAGAATTACCCTTTATTCACTCAAAAACAAGCAGATTTTATTTTGTTTACAAATATTGTAGAACTAATTATTCAAAAACAACATCTATCAGAAGAAGGATTAATAAAAATTATAGCCTTGTGAGCTTCTATTAATAAAGGCTTATCTTCTGAGTTATCTAAATCCTTTGCAAATATTAAACCTATTGCAAGACCTGTAGTTTTATTACCGGGTAACTTTAATATGTTTTGATTTACTGGGTTTATTGACGGAGATGGTTCTTTTTTTATAAATATTACTAAAGGTAAAACTAAGATAGGTTATGTTATAAGTTTGAATTTTAATGTTACTCAACATATTTGTGACAGTGTATTATTTCATTTTATCCGAAAAGGACTAGGTTGCGGTATTGTTTTTGAAATTAGAAAGGATAATAGAGTTAATATTGTTGTAAATAAATTTACAGATATAACAAATATAATCATTCCTCAGCGCAGCAGACTCAGTCTTCGAGACGTTGTCTCGAAGACGCCGAGGATTTTTGATAAACATTATTTACAAAGTACCAAACTTTATGATTTTAAAGATTTTAGATTAGCTGCGGATTTGATAGAAAAAAAGGAACATTTAACTATTAAAGGTTTAGAAAAAATGAGAGAAATAAAATCTGGTATGAATACAGGAAGACAACATAGTGGATTGTCTATAGAAAATTCTAATATAAAAACTAATTTATTTATTGCTCAAAAAAGAAGTTTTCATACTAATGTAAAAGCTATTAATAGAATAGGACCTCACAATAGTGATATTATTTCTGTTATAGTTGGATCATTATTAGGTAAAGCTAAAGTCATAAGATCCATAGGAGGTACTAGGCTTTGTTATAGACAAAGTTCTTTACATAAAGAATATTTATTTTGACAATACAATTTTTATTTAACCAGAAGATATTGTTCTAACTCACAGCCTAGGTTGTATAAAAGAGAACTAAAAAATAAAGGTGGTGACAATAAAATTTATTTTGGTTATGAATTCTATACTTATTATTTTAGAAGTTTTAATTGAATCCATAAAATGTTTTACCATAAAGGAAAAAAGGTACTAAAAATGGAATCTAAATATTTTACTCCTCTCTCTTTAGCTGTGTTTTGTATGTCTAGTGGTAAGTACATAAACAATAAAATAGAATTATCCACTAAATTTAATAAAGAGAGCGATATAGATAAATTAGTTAACATATTAATAAATTGTTTTGGTATTTATTGTAATAAAAAAAAATGTTTAGGTAGAAAAGAGTTTTATACTATAATAATTCCTAAAAAGTCGGTAAAGCTATTACAAGCTATTGTTTTACCTCATATTCCATGCAATATTTACAGTAAACTATTTTATGGACATTCCCATAGAGTTAGCTTGGGCAGTGGTTTTAAACGTTTATCTTCTTTTATTAAAAATAGTAAAGGATACTCTAATAAAAGAGGTCTTCATACTATTAATAAAGCTAACACAAAAATTTCTCTTAATCCTTTTTGAATTACGGGTTTCGCAGATGGTGAAGCTAAGCTAATTTCACAATATTGATCACTAAAAGTAAATCATTAAAATTAGGTGTAAGAGTACAGCCGTCTTTCCAAATTTGTCTACATTTAAAAGATGTAGACTTATTAAGAAGATTAAAAAGCTATTGAGGGGTAGGTGATGTTTATTTACAGAATAATTATTGTATATACATGGTTAATTCTTTTAAAGATATTCCTATTATAATAGCACATTTTGACAAATATCCTCTTTTTTAAGTCAAAAACAAGCGGATTTTAATTTGTTTAAACAAGTATTTTATTTAATACTTGAAAAGCAACATTTAACTTCTGAAGGTTTGTTAAAAATAGTTAGTATTAAGACATCATCTAATTTAGGTTTACCTGACCGTTTGAAAGAGCAGTTTCCAAGTATAGTACCTGTAGTGAGACCTGAAGTTACAGATCAAACAATTAAAGATCCAAACTGAATATCAGGATTTACAGCAGGTGAAGCTTGTTTTAGAATTAAAATTAATAAATCTAAAACTAAAATAGGACATACTGTATGATTAAAATTTACAATAGCTCAACATGTTAGAGATGTTAAGTTACTTAATAGTTTAATTGACTATTTAGGGTGTGGATCTATAAACAAAGCAAACAACTGTATTGAGTTTGTTGTGACAGGTTTTACCGATATTCGTTTTAAAATTATACCTCAGCGCAGCAGCCTCAGTCTTCGAGACGTTGTCTCGAAGACGCAGACGCCGAGGTTTTTTGAAAAATACCCTTTTCATAGTGCAAAGAGTTATGATTTTCAGGATTTTTGTATAGCAGCTAAATTAATAGAGGAAAAAGCTCATTTAACTCAACAAGGTTTTGAAAAATTATTAGCTTTAAAACAAGGTATGAACAGAGGTAGAGAGGAGTAAAATATGTTAACGGAGATATAATCAATTACATTACACCTTTATCGTTAGCTATCTGAATTTCAGATAACGGAGGTTGAGCTAAACCTGGTGTAAGAATAGCTACAAATAATTTTAAATTACATGAAGTAGAATTTCTAGTTAAACTTATCCAAAGTAAATTTCTTTTAGAATGTATTATTCAAACAGATGGGTCAAAATCTTAGAATAACAAAACTATTTATATTAATGCTAGTTCAGTTTCCAGATTGAGGGAGCTAGTCTTGCCTTATTTACATACTTCTATGCGTTATAAGCTAGGTCTATAAAAATAAACTTATTTTTTTTTTATAAAGCTCTTCTAATATATAGGTATACGATAGTCGAGAGGTAAAACATGGTTTTACTTCTAAGTTTCCGACAGGATTCTTAGAAAAAAGGTTAGTCTTTTTGTTAGTGTATTATTTTATTAAAATTTTATTTCTAATAAGTTAAAAGATTAGTTTTTTTTCTGGCAACACAAGTGTAAACAGTTAAATATTATTATTTTCAATATCACACCTTAGAGGATATCCTAGGTGGCAGATGATAATACAAGACTGTCTGAGATAATTATTATTATTTTGGCAACAGACTGGGTCACTTGTGGGTGTCATTATATTGTCACTTGTAAGTGTAAATATATCTGATGCTTATTGTACAGTCGATAGTTCACTATAAAATGCTTTATTTAATATTTCTATTTTAGTTATTTGAAATACACTTTGTAGAGAATAAAATAGCCATTAAGATAGCTGAAACCATTTGATAAATAGGATCCTAATAAACACCTTTTTCATATGGTTAGAAGCAGTAAATTTAGCGTTTAATTTAAAGTAGGTTAGTTTTGCACCAATGATATTGAAATTACGAATACCCAGATTTCTTAAACAATGATGGAGATTTCGTTGAGTTTGATTCTTACTCGGTAGAATTGGATTCGATTCAACTTAAATCTACTTTACCGTCATTTAATCAATTAAATGCGTCATTAGATTTACCTAGCCCTCCTACCAGAAATATAACGTATTATCCGGACAACGATCTTTTTGAAAGGCTTGAAAAACAAAAGAATCATAATTTATATAAGCCATTTAATTATGATAGTCCTCGTTGAGATAGTGATAGAATACTAGATCAAACTCTTAAAGATAGAGCTGTGTGTCTTGCAGAAAAATCTGGAAATTTGGGTAAAGATGGTTACTACATAAAGGAATATACTACTGGTTCAAAAAAAGGTCAGAGGGTCGTTTGTTTGAACAATAATAGTATCATTGCGGCACGTTTGTTGGAAATAATAAAAAAATAAAATATATAAGCTGTAGGTTAGTTTTGCACCAATGATATTGAAGTTACGAATACCCAGATTTCTTAAACAGTGATGGTGATTTCATTGAGTTTGATTCATACTTAGTTCCTGAATCTGATTTAGAAGATGGAGCGTTAAGAATGTTAGAAGTAGATAACCGTGTTATCCTTCCTGAAATTACACACACTAGATTTATTCTTACTGCTGCAGATGAACTGAGTACCTTTAGCAAGTAACTCTTAACGTCTATACATTATCAAATTCCGGGGACACCCTAAAGACCTTTTAACTAAACGTTTATCTCAAAAGGTTAAACGTGGCTATGTTAATGACCATAGGTATAGTAATATAAAAAGGTATATACGAAAGTTAAATGGGTTATCGTGGATCTAAATCACCTAGTTACCTTATTTGGTAACCCTACAATCTTGTAATTCACGCTACAGCTGCAAAGAAAGATTGCTAGGCTACATCATTATAGTGCAGTAGGTTGTAAAAGAGCAACGAGTAGACGGTAGTGGTCTATAATAGTAAAAAAGGGTTACACTCAACTATTATAGATTAAGGTATACTCTAGTCGACCTGATAATAGGTCGTTGGGTTTATAGCTATACCTAAAATCTAAATATTCTAATTATTAATTAATTAACGCAATGGAGTAATGATTATGTTATTTGGCGGTGGTACATATGGGCAGAGATTTTTAAATAAAATGAAACCAGATTATTAGATCATGGTAAAGTAAGCTCTCGGTTAAGTGTTCTTTTACTTTACTAGTGGTAAATAAATATTCTGGATACCCTGGACCACGTAATCTAGTTTCTGTGCTTAAATACAGTATTCTTTTTAGAAGAACAAGAACTCTACCCAGTATCTATGGTTGTAGGTTTTATTCGGAAAATAACCACAATCGTATCACAAGTGAAGTGATTAATAAAGTACTATCTAATCAAGGTGTTTCTATTACACAAAAGGAACTGAATGTTTTGTTAACTATTAAGGGTGTAACTTTTGACTTACCCTTCAATAGTCAAACATTACCAGCTTTATTTGGTTTGGTAGGTAAACCTAAAAGCAGAAGACCTAAATCCGGTATATATATTTTTACACACTTAGCTACAGGTAGAAAATATGTGGGGTCAAGTAATAGTATTTCAAGAAGATTAGAACAATATTTTAACCCTAATCCTTTATTTTATAAGGAATATGGTTTATTACTTCCTTTGATTAAAAAAGAAGGGGTAAGTAACTGCTTTTAATCTGGAAATATATGTTATGCCGGAGGAATTAAGCTCAGATTATAACTTTTTGTTTTTGGAGCAATATCACTTATTAGATAGTAATTTTAACTTAAATACTCAAAGAGTTGTTAATTTTAGAGTTAATCAAGGAAATACTGTTTATCTATATGATTTTGAGGGTAAGATTTCATATTACACTGCAACTTCTTTAAATGGATTGAAAGCTCATTTAGGTATTCATCATTCTACTGTTACAAAATGTATAAAAACCGGATTACTTTATCTAGATTATTTCATAATTACAGATCAACTAAAATCAGATGCAAAAAAAGCTGGTTTATCTTTAGAAGAGTTATCTAATTTTATTTCGGACAAAAGATCTTTATTTCGGCTTCGCTTAAAAAAAAAAGAAATGTGCAACAGTTCTTTTTTTTTTTTTACCCAGTCTTCGTTCTGAAAGAACGACGACGCCGGGGCTAAAAAAATATTTTTCTTTGAAAAACAGTAAATCAATCTATATTAAACAAGATGTTACAGGAGTAACACACAATTTTCCTAGCATAACATCATTAGTTAAATACTTTGATAGAATAGATATTAAGGCTAACCGTAATAAGATAGCTAGTTGTTTAAATACCAACGAATCTTATTTAGGTTACACTTACTATACTGATACAACCTAAATATTACCAAACTATAAACATTTGGTGATTACTAGCCTATAAATAATAGAGTTCGAGTTCCAACAAAGTGTTATAATAATAAAATATTTAGATCATGGAAAAGTAAACTATCGGTTATCCATTCATTTGCGATTCCAGCATTAGGAGTAAAGTGTGATGCATACCCGGGTAGATTAAACCAATTCTCTGTTCTTATTAACAGATTAGGAACATTTTATGGTCTTATGGCCTAAACTTTAGTGAACCTTGAGTTCTAAACTATCAAATTGTCGGGAACGCCCTAAAGCTTTCATAACCAAGTAAGAGTAGTAATACATTTTATGGCGCAGGTAATGACTCGCGGTATGGTGAAATCATGAGAGATAATTTAATGGGTAATCCGCAGCCAAGTACCTAGTATTTTTTTATTTTTTTTTTTTATTAGGTATGCAGTTCATAGACTAGACGGTAGTTGGTATTATTACCATTATAATGCTTAAGATATAGTCAAACCCCTCCTGAAAAGGTGCAGGAAAGTATAATTATTATATTTTTTGTTAATTAAACATACATATTTGTTAGTTTGTTTAGGGATAAATTTTTACGATCGTTTGCTAAATTTTCATTTTAATGTGTATAATTTTTAAGTTATTATAATTAATTGTATTTTATATTTTTATTATAACATTTTCAATCTTAAAGTTGTTTATTATAGTATTATAATGCATAAGTTAATTAATAATTATCTTTTATTAGATTCAAGTATAAGTATATTAATTTTTAAAAGAACTTATAATACTACTGCTACTAAACAATCTGAAGAATTTAATCCAGAATTCTTAGCGTTAGAACATATTAATAGTGGGAATCCTACAACTGCTTCAGTAATTAATAATATATTGTTAAATCAAGCTATCGCTGTTACTGATTCTAAATTAAAAGATTTATTAAAAGTTGAAGGTGTAGGATTTAACTTATATTTATCTAGTTCCCCTGTAGCAAAAGAAGATTATAAACTTTTTTCAAAGTTAACAGGTAATTCTAGCTATAAAGGACATTCGGGTGTGTATATGTTTATCCACAAGACAACAGGTCAAAAATATGTTGGTTCTTCTAATTTGTTAAGACGTAGAATGGATTATTACTTTAAGGGAGATTTTTTTTCTTTAACGGGTAAATTCTTACCATTGCTAACTCAAAAAGGATTAGGTGCTTTTAAATTAATTATCTTTAAGTTAGATAATAATAAATTTAATGTTAAAAATGCGTTAATTTTAGAACAATATCATTTATTAAGTAAAGAATTTGATCTAAATACTTTAAGAGTAATTAATGCAGGGTCTTCAAAAGGTGAAAGTGTTTATGTTTATGATTTAACTTGTAGTACTCTTTATTATCATGCTTGCTCAAGAATTGAGTTAAAAAGAAGATTAAAAGTTCACCCAGAAACATGTAAAAAATTTTTAGATTCAAATCTTCCTTATCTTAATAGATTTTTATTATTAAGTGGTTTAATATCTACTGCGGTTAAAAGTAATATGTCTGTTCTAGAATTACTTGAAATAATGCAAAAAGAAAGACAAATTACGTATACATGAGGTACACGAAGAAATATTTCCGTTATCTTAGAAATTAAAGATGGGAATAAATTTGTAGATACTTGAGGCCAAACTCTTAAATTTGAGTCTATAACTACATGTATTAACTACTTAAGAGATCTAAGGTTAATTATAAAAAGAGAAACTCTTTCTAAATATATAAAAATTGAAAAAGAGTTCCACCATTTTTTATGTAAATATTCTGATAGTACTAAACCTGATAATTTTGAAGAAGTAGGATTAATTATAGATGAATACAAAAAATTATGAAAACAAGAATTAGTTGATATTCCTGGTTAATAAAAAAAAAATAGACCTGTATTAGTAAAAGGTCCTTATTTTGAAAAAGAGTTTGAAACTATTACAGATACAATTAAATATTTTGAGTCTATTGGTATTAAATTAGATAGGAAGTATTTAACTATTAAATTAAAAAATGGTGAACCCTATAAAGGATATTATTTTAAGTAAAAAAATTTAACATTAAAAATCATAAAAAAAATTTGCAATGTTTAATTTTAAATGTTAAATAAAAACCCCCAAAGAGAAGGTTCTCCGTTTTCTTATAGAGGTTATTGTCATAATAGAAGCTATAGTACTAATGATTATATAAATAAACTTAGTGAAAAAGTAAAAACGGAGTATGACAATTTACCAGATTACTCTGTAATTAAACGCCCAGAATCTTTGGTTTATTCTAGAATGGTTTTGTCTTATTCAGATGTAATTGTAACTTTATATGGTTTAGTTCCTAATAAAGAAATGAAAGATTATTTTCATATTCCGGAAAATTGTAATTTACCCGGTATATACTGTTTTATAAGTAAAGATGGTTTATCTTATTATATAGGGTCGTCTTTGAATATGCGAACTAGATATAATCGTCATTTGTTTAATTTAAAACAGAATTCGGATTCTAATTAAAGATATTCTGAAGCTAACCCTAAATTTTATAATTATATGAATAAATATGGCTTAGATAGTTTATCTTTTTGCTGTTTATTAGTAATAAAAACTATCTTGGCATGTTTACCGGATTTAACCTTTCTGAAGAAGAAAAGGGGGTTTTAACTGCACTAATGCAATTAGATCTCTTAATTACTGAACAATTTTTTTTTAGATACTTTCGGTTTTTCATTAAATGTTGCTCCAAAAGCAGGTACGAGAGAAAATAGTATATTGTCTGATGAAACCAGAAAAAAAAATGAGTGATGCTCATCTAAACTTAGATATTACGCTTTCGGAAGACCAATGAAAAGCAATTAGAGCTAAAGCTGCTGAAGCTTGAGCGAAGGAAATACCAGAAAGCGAAAGAAGAATAGCTATAAATTAATTTAACGGTAGAGCTGTAATTGTAAAAGACTCTAATCAAAAAGTAATTGGAGAATTTAATTCTATAGTAAAAGTAGTGGAATATTTACATGTTAATCGTAATAAAAATAAGTCTTTATCTAAAGTCAGGGGATTTATTGGAGAGTAGAATAGGACCTGTACTATTGATAGAAAAAGAGGGCTCAGTTAGTGAGCGTTTCTATAAAATCCAAGTTTTGGATATAAATAGAAATCTATTGGATACCTACAGTAGCTTAAGGGCTGCAGCTAAAAGTTTGGGTATTTCCCCTTCTTCCTTTAGTACAACCCACTCCGGTAGGAGTAGGTTATGTAAAGGTAAATACTACTTTATAAAATGTGTATAATCTTCTTTATATTCTATTTATATACAAATGTCTTTTCACCCAGAATATTAATTAAAGTGCTTATCTGTCTAATTCATAATTATTAATAAATAAAATTGATTAATTACATTAAAATATCGTAAAAATCTTGCAATGTAGCGAAATTTGTGGAATTTTGCACAGTTCTATGCCCATTGTTGTAGAATCTGTATCTATTGAGAAATTCCTTTTGTGATTACAGGAGCAATAATGGTGTATATATTTAATATAGTTAAAAGGGTAAATAACTCTTGTGTCATATCACAATCTAAATGCCATTATTTATCTAAACCTCACGTTTTTTCTTCTATGCCATTGCAAAGTGGTATATTTACTATTAATAGAAAATTTATTATTGGTTTAGTTAGTAGTATTATTACTGCTGCCATGGGCTACGGAATAAGACTGATTCTCTTGCATTATTTAGAACATGACGTTTTTACTGATTTAGATAACTGAATAGCTAGCTTGAGTTATTTTTGCTCTTTAGGTGCTATTCGCTTTGTAATTAATGAATGTCTTAAAGAAAATACTTTCCTAATGTCTTATTGTGGTGGTCCTATGGGAGTTTCTAACAATACAGCTGGAAGTGGTTCTTTACCTGTTGGTAGTAATGCAGCTGGGTATAATAGTTCTATGCAAGCTCCTAATTCTTCAGATATTGGTAATTATAGTGCCGGTTCTAGTTCTATTCCCGGTACTGCAGTACCGGGTAGTACTGCAGATCACAGTACTACTGGTTTAGGTAGTTCTAGTGGAGGTGATGCTTCAATTACAAATGACCGTTCAAAATTAGAGCATAGAATTAGTAAAGTACAAGATAAAGTACAATACTTTGGGGAACAACTTGAAGGAGCTAAACAGGACTATAATGAAGTTATATCTAAACAATCTGAGTATGTAACCCACGGTAAAGCAGAGGAATGACAGAGGGAATATATTGAAGCTGTGTCTGCAGTAAAGGATTCTGAAACCAATTTATCTAGTGAAATTAGAATGCACAATGTATTACAAAAAAAACTAGTAAACGGTGATTATTCTATGTCTGGTACATCTACTACTACTAAACGTAGACTTAGTGATTGTTCTATGGCTAATTATGGTTCTAGTACACCCACTAATACTAAACGTACATCTGATGGTTAATAACTACATTTGTGTAGTTAAAAAGCTTACTGATATTATTTTTTATAATATCAGTTAACGATGATCTTACACAGTTTTATGCCCATTATTGTAGAATCTGTATCTATCGAGAAATTCCTTTCTTGGTTACGAGAACAATAGTAAGATAAAACTTATCTAAGAACTCAACTCTGGATAAATTTTTATAAAACAATTATTATTTTACAATTAACTTGTTATGAAAGGTAATGCCATTACCAAATAGTATAGACAAATCCCAGTCTATAGATCTTTTAAGTTTAAGCTGGAAAATTGCAATTACTTTTTTTTTTGTAAAAAGCAATTATGGAGAAGAGTAAACGTAAGTTAACTAAAGCCATATAAAAACAGAAAACAAAAAACAAAAAATATATTACCTTCATTGGGATAGCATCTGGTTTAGAGGCTATTGGTTAAGTGTTTGAATCATTTCTTTTTTTTACTACCTTTAACAAGTATAATTATTCTTATTTGTTTACATAGATTACTGAGGATCATCCCGGTAAACGGTTATATCTTTGTTGTTCCACCTAGTCCTTTGATGCATAGCTCCGCTATGTTTTGTTTTTTTTTCCTGTGAATTACATATGATTCCCCAGACTACTCACACGGCTGCTTTTTCATTTCGAGAAGCATAACATCGAGACCCGAGACCCTTCGTCCGTCATGTAACAAACTGAATTGGTGGTTCTCAACAGCAGTTGACCAGAAATGTAGAAAGGAAGAACAAAACACTTTTAATTTATCCTCCTACTTTTTCTGGGAATAGATTATATGAGTCAATAAGATCCACCCGACGCAGGTTATGCCATACAAGTCCCACAGTATAGAACTCGGAAGACCAAAAGTGCATTATACAAAAAAAAAGACAGCAGCTACAATAAGAATAGTGCCTATATTATAAAATAGTAAGGTATTTTCACCCTACTAATATAGCATAACTGCACTTTGCTAGTTGCTCCTTTTGATCTTATCTAATATTCTTAAATATACCCGGGTTCTTACCCGTGGTTACCTTAAGTCCTACGAAAACACCCTAGACTTAGAATTAAATGGGCTTTACTCAAAAACTACTCTTCGTAAATCTAATTGGATACTACAATAGTAAAAAATGTAAGTCTAGTTCAGCCAGTTTAATATGAAATGCAACCGTACTGCGTATATTATACGGCATGTGTATTAATAAGTTAGCCGGAACGTGAAAGAAAGGTGATAAAGATAACATACCGTGGTAGTAACTAAGTTTCTAATTTGACAGAGCGAGTGGAAGTCTCAGAGCTAAGTAACCAAGCAGGTAATATAGACCGGATTAAAAGCAGTCTATGTTAAAAAAAGTAAGCCGGCATTAAAAGGCATAGAAGATTACGTGGAGTAGATTAGCAGGGTACAGCTGCGATTTATCCATATAGGTACTTTATAGCTAAACACTTATTTAGCACTAGAGTCTAGACCTTTGTAGGGACTATTATAAATGAATTATACCGAATTATATCATCAACTATTGTGTTTTTGGAAATATCCAATGTTGGTAGAAGAAGAATCTTAATAGACTTCATATATCATTTGTATCACCTCTCGATCTTGGTGTGATTAGAAAAAAAAAAAGTAAAAAAAAATTCTATTTTTTTATTTTTTTTTTCTTACTGCTATCTTTAAAGAGCTATCAGATGTGATAACCTAAGCATATTGAGACGGTAAGGAAGCCTACTAGAAAATAGTATTCGGATCTACCCAACATCCGATGGGGAAAGGGCCCCAATAAAAACCCCAGAGGAAGATTCTGAACCGCAGAGGCTGGAGGTGCGATCCGTGGTATAAGGGGGGTGAAGTTATATAAACCTCCAAATCTAAAGTGTGGGTACACGTGTATGTGGGCTTACACATTACATTCATTAAAATAAAAACAAGATATTTATAAAAAAATTTTTTACGCTTTACAATGGATAAGTAAAATCTTACTAAAAGTAGTTTTACTGTTAACATATTATATTAAATTAAAAAATAATTAAAACAACTATACAAATAAATGAGATTTTTAAAAAGTCATCCGATTTTTAGATTAGGGAACGATTTCTTAGTGGATTCACCGCAACCTATTAACTTAAGTTACATGTGAAATTTTGGTTCTTTGTTAGCTTTTTCTTTAATTATCCAGATACTGACTGGAGTAACCTTAGCGATTAATGGGTTGCTATAAAATCTTACTGTATGCTGGAACACCCTGAATATTAAACTTAGGGCAATCAGCAGGAAACTTGTAGATCTTTTAACATTAACAAGATCCTCAGAGACTATGCGTAAGACAAATATTATATAAATAATATGTGAAGATATAGTCCGTCCTTTTTTATTGAAAAATAAAAGGTATGTTATTTATTTATTATTTTTATTGCTATGATGTTAACTTTTTTATTTATATCTGGTAATTATAACTCTAAGTTATCAAACTATCGTTCTAGAAACCGCTCGTTTATTAAAAAGGTAAATAGAGAAAAACAAATTAGATTTTATAGTACTAAAAATAAAGATATGTGTAATTACTTAAATCCCTGATGAGTCACTGGTTTTGTATTATTTTTTTTTTCTTTTGCTTAAATTAACCATTAAACACTGCAAAAGAAAAAAAAAATCAGCAGAAGGTTCATTTGCAATGTCTATATTTAAATCAAAAACTGCTGCTATAGGTTGGACTGTAGAACCTTGTTTTATTATTACTTTACACGTGAGAGATTTAGAATTATTAAACTCAATTAGAGGTTTTTTTTCTGTAGGTTCAGTTTTAATAGTGGGGAATGATGCACGATTTAGAGTCAGATCTAGATCAGAGCTTAATGTTATTATTGCTCACTTTAATAATTACCCTTTACAGACAACTAAAGCCCTAAATTTTACATATTTCTGTGAAATACTTAATTTTATTAATAACAGAGTTCATACTAACATTCCTGGATTTTTAAAATTATGTTCTTTAATCAATAAATTGAACAAACCCCTGTCTCAACCACTTTTAGATAAATTAGCAGAAATAGGTCCTTTACCTAGTGTAGAGTTTGAAACTTCTCTTAACTTAAGTGCCTCAAACATAGAACAAGTCTTAAATCCTTACTGAATCTCTGGGTTTGCATTGTTTTTTTTGACGTTATTTCTTTCAGAAATTACTAAAAAAAAACTAGGTGAAGGTTGTTTTACATATTTTACAAAAACTCGTGTAAATTCTGCAGGTAAAACAGTTAAGGATTATTCTCTTGTGTTTGAAATAAGTCAGAGAACACAAGATTTACACATATTAAATTTAATAGCTTCTTATTTTAAAACAGGTAAGGTTTATACTGACACTAGTCGTATAAGCAGATACAGATTACGTACTAAAGATCCAATCAGTAATACATTAATTCCTCACTTTAAGAATTATCCTTTAGCCGGTCATAAAGCTTTACAGTGTTCACTTTGATTTAAAATAGTTTGTCTTTTAAACGATCAGGTAAGAACAGAGCAAAGAGACATAGAGTTAGAAAAATTAATAAAAGAGTTATCTGATTTAAAATAGAAACAATAGATAAATATACTTTATTATACTAGATAATGGCATTACAATCCTAGTGTATTAGAAGCATTTAACAGTGTAGAGCATAGCGTAATGTGCTCTTTAAATCAACCTATATGCTGGAAGTTCCTAAAGCTTAAAAGATTAAACTTCGCTTACGAAGTTAATTAAAATCTTTAAGATGTATATGGATAATCAGCAGGAAACCAAAGTAATTCAATTACGAGTAAAATCCTCAGAGGCTATACGGTTGACATATTTATTATATGGTGATATAGCCCTATATTGGTTGAAAGATCAATAGTTAAAGATTAATCCATTATACATATTTAATGGTATAATATTATTGCCTAGTTACGTATCGGGTCATAAAAATAAAATGGGATTTTGTCACTTATCTACTAACTGTAATAAAAATTCTAATGTACGTACTGAAGACAACTTTTTGAAAAATGTTTCCAGCGAGTTCTTATATTGATTTTCAGGATTCACGGATGCAACTAGCCGAAGAAGATATAGCACTAATATATCAAGTACTAACAACGAATTAAGTTTAGTAGTTTGAGGTACAAATTTAAGGTCTCAAGTAGGTACTGGTAAATATACAAAGTTAGTTAGTTCTATTATAAAATTACCGAATTATAATAAGAGTATTGTAATAGGATTATTATTATCAGATGGTTGGTTAACCTTTGCGAGTAAAACACATAAAAATGCACGATTAGGGTTTAAACAAACTATAAATAATGCATCTTATGTATGATATGTTTTTAATGAATTATCTCATTATTGTAGTAGTTACCCTTATTACGCAGAAAGTAAAAGATCAGGAAAAGTATCTTATAATTTAGGATTTTTTACTCGAGGTTTGCCATGTTTCACTGAATTATACCCATTATTCTATATAAATAACATTAAAATAGTACCAGAAGATATCTATAATATTTTAACTCCAGTTGCTCTAGCTCATCTTATCATGGGAGATGGTGGATTTAAAAGTAAAGGTATTTATATTTGTACTGACTCTTATACTATTCAAGATACAGTACGATTAATGAATGTATTAATCATACGTTATGATTTTAAATGTACTCTTCATAAAGCTAGTAATAAACATGGATATAGAATATATATATCTCGAAATTCATTATATAAAGTAGAAAAGTTAGTTAAACCCTATTTTATACCCAGCATGTATTACAAACTAGGAGGATAGTCCCATCTTAACTCCTTTGTTTCATTTAGTTATAAATAATCCTACTTTTTAATATCGATAGATCGTCAGTATGTAAGATTTAGATTTAAAATATCTTTGCACATGGATGATGTAGAAGTTCTTAATACAATAAAATCTAATTTAAATGTAGGTACTGTTACAGTAGAATGTAGTAGAAACAGTTGTTCTTATGTTATACAAAATAAGGAAGAAATTAAAAATGTCATATGCCCTATCTTTAATGCATTTCCTTTGCATACTAGTAAAAGATTAGACTTTGAAAATTTTTCTCAAGCGGTCTTTATTAAAGATAAAAAAAATTTATCTAATACTGATATGAGCAAAATAGTATCCCTTAAAAATACTATGAACACTAAAAGAGAAATATTTACATATAACACTACAAAATCTCAAATTATAATAAACCCTAATTGATTCATAGGATTTATAGAAGGTGAAGGGACTTTTGGTATTAAGACAGGATCGGCTTTATATTTTCAAGTTTCTCCAAAAAAATACAAGTCAAGAAAGTTTAAATGCTATAACGACCTTTTTAACTGGACTATCTAATAATGTTTTACAAAACAGTAAAATATTACCTTTGAATGTAATAAGTACAACGAATGTTAGAACAGATGTAGTATCTTTAGTTGTAAATAGTGTAGATTCTCTTTATTATTACCTTTTACCTTTATTGGATACCTCTAAAATGTATTCACGAAAGGCTATAGATTTTAATTTATGAAGAGTTTGAAAATAAAAGGTTATTACTATTTACCTGAAGGTAAAACCCTGCCTGTTTTTAGATATATCTGACATTCTTAATAAAAGATACAGTACAAATACTACTAAAAATATATCTGAAATTATTGATAACATTTTTAAAAGATCTCAAACCATTTTTGAAAAAGATCCACCCTTTGATGTTAAATCTAATATACCCCACTCAGATAATGTTCGGAAATTTAGTATACAAAATAGATCTGATAACCCTAAAATTGTATATATATACACAAATAAGGGTATGGTTGAAGGTTCTCCTTTTGTTTCATACAGTTCTGCACAGTAGTACAATACGTAACTAGGTAATTATCTAATCTTACACTTCTATGGTTATGCAAAATAATATTTATATAAATCTTGCCATTACTCCTATAGTAAGCTATTCTAACGCAGACACATCTAAATTACAAATTATTAAAGAAATTAAAGGTAAATCAGGTATATATCTAATTTTTTTTTTTAGTTATTTATAAAATAAATAATAAAAAAAAATAAGAATAAACCATAAAAATGGTAAAAGCTACATAGGTAGTAGCGTCAATTTATCTGCACGTCTTTACAGATATTTTAGTTTAGCCCACATAACTGTTCAATCAAAACATAGCATAATATGTAAATCTTTGGTTAAATATGGATATGCTGGGTTTAGCTTTGAGATATTGGAGTATTGTAATAAGGATGATGTGCTAGTTAGGGAACAATATTACTTAGATTTATTAAAACCAGAATACAACATTTTACGTATAGCCGGTTCTTCTTTAGGTTATTTACACACTGAGGAAGCTAAGTTAAAAATGAGAGGAACAAAAGATATGAGTCCAGAACACTTAGTAAAAATAAGAGAGCATATTTTTAAAATAAATTCTAAACGTGCATTACATATTGAGGTTTTTGATATGGAAAATGGTAGTAAAGTTGAATATGCTTCTGCTCGTTCAGCAGCTAAAAATTTAAATTGTAATGAAAAAACGATAAGAACTTATCTAAAAAGCAATAAACCTTTTTTAGGACGTTATGTAATTACTAAAAAATTTGCTTAATTTTTAACTCTCTTTTAACTTTTAGTGGTAAAAAGGTATTTTACCATTGAGGCGGCGTAAAATATGTGTTAGTATTAAATCCTAGTAGTAATACATGTAATCGTTATATAGATACAGGTAGGTTATATAAAAATAATATTATTTTTTCATCTAAGCCCATAGATAGAGCGTCTAGGGATTAGTTATTGATAAAGGATTCATCTTTAAAATTAGATTATGCGTGATGTAAATAATGGATGATTAATCCGTTACTTACACAGTAATACAGCTTCAGCGTTTTTCTTCATAGTTTACTTGCACATAGGAAGAGGTATGTATTATGGATCATATAGAGCTCCAAGAACTCTAGTATGAACTATTGGTACTGTTATCTTTATATTAATGATGGCTATTGCTTTCCTGGGTTACCAACATAGCCCAAAATGGTTTGATATAAGTAATAAAGAAAGTGTAAATTTTAATAAAAAGAATGTTATGAATTTTAAAGTAAATAGTAAAAGACAATTTTTTTTTCAAAAAAAAAATTGTACAGTAAAAAGAGGATATTCTACAAGTAGTTCTTCAAATAGTATTATAATGTCTGAAAGACTAAAAACAATTATTAATGAGTTAGGTTTAAACCTTGTGTATTGCTATGAAAATTTAAATTTAGAAGAAACTAGAAAACAAATATTAAATGATACAAGAGGTTTAAGTGGTGTATATATGATAATTAATAAAACAACTAAAGATTATTATATAGGTTCTGCCTCAACTGGTAGATTTTATGCTAGATTCTGCAACCATGTTATTTATTTTAGGGGTAGCAAAATAGTTAAATTAGCCATTAAAAAGTATGATTTGAAAAATTTTGCTTTTGTTGTATTAGATTTATATCCTGATATGGTTACCAAAGAAAATAACCATGAATTGTTACATTTAGAAGATAAATACTTAAAATTATTAGTGCCTAATTACAATATTTTAACAGAAGCAGGTTCTAGTTACGGATATAAACACACTGAAATTGATCGTCAAAAGATGAAAGATATTTATAGTGATGCGATTAATTTTTCTTTGAATAATGAATTATTCAAAGAAAAATTTAGGGAACAAATAGGTAAATTAAATAAAGGTAAAAATTTGTCTCATGAAACAATAGAAAGAATTAGAGAAAAAGCTTTACTTAGACCTCCTATGTTAGATGAAACTAAGAAAAAGTGTATAGTTAACACAAGACCTGTTGTGTTGTACAACTTAGATAGAACTATTTACGGTCAATATTCTACTATTTTAGAGGCAGCTAAAGCTATTAACTGTAATGAAAAAACCATTAGGAGAGCATTACAGACAGAAAAGAAATTGGTAAAAAGACAATGAATAGTAGAAGATATGTCTCGTAATAAATAGGTATTTTTCGTTAAAAAATTTTTCTATACTTTAAAAATTACATTTTAAATTTTATATTTATATTCTTATATAAATCATAGTCCCATGAGTAAAAATCTTTTTGCAATTTTTATAAAAAAAAAAAGATTAAAGTGGTATAGCCCGACGGGGTTATAGAATAATATTTAATATTATTTGGCGATATTAGTGAATACGGTTAAAAAAGATTAATAAACTTTAAGACCGTCGGCTATATAAATGGCCGCTACAGACTGGGTCACTGATGGGTGGCTGAAATGCTGCTTAATGTACAGGCGAAACTTTTAGTTAGATGTGTTTAACTAATAAAATATACGAATTCAAAGTTATTTTAGCTTATTGTTAATATATTAATAATAAATAAGTTTGAATGTGTTACCTGAAGGTTATCATGAAAATATGCAACTTTACCATCTATCTTCAACATTGGTGTTTAATTCGTTACCAGAAGAAGTATTAAAGAAAAAAGTAAAAGATTTAGAATGGTTATGTGGGTTTTCAGAAGCAGAGTCTATGTTTTTTATTTCTTCTACGGGGGCTTTATCCTTTAGAATAAAGTTACATTGAGATGATAAGGAAAGTTTAGTTTATATTAAAAATTTATTAGGTGAATTAGTTGGTCGGAATGTAGGAGTTATTGTAGATTCTAAAGATAAACATGAATCGTACTTTACGTTGGCTAATTTTAAAGATATTCAAGAGATCCTTATTCCTATTTTTTCAAAATATTATTTTACTACTTCAAAATATTTAGATTTTCAAGATTTTAAATCTGCGGCTGAAATAAAAAAAGTCTCTTATTTAGAAAAAAGAAAATTAAATCAGGTAGAGTTAGAAAAAATCTTAGGTTTAAAATCAAGTATGAATTCTCTTAGAAAACATTTTAATAATAATAACCTACCTAAGCGTAGCTTAACTTCTGATAGACTTTTAGGTTTTGTAGAAGGAGATGGAACTTTCTGTTTACCAAATATGATTCCTTATTTTGGAATTAAACAACATTCTAAAAATATACACTTTTTATATGAAATAGCGGAATTTTTGAATAGTTTACCATATAATCCTGAAATAGGGCCCCAAACGGACAAATTAAACACTAAACCTACGGCAGGTGTACACGAGCCCGATCTAGTTACAGGGATGGCCTCTTTAAGTGTTAGTAATATACTGCAACTCTATAATTATATATTACCTTTTTTTAAATCTTTGGAGTTCAAATCAAGAAAGGCTGTAGATTTTAAATATTGAGAGGTAGCAGTAAAACTTAAAGCTTTAGGTTATACTACTAAATCTGAAGGTAAGAAATGTTTAATAGAAATAAGCAAGTGTATGAATAATAAACGTTATTCTACTAATATTGAAGCAGGTAAAACCCTAAACTTAGATGTAATTTGTAAAATTTTTGACTCTCCACCTATATATGATTTAGCTTCAGGTTTATCTTATAAAGCTTACTCAGATATAGCTAAAGTTTCAAAAAAAGGTAATATAGGGTTTGGTGTAAACGTATACGATATGGATAAATTAGTAAAAGGTTCTCCTTTTTCTTCTTATACTCAGGCAGCATTAGCTATGGGTAATATAAATATTTCTTCGGTAATATCTAAAAAAATAGATACAGGAAAGTTGTACAAACAAAGATTTACATTTGAATCTTCTGTTTAATTTGACACTTGATAACAAGATTTACACATCCTTACTTACAATAAGTAAGTATGTATGTTTTACCCTGTTAGCCCCCTTTAGCAAGGGGATTTGAGGGGGATAGAAGCCAAATTCATCGGGGAAACCCTAAAGACTTCAAAACCAAGCCAAAATGGAAGCAATAGACAGCTGGTGGCCCTATTAATGACTAGGGGTACGGTAATATCTTGAAGTATTGTTTAATAGACGAATGGGCAATCCGGAGCTAAATTCTGTATAAACAGATAAAAGTGCAACGAGTAGATGGTTTCTTGCCTAATCACCGTATCAATAAATACTGATGAAATACGAGGAATAACTATACATAGTGGTTAGGTATAAGGTGTACTCTAATAGCCCCCCAGGGACGCTGGGATATGTAATAAACTGAAAAGGGGCGTTATACTACTAGCTATTTGCGTACTTTGAGGCATAATATGAGAATGATATAGTAGGTAATTAGCTGGATATCACTAGAATCGGAGAAAATACTTGAACTGGGTGATAGTAAACGGATATGAATTACACGAACTCGTGTAGTGAGAGAGATCCTTAGTACCCTGATATATGTATTATATTGATTATGGTTTTGCGGATTAGACTATACTCATACCTCTTAAGCAAGAAAGTAGTCAAACCGTGATGGGCAGATGTCCTTATGAGGTGCAACAGTTAAACAGGCGAAGTAATAGCTGTTGTAAAATACCACTAATTGCTGGAAACTCTTAAAAGACAATCAGCAGGAACCTATGTTAAATATAGCGCAGCTGTATATAACGAATTCAACTTTTGGTTCTTCAGAGACTACACGTGGTACATTTTTTTAATAAAAGTAAAAGCATTTAAATACGTTTTATAAAAGTAATTATATAGTTAAAAAGATGAAGATATAGTCCGATCCGCTAACGAGAGTTAGCGATAGGAGAGTCGCGCCTCCACCTTTAGATAAATTTATCAGTATCTTCCCATTTTTTAATAGATACTGGGTTGCAAATTACAAAGGTTTATGTATTACTTTTTTAATCGCATCTTTTTTATTAGATTGTTATCAAATATGTTTTTATACTCATCTTCCCTATAAAGGGGAAAAGGGTGAGAATAAAAACGATAAGGTTAGTGATTTATCAACAGATGTCCATAAAGTATTACCTAAATTACCTATAGATAGTAATTTTATAGAATGATTTATAGGCCTTTGTGAAGCGGAATCTAATTTTTTAATAAGGACAAGAAAAAATGAAAAAGGAGAAGTAGGAGGTTTTGAATTTGTATTTAGAATAGCTTTACACCTAGACGATAGAAAAATATTAGAAGACATAAAAGATGTTTTAGCTTGCGGTAGATTAAATACTGAGAGAAACACTTTAGTATTTACAATATCTCAATTAAGTGATATTGAAACAATATTAATACCTTTGTTTGAAAAATTTCCACTAAATACAAGTAAATACTTGGATTATTTAGATTTTAAACAAGCATTTTTCTTATTTAAAAATCGAAAATCTAATGAAGAAGGTGTACTGCAAATTTACTCTAATATTCTTGAATTGAAACAAAATATGAATTCTAATAGAGTTAATTTTGTTTTACCTGCAAATCATAATATAAGAATTACAGGTAATTATTTGGTAGGGTTTTTAGAAGGAGATGGGTCATTTTACTTAAATAAAAAAGATATGACTGTTCGTGTTTCACTGGTCACTACTTCAGTAAATAGACAAGTTTTAGAAAAAATACGTGAATTTCTTTTAAGTTTATTAGACGAACACTCTTATATGTTAGGTAGTACTACTAAACTAATAAATATTTCCGATAAAAAAGTAAAAAGTTATTTTAGACCTATTTCTATATTAGAAATATACCAAATTGATTTTATTCATAATATATTAATTCCTTACTTAGATAGTGTTGAATTTAGAACTACAAAATTTAAAGATTATTCAGATTTTAAAACAATAGCTATTTTAATATTAGAGGGTAAACATTTAACTGAAAAAGGTAAAGAGTTAATAATAAAACTGGGAGATTGTATGAATGATAACAGATTATCTACAAACTTAAACCCTCTCATATTGGATGAAAGCGTTACATCAGAATTAGACCTTTTAATTAAAGCAGAACCTTTAATACATATTGATTCTGAGGGTAGAGCAATTATAATTTCGGAAAAAAAATACATTAGATCTACTTATATTATAAAAGCTTATTTTTTTAATAATTCTTTTAATTATTTTACTAATGGAATTTCATGTGCTAAATTTCTTCATGTAAGTAATAATACTATAACTGCTCGTTTAAATGATGGTAAACCTATAAAAAATAAACAAGGTTTAGTAGTCGCTAAACAAATAAAAAGAATAAAAGCCTACTCTAAATCCAATTTTTCTCCTAGTTTTTTTTAGTAATTTCTGAAAGAAATTACGTCAAAAAAAAACAATCCGCAGCCTCAGCCTTCCAACCGTAGGTTGGACTTATAAAATTTCTAGCCTTACGGCGTCGAAATTTTATAAGCCGAGGCTATTAAAAATTAGTTAAAGCAACCATCTTATTGTGAATTTTGTATTACTAATCTTATGAGTGCTATTCCTTGAGTAGGACAAGTCATCATCATTATAAGATTAACTCTAATACTTTTTAGCCCTCCCACATTTTACATGTGGGGGGCAAACAGCTATATACTGAATATGGCTAATACAAGTATCGAACCTTACAAATATACTAAAAAGGCATATAACACTTTAACTTGAACTAAATCTAAAAATCTTAAACCCCTTTTTATTCGAAATTATTCTACTGGTAACAATAATTCGACATTAGTGGAGTTAAACCCTGATTTTGTTTCTGGGTTTATAGATGCAGAAGGTTCATTTACTACTGTAGTTTACTATAAAAATCGCTGATGTACTAACTCTGTATTTAAAATTACTCTTCATAAAAAAGATATTGATCTTTTAAAAGCTCTGCAAGCTTTTTTTGGCGGGGTGGGTAAAATATCAGGTAGTGAGGTGGTTTCTTATAGAGTAGAAAGTGTAAATAGTCTTGTTAATAATATATTTACACATTTAGATAAATATCCTTTGCAAACTCAAAAAAAAGCAGATTATGAGCTTTTTAAACGTATTGTAATGTTGATGGATAAAAAACAACATCTTACTGGCGAAGGGCTACAAAAAATCATAAATATAAAAGCTGCTCTTAATAAAGGAGTTTCTGAAGAATTAATGGCGGAATTTCCTGACACTGCTCCAGTTTCTAGACCTTTAGTGGAATTACCTGAAGTACTAAATATTAGACCTCACTGGTTAGCTGGTTTCACAGCTGGTGACGGTTGTTTTTTTGTTTACGCAGAAAAAGATTCTAAATATAGTTCTGGTTTTCGTTCTAAATTAAGATTTAATATTTGTCAACATTCTAAGGATAAACTTTTGATGGAGCGTATAGCATCTTATTTTAACTGTGGAATAGTGGCCGAAACTGCCAGGGGTGAAGTTAACTTCGATGTTCATAAATTCTCAGATATTTATGATATTATTATACCTTTTTTCACTAAATATGCTATTCACGGAGTTAAATTTCAAGATTTTGAGGATTGAAAATCTGTAGCTGAATTAATGAAAATTAAAGCTCATTTAACTAAAGAAGGAATAGAAAAAATTATCCTTATCAAATCTAATATGAATAAATCGCGTGTAATTAGCTAATTAAGGTAAATTATTTTATTTTTGTAAAATTTTTGGCCTTAAATATTATTTTTTTTTTTCAACGTTAGTTGGAATAACTAGAAAAAATTACCAGTCGATAAAAAATGGCAATATGGATTTTTAGCCTTTCTACGGTACATCTCGTGAAAATAAATGTGTATTTGTATGTAATATATTCCGGATTTAGTATCCTTTTGTAAATAGAGTATAAAAATAATGAATTTGAGTATGACATACTGAATAGGTGCACTTATATGATATTATATTTATTTGATGGGGAATTTCCCCTGGGCAGATGTTAGTATATAAACTGCTCAACTGTTATATACTATTCATCTTGCTACTAATGTTAAATTAGTAAAACAAAATATTTTAAGCTTATTAAGAGTGTATTACTAATCTTATGAGCGCCATCCCTTGGGTTGGATCAGATTTAGTTGAGTTGAAAGAAATCACAGAAATTTCTTTAGAAGTTATCTATTTAAGTAGTTTACCTGTAATAGGTACTGTACACAAAAATGCTTTAAAGAAGGGAATAAATAAACCTAGACTAGAAAACCAAGAATACCTTAATATTCCTTCATCTTTTTTGGCTTTTTTTGCCGGACTAGTTGATGGAGACGGATATATCCAAATAACCAAAACAACTAAAGGATTTATAGCTATGAAACTTGTTATATCATTACATTTAGAAGATATTTCTACCCTGGAGTACATAAATTCAGTACTAAAGGTAGGAAAATTAAATATTTATCGTGATAATAGAAGTCCTACTTGTAAATTAGTTATTAATAGAACAGATTTACAAGAGATTGTGTTTCCATTGTTTTTATATCATAATATATTCTTTTTAACTGAAACTAGAGCAGATCAGTTCAATTTAGCTATGCATATTTTAAATTATGATATAAGAACTTTTGATAATATTCCTAAAAATATCCCTGCTTCTTTTGAATTATTAAAAACACCCTTGGATTATACAAAACTACTTTTCTTTAGAAATTGAATCGTGGGATTTGCAATGTCCGAAGGTTCATTTTTCGTGAAAGCAAATAATGACGGTTGTTTTCAGTTAAAACAGAGAATACACATTAACTTATTTGAAGCTTTTAAACTAGTGTTTGCTACAAATAGAAAAATAGCCCTTGCGTCTTCTTTTGACTGGGGCTGCTTTGCTGAAACAGAAAAAGGACTATATAACCAATTACCCCAATATACAGGTTTAGTTGAATTTACCAAAGCAAACCCTCTAACATATAAAAGAGTAAAAAAAGACTTTAAAAGATTATGTTCTAACAAGGAAACTTACAATTATATTAAGAGAATTTACCTATTAAAGCAAAGGAAACTAAATGCTATTAAAAGGGAACATTATTGTACCTATGCAATTAAACCAAAAAACACTGAGATGGTATTTTTTGGTTCAACAGTTGAGACAGGTCATCTTACAAATAGAGTAAATAATATGAACGTAGGATTACCGTATAATAAAAGTATGAAGGTTTCGCTAGGAAGACTTTATAGTACTTTTTCGAACCTTTCCGGTAGTAGCGAAGCTTGTTTAATAGATCATCAGGATAAATATTTTTATGAATGATTATGCGGGTTTGTTTTATTTTTTTTTCTTTTGCTTAAATTAACCATTAAACACTGCAAAAGAAAAAAAAATCAGCTGAGGGTTCATTTCATGTTTATGATAAAGATGATGCAAATTTTGGATTTAGATTCCAGATTGGTTTGCATGTTGATGATTGTCAACTATTGTTCTTTATTCAGTCCAAGCTGGGTATAGGAAAAGTTACAAGTTATAAAAATATGGCTTATTTTAGAGTTTCTAGTCAAAAAGAGATTTTAGTTATAATAGGTATTTTTACTACTTATCCTTTAAACTCCACGAAACATCTTAATTTCTTATCTTTTAAAAAAGCTTTTGAGTTATATACAAATACTCATAAGAAAACTTTGGAGGTAAAGAAAGAAATCCATAATATTTTAACCAATATGAACACCCTAAGATACGATTATGAATATCCCGAATCTAGAGTTTACAGAATAACTCCTTATTGATTGTTGGGATTTGTTTTTTTGACGTTATTTCTTTCAGAAATTACTAAAAAAAAACTAGGTGAAGGTTCATTTTTTCTTCTCAAAACAGAAAAATACAAATTATCGTTTAATGTTAGTCAGTCTGCTAGGGATTTACCCTTATTGGAGGAAATAAAAATCTTCTTTAATAATTTACGCCTTGATAGTTCTGTAAGCAAAGAGAACAATAGTGTAGCTTACATTTACGAGCAGAAAGGTAAAAATACTTACTTTTTAAGTATTACCTACACCGATTACATAAAAAATGTTCTTATCCCATTCTTGGACTCTATGGCTTGGCATAGTAAGAAGGAATTAGATTATATTGATTGAAAAATGGTGTTAAAGCTTAAAGAATTAGGGCATCACTATACAGAACAAGGACTTAAATTAATATCTCTTATTTATAATCAAATGAATAGTAGAAGATTATCAACTAATCCAGATAAAGAGACGGTTGTTGACAGAAAACTTATGGATGTTGAAACTAATAAATTATTAAATGCACCTTCTAACTTTGAAATAAAAGAAGATGGAAGAATATGAATTAAATCTTTAAATAGATACTATTGAGAGGGAAATAATATAGAGGTTCAACTTAAAGATAAAAAGGGATTACTGATTAAGACATTTAGTTCTATTGCTAGTTGTGCAAAATTCTTAGGAATTCACCCTGCTACAGCTAAAAATAGATTACAACATCACAAGGCTGTATTATTTAACAATAAAGAATTATATATGACGAAAAAAGACAGTACATAAGGGTGAGCATGCCTAAATAAAGCATACTCTTCTAAGTCTGATATACAAAAAGTAATAAATTTCTTTTCATTTTCTGGTCTACATCCTTTAGTTGGGCGTCGTTTAATTGAATATTTAACCTGGATAGATACTCTTAAAAAGCATAATCGTATAGATTCTAAAAAAATATTACATAGCAGTTTCTTATATAGTAATCAAGTTATTTTCTGAATCCTTTATCTAGTTTATATCATAATATATTGCATTTATCCTGAAGGAGATACTATTTTAAATGACATTTGTTTAAATATAACTCCTTTAGTGTTGTATATTAATGCAGATAAAGATAAGGTTATAGCTATTAAGAACAATAGAAAAAAATCGGGTATTTATAGATGAACACATAAAGAATCAGGAAAGTTTTACATTGGTTCAGCAGTAGACCTAGGACGGCGTTTTTCTAACTATTTTTCTTACCCTTGTATAATTAGTCAAGCCAAAAGTAGTATTATTTGTAAATCTCTTTTAAAATATGGGTATTCTGAGTTTAGTTTAGAGATTATCGAATATTGTGACATTAAAGATACAATAATAAGAGAACAATTTTATATTGATTCTTTAAACCCGGAATATAATATATTAAAAATAGCAGTAAGAAAAAAAAAAAATAAAAAAATATAATTTTTTTACTTTTTTTTCTAACACGGTTGGGTTCTAAACATTCTGCAGAGACCAAGGCTAAAATTGTATTAGCTTTAACTGGACGTAAAACATCTCTTACTACAAAGAGTAAACAAAGAATAGCCAGACTAGGTATACCACATGACGATGCTACTAGAGCAAAATTAAAAGAGCATTTAACTCAATTAAATAAAAATATGCTTGCTAAGAAAAAAGGTATAAAAGTAACTGTTCTTGATTTAGAAACCAATGTTACAAGTGAGTATGACTCAATAAGAAAAGCAGCCCAATCTATAGGTAGTTATGCTAATGTTCTCATTAGACATGAAAAATTACAATTAGATAAAGGCTATACAAAACCTTTTAAAGACCGCTATGTAATAAAAATAAATAGAATCTAGGATTAAAGGGTATTCAATATATCAAATGATTAAATTCTTTACGTGCAAGTACACGTTATAATGGTCTTACTTTTCCTGAGGCAGTATTATAGTATATTGGTTATACGTTTGATTGTCTCTTTTCAAAAAGAATAAACTATGTGATTAATGGGCTCCTTGAAGCAGTAATGTTTCAAAGGCAAATGGGGAAAAGTGCAAGGACATATAATAAGCATACTCCTATTTATTATATAATTTGCAGCGGAACTTGGTTCGGTTTTTCATAATGAATGAATCAAGAACGTTCAACGACTAATGAGTGAGTTATACCAACAATAAGCTCGACACGAAAACCCCAGGACCAAATAAAATGTTTGGTCTAAGATATAGTCTAAACATAAGTTAAACCTTATGAGATTGGGGATTAAAAACCCAATATAAATCTATGGTCATTTGAGGAGGTTTAAAAACAGTTGAACCACACTATGGTGACATAGTGTTAAAAACCCTGCTTAACAATCCTGGGAACTCTCCTAATTTAGGATTTGCATACGATTTATTCTTGATGGGTGCGACTTCATCAATTATTCACGTGAAAACTGCAAAAACATGGAGAAAATCAGTGGGGGTGAGAAGTTTACATACTTCAGTAGCCTCTCAGAGACTACACGCAGGGGATCTTTACTACGCTTATTTAGTAGGTTTATTTGAAGGTGATGGGTTTTTTAGCGTCACAAAAAAAGGAAAATATTTAACATATGAATTGGGTATTGAATTATCCATTAGAGATGTACAATTAATATATAAGATTAAAGATTTATTGGGTATAGGTGTTATAAGTTTCCGAAAAAGGAAAGAAGTTGAAATGGTATCTTTAAGAATTAGAAATAAAGATCATCTAAAAAATTTTATTTTACCTATATTTGATAAATATCCTATGTTTTCTAATAAGCAGTATGACTATTTATGATTTAAGGAAGCATTACTTTCAGGAATCATTTATTATGAGGATTTAGTACTTTATTCTAGAAGCATTGTACCTTTGAATACAGTTGAAACTATTACTAATGCATCTTATTTTTCTGCCTGGCTGGTTGGATTCATAGAAGCTGAAGGTTGTTTTAGTGCATATAAAAATAACGATAGTTATCCAATAGCTTCTTTTGATATTAGTCAAACTAATGGGGATATTATAATTTCTGCTATAAAAAAATATTTCTCTTTTACTACTGCTGTATATTTAGATATAACTAATAATTCTAAATTGAAAGTTACAAGTGCAAGATCTATAGAAAATGTAATTAAATTTTTAGCTAAAGCACCTGTAAAATTATTAGGTAATAAAAGATTACAATATTTATTATGATTAAAAGAATTACGTACAATACCTAGATATTCTAAACTTGTTCCTTCGAAATATTAAATAAACCCAATATATTTAAGCGTATATTCCTCTCTCCTCAATCAATTGAGCAAAGAGGATAAAAGATCAAGATATAGTCCGATCAACAAAGAAATTTGTTGGGAGTAGTGAGAGTGTTATATATATATAACATAGTGACTACCAACATAAATGTTCTGTTAACAATGCTACATTAAATAGATTCTTCTCATTACACTTCGTTTTACCTTTTGTATTAGCTGCTTTAGCTCTAATGCATTTAATAGTTTTACATGACACCGCGGGGTCAGGAAATCCTTTAGGTGTATCAGGAAATTATGAAAGAATACCTTTTGCACCTTATTACATATTTAAAGATCTTATTACAATATTTGCATTTATATTTGTATTATCTTTATTTGTTTTCTTTATGCCTAATGTGTTAGGTGATAGTGAAAACTATGTTGTGGCAAATCCTATGCAAACTCCTGCAGCTATTGTTCCGGAGTGATAAAGAGAGATGTCACTTAATCTCGCTATTTGCTGGAAGTTCCTAAAAACAGGATAATCAGCAGGAAACCAAAGGACCACAGGTCCATCTTTTTTAAAAATGGGATCCTCAGAGGCTATACGCGAGACATATAAATATTTTTTTTTATGAAGATATAGCCCAAACATAGTAGTAATATTATGAATATAAATATGAATATATTTATATAATCAATATGATCCAGACACCAATTTATTTTTCTCAGTTATCACTGTTCGTAGTGCTGCTAGTTCAACAAAAGGTATCGTACGTTTATCATCAGCTCAGAGAGCTGATATGACAATGTCAGATGAATTAAGAGAAATATTAGTTGGTATTTTACTCGGTGATGGCTGAGTTTGCAAAATTGTGAAGTTAACTATATATTTAGCCTTTTGCTATTTGTTAAATATTAGCTTAGATAATACAGCGTTAACTTTAGATCCTTATTATACTTTATCGATCATACCTGTTTTAGTTTATTATGAGCCTAAGCTAGACAAAGCATCTATTTTAACAGAAAATAAAGGAAAATCTGGTTTTTCTACAACAGGTCTTAATCCTTTTTATGTTACAGGTTTCACTTACTTTTTTTTTACATATATAAATATATTAAAAAAAAGTTAGCAGAAGGAAGCTTTCAAATTAAAATTAGTCAAAATAAAAGCTCTAAGATAGGTTGAACAGTTGATCTTAGATATACACTAGTTTTACATATAAAAGATATAGATTTGTTAAAAAAGATTCAAAAATTTTTCGGAGGAATAGGTAAAATTAGAATAGAAAGAGAAGAGCTTTTTGTTTCTTATACTATTTCTTCTTTAGAAGAATTAACAGTAATAATAGAACATTTTAATAGTTATCCTTTAATAACTAAGAAACAAGCAGATTATCTTCTTTTCGAACAAGCTTTTGAATTAATGAAGTGTAAAAAACATCTTACTCTTGAAGGGTTACATTCATTAGTAATGATAAAAAGTTCAATTAATAAAGGTTTATCTGAAAAATTAAAAGATAGTTTTCCTAATGTTGTACCAGGATTAAGACCAAAAATTTCTCTTCCAAAAAAGATAGATCCTTATTGATTATGTGGATTTACTGAAGGTGATGGGTGTTTTGGTGTTGAAATATATAAATCTAAATCTACTAAATTAAATTATTCTGTAACTTTAAGATATAGTTTAACTCAAAATAGTAGAGATCATTTACTATTAAGTCATTTAGTGGTATTTTTTGGTTGTGGTAAAATAAAAGAAAATCCAATAAATAATGCAAGTTATTTTTATGTATCTGATTTAAAAAACATTAATAATAAAATATTACCTCAGCGCAGCTGCCTCAGTCTTCGAGACGTTGTCTCGAAGACGCCGAGGTTTTTTAAAGAATACTCTCTTCAAGGTTCAAAAAGTTTAGATTTTAATGATTTTCACAAAGTAGCTTTATTAATAAATGAAAAAAGACATTTAACAATAGAAGGATTCGAACTTATAAAAAAAATTAAAAACGGGATGAATAAATCTAGAATCTATGAGTAAATTTTAATATATATGAAAAAATAAAATTAACGGTAAAAAGTATGTAGGTAGCAGTGCAGATTTATCTAAAAGATTAAGAAGGTATTTTAGGATATCTTATCTTACAGATCTAAAAGATATTATGCTTATTTATAAAGCTCTATTAGCTCATGGCTTTGATAACTTTACGTTAGAAATAGTAGAGTATTGTGAACTTTCAAATTTAACAGAAAGAGAACAACACTATATTGATCTATTAAAACCAGAATACAATATTTTAAAAATTGCTGGCTCAATATCTGGTCATAAGCTTAGTGAAAAAACTAAGGCCAAATTAAGGGCAGTAGCTTTAGGTCGCTCAGAAGAAGCTTTAGCTGTTTGCCCCCCACATTGTACATGTAAAATGTGGGAGGGCTAAAAACAGAGAGCATCTAAAAATACTTAACGCTAGCCAAAAACATAAAGACCATTTGGCTAAGCTTAATGCTTCTCTTGAACATATAGCGATTCATGCTAAACCTGTTATCGCAATAAATACTTATAATGGAGAAAGTATGGAATTCAGATCTATGACTCAAGCAGCAAAACATTTTAATATTCACCCTGAAACAATACGTAGATGTATAAAAGCCGACAAGCTTTTATTAAATAAGTATAAAATATCACAAAAAAGTTAATGTTGTATCTATTTTAATATTAATAGGAGTAATCTATATTAACTCTTATTTGGTTTATAGTCTTCATTTTAAATGAACGATCTATTTCCAACATAGCAAGAAGGTCCCCTACTAGTAATTCTAGATTAACATACGCTCAAACAGCTGTGGCACATAAAGAATATTTTGACTATGTATTTAGTTTCTTTATTCCTTTTTGTGTTAATGGTTATAAACCTCATTCTAAACTAGTTAGAGACAATAGAACTAAAAAATATATAGTTCTATAACCTTCACTACTATGCAACTTCCTTGTTTTAATGGATTTAAAGATATGTTTTATGTAGATAACGTTAAAAAAGTACCTAGTGATATTTATGAATTGTTAATACCTAAAGGGTTAGCTTTTTGAATTTACTTTTTCACGCTTTTTCTTAAAATATTTTCTTTTTTTTAAAAAGAACTGTTGCACATTTCTTTTTTTTTAAGCGAAGCCGTTAAAATAGGGAAAAGCTTTCTGGCATTACTGTAGAATTAAAACTGATAAGAATAAATTGGTATCTGGATCAGTGATAGTTTATATAGGTGTAATTTTGTTATTTTTAAAACAAAAAAAAAATTACTATTTTTTAAATTTCCAGCACAGCAGCCCCAGCCGCAGGCGACCGGGGCTAAATTTAAAAATATATATATTTAGTTGATTTTAATTTTGATCTTAACTGTTTAACATTTACGCCTTTTCTTTCTTATAATGATGCTCTTTCTAATAAAAAGAAGGCCATTAAAGAAAACGAAAAAAAGTCTGGTATTTATCGCTGAACTAATTTAACTAGTAATAAGTCATATGTTGGGAGTAGTGTAAACTTAGGTAGAATATTAAGAAGTTATTATAATCCTATTTACATTGCTCATATTTCACGTAAGAGTATGATTATAAATAAAGCTCTTATTAAATATGGCTACTCTGAATTTAAGTTGGATATACTTGAATATTGTGATCCTAAAGATCTAGTTAAAAGAGAGCAATATTACTTGGACCTGTTATCTCCAGAATATAATGTATTGAGATTTGCTTATTCATCTTTAGGTTATAAACACACTAAAGAAAGCATGATTAAATTAAGTAAAAATCTTGCTAATTTAAGTAAATCTATTAAGGTTAAAGTAACTAATTTAGAAACAAATGTTTTGCAAGAATATACTTCTTTAAGAGAGGCTGCTAAAATTTTAGATACTAATAAGACCACTTTAAGAAAATACATCCTAAATACTAAACCTTATAAAGGTTTATATGAATTAGAATCTAACCTAACTGTTTCTAATTATGATTCTAATTATGTAAATCATCCTAATTCAGTTCAAATTGAAGTGCAGGATTTAGAATTAAACACTATTACTTCCTATAATTCTATTCATGCAACATCTAGAGCTTTAGGTATAGGGCATAATACAATATCTAATTTTTTTAAACGTAATCAAATTAGACCTTATAAAGGAAGATATGTCTTTAAAAAAGTGGTCTAAGCTTTTTTTTGATGGTAGCCGACATGGTACTGGACTACATCTAAGCGTTTATGCATTTACTAATGAAGACGTAGATACCAGGTAAAAAAGTAATAAAGCCATATTGTCATGTTAATTTAATAATCTGTCGATCTTCACCTTTCATTAGTTGTTCCTGTAGTGTGTTATAATAATGCTGAATTACATAAAAAACTAATTATAAAAGAAAATAGGGGTAAAGCTGGTATTTACCTAATTTTTTTGTTTAGTTATTTATAAAATAAATAATAAAAAAAAAATAAGAATAAACAATATTAATGGTAAATCCTATGTAGGAAGTAGTATTAATCTTACCATAAGATTTAATGTATATTTCAATAAAAATCGACTTTTAACTGGTTCTGGTAACAGTATGGCTATTTATCTAGCCATAGTTAAATACGGTTTGGAAAACTTAACTTTAGAAATCCTTGAATATTGTTGTAAAGATGCTACAATAGAAAGAGAACAGTTTTATTTAGATAAGTTTCAACCTGAATATTATCTGTTGAAAAAAGCTGGTTCAAATTTAGGATTTAAGCATAGTTTATTGTCAAGAAAAAAGATGAGTGATTTAGCATTAGGCCGTGTCGTCTCAGAACAAGCTCGGCTAAATTAGGGTGAAGCACTTAGTGGTCGTAAGCTATCTGAGTTTACAAAAGATTAGAAGTTATAAACATACTGAAGAAGCTAAATCAAGAATTAGCTTAGGTAACCTTAGAACTAGATCTGTACAGATAACAGATTCACATACGAAGGATATTACTACTTTTTCTACAATGACATTAGCTGCGGCACATCTTAATACTACTACTGCTACAATAGGAAGTTATATAAAAAGCCAGAAACTTTATAAAGATAGATATCTAATATCTATTCTATCAAAAAGCGATAGTTAATATTTTTTTTATGTTCACATTACAAGATAAATTTGATCTTAAATTCTCAATACATTATAACAGGGACAAGAAGCCCCGTATTTATATATTTAAGGAATCTATGGATAACTTACGTACTATAGTTAAACCATATTTCATTAATGAAATGTTATATAAATTGGGTCTCTAAAGCTGTCACTTACATTTTTGTTTATTCTGGTATTAACTAGTTGTACTCAAATGTATGTTGATTTAATTTTTCGATCTTCTTCCTTTCTATGCGATATTAAGATCAATTCCTAACAAATTATTAGGAGTAATAGCAATGTTCTCTGCTATTCTTATATTATTGTTATTATCTATTACAGATATTAGTAGAACAAGAGGTATGCAATTTAGACCATTAAGTAAAACAACCTTTTTTGTGTTTGTGTCTATTTTCTTAATATTAATGCAATTAGGAGCTAAACACGTAGAGTCTCCATTTATTGAATTTGGTCAAATTTGTACGGTTTTATATTTCTTATACTATACAATGGAGATGTGTGGTGTTACTTTTTTTGAAAATACTTTATTGGAAGTAAAGTTTGCGTTAGGTACAACTACACCAACACCAACACCATCACCAAAACTAATATCGTTACCAATGGATAATTTTTCTGAAGTTGTTATATTACAAAGTGTAATGTTAACAGAAGCAGTAGATATTATAGAGACAGTCATTAATAATTTACCTGCTGCTGAAGCAGTATACGATATGGCAAAAAATCAAGTTGGTGATACCTTAAATGCTATTGATGCGTGAGGTACTAGTGCGGTAGCATCCGTAGATTCAGCAGTTAATACAGCTCAAACCGCTAGTACTGAAGGGTTATCACCTGATACTGTCAAAGCATGTATAAACTCAGCTACTACATTAGCTGATGCAGGTAAAGCTGAAATAGAAGAAACAATCCAAGTTGCAAAAGAGATATATGAGAGTAGTCGGGATGCTTAATCGTTAAATTACCATTAACTATTTTATATGCTGGTAGTTGAAAATAAATATAACGGCTACATTCCATTAACTTGTATGCTATATACTTACGTTACCTAATAGCATAACAAATCCCAGAATATAAATAATTTTTATTTAAGCTGGAAAATGGCCTTTGTATATAAATATTTAAAGGGCTATTAAATGGGGAGAAGACTAAACTTATGTTGGTTAAAGCCCTATAAAAACAATAGTATAAAAAGTAATATTAATCATTAGTAATTATTAATAAACGGATTTATCTTCATACTATGTATATTAATTTTTAATTTTATTCTAACCTACTATTATACAAAATTCTTATTAATGGTAGAACAAGATATACTTTATATCTAAGTATAAGTTTGAGTAGTATATTGATATACTCAGTTTAAAGCATATATCTTATTTATATGTTTATATGCAAAATTAATTACCTTACGATATATAAGGTGCAGATTTATAGTATAGATGATACATGATTATCCTATACGAAATAGAGGTATTTATAATTTTTGTTTTATAAATGTTATTATCATCATTACTATTAACTCCCATACTAGGTGTACTTGCTATATATATTAATAAGCATAATGGAGTTTCACTGCGAAATATAAAATTCATAGCGTTAACTACATCTATATTTAATTTATTTATATCATTAATAGTCTTAATTTTATTTGATTTTGGTACAAATCAGTTTCAATTTGTACAAGAATATCATGAAATAAGTTATTTTGATTTATACCTAGGTGTAGACGGTTTATCAATTTATTTTATTCTATTAACTACAATAATCATTCCTATTTCACTAGTATCTAATTGAAAATCCATAACAAAAGATATAGAATCTTATGTTATTATAATACTATTGTTAGAAACTTTATTATTAGCGGTTTTCCTAGTATTAGATATTTTACTCTTTTACATTTTTTTTGAGTCAATTTTACCTCCTGTATGAATATCTGGAAAATATTTTTTTATGGGATTTACTGCCAAATTCCGGGGAACCCCTAAAGCTTAAGGTACCAAGCAATAGTTGAAAAACTATTGGTGACTGAAATAATTTATCAGGTATGGTAACAACCCTTAAGATGCGTGAAAACAAAATGGGCAATCGCGGATCTAAGTCAGTATTTGGAAATACTGTAAAAGAGCAACGAGTATACGGTAGTAGCATTGGAACTTTGCTAAGTTCACCTATGTTAAGATGTACTCTAATGGGTTTCAAAAGAAACTATCCAGTCAGAATTCCTTCTAACCAATTAAATAATCTAAGATCATATTCTACTGCTAATTCTAGAGTAGCTAATTCTCAAATAGGTGGCTACTTACTAAAACCTTACTTTGTAACAGGTTTTACTGACACCTTCTCACGCGCCCAGCACCAATTTAGTACTAAGCGAAGCTGTAGCAATAACCTATGCTTAGTAGTATGAGGAGCAAACTTAACGTCTTTGGTTGGTAAGGGTCGATTGACAAAACAAGAAAGAAATATGGTTAAGATTGCGCCTTATCAAATGAGCGTAATAATAGGGTTATTATTATCGGATGGCTGACTAACAATTGCGACTAAAACAAGTAAGAATGCTCGATTAGGGTTTAAGCAGTCTTTATCACGTTCTGCATATGTTTGATTTGTATTTAATATATTATCTCATTATTGTAGTAGTTCTCCTCAATTAATCCAAATTGTTAGATCAGTAAACCCGCAATACGCTTTACAGTTTTTTACTAGATCTTTACTTGGTTTTACTGAATTACATACTAATTTTTATATTAAATCCCAAACCGGAGGGTTTGTTAAAATAGTGCCTCAAAATATTTATGAATTATTAACACCAGTTGCTCTAGCTCATCTCATTATGGGAGATGGTTATAGATGACGTCATGGTTTAGTACTTTGTACTGATTCTTACTCTGTCGAAGATATTGTACGTTTAATGAACGTATTAATAATCAAATATAGATTAGAGTGTAGATTACGGTATCATACTCCGACTCAACCCAGAGTTTATATTAGAGAAGGTAGTATGCCGATTTTACGAGATTTAATTAGACCCTTTATGATCAAATCGATGTTATATAAAATAGATTAGTGTTGGTAAATAGTCAAAGTAAGGTTTTATAGTTAGAATTCGTAAAAACCCTAAAGCTAAATTAGGTTGAAGTGTAGAAACTAAATTTTCAATCTGTATTTATAAAAAAGACAGAATGGTTTTAGAATTAACTAAAGCTTTTTTTGGTGGAGTTGGTAGCATTACTTATGCAAGTAAAGACACTCTTCATTATCGAATAGCCTCTCTCCACGATTTAATTAATGTTGTATTGCCACATTTTGACAAATATCCTTTGAATACTCAAAAGAGAGCCGATTTTATTTTATTCAAGGAAATTATATTGTTGATGATTAATAAGGAACATTTAACTATGGAGGGTATCAAAAAGATTGTAAATATTAGAGCTTCAATAAGTTTAGGAGGTACAGAGGTTTTAAAAGAAGCTTTCCCTAATACTGTCCCGGTTGAAAGACCTATCATTGAGGATATAGACATAGGTAATCCTTATTGATTCGCAGGGTTTGCATTATTTTTTTTTTCTTTTGCTGAAATCAACCATTAAACACTGCAAAAGAAAAAAAAATCAGGTGAAGCTTGTTTTCAAGTTTACATTTATAAATCTAAAACAAACTTAGGAGAAGCCGTTCAATTAAAATTTGATTTAGCTCAACATTCTCGAGATTCTAAATTAATTACAAGTTTACAAAATTTATTAGGGTACGGTTCAGTTAATAGACATTCTCAAAATGCCGTTGTGTTTCGTGTAACGAAATTATCAGATTTCATGGAATGTCTTATCCCTCAGCGCAGCAGCCTCAGTCTTCGAGACAACGTCTCGAAGACGCCGAGGTTTTTTGATAAATATAAAATTATAGGTGTAAAATCTGAGGATTATCAAGATTTCAAAAAAGTTGCCCAATTGATGGAAAATAAGGCTCACTTAACAATTGAAGGGTTAGAGAATATTCGTAGAATTAAAGCTAAAATGAACAGAGGTCGGACTCAGTTTGATGAAGAGAAGGGTTACTTTACGAAGTAGACGCATCTTAAATTATTTATTTATATGTATGATAAATCTGATCACCATGTTATTTATATTGATAGGTATATTCGGGTCAGATAACAGAGTAAAGGCTAGTTTTTATTTATTCCTATACACATTGTTGGGTTCACTATTTTTATTATTATCTATTTTAGCAATGTCATCTATTATGAGCACTACTGATTATGATACTATTTTTAAAGGAAATTTCCTTTATGTAACACAACTTTTCTTATTTTACGGTGTCTGTGTAGCCTTTGCAGTTAAAACACCAGTTATTTTTGTTAACGGTTGATTGCTTAAAGCACACGTTGAATCTCCTTTAGGTGTAAGTATTATCTTGGCCGCCGTGGTTTTAAAACTAAGTTTATACGGAATATTGAGAATAATGTTACCTATATTGCCCAAAGCTTCCTTAGACTGTACTCCATTGATTTATTTAGTTTTAGTTATTACTATAATATATGCCAGTCTAAGTACTATACGTACTATAGATATAAAGGAGTTGGTTGCTTACTCTTCTGTTTGTCATGCGGCTGTATACGTTTTAGGTGTATTTAGTAACACGATACAGGGTATTGAAGGTGGAATTATGCTAGCTTTAGCTCACGGATTAGTTTCACCTGGACTATTTATTTGTGCAGGTGGTGTGCTATATGATAGAACCCATACAAGAGTAATAAGTTTCTACAGAGGGTTGACTCAAACAATGCCCGTTTTCTCAATACTTTTCTTTATATTATGTTTAGCTAACGCGGGTACACCTTTAACTCTAAATTTTGTAGGTGAGTTTATGTCTCTATATGGTGCCTTTGAAAGATTACAAGTCCTGGGTCCTATGGCTGCATCATCAATTGTGTTGAGTGCTGCCTACACAATATACATGTTTAATAGAATAGCATTTGGTGGGGCTTTATCTAGTTATATCGTGAAGGCTATGCCTGATTTAACTAAAAGAGAATTTTCTGTATTAGCTATTTTAGTTTTATTCACTATACTATTTGGTATTTATCCCGCTCCATTGTTAGATGGTTTACATTACTCAGTTTCAACCTTGATTTATAACTCTGATATATCTTCAGATGTATTATGTATATTACCTGCTGTTGTACATAAATAGAGCACGGTCGAAGCTAAATATTAAAATTATAGTTATGTTACTGGATTTTGTGACGGTGAGAGTGGATTTAGGGTTGATATACAAAAAAAAATAAACCCCACTTGGTCATCAAGTAAGTTGTATTTTTTGGATTAATTTACATGAGCAAGACCTTCCATAACTTAAGAGAATTCAATCATTCTTTAAGGGAATAGGTGCAATACATAAACACGGGGAGAACTCCTTTGCATTTATAGTTCGGTCTGTTTAAGATTTAAAGATTCTAGTTGAACATTTTGAAAATTATCCACTTATAACAAAAAAAAGAGCAAACTATTTTTTATTTCTAGAAGCATTTAATCTAATTTTACGTAAGGAACATTTAACACGTGAAGGTATAGAAAAATTTGTACCTATAAAAGCTTCCATGAATAATGGTCCATCGGATATTTTAAATGGAGCTTTCCCAAACATCTTGTCTGTTATAATATCTGAAGTTGAATTACCGTATAGTATAGATTCTCAATGAATAGCCGATTTGTTTTATTTTTTTTTTCTTTTGCTTAAATTAACCATTAAACACTGCAAAAGAAAAAAAATCAGCTGAGGGTTGTTTCTTTGTTAGCTTTGTTAAAGCTAAAACTAAAAGCGGGTTTGCTGTATCATTAGTTTTCAAAATAACTCAAAATGCTAAGTATATAGAGCTATTGGGTAATCTAACTAAGTATTTAAATAGTGGGTAGGTCTACTATTTAGAAAGCCAAAACCGTGCTGACTTGATGATTTTGAAAATATCTGATATAGAGTTGATAATGGATTTTTTTAAACAAAATACACTACAAAGGTTTAAGGCTAAAGATTTAGCCAATTTTTATAAAGTATTTGAGCTAGTTAAAAACAAAGCTCATTTAACACAAAAAGGGTTAGAAAATAATACGTAAAATAAAATCGGGTATGAATAGAGAGAGAGTCACTTAAGAATCGTTTTAAACAGAAACAGATGGTATTTTTATAGCTTTTGCTATAAAAACTACTACCATATTTCTAAACACATAACTTTTAAAGGTTCATGTTGAATCACCTTTAGGAGGAAGTATTATTTTAGCAGCTATTCTTCTTAAATTAAGTTTATATGGAATTCTGATATTAATTTTATATGTATTACCTAAAGCTTATACGAAATATACCTATATAATTTACCTAATTGGTGTAATTACTATAGTATATGCTAGTCTTAGTACATTAAGAACAATAGATATTAAAGAACTTATTGCATACAGTTCTGTTTATCATGCAGCAGTTTATCTTTTAGCAGTCTTCAGTAATAGTATACAAGGTATTGAAGGTGCTATTAATTTAGGGTTGGCTCATGGACTAGTTTCACCATGTCTATTCATTTGTGCAGGAGGTGTATTATATGATAGATCTTCTATAAAAGTTATATCTTTCTAGAGAGGTTACTCAAGTAATGCCCCTATTTGCTATATTATTTTTCATACTATGTCTTGCTAAATGTGGAGCCCCTCTATCTTTAAATTTCATAGGAGAATTTTTATCACTGTACGGGGTATTTGAAAGATCATCTTTATTTGGTGTCTTTGCAAGTTTTTCTATTATTTTCTCTGCAGCATACACTAGCTATATGTTCCAAATTATAGTTTTTGGAGGAGCCTATTCAAGAATATTTACAGTTAATATACCAGATCTAACGAAAAGAGAATTTACAAGATTATTTATACTAGTAATACCTACAGTATTATTTGGTATATATCCTGCTCCAATATTAGACTCTATACATTACTCAGTCTCAACGTTAATTTACTGTTTTGATGTAAGTGTTATTAATTGTGATGCAGCTAAATCTTGAGATGTCTACTTTAAAAGCGGGTAAATATATTTTTATCTTACCTGCTTTTCAACTTTTTTTTTTTATATCTGTTACGGCAATTACGGTAAAATATATTAAGTTTTTTTATTAGAAAAATACGTATCTTTATTTCAAAAACTATGTTAAGCTATAATCTTTCTAGTTTTTTTAGATCGATATTAATAAATCTTTTGGTTTTTAACAATAAACTCGTTATAATATGTAACTATGTAACTTAATACCCTGCGGGATTTCATTTAGGAAAGCCCTAAGAGAGATTTCCCGCAGGGAAATAGTATTACAAAAACCAATAGATGCATACATATTATTTACTGAATAATTTAATTACCAAGTTTACAGTTAAAGGGTAATAGGGTGGAGAAGATCAAACGTAAGTTTACTAAAGCCCTTATAAAAATCATAAATAAATTAACTCCATTGTGAGAACATCTGGTTTAGACGCTATTCGTTATGTGTTCTAATCACTTTTTTTAGTACCAGTTAAAAAGCATGATTATTTCTATTTGTTAACATATAGTACTTGGTATCCTATACCGAATAAAAGCTAAAAGTATGTATTCCTTGGATTCCTTTAGGAACCTTAAAGGGTTCCCATTGTTTTTTTTTGACGTTATTTTTTTCAAAAATTACTATCTATGCCGGAATGAGCCCCATCGGGGGGTCTTCCCAAAGGGCTGTTTGCCCCCCCCCCCCACATTGTACATGTAAAATGGTGGAGGGCTAAAAAAACTAGGGAAAGGTTAAATGATTAGCTTAACCCTTCAAATACTATAGTATTTCTTAATACACTTTCTCAGAATAATTTAAAGGAAATAACTACTAGAGTTGTCTAGTTATGTTGAGCAGTTCAAATCTCTCTATTCTGCCTATGCTATTTATTTCAATTATATTATTATTATTATCTAATGCTATAACATCAAGACGAGACAAATCTATCCTTTATTCTAGAGTAACAATTACCATATTGCTAATTTCAGCTTTTATATGCTATGATAATTTATTTATGTTATTTTTAGCTAAAGGTATTGGTATATTTGGTGGACTTTTCCACACTACAGCAACTACCAATTTTTTTCATATCTTTATCTTTGTAATTACAAGTGTTATACTTACATTAACTTCATTTTACCCTAGAAAAGCTTGATTAAAAGATTATAGTAGTCTAAATAGACTAGTATTTACCAAATTGATCTATAACGAAACCCTAGTTTTAAATAAAATGGGAGAACAATTTAAGATAATAGAATACTCTTTAATTATCTTATTTATAGTTACAGGAAGTGTATTTCTAGTATCTACTAGTGATTTAGTATCTATATTCCTATCTATAGAATTACAAAGTTATGGGTGTGCGCCGGGTGAGGTGTACGTTGCAGAGATATTAGAAACAGAGACGAATTTAATATCATCGAGCATATTTGGCCTTCCTGTAATAGGAAGATGTTCGCCACGGGTAATCACGACGAGAATAGCTAATAACTACCTCGGCCGGATAGCTGATTACAAAAGGATTAGTCAAATGGGTCTGCCCTCATTGGAGATTAGTCTTAGTGGGGATAGTCATGGACAGGATAACGAACTTGATACGTACAGAGAGGCCCAACTTGGCCTAAGTGTCCCAAGCAGAATATTGCGGCATTTAATAAGGGGAATAAATGTTTACGCAGGTAGTCCATACTGTGTAGATTGCCAAAAGCCCTTAGCTCAATTCAGTATAGAAAACAAAAATACGCAAGGTCCTAAAACTATCAATTTAAACGCCAACGTTACGCAACCCCGGGATCTAACCGCCTATGGATACAACATGTATCTAATGCGGGGACGGAGTTTCCATAGTAGTAGTTCACTTACGAAGGGAAACAGTCGGAAATCGTCACTACTTGACTTTCATGACTCTAACACTAAGGGTGCCGATAAACTCAACCTTCTTGAAGACAGTAAATCGTTTACATCCGTTAGTTCGTGGGCGAAAACAGTAGTGAACAATTATATAAAAGGTGATGGAACATATAACGGGTTAATCAATATCTTGAGTGATCCTTCATTTCTTGAAGCATGCTATCTCGAAATAAAGAACAAACCTGGAAATATGTCCAAAGGTTCTGACAGCATTACTCTAGACGGTATCAACGACAAATTATTCGTAAATACTGCTAGTGAAATACGTAGTGGTAAATTCGATTGATATCCGGCCAGAAGGGTTATGATCCCTAAGCCAGGAAAGAAAGAATTAAGACCACTAAGTGTGGCAAGTCCTAGAGATAAGATTGTCCAGAAAGCCCTTGCAGTAGTCTTGGAAGCCATATGAGAAGATACATTTTCGGATAATTCTTACGGGTTTAGACCAAATAAATCCTTACACCAGGCACTATACCAAATATACCGTAATGGGTCTAATTATCAATGAGTAATACAGGGAGATATTTCCAAATGTTTCGACACTATACCTCACGACATAATTTACGACGTGCTTAATGCGAAGATAACATGCGATAAAACTCTACAAATTATACGAAAATCCCTTAAATTTTGTTATATCGACTCTGAAACTAAAGAACATGTAAAGACAGACGTGGGAATGCCTCAAGAAAGTGTTTTGAGCCCATTACTATCCAATATTGTTCTGAACGAATTAGATGAATATATGAACCAGTTTAAGGTAAAATTTGAAAAAGGGAAGAAACGGGCCAAGAATAAGCAGTACGACGCTCTAACATCGAAAATACAAAATATAAGGAAAACACTTCCTGGTTCTCCAGAAATCATAAAGTATGCTAGACTAAGAAGAACGTTACCTAATATGATGTATAACGACCCTAATTTCAAACGAATCTTGTACTTAAGGTATGCGGACGACTTCATAGTATTGGTTGCAGGTTCTTCAGATGACGCCCATTTAATTAGAAACAGAATTAAAGACGTCCTAAACAAGAAATGTGGTCTTCAACTAAATGTCGACAAGACAATAATTACTGCTACTAAGGATGGTTTCAATTTCCTTGGTGGCAGATGTGTGAAACCCACGCCCATAAAAGCAGGGTTGTTTACAGCTAAGTCTGGAAACCCAGGAAGGTACAAAATGAGAATGAGAGTCATGGCTCCCATCAAAGATCTTATTAATAAACTAAAAATTAATAAGTTTGTGAAGATAGATGACCAAGGTATGCCACACGCCACTGCACGTAAGGATCTTGTGAACTTCTCACACCATGGAATAATAACATTCTATAACCACCGAATACAAGGGCTTTATAACTTCTATAGTTTTGCCAGCAATCTTAATAGTTTAAGAATAGTTTTCATGTTCCTTCAGTTCTCATGTGCTCTTACGTTAGCACTTAAACTCAAACTAAGAACAAAGAAACAAGTGTTTTACAAGTTTGGGTTTACACTAAAGGACCCTGAAACCGAAGCTTGTCTAAAGATGCCTAGTGCGCTTAGGGTAAGGCACCAATTCTGCAAATCCGGAGTTTCGGAGGCAGAAAATATCCTGAGAGTATCTTGATTCAACAAACTAACTAAATCGAGTATCAACAAAGCATGCGCTTTGTGTAACTCAACTAGTGATGTTGAAATGTACCACATAAGACAAGTGAAAGATGTTAAGAATAAAATCAGAACTGGTAATAGTACATATAAACAATGGGTAGGAAGTTTTTCTAGAAAACAAGTACCTCTGTGCTTTTATCACCATGATTTACTTCATAGCGGGGATTTAAATTATGCAGACATGACTAAACTTAGAAAATACACTTAAAACTATCGTCCCACGTAAATTGGAAGAATTCCGATGGAGAGCTGTATGATGGGAAACTATCACGTACAGTTCGGAGGACAGTCTTACTGATCCTACTGTATTTACTATCTACTATCTATAGAGATTCAGAACCAGCTACATCAGGTGGTCTTATGTATTTTCTACTAGGAGGATTGTCATCCTGTTTTATATTACTAGGAACAGCTTTATTATATGCAAATTCTGGTACTACTAACTTAGATAGCTTATATATTATAACTAGTATATCTAATGTAAGCAAAGATAATCTTACAGATTTACTATATTGGTATAAATCTTACTATTTACATGTTAGTTTATTATTTATGTCAGTAGGATTCTTATTTAAAGTTTCTGCTGCACCATTCCATTTCTGAAGCCCTGAAAGATGATCTGGGAAATCGTCGTCAAATATACAGTCATCGTATACGCGGGGCAAACTAGCAAACTCCGGGGAAGCCCTAAAGTTTTTGATACCAAGCCATAATCGAAAGGTTATAGGTGGCTGAACTAAATACTCAGGTACGGTAATAAGTCATAAGATGATCGAAAGAGAAATAGGCAATCGCGGATCTAAATCAGTCACTGGATTATCATTATATTTTTTGTTATATTTTTTTTTATCTCCTTAATTATTTATTTATCTGTGCTGTGCTTTCATTTTTGACTTTACTTAAACTATACTTTATTAGCTATATTTTACTTATCATACTTTTATCCTCTAAACTTCTCTTCTACTTTGGGTTCATTAATTCACGATAAACCCTCCATAGCAGCTTTACTTCGTAGAAAACACCTGTTTTATAAAAGTAGTTTTATGAAATTATCCTTAAATGAAGGATCTCGTAGCTATTCTACTAATTCTTCATCAATTACACCTCCTTATCAACCATTAAGTGTTTATTTAAATGCTGATCAAGATAAGATTCTAATTTTAAAAGATAACAAAGGAAAATGTGGGGTGTATCTAATTTTTTTGTTATTTATAAAATAAATAATAAAAAAAAAAAATAAGAACAAACTTAATAAATGGGAAAAGCTATGTTGGTAGTAGTGTTAGTTTACATAGAAGATTTAAATCTTATTTTAATATTTTTATTTAGAGTCAGGGATAAAAAGTAGAAAAAGTTTGATTTACTATAGTTTATTGAAGTATGGTTATTCTAATTTTAAATTGGAAATATTAGAACATTGCGCTCCGTCCGAAGCCATATTAAGAGAGCAATACTATCTTGATTTATTAAAACTAGCATATAATATTTTACTTGTAGCTGTAAGAAAAAAAATAAAAAAAATAGAATTTTTTTACTTTTTTTTTCTAACTCGGTTAGGTTCCAAACATTCTGAAGAAACAAAAGCTAAAATATCTGTTTCGGCAATAGGTAACCAAAATAGTGCAGGAAGTAAAGGACGTAAACGAGCAGAAGGGGTAGGAAGCCCTAGTGTACTTATAGAGGTACTTGATATAAAAACTGGATTAAAAATACATATTCTTACATGAGTGACGTAGCGAAAGCCTTATGTGTACCCGCAGGAAGTATTAGAATGTTTTTTTCTAGAAAAATCCAGAACCTTTATAAAGGGAGATATAAATTAAAAAAATTAACATAAAAAAGATAATCTTGACTGTAAAAGAGCAACGAGTATACGCTAGTTGATACGATTTTTCGTATTTAAGATGTACTCTATTAGGTTTCGAAAGAAATCGTTCAATAAAAATCCCATCTAACCAAAATATACCTACACGACTTTATACAAATAGCCATAACACTCATACAAACACATTTTCTACTCTTATCTTTCCTTGATTTGTAACAGGATTCACTTACTTTTTTTACATATATATGTAAAAAAAAGTTAGCAGAAGGATGTTTCATGATTATAGCACGTAAAAAACCTAGAACTACTCTAGGTTGAAAGATTGAAGCTAATTTTAGTATAAATCTTCACAAAAGAGATGTTAAACTCTTAAATCACATTAAAGATTTTTTTTTGTGGTATTGGACAAGTAAGTAAAGAGAGAAATAACTGCTGTTATTTTACGGTACGTTCATTAGATCAAATTATCAACGTAATCCTACCCCATTTTGATAAATACCCTTTAATAACTCAGAAACTTGCGGACTATATTTTAAAGAGGTTGTTCTTATGATGAAAAGAGGTGAACATTTAACATCTTCAGAATTAAATAAGATTATAACTATTCGAGCTTCTATGAACAGAGGGATAACTCCCGCATTGAAAGAAGCTTTTCCTGATTATGTTCCTGTGGATAGGCCTTTAATCGATGCTACAAAGCTACTTCCAATATATCCTTCTTGAATGACTGGATTTGCTTCTGGAGATGGTTCTTTCATGATTATTTTGAGAACTGATGATGCTTACCTTGCAGGAAGTAGAGTTGAAGTGGCTTTTTCTTTAACTCAACATGACCGTGATATAAAACTTATGGAATGTTTTGTGAGTTATTTTGAATGTGGACAGTGTTATAGTTTTAAAAAACATGATATATTTAGATGCCGTAATTCGAAAGATATACGGGAGAAGATCTTACCCTTTTTCCTTAAATATCCTATCTTAGGTGTTAAATCAAAAGATTTCTCTGTAGTTTTTTTTAGTAATTTCTTTTTTCAACAGAGTTGGTAATTAATTTATCAAAAAAAAGAAATTACGTCAAAAAAAACAAGAGCAAAGGCTGTAGAAATTATTAGTTCTAAAGCTCATACTACCAAATCAGGATTTGAACAAATTGTACAGATTAAGGCTGGAATGAATAAAGATAGAAAAGATGTTTAATTATTTATATTACGATTTGTATAAAGTTATTAGTATAATTTGTATGATAAATTTTATTTTTAAGGATGTGTACGATGCTATTCCTACAGTTGTTACTACTTTTGTATCTATAATTGCCAAAATCTCTATTTTTGTTTTTTTATTGGAGTTAGTACACTACACAAGTAAACCTATATTTGATGTAGATTTCACTTGAACAACAAGCCTGCTATTTAGCTCGCTAATATCATTAGTTATTGGAACAGTTCTAGGACTAACGCAATCTAGAATAAAAAGACTTTTTGCGTTTAGTACCATATCACACGTAGGGTATATATTACTAGGTTTAAGTATACACACGGTTGAATCTACACAAGCCTTTATGTTCTATTTAATACAATATTCTATTTCCAATGTAAATGCTTTTATGTTAATTATAACTATAGGTTATTATTTATATTGTTATGTACAAAAAGATGAGCCTATGAATAATGGCGAAAACAAAGAAAACGGTAAACAGAAAATAGATAAAGATGGTCTGTTAATAGTCGTAACAGACTCGGGTGAACAGAGAGTTAACTTATCAAAAGGACCCTATAATGTAGATAACACAAATCTCACGATTAGCTGCGAAAACACAGAAAATAGTAAAAAGGAAGTTAATAAGGATACTAATTTAACAGACGCAATAAACTCGCCTATTCAGTTAATTGATCAATTAAAAGGATTTTTTTATATAAATCCTATACTGTCTCTAAGTTTAGGAATCACTTTATTTTCTTTTGCAGGAATACCACCATTAATAGGGTTTTTTGGTAAACAGATGGTTTTAAGTGCAGCAATGGATAGCGGATATATTTTTATGGCGTTGGTTGCTATACTAACTAGTGTTATAAGTGCGGTATATTATTTGGCTATAATAAAACAAATCTTTTTTGACAAACCAAACTACAGTTTAAACGAACAGTTAAAAACTTTTAATGCAGAGGGCTTAATTACGGAAAAAAAAACGACTATTGCAAAAGTTAATATAGAAATGAAAAATATTGTTATATCAAGTTCATTAAGTTTATCTATTTCAGTTATAACACTAGTTATTACGTTATTTATATTTACGCCTGAAGAGACGTTAAGCTTAGCTAACATACTAGCATTACTACTTTTTAATATATAAATGTCAAGTACAACTTTTTGTATTATATTTATATTTATCTTAGCTATATTATTATTATTTGTAAATTTAGTGTTAGCACCTCATAATCCTAAACTTTGATCTGGGAAATCAATATATTGGGACAAACTATCAAATTTCGGGAACACCCTAAAGCTCTTGGTACTAAGCCATATATGAAAATATATGAGTGGCTGAACTAATTACTCAGGTATTGTTACAAGCCAAGAGATTCTTGAAAAAGTAATGGGTAATAGCGAATCTAAGTCAGTAATACGTAAAAATACTGTAAAAGAGCAACGAGTAGACGGTAGTTGCATTGCATATTTTAATAAGAAATATTATTCAATGCTAAGGTATACTCTAGTGGACTTCGAAAGAAGTTATCAGATCAAAATCCCTTCTAACTTTATAAATTAAAAAAAAAATTTTTTGTACCTTAGAATCTAAATTAAATCCTTTTTACGTCACAGGTTTTGTATTATTTTTTTTTTCTTTTGCTTAAATCAACCATTAAACACTGCAAAAGAAAAAAAAAATCAGGTGAAGGTTGTTTTATATTAACTATAATAAAAGATAATAAATATAAATCTGGTTGACGTGTAGGCTGTAGATTTGTAATAAGTTTACATAAAAAAGATTTAATGTTATTTAATAGCATTAAAGAATTTTTTGGTACAGGTAGCGTATTCCCTATGTCTAAAGACTCTGCACAATATCGTATTGAATCTTTAGCAGGTTTAGAAATTATAATAAATCATTTTGATAAATACCCTTTAATTACAAAAAAACAAGCAGATTATAAGTTATTTAAATTAGCCGTTAATTTAATAAAAAACAAAAGCCATCTTACTGTTTGCCCCCCCCCCACCTTTTACATGTAAAATGTGGGAGGGCTAAAGATGGATTATTAGAACTTGTAGCTTTAAAGGCTGTAATAAACAATGGGATTAATAATGATTTAAGTATTGCTTTCCCAAATATTGATACTGTTTTAAGACCTCAAGTACAAGTACCTCAAATAATAAATCCTAATTGATTATCAGGTTTTGTATTGTTTTTTTTGACGTTATTTCTTTCAGAAATTACTAAAAAAAAACTAGCAGAGGGTTGTTTTAGTGTGGTTGTTTTTAAGAATAAAACATCTAAATTAGGTGAAGCAATTAAGTTTTATATTAACTCAAAGTATTAGAGATGAGTCTCTAATCAAAAGTTTAATAGAATATTTAGGGTGTGGTTATACAAGTTTGGATTCTAGAGGTACTATTGATTTTAAAGTAGCAAAATTTTCTAGTATAAAAGATATCATAATTCCTTTTTCGCTAAATATCCTTTAAAAGGTAATAAAAATTTAGACCTATTAGATTTTAGTGAAATAACAAGATTAATGGAAAATAAATCGCATTTAACTTTAGACGGATTAAATAGAATAAAACAGATCCGTAATAAAATGAATACGAATAGAAAATAACTTTAAAATTAATATATTAATTTATAAGCATGAGAAATTTGATTTAAACGTATCAAGAAAAAGATAGTGTTTTCGAGTGTGGTTTTCACTCTTTCTTGGGGCAAAATAGAACACAATTTTCAATATCATTTTTTATCTTTGGTCTTTTATTCCTTCTTTTTGATCTAGAAATTCTATTGGTATACCCTTACAGTGTAAGTAGTTATACTAACGATATTTATGGTTTAGTAGTAATGATGGTATTTTTTGTGTTATTAACTCTAGGGTTTATTTTTGAATTAGGTAAAAATGCATTAACTATTGATAGTCGGCAGACATATTCCTATAGAAACAATGATACAAGAACATTAGAAAGAGTAGCTACTCTTTCTAATGGTTTTTTTAAAGAGGGTTCTACATTTTTTAAATATATGTTATATATTATTTGTGATAAATTGTTAAATATATGTGCTGTCATATTAATCTTTGCATTAGCCTTAATATATATGACAATTTACTATTATTATGTAAAAAATAATAAGTTTTATTTATTTAAGTATTTAGAATTCTACTTTAAAGTAGAGAATATTTATCATACCTGCTTTGCAATTTTTTTTTTTATATCTATATCTGTTACGGCTATTGCGGTTATATACATCTATTTTAAAAGGTATATAAAAATGTATAAAGAAATATATAGGTATACTATCATAAGCTGGATTTTAGACTTAAAATACAAAGTGACATTTGATAAGTTTATTTTTTGATTACATTTTATGTATCTTTTTTTGCATGTATGTCTTATATTATACAATTTATTAACTTGTAAAATACTACCTTGTTTACTTCCAGTGTATTTAGAGAATCTTAATCTAGAAGCATTCTCTAGTTTATATTCCAATGTAGAATCTACGGTTGCTCCTAATATCGATACAGAATTATCGAGCACCACTTGTAGTACTACATGTAGTACAGGATTGAATTCAGGTAACGTTTGTCCAAAAATGGATATAGTTAATATAGAAGGGGAAATAGGTATATTACCTTCTGAGTCTTCTTCGAATGTATGCTTAAGTAGGGATAGCGACGGAAATGCTGGTACCAGTAGTAATCCAACTACCAATGGTAATAATGGTACCAATGGTAATCCTGTGAATAATGGTACTAGTTCTAGTGCACATACCAATGGTAATGCAGGTACCAATGGTAATACAGGTACCAATGGTAATCCTGTTAACCATGGTAATAGTTTTAGTGGTCCTAATGATGATGTAGCAAATTGTGAACATGATGATACAGATAGAGTAGTACTTACTGACTGTAATGACTTTTCTAGTTCTCCAGTAGACTGTACTTACTGCGATAGGCCAGCTTTAAATGGTACAGAAGGACAATGAGCTATAGTGTGTGGTAAATGCGGAGCTTGTATTTGTGAGGGTTGCAATGATCCTTAATGTTATAATTACTAATAATTTTTTACAAGATAATAAAAAAAATTTTTTTTGTTTTTTTTTGTTTTTTTTTGTTTTACAGTAAATAATTCTATTAGTCGCTAAACAATATAGGTAACGTTTGTTATATTTAGTAAGCATATTACCCATAATGATATTACAAATACCAGTAGATAGTTTATTATTAACTGAAAAAACGGCAGTGTATACTTCTGTTTACATAGACATAATAGGTGAAAAGTAGAGTAGGCTTAAAGCCCTATAAAAATAATTAAAAAAAAAATTATTTTTTTATTCTTTTTTATTCTTATTCACCCCTTTAATAAAAAATATATAATCTGTGCGTTATTAATAGATAATTAACACGATTAATTTAAATATACTTTTAACTATATGTAATTTAAGATCATTATTATTAATTTAAAATGTTATATTTTCCAACAATTATGTCTGTTCTTGAGGTATTGGCTGTAACTATACCTGTTTTATTAACAGTAGCTTTTGTAACTGTAGCTGAGAGAAAAACAATGGCTAGCATGCAAAGAAGATTAGGACCTAACCATACGGGTTTAAAAATCACGTAGGAACCCACTGTTATTATTGATTCTATACTAAATATCCTTTTTATTGTAACTTAAATATAAGTTATATTAACACTTTTTCTGTTCGTCTGTTTCATACTTCAAATTATTATTCATCAAACAATAACAAGATATTAGAGAGTTTATTAGTTAGTAGACTTGCTCCTGTTATACCCTTTACTCATCCTATTTTAATGCGATAATATTTTAAATTTAGCCCTCCCACATTGTACATGTAAAATGTGGGGGGCAAATAGCAGTAAAAACAGAATTTTTTTAGTAAGCTTTCAGATTTAATAACTGAAAAAAAAAATATAATGACTTAGGGGGTTATTTATATTTTTACATATAAACAGTATACTAACTATTACTGCATAGGTAAAACTACTAGTTTGAGAACTCGTTTGAGTAATCATTTATCTAAGTATAAATTTGATAAGTTTCATGTTATATCTAGAAATTTAGGGTGAGAGAACTTTTCTTTAAGTGTAATTGAAATTAATAACTACTCTAAGTTAATAGAACGTGAAAATTTTTATCTTTGTCATTATAAGCCTTTATTAAACACTCTTTTCCGTTCTTTTTACTCTGCATACATTAATAAAAAAATAATTTTTTTTTATAATATTAAAGCTTTTTAAACTACTGAAAATTTAGCTACTAATATTGAAAAGCAAACTTTAATGAATGACACCAGTTATTTGGAGAAAGATACACTTGCGCTATACTCTAACTACGAAAATAAAGATATTAACAAAAAAAACCCTCAAAATCTACATATTTTGTTTGAGTTTATAAATGAACAGATGATAAGTTATTAGACCCTAATTTTATAATATATAATGATAGACAATCTGTTAGTGAAGACTTAGGTATAGCGGTTAAAACAATTAACCGTTATTTAATTACAAAACTACTTAAGAAATTGTATTTTAAAGATGAGTATTATTTATTTTTACTTATGAAATAAAATATTTAGTTTCTTTATCTTTAGATATTCAAAAGACAATATCTTTAGCTAAATCGTCTAAATTAAGATTTAACTCTAACATAGCTAAAGAGATATGGGTTTATACTGTAGATTGTGATAATAACATACTTCTTTTAAATAATGAACCTTTCAAATCTTTAGGTGAAGTGGGAGCTTTTTTATTAACTGGTTCAGCTACTATTGTTTATTACTTAGATAATTTTAAAATTTATAAAGGTTATTATTTTTTTACTAATGCTTTAGACACTGAGGATAGGAATGTTTTTATAGAGCGGCATTCTTTAAACAAAAGTTCTACTCCTAATATATCGAAAGTTTGAGTTTATGATTGTGAAACTTTAACTTTATTAAATAATACACCTTACCCTTCCATTCAAGCTGTTTTGGATTATTTAAAAGTTGGACGTAGAACTGTATTAAAGTACATAGATTCCGATAAGATTTTAAAATCTAATGGTATTATGATATATTTATATAGCCAAGAAATAAGTAAAAGTAAAGCGGACAATTTAAAACAAAGCTTAGATAAAAATAAATCTCAAGTAAAATTTGAGAATATTTGAGTATATAAAAACAGGATAATCATTTAGGCTTATTATATGATAAACCGTTTAGTTCTATTAATCAAATAAAGTTTTAAATATATCTAATCATACTATTAAAAAATATTTAAACACAAACAATTCTTTTAAAGATTTTTACTTTTACAGTGTAAAAATAGAAGATAGAAATTTATTAGATTCAGATTTGTTTTATTCAGTCAAAAGTAATAATAGAAAAACTATTTGAGTTTATCGTGAAAATACTTCATCGAGAAGATGGAAAATTAACTTTTGAGTTAATGAACTCTAAGCCGTTTAATACTATGACTGAAGCAGCTAAAGAATTAAAAATTAGTGATATGAGAATAAACAAATATTTAAATTCCTTTTCTGTATATAAAAGATTATATTTTTTTAGTAAAGCATAATTTGTTGAATCTATTCTAAGTAATGTAATGAAAACTAAACAAGGTATATGAGTTTATAAGAAATTAAATGATAGTTTGGTTTTATTAGAAAATCAGTCATTTAAGTCAGCCTCTAGGTCATTAAAGGTTAGTTATAAAAACATAGATGAATACTTAGATACTGGTGAACCACACAAAGACTATTATTTCTTTAGTAAAATCCAGATTAATTAATTATTTGCTTCACTAAGTTGACAATAAAAGGATATTGACATGTAGTTTTTTTTAATGCAGTGGGTTGTCAAAAATTAAACCTTACACATAAAAGAACTTTTCATACTTCTTGCGATGCTTTGAGAGAATTATACTATAATAGAAAAGCCCCCCGTTATTGAATTTTCAGGTGATGTGCTTTTTACTCTTACTGATTTACTTAATTCACCTATTATTCTTTATTTAAACCTTTAAAAGGTAAGGAGGAATTTACATGTTTAGATTCAAAAAAGACCCTAACATTTTTTACATAGGGAGAGCTAAAGATTTCCATAGAAGATTTAAAGATCATTTGAATTCTAACTTAAAGGATAGATTTCATAGATTTGCTAATTCTATTGGTTGAGATTAATTTGAATTTTCTATAATAGAGATATGCGATCTTAGCATGCAACAAGATAGAGAAAATTCTTACTTACAAAAATACTTACCTTTATTATATACCAGCTGGGGCCGCCACCTTAAGGTGGCGGGCTACCGCAGGGTCCAGCCGCCTTAAAGGCGGCGCCCGGACCTATCTTTAAAAGTAATTTTAGTGGTATACAATCCTATGACTCTTTATACGAAATATTAAAGTTTATACAGTCAAAATATGACTCAGATGACAAGTATACAGGTATTACTATTTATACTTATGAATCTTGTAATAATCAAATTAGTCATAATTACAAAACATTTAGTAGTATAAATGCGTCATCAAAAGAGTTATATATAGCTAGAGAAACAATAAGTGTATATTTAAATACTTATGTACCCTACAAAAATTTATTCTTTTTTACTAATGAAGTAGAATGCTTTGATTTAGCCCTCCCACATTTTACATGTTGTTATTTTTTTCGACGTAATTTATAGCAATAAATTACTAGAAAAATTAGGGCAAACAGCAGGAAAACTAATTAGTGATAATATGCAAGGGTTAAGTTTAAATCATAATATAGCTAAAAAAATATGAATGTACTTTATAGAATCTAAAGATACTGTTGTTAAAACAGAATTAGAATCTAAAAGTACAGTAGCTAAATAATTGGATGTACAACATTTAGTTATAATCAATCATCTAAATAAATTAATAAAAGGAGATATTAATGGTCATAATGTATTTAATCATGAATTAAGTGATTTAGAGCTAGAAAACCTAATTGAATTTTAATCGCTAAAAAAGACTAGAAATCGTACAGTATGAGCTTATAATGCTATAACTTTATAATTAATAACTGATTTTTTTTACAGTATTCAAAAAGCAGCTGAGTATTTTAATGTGGACTACAGATCTGTAGTCAAACACTTATATACAGGATTAGCAACTAAAAAAAGTAATTATTTAGTATTATTTTTTAACGATGAATTAACTGATTTAAAGAGAAAAGAACTAATTAATAATCTTAAGTTGGTAAAAAAAAAATGAGACTACTGAAGTTTAAGTTTATAAAAAGCTAGATAATAAGTTAATTTTAGTGGATTCTAGCGAAACTGGTTTTAGTTCAAAACATTTAGCAGCTAAAGAACTAAAACTAAGTACTAAAACAATTAGTAAATTTTTAAATACACATAAAGACTATAAAGGTTTTTATTTTTACAGTATTAAAGTGTAAGGTACAAGGTGAAGTATAAGAAACTTCACTAGGCCCATAAGTGAAAGAGAATCTTTTGCTGTTTGCCCTCCCCCCACATGTAAAATGTGGGAGGGCTAAAAATCATCAAATTGACGGGGACACCTTAAAGCTATTTAAACTAAATGTATTAGGTAACTAAATACATGGCCCAGGTAATGACTCGGGGTATAGTAAAATCGAAATAGATGCATGAAAAGAAATAGGTAATCCGCAGCCAAGCACCTTTTGTGTACAAGAGGTGTGCAGTTCATCGACTAAACGGTGGTTGGCATCAAAAATAAAATTTCTTATTTGGTGCTTAAGATATAGTCAGACCCTGCTTGAAAAAGCACAGGGTATAAATGTATATTTATACCTGGAAATGGATAGTATTACTATTTAGGGATAAGTTCTCAATTCTTTACCTGAATTATGTAAAATAAATGGTTAAATGAGAAAATTCGTGATATGGTCTACTTCAAGCATTTGCTGATGCTCTTAAGCTTTTATTAAAAGAGTATGTTTCTCCTACACAAGCCAATATCGTATTATTTTTCCTTGGTCCTATTATAACTTTAATTTTTTCATTATTAGGTTACTTGGTTATACCTTGACTAGCCGAAGATATAACAGATTTAATCTTCCCTGCAACAACAGAATAATTATTATATTATACTTGTATTTTGGTATTTCTCTCCATAAGTTTGAGAAATAAGGCTAGCAGTCAATATATCTTTTTGGATAGTACAACTCTATTAATCATAGTTGTATTAGTTTTTATATGGTTTAACCGTGACTCAACCCTGCTTTACTGTAATAAAGCTTCTCTAGTTCTCTGTTCAGGGATTTACCCTATTACATCTTTATTGAGAGATAGTAACTTTATTATGACTAGAAATATGTAAGATTCTGAATTTAATCAGTGATTTACAGGATTTACCGATGCTGAAGGGTATTTTTATATTTTTATGGCTCAAAACTCTGTAATTAGTTTTAAATTTGGTATCCACCTACATCTTGACGATATAGAAACCTTATAGTTTATTAAGGATAAATTGAATTGTGGTATTATTTCTACTAATCATGTATCAGGATCGGCTAAATTTGAATTAAACAGCCTTAATGATATTAGAACTAAATTGATACCGCTTTTTGAGCAATTTCCTTTAAATGGGGTAAAATACTTAGACTACTTAGCATTTAAGGAAGGGATAGCTACAAAACTTAACGAAGGGTTATTAAAGGATAAAAAACACGAGTTAATACTAGGATTAAAACATACTATGAACTCTAAGAGAATTGATTTTGAAATGCCTTTTTTACACAAAATAACCGTAACACCTTATTGACTTTTAGGTATTATTGAAGCTTCATTCTCTATATCTAAACATAACGCTCTTAATGTTATTTTCTATCTTTCCCTTACTTCTGCTCAAGCACCCTTGATTATTGGAATAAAAGACTTTTTTAATTTCTTTTTTGATGGGGGAAGATCTTCTTAAATTACCTCTAGATTACCAAGATAGTATTAGAAAGGTTGTCGGTGTATACGGCCGTAAGGAAAGAGAAAATTCTAAACCAAATATCGAACTAATAGTTACACAAACAGGATTCCTTTGGGATAAACTTATCCCCTTTTTATCGGGTCTTACTTTTGTAACAAAAAAAATACAAGGATTTCTTAGATTGAGCCTTTATTGTTTCTTTATTATATACAGGTAAACATACTACAGTAAAAGGTAGAGAACTTATTCTTAAAATTAGCGATGGTATGATTTTACACCGTCTTACAATCTTTCAAGGAGGTAGAGCAGAAGAATTACTTCAAAGTTTAATAGATGAAGTATTAGATATGGAGGATGTTTATATCAAAACAGAGGATGGGTTACGTGTACACGCTACTACTACAACAAAATTAGTAAGTGGACAATTCTTTTACATCGTCGCTTCTAATTTAAATGGTGAACGTATCACCTTCAAAAGTTCTGAAGCGTGTGCAGACTATTTTTGAGTTACTTCTGCAACTGTAAACAGCAGAATCGATAAGAGGCTGCCAATTGCTAGCCAAAATAATATAAATTATACACTGTCACGTATGGCATTGTAATATGTGCAGGGATCTGTTATCCCTTAGGACTATAGGGTAATATAGATAAATTCCGGGGAACCCCTAAAGCTTCTGGTACCAAACTTAAAACGAAAGTTTAAAAGTGGCTGAAGTAATTATTCAGGTAAGGTAATAAGCCAGATGATTCTGAACTAGGGACTAGTGATAGTAATGGGCAATCGCGGATCTAAATCAGTTGTAATTTATTATTATGCAATTGTAAAAGAGCAACGAGTAAACGTCTATAGGTATTTACAAGATCCACCTATAGGATAATCCACCCTGGATGGGTGAATCTTTGTAATATATTTAAGATGTATTCTAATGAGCTTAGTAATAAGCTATTATTAAATTTTGTATAGAAAATTTTTCTACGATTCACCATTAATTGGTTTTTATTCTTTAAATGTTAATACTCGTCGTTATTATTCTATATTAAGTAGTAATAAACATAATAAGAACGATCTACAAATCGATCCTTGATTTGTTACAGGGTTTGCATTATTTTTTTTTTCTTTTGCTTAAATCAACCATTAAACACTGCAAAAGAAAAAAAATCAGGTAAAGGTTGTTTTTCTTGCAGTGTCTTAAAAAGTTCCTCTTATAAATTTGGTTGAGAAGTTCAACCAATTTTCCAAATAAAACTACATGTTAGAGATTATCCGATTTTATTAAGAATCCAACATAGTTTAGCCCTCCCACATTTTACATGTTGTTATTTTTTTTTTTCGACGTAATTTATAGCAATAAATTACTAGAAAAAATTAGGGCAAACAGGTGGAATCGGTGTTGTAAGTAGTAACCAGTCTTCTTGTGACTTTAGAGTCAAAAATTTCGTGAGCTAATAGAATTAATAATATTTTTTGATAAATATCCTTTAATATTTCGAAAAAGAGGAGATTATTTAAATAAATTTTATCTATTATTCAATTGAAAGAACATTTGACTTTACAAAGTTTACAAAAGATTATTAATATAAAAGCAACCTTAAACTTTGGTTTATCAAAAGAATTACAATTAATGTTCCCCGAAACTGTTCCAGTTCCTCGTCCTTTAATAGAAACCTGTGTAATACTATATTCACAGTAAATGGCTGGGTCTGGGATTTGTTTAAGGGAGAGTCGTAGGTTCTCCTTTACAGGGAGGAAACTAACCATCCCTCTGTTTGGCACACTTAGTCACGCATTTAAAATTAATGCGGATGCTTTATTAAAAAAAACCTACATTAAACAATTTAGCTCTAAAATTACAAATAATTATTTAAGTTTACCTACTAATGAAATAAAGCAGGTTACTTCGTTGGTAGTTTGAGGAACTAATTTAACATCTACAGTAGGTATGGGTAGATCTACAAAGCAAGTACGTGATACGATTCTATTACCTAACTTTTAAAAAAGTGTTATTATTGGATTAATTCTATCTGATGATTAACTAAGATTTGCCTCTAAACCAGTAAGAGTACCCTTGTAGGTTTAAAACAGTCTTTAGCCCATTCTGATTATGTTTGATTTGTATTTTCTTATTTATCTTATTATTGTAATAATACACCTATATTAAGGAAAGGTATAAGAGGAGGTAAGCCATTTTATGGTTTAGAGTTTGTAGCCCTTTCATTGCCTTGCTTTACTGAGTTATATGACATTTTTTATATCAATGGAGTTAAAGTAATTCCAAATAATATTTATGAATTGTTAACGTTTGTAGCTTTTGCCCATCTTATTCTAGGGGATGGGGGATTTAAAAGTAAGGAAATTTATATTTGTACCGACTCATATGCTATTCAGGATATAGTAAGGTTAATGTGTTAATTATACGTTATAAATTAAAATGTACTCTTTATAAAGCAAGTAATGGCAAAGGCTACAGAATCTATATTTCTAGAAATTCGGTTGGTAAAGTAATAGAAATAGTTTTACCGTACCTTACTCTTAGTATGTATTATAAGGTAGGTATAGTTAACAATGGGAATATAAAAAAGGGTGTAAAAGTTTTACAAGGTAATTTTTCTGTTTCCAGCTTTTTTTTTATTTATATAAATTAATAAAAAAGCAGGACAAAGGTTTCTTTAAATCTCTATTATTTAAAATTACTCAGCATTAAAAAGATGAGGTATTATTAACTGCAATTAAAAATTATTTTAACTGTGGATATTGTTATTTAAGAAAAAAAGAAAATATTATAGAATTTAAAGTTACAAACTTTTCTGTCCTTAATCAAGTAATTATACCTTTCTTTATTAAAAATCCGATATTAGGTGTTAAATCCCTAGATTTCAATGATTGATGTTTAGTTTCGGACATAGTAAATAAAAAATAACATAAATTACTTTTTTATAAAATAAAAAAGCTAGCTTTGGCTGGAAGAAGGTGCCTTAAAAATTCTTGAAATTCAAAGGGGAATGAACAGGGGGAGAAGTTAGTAAAATTTTTTAAAGATTTTTGTATGGTCCTGGTTTAATGCTTCTAGATTATAACCTGGGTATATTATATATTTTAGCTATGTCTTCATTAGCCACATATGGAATTCTGCTGGCTGGATGCCACCCATTTAATTTAAATATTAGGATCCCTAACTATGCTAATATATCCATAAATTTATTCTTTAAGTTAGCTATTAGATCCATTGTTTTTATATTTGTTCTGCTTTTATTACTTTATATATATAGCTTTAATATTTTAGCCTTTTGTTTAGATTACGAGCTGTTAAATAATAATCTATATTGCTACGAATCTTTACTTTTAGCAAATAGACTAAATAAAAAAGAATATAGCTACTATAAAAACCATCTAACACGGTTTAAACATACAAGTTCTAAGGGTGATCTTGAGAACATAAAAGGTTTAGATTATATAAAACCCTTACACGATTCATTAATTAAAGAGCTTTATATAGATAGATCTGCACCTGTTATACCTTTTGATAGAAATTTAATATTAGACACTCTTTACAATTGCTATGATAAAGATATAAAATATGAATTATTGAAAAGGTGAGGTTCCAAACCTTGTATTTATCTTATTGAATACAAATATGATCCTTTAGTGTATTATATAGGTAGAACTAATTTATTTAAAAGAAGATTTCACAATCATCTTAAAGCCGAATAGGGTAACAAATTACACTTGTTTTTAAAAGGAATAGGTTGAGAGCATTTTAATATATCTATAGTTGAGGAGTGTGCACCAGATAAACAAGGTTTAAGAGAGAACTATTACTTGCAAAAGTTTTTACCTTTGTTAAACTCTGTGTTTTCTTCATCTATAACTGAGGTTGCTATAAATGTTATCTTAAAAAAAAAAAAATTAGATGAATTGAGTAGCAAGCATATATTACTTTCAACTAAAAACATACCTCTTTATGTTTATAATATAGATGATAAAAGAATAAGTAAAGATTTCGTCTTTTTTGAAAATATGCAAAAGACTTGTGCTACACTTGGAATTAATATCGCTAGCATAATTCAATATAGAAATACTTCCGTTCCATATAGAGGTAAATTATTCTTTACTGAACCTATAATAGATTTTAATCGAGCATTTGAAGTGTCTAAACTAAATACACCAAAAGGTTTAGTTAATAGAGTATTATCTACTAAGCTTTTATTTTATGATGCAAAAACACTAGAGTTGGTAATAGGTAGCCCTTTTTTTTTTCAAAAATATCACATCTAAAACTTTAGGTATTGGTAAGAATGTTATAGATTACATCTATAATAAAGGTAAACCTGAAGGGGTTACAGGTAGGTATATCTATTCTAAACCTTTTAACCAAGAAGAGATTGAAAAGCTTAAGTTAGCCTCTGAAGATCTACAACTAGGTAATAAAATTATCGTTTGGGCTTATTTAACAAATACTTTTGAGTTAATTAATAATTTTCCTTTCCCTAGTCTGCTCGATGCAGCGAATTATTTTAATGTTAATTATAGAACTATAGCTAAACATTTAGACACTAAATTAGCTACTACTCAAAATAAAATAACGGTTTATTTCATTAAAAAAGAGATCAACTCCAAACTAATTACTGAACTTAAAAAGAATGAACTAGGTGTAACCAGATATATGCGTACCGAAATCTGAGTGTATAAAGTTTATTCCGAAGGTACATTATCACTGGTTTCTAATAAACCTTTTAGAACTAAACGAGAGGTCATTAGAGAAATAGGAATCCATGTTACTGTGTTAAATAAATACCTAGATACTTCCCAAGCTTACAGAGATATGCTTTTCTATACATCTCCTCGTCATTCTTAGGATTATATTATTAAACACTTAGCCTAGTTCGAATTTTAAAAATAGCCTAACTTTTTGTTACCCTCAACTACGAAGTCGTTGGAGTAATTTTTTTACATATATCTTTATATATGTAAAAAAAAATAACCGATATATATTAGATTAGAAAATATAAAGTAAAGAACAAATTTGACGAATATCTATACTCTAGCTTTATTATTATAAACTAAGCATAAGTTAGACGATTACTAATTATGGCTTAAGTTATCAAATGTAAATATCGTGTTAATTATAATGTGATATCAATAAGATTATGATGTGACATCAAGTTAATAACTATGTGATATCTACTAAGATGCTTATTTCAAAAATTAAATTAGTCCCACACACCCGTGAGGGTGTTGTAGCAAATCGGGCGAATTTCGAGAAAGACTTACTTTAAGTCAACTCGAAGCGAAACATGTATTTATTTTCTTAGCACACCATAGGGTTATATTTTTCCTCCTCGGAGTGGGAAGATGGTGCATAATAGTGTACTTTCCTATAAAGTCCTTAGTGTACTTTATAACAAAGTCCTTTTATTTTAAGCATGAACGTTCAACGACTAGTAGATGAGTATATAAGAAATACAATAATTCTACCTCGAGCGCCCGAAGTCTTGTTTTATTTTATTATCAAAACTTTTATTTTAAAATAAAAGCTTACAATTGTTTATGGCCTGACTTTGTTTTTTACTTTTTTATATATAGCGGAAATTAGTCCTGATGGTGATTATATTTATAGCAGTAGTGTTTTCTTGTCTTTTCAAACACGAACTAAATTAGACATAAGAAAATATTACACTACTCTGGGTACTGAGAAGGACATTACCAAAGATTTACAAGCTTTACACTCAATATACATTAGAGAACTATACAAGGATAGAGAGGCTCCAGTAATACCTTTTGATCGTGATTTAATTTTAGCAACTTGTCACCATTGTTTAGACAAGAATAAAAAATCTTTTAAAAGAGTGAGGGCATAAAGGCTGTATTTACATCATAGAATATAAGTATAACCTTTTTATTTATTACATAGGTAGAACAACTATGTTTAAAAGAAGATTTAGTAATCATCTTTTAGCTAATTATAATAGAAAACTGCATGTCTTTTTGAAGCTAATTATAATAGAAAACTACATGTCTTTTTGAAGCTAGTTGGTTGGGAACATTTTAACATTTCTATTTTAAAGGTTTGTTCTTCTTTATTTTTTTTTCTTTTGCTTAAATTAACTATTAAACACTGCAAAAGAAAAAAAAAATTAGAACAGGGAGCAAGAGCAAGAGCAAAAGAGAATTACTACCTTCAGAAATACTTACCTTTATGGAATACTACTTTTTCTTCGAAATTTACCGAATCTGCTATTTATTCCAATTTAACTAGTAAATTAGCCGCTCTTAAATCTACTCCTGATTTTTATGTTTCTGGTCAACCTATCCCTGTTTATATGTATGAGGTATATGAAACATATATAAATGAAATATGTCTTAAATATAGTAGTATCACGGAAGCTAGCAGTAGTGAAAAGATTGCTAGAGGTACTTTAGAAATGTTTAGGGATACTAATGTACCGTTTAGAAATAAGCTATACTACTCGAAACCTATTATAGATTTTGAATAAACATTTAATTTATTTAAGACTGCATCTAGTGATCTAAATCTTAATAGTAATATAGCTAAACAGGTTTGAGTTTACAATGCCAAAACCCTAGAGTTAATAAAAGGTAGCCCCTTCCCTAACTTTTTTTTATATTTATATATATATATAAAAGTAATAAAATCCAAGCATCCGTTTTTGTTGGTATTAGTCGTAATGTAATAACCTATTTTATAGATACTTGGAAAGCAGAAGGAGTGAAAGGTACTTATTTATTTAGTAGACCACTTGAAGCTAAAGAAGTGCAAAATATTATTGAATCTTCACATACACTAGAACTGGGTAATAAAATAAAAGTTTGAGCATATTATGCTAAAAGACTTGAATTATTAACTAATTCACCGTTTTCTAGTTTATTTTCAGCTACTTATCATTTAAAAGTTAATAATCTTACCATTACTAGGCATTTGTACACGAAATTAGCTAGTTATCCAAATAAAATTCTTGTATATTTTTTTTTACCCCTTAACAAAAGAAATAGATTCAATTCTAAAAAGTGATCTCTTGAAAAATAGAGTTCACTATGCTCGTACGGAGATATGGGTGTTTAGATTGGATGAGCACGGAGTTTTAAATTTAATATCCCATCAACTATTTGAAAGTAAACGGGAAGCTATTCGTGTTCTCAAGATTTACAGTACTATATAAAATAAATATTTGGATTCTTCTGAAATATACAAAGGATTTCTTATCTTCATTTCTCCACAAAATTCTGAGGATAAACTTGAATAGATAAATATATATATTAAACGTAAAAACTTTGTCACAGTTCCATTCTTTTTTGTATATTTAGTATAGAAGGCTTATAATCTAACCTACTAGCTTAATTATGAAATATATACATAAACAAGACTATGATATAGTCTGAGCCATCTTGTGAGAGATGGATGTAAGAGATAAAGAGCTTTTGCATTAACAACACTGGATCAGCGAATTCTAAATATGCCTTCTTAGGATCGTTAAGAAGTACAGCTCAATTAATTAGTTATGAATTAATTTTAAGTTCTGCTATACTTTTAGTAGTATTATTAGCAGGTAGCTTAGACATAACTGTAATTATAGAAGCTCAAAGAGCTATTTGGTATGTAATACCTTTATTTCCTGTATTCATTATATTTTTTATAGGATCTATAGCAGAAACCAACAGAGCCCCCTTCGATCTCGCAGAGGCTAAGAATAACTACGTACCTCTGCAATTAAATTGAATCGTTCAACTAGTAGGGTTAATTAATTTTCATATTATTTCATTATCATTTCAAATTAGGACTTACGGTGAAAATATATAAATCTAAAAATAGAAGAGAGAGTAGGATAAAGAGTAGAACCAGTTTTTTGTTTTACACATCATAGTAAAGACCTAGAGCTATTAATTAGAATTATAAATTGTTTAGGTGTAGGTGCTATTAATCAGACAGACAGGAGATACAGTTACGTATACAGTTATAACTGTAAAAAAATACAATGTATTTTATTATATCTCAATTTGAAAAATATACGCTTTTTTTTTACACAAAAAAGAGCTGATTTTGAATTATTTAAAATAATTGTTTCAATTTAGCGAGTGTAAGAGGACTCGCTATGGAGAATAATTATAAAATATTCTATTTAAAATTTAATCATAATAAAGGTATTAGTGTATAACTTCTAAATACTTTTCCAAAAATTAACCCTATTACTAGACCTAAATTACCTTTCATAGGTATTTCAGATGTTCAGTTATTAGTAGTATTTATAGACGGAGAAGGATGTTTTATATTACACATTTAAAAAAGGATAGATAGACCTAATCCCACTGTAGTTTTTAATTTGTATATAATCTCACATATTAGATATTCCGTGTTAATGAATGGTTTAGTAAACTACTTTAATTGTGAGTATGTTATAAAAAAAAAAGTAAAATAGATATTGTAGTATTTAAAGTAGGACAATTTGAGGACATATCTTTAAAAATTATACCTTTTTATATTAAAAAAATATACATTACAAAATGTCAAAAAGTTAAATTTTGAAGATTGAGTTAAAGCTTCTAATATTATTATGAATAAAGAACATAAAACATTAGAAGGATTAAATACTATTCAAACCCTTAAAGATAATATGGATAGAAATAGGTCAGGGCGCCGCTTTTAAGGCGGCTGGACCCTGCGGTTAGGCCGCCACCTTAAGGGGCGGCCCCCCCCCCTAATTTTTTCTAGCCCTCCCACATTTTTTCTAAAAAGATGTGGGGGCTCATTCAGGCAGGGATAGTAATTACATTGAAATTACGTCGAAAAAAGAATAAATGGATAAATATGAAAATTAATTTATACAAATAGAGCTCGCTTCGATTTAGCAGAAGTTAGTTTTTTATTATTTTAAAATAATACTACTAATAAAGATTTGGCCTCTTTAAATATAGCTATATGCTGGAAACTCTTAAAGCTTTACATATGTTTGACCATACCAGTGTTATTATTATGCTGTATATGAAGTCATGTACAATTTGTCAAAGATGTTACAATAGACAATCAGCAGGAAACCAAATTAATTTTTATAATGACTAGGATCCGACTTCGTTAGATCCTACCGCCCGTTGGGATCCTCAGAGACTACACGCGATAATACAGTTATATATTGTATATAACATAGTCCATAAATATACGAAAGTATATCTTGTAAATGCAATTAAACCAACCCCAATTTAAAAATATTTACAGTAATAATCCTAATTTTATAAAAGGTAGATTTTATTCTACCTCAACTTATAGTTCTCCTAAAGAAGGTATTTCGACGCCTGTATTAACCATAACAGATTTAGAAGATAAAGATTACATATTTTCTAAACGTGAATTTCTTTTAAGAAAAGGAGGTATATATAGTAAAAAAAAAAAGTTAATGGAAAACAATACATAGGTAGTGCAAAAGGTTTATACTTAATATTAAACGAACATTTTTTAAAACAAAGGAAAATAGGGCTTACAGACTGCTATTTCAAAAGATGGTTTAGAAAATTTTAACTTTATATATGAATATTTTATTTATAAAAATAAGACTGCCAGCTTTAATTTATTAACTTAATTAGAAACTATATATATAAAGTAAAGTTTAGCTATATATATGAATTTTTAACGCTTTAGCTCAGAAGGTTATAAGCATACAGATCTTGCTAAAACAAAAAATGGTAAAAAGATTAGAAGAGATAAGTAATAATCTTTTTTGAGGAAGACATCATTATGTATAAGCTATATTTTTAATTAGCAAACCTGGCTTATTAAATTCTATGTTTGGTAAAACACACTCAGAAGATACTAAAAACCTTATGAGAAGTAAAAAAATAAAATATCCTAATGGTGTAGGTATTAATGACTTAGATTACAACTGGATAATTGGTTTTAATTTGCTTCAGATCTAGCTGTATATTTAAATGTATCTAAGGATATTATGAGTAAATATATAAACAATGGTTTTAAAGGTAAATACTACTTAAAATTCAACCCTCTTAAGGAATAAGAATAGTATTTACTGATAATTTACAAATTACGAAGTCATCTTTATCCCCGGTGTGGTTGTTCTTTTTATTAAAAATAAAAATTACCTCTAAGTAATAGGGGTTATATTTAACTATCACCTGGTAGTAGATATTACTCTACAAAATCTACTCCACAACCCCCCCCCCTTAGTTCTGATCTTCTCCCTCAGCCAAATTTAACTCTGGATTTAAATAACGAAGCTTGTATTAAATCACATAAAAGTATATTAGAAGGTGTTATTTATTACTTGGTTAATATAGTTTATGATAAGCGGTATATTGGTTGTGCAAAAGACTTTTTTATAAGACTTAATTAACACTTAAAATATAAAAATATTTAATACGCTGCTTTACAAAAAGCATTTGTAAAATATGGTTTCGGTATATTAAAATTTTTTTATCTACGAATATTTTTCATATGATAGTAGGATTATATACTACAAATCTTTAACTGAGATATAGATTAGATATTTGTCATAGTTTAAATTATAAACTCTTTATAATTATAGTCTTATTGCCCATAACAATATATGGATATAAGGAAACTAACTAATCTAAGCTTAAGATTAGTAAACCCGGGAAATTAAACCCTATATTTAGATAGATACATAGCGAATAAACCAAAGATAAGATAAGGAAAAGGAAGAATAAATATTCCTTAGAGGTAAATATTTTTGACTTAGAAGGTAATTTAGTTTCAAAGTTTGAAAATCATGTTGAGTTAGCTAAATATTTGAAAGAATATAAGGTTACAGTAGGAAAGTATATTAATACTAACCTTATATATGATAATTCTTATTAAGTTAGACCTATAATGGATTAAATTAGTCTTTAAGTAAAAATAAAAAAAGAACGGAAAAAGATAGATGTAGTAATAGAAAGGAATCAGAATTAGTTAGTGGTTTCATGACAGAGCATTCAGCTGTTATTTTCGTATTTTTCTTTTTAGCTGAGTATGCTAGTATAGTGCTCATTTGTATTTTAAATAGTATTTTATTTTTAGGTGGTTATCTGTTTGATTTTAACTATTTCCTATATCCTTATTTTTATTTAGTGCAATTTATAGCAGGTGATAGTTATATGTATCTAACAGAAAATGAAACTAATTTTAATGTGATTGACTTTGATAACTACAATTCAGCAATAGGTACAACTATAGGTGGTATAGTTATAGGGCTTAAAGCATGTATAATGATATTTGTATTTGTTTGGGCGAGAGCGTCTTTTCCGAGAATTCGTTACGATCAACTTATGTCATTCTGTTGAACTGTTTTATTACCTGTTGTTATAGCCTTTATAATACTAGTCCCATGTATATTATATAGTTTTGAAATAATGCCTGTTAATATACCTTTATTATAAAAATTTATAATACATATATTATAACAAAATTTAAACATGTAACATCTTTTAGATATAGTTTAAACCCTTTTTTTATATAGATATAATTTAATAGTTATTTTTTTTCTAGTATTATCTTTATAAAGGTATTACATTATATTACAAAAAAAATATATATTATACTACGAATTCATACATATATAATTTTTTTAAATGGAAATACTTTTTATTGGTAAAAAAAACATATTAAAGAAAATCTTTAATATCAAAATATATAGATCTAACATTATCTTTTCAAGAAGATATATTTTTTTTTTCTCTCGTTAGAAAAACATCTAACTATAACTAGAAACAAGCCAACCTGAAAATCTAAGCCAAGTTTGTAGCATCTGCAAAGTTTATACGCGTTGTAGTTGATTTTTTTTTAATTATTTTATGTCTTTATAAATAGTTTTTTTGTATTGTCGTTCTTTTGTAGTAAATTTTATAGTCTATTAAGACTATCTCACTTATAGCTTACAACAGCTAAAATGTAGCAACTTGGTTAATAAGTAAAATATTTACTAAGTAACTTGTTATTTTATATTGCAGAAAGGTAACCACCCTTTAAACCTTCTCACTGCTAACTCCATCCCCACAGGTTTTACAATAGCGGGTAACTAAGATAGTAATACTATTAATAATGCTTCAACCACAAGGGAACCTTTATTTCATTTATATATTATTATCTCCCCTTAGAACGGCTTATGGTTCTATATTACAATAATATCAACTACTCCTTTCCTATGACGAATATTTACTCGTACTAATCGTGCTCATCCTCAAATATAAGAAGACAAATCCTCAAACATAAGAAGATAAAACTTAAACATTTATGTCTTATTTATAAGTCGTATCTCATAGTATTTCTCGTAAAAAAAAAAATAAACAATTAAATTATCAATACCATGCTACTTAAATATTTTTATAATATTTTATAATAACTTAAATATTTTACAACTTAAATATTATACAATTACTAAAATATTGTTATACCATAGCTTAAATCCAATAACCATATAAACAAAATATATTATAAACTTTCGATTATGCTAGAAAGAGTGTTTTCTTAATAATAATATTCCGTATTAAATTAGGAGTATCAACATCTTACGGTATTATACCGAAGAGTAAACTAAACACAAATAGTTTACAAATATCACTTCATAAATCCTCACTCATATTAATAATCAAAAAAAATAAACAATCTAATTTAAATAGTAATGTTATACAATAGTAAATCCAAATCAATTCTACCCTCAAAATCATGACAAGTGTAAAGCAGTTTTTAGAGAGTAAATATAAAAGATCTAAATAATAACCACTTCTAAATACCAAATAAAGTATAAATATTATTTATTTTTAAATATATATCTTTAATCTTCAGTCAAATACCATATTTTTACTGAAAACCTATTTATCTCCTATAATGCATCAAATAATATTAAAAATATTATTTTTTTATAATAAAAGGTAGGTTTTTTTTTGTTGGGGTAAAGACATTAAGATTAAGAATCGAACATAAAATATTAAAGTATATCTTAATATTCATCCACATGTGTCTTCTTTTCCTTTTTTTTTTCTTTCTTTACTTTTGGTCTTTACCTAATAATTTAATTTGTCTTATGTTTTAAAAATTCTTTATTATATCTACCTAATAAATAATATGAAATTCATGAGATGTTTCTGGTTTAGTGGAGGTTTTACGGGGTTATGTGAGAATCTTTTAAGATCTGGTTTGGGTGGTATCACGGGGTTATTTTACAAAAATCTTTTAAGATCTTGTATGGGTGGTATGAAATATTATAGTACAGATTCAAGTAGAAGAAAACTATCTAGAACATTAGTTAATAAAAAAATCAGATATTAAAAAATTAGATATTAAAAATATGTTAATATAAAGAGTGATAATGTAAAGAGTGTTGGGGTTAAAACTATGACTATTAATCTACTTAATCGAGATATTAATAAAATTAATTTAAAGGGTACCAACACTGGTATAATACGAGATCATTTACTAGTATTAGTATTAAAGATAGAAAAGCCTATAGGATCTAAATAATATTCTGTAGAAGTTACAAAAGTATACAAACCTCTTGAATGTGAAATATTAAAGGAATGTTTGATTAAATGGTTCATTAAATGATTTTATAAGTTCTAGTGGTTATAATATTGACGTTATCAGGATTCTTCTACCTTTTTAATAAGATTGATAATCAAGATAATAAGGATGATGATCAAGATTATAAGGAGGATGATCCATATTATAATGATGAAAATTTATTCAACGATGATTTAAAAGTCTATGAGATATCAATCCCTGATGAAAATATAAAAGTTTTTTAGAAATTATCCCAAATTTCTGAGGAAAACTTTAAAGATTCTAATGTATCAGAGTTAGAAGTATTTGTTAAAAATATTGAGAAATTTGTTAAAGATTTTGAGGAATTAGATGTACTCGTTTAAAAGTTTCCTACTAGCTTAGAGGCAACTAATAGTGATTTAGAGGAAACAAATAGTGATTTAGTATTTGAAGAGGCTTCTACAATAACTGAATATAGTGATATATTGCTTGAAGAGTCTTCTAAAATCTTTGAAGAATTTAATGAATTAGTAACTGAGGATTTAGTTAAATAAATAGAATCTAACTATGTTAAAAACCAGTCTAATTACAATGAGAATGCAAATCTAGGTATGTTAAATACTAATAAAGGGAATAATTTCGCTGTTAAAACAGCTTCAGAAATATTTGAAAATCCTAATACTAATTTAGATAATTTAGTAGAGAATAATTCTTTAGATTATGATTTTAATGAATTCGCGGATAGATTAGTTAAGTGTGAAGATCATTATCTATTATTATCTGACAGAATATTGAATATAAATTGAGTGAAAAATATAATCGGATTAGTAAAAGAGTATAAAATCGAAGAAAATGATTCAGGTTTGAAAAGAATTCTTTTAACAATAGATAGTAACGTAGCTAGAGAATTTGTTTCAGAAGATATGAATCATCTAAATACAAGTGATGTACCAAAAACAGGAGTCGTAGTAGGTTATCAAAATAATCCATTACGTGATATAATAGATAATTTATTAACAGGTGGTGAGGTAAATATAATATATCCTATAATATCTCCTATTTTATCAAATTCAGATAATAATCCAAATACTGATACTAATAGTAATGATGCTAATAGTGTTAGTAGTCTTAGTTATAATAATAATCCAGTTGAATCAGACTCTATTAGTAGTATAGAAGAATCTTTAATAAAAGTTCATAATCACCAGTTAAATTTAATAGGTCCATTATAATTAAATTTTATAGAATCAAACCCTGATTTCTCTGATAGATTGTATGAATCTAGAAATTTAGGTTTAGAATCAAGAGGATTAATAGGATTAAAAAATCCTCTAGATTCTGTAACAATAGGAAATTAATTAGTTCAGGTATCTGAATTAAGTAATTCAAATTCAAGTGAAAATCCAATTCCTTTAGATTTATGATGAGAAGTTCCTTCTAGACCTACAGATCCTGACAAATTAAAAATGTGAGAAAAGGATCTAATTGTACGAAAATATTGAGCTAGTCACTTAGATCCTAAAGGTTCTGTTTGGAATGAGATAGTAATTTCTTTAAATAATGATACTGTATGTAATGATAATATATGTAAGGAAAATTACTTAACAGTTGAAGAAACGTTAGAAGAATCAAGTTTAGTAACTGCAAAATCAAATAATGAAGATTTTGAAGGTTTTGATGAAGGTGATTTAGAAAATTTATTCACTTCTTCGGAAACTGAAGAGATATTTGATACTTTAGAAGAGGGTTATTTAGAAAGTTTATTCAGTAGTTCGGATAGTGAATAGGTAATTGAAAGTTTAGAATCTAGTAAAGATCCTATTGATTCTTTAGAAGAGGGTGATTTAGAAAGGTTATTTAATGAGGATTTTAAACAATCTAATATCTTAGGATTTACTGAATTGTTTAAAGATATAGATAATTTAAGTTTATTAAAACGTAACTTAGAAAATTAATATAATATAGTCAATAAGGAAGATTCTTTTAATGAATTAGTTAATATAGATAATATAATCTTAGATATAATTAAAACAGTAACTGAGATACATTCAGAGATGTTATCTATTAATGTAAAAGGTTATATAAATTCTTATGATTTGATGGATGATATAAAATATCCTAATTTATCGAAAGTATTGAAGGGTATAACAAAGAAGAATGATAAAGGATTAGTGTATGATTATAACTACTGATGATAAAATATCTATAAGTGTTTGAGGTTACCAAATCCTTTTATTATTGTTATATACTTATTTTATTTAAATTCCTGAGGATAAAGTAAATTATTTTTATATAATATCAGATTTAGAAAGTATGAAGTCTGAGTTATATAATGGGTTAGATAGTAGTCTAATAAGGGAATTCCGTTATAGGGGTGTAATAATAACTGAAAATGTTTATACTGGTTTTGATACGGAATATTATCAAATATCGGTAAATAAGAATAAGTTATTGTCAGTACAATTGGCTATAAGTACAAAAACCTTATTAAGATTACCACATAAGATTTATTATAAATAATATGCTTTAAATTCTTTAACTGGTGAATCATATAAAAGGGGCTAGTTTACTGAATATTGGTATGGTTAATAAAATTCTTAATGATTTGATAACAAGTGCTAAGTCAGATAACAAATTAATGTTAGAAGATTCAGTTAATTGATTAATTCAAGGTCTAAAATCCAGGAATGTTCCTTATATAGAGACTGAAAAAGATTATATATTAACATTTTCTGGGTTTGCAATCAAAGAATGGTTTCATAAAACTAATAGTTATACATTTCAAGAATTGATAGAAACATTTAATAAAATAGCATTCCCTCTATTAGAGACTAAATTATTAGTTATCTATAATTTATTGAATGAAATCTATAAATCATATGATGGTAAATCATCCAATCCTTCAACGAATATATAAGACTCCTTCTACAGATATTGTAGTATATAATACTTCTACATATATAGATAGACAAAAGTATGATAAATAAACAGTTTGCCACCTACATGTAAAAGTGGTAGGGATAATCCTTCTACAAATAATCAAAAGTATGATTTTAGTTAATTATTTAGAGAAGATGTATTGTCTATTCCTAATACTAATACTTTAGGTGTAAAAGAAATTGGAAAATTAGTAATATATACTAGGATTAGAAATCAATTTTTTACTACAGGAAAGATAAGTGTATCTAAATTTCGTAATAATTATGTAATAGGACATTTTATTAATGCTGATTTAAGTTTATTAAATGATTTCTCTACCATAAAAGATCATTTAGATGTTGTAAATAACTGTTTAATAACGTTGAAACAAGCTATATTTATTGATAATACAAATGTATATATTAAAGATACTATCTTACTAGCTCCTGGAAATGTAAAGAGTTTAGCAGCAATAGGAAATTTATATGGTGAAGATTTTAGGAAGATAAATATAGACAAACAATGATATAGTAAAATGGATCAATTTATGAATAAAGAACCTTTATTATTTAAAAAGTATGCTATGAGGGATTCTTTGATTACATTAAGACATGCTATATTTATGGAGGATTTAAGTTTTAGTTTAGGAGGTACTAGTATACCAATAACCTTAGCTAGTTTATCTCGTTTATATATTCATAAGAAATGGAATTCTATTGGTTATGAAGGTTATCAAAAAGATGCTTCTTACCTTATATCAGAAGCTGATAATCTATTAACCCCTAAAGGATTGCTTCATGTAGGTGATTTAGGATTCGTATTAGGTTATTATATAGGTAATTACAAAGGAGGTAGAAATGAGAGTTTTATGTATGGTATTGATGATGAACAAATATGATATGATTTAACAGGTGCTTATCTAACTGCTATGTCTTTATTAGGAGATCCTGATTACAATAACTTAGTAAGATTAGACGTCACTACTTTAAATGGTATGAGTGATGAAGAAATTTTATATTCTTATATAATTATAAAGACTGATTTCTCTTTCAAAGATGGTGTTAAATACCCTTCAATACCTTGCTTTTTAGATAAGACTACCACTATATATCCTTTAAAAGGTTCTGCAATATTAACAGGATCTGAATATATAGTTGCTCGTAATATAGGTTGTGTATTTCAAATAAAAGATATTTATAATATACCTTTTAAAAGAGTTAAAAAAGCTTCAAAATTATCTATTGAAAATGTTCATGAAAGATATTTTAAACAACTCTCATGTTTGCCTTTTAGAGAATGTGTGAATGAATTACAATGTTTAAGACGTGAACACCCTAAAGGTCATGTTTTGAATCAAATATATAAATCAGTAGCTAATTCTCTTTATGGACTTACTACTAAGGGTATTAGTAATAAAACTAAATATGATTTCCGTACTAAGACCAGTGTTAGGATGAGTGCTAATGAATTATCCAACCCTCTTATATCATCTTGGATAACTGCTTATGTAAGGAGTGTTTTTGGTGAAATACTTCATAATATATCTTTACAAGGAGGTGTTGTAGTATCGGTAACAACTGATGGTTTATAACAGTTATAGAAGATATAGAAAATCGTATTTTAAACGATAAATCATTGAATTCTTATCTTTTAAAATCTTATCGTTCGATCAGACATGTATTATCGGGTGTAGGTGTAGCCCTCCCACATTTTACATGTTGTTATTTTTTTCGACGTAATTTATAGCAATAAATTACTAGAAAAATTAGGGCAAACAGCCCTCGAGTTGAATAATACCGGGCTTGGTATGATAAGCTGAGCTACTAGGGGACAGTTTAGTTACGATGGAAATATTAAAGCAACTACAGGGTTACAACGTAATAATTATACTAAGGATGAATTAAGAGCATTATTACATGATACATTCAACACGTCTGGTAAAAGTTTAGAGTATATACAACGTACGTTGAGAAGTGGTTTAGATATTTTAAAGGAAGGGGGTTCCGTAACCACTGTTTATAAAGATAAAATATTCCGTATGTATTATGATAACCGTAAAGTTATGGGTGATAATTACTGTATGAAAGAATTGAGATATTTTATTCTTGTAACTTATATAGATAGCTAAGTTAAACCGTTTTGTAAGTAGATTACCTATATGCCCTAATTATATAAAAAAAAAATTAATCAATGGATAAAAGAGTTAAATACAAAAATCCTATGGAAATAGTTGTTAGATCTTTTATATGAGGTTAAAGGATTATAACTTAGACATTAATGAATTTGAAAGTTATAAATAATTAACCAATTTTGTTAATAACTATGATAGTTCTATAAAGCTTAATCTTTATAATGTAGCTTTATTGAAACGTAGATCTCTTAATAAAATAAAAAAAAAATTAATAACTTTTAAATGAAGATATCAAAAGATATTTAAACCTTGTAAAAACTAGATTTTCTGAATTGGATGTAAAAAGTTTTTTAGATTAACTGTTATTATAAAAGCTTATATTATTAGAATTAAAACCAAGATACCATAGCAATTATCAATTCTAAAGTCAATGCCAATGTCATGTCATATCATGTCATGGTCATAATCATAGATAAAATAGCATTTAAAAAGTTACATGTTTACATCACATTTTTTGTGATAATTTAATGACATATTACAAAAGTGACATATTTACATCACATTTTTTGTGATAATTTAATGATATATCAATTTGATGTATAAGGTTTTATAGAGCAATAACTGATATATTAATAGATTAATAACTGATATCTACTACATTTTATTTAGTCGAATCTAAGTAAAAAACAAATACAAAGACTAAGATAAAGAATATATTATAATAAAAGTCAAAAACAAAGAATATATTATAGTTAAGAAAAAAGTTTATAAAATTGACATATCAAATACATTAAATTTGTGATAATAAAATTTGTGGTAATTAAATGACATATCAAGTTCACTATATTAATGATAATTAAATGACACATTTAATTCATTTATTTTGTACCCCTCCTCTTTTAATTAAACTAAAAGATTAAACATATCCTCTGGAAAAACTTTTTTTAATTCAAAACTACATAGCGATGTATATCACTATAAAATATAGATTATTCATGTGTATTTCTTCTATTTCCTTTGACATAAAGTATAATAACCTTTCCACCATTCTCAAACAATACTAAATTGATGTATAAATTCTGACTTACGATTTAAAGCATTAATTAAATAATTTATATTCACAACAACTGAAGTAGTATAGGCTACATTATTTGTCTCTATCATGACAATATGTAATACCACTCATATCTATTATCAGAGCATAAGGAGCATTTTTTTTATCCATCTAGATAACACATATTTATTATCCTTTCAACACTTCATCTGCTTTCTTCACTTTTTGTATATATACTTCTAGCCAATTCTATTAATAAATATTTTTCCTGATAATCCACATTAGTCAAATTTTCTTTAAAGTTATCGAGTACTTTTGCTTTATTCAAATTTTTTTTTTATAATTAATTTAAGTTATAGTAGTAAATTAATACATAATATAATACTAATATATTTGAACAAAAAAAAATATATCCCCATATAATGACTGTCTTGTCCTAATTTACAGGTTTTATCTAAAATTATACTACATTTACGGTTTAAAAGTAAATTTTATTACTATAAAACATTCTAGTAATGTATATGAAAACATTCTAGTTATGTATATAAATAACTATTTTTATATCCCAGGCAATGATTATTATAGTATACATATTATATCTAAAATATAAAACATTTACGTTTTAAAAAGTAAATTAAACCACTATATAATATAATAGTAATGTGTTTGAGTAACTAATTATAAAAAAATAATATATGTAATATTATAGTAATGTTATAATAACACATTATAAAAAATAATAGTAATGTATTTGTTTTATAATTTAAATATTTACAGGAGATTTTAGTCAGATTTATCATTTTAAATCGTAAACTAATTAAACCGTTGACCGGTTGGATAACCTCTGTTTTTGAAAAAAGTATTTATATAATATAATAGTAATGTGTTTGAGTTACTCATAAAAAAAAAATATATAGATATATAATTATTACACATTATATAAAATCATAGAAATGTATTATATGTATTTAATGTATTTATAAAAAATATATATGATATATAATTATTATACATTATATAAAATAATAGAAATGTATTATATACATTTATAAAAAATATATATTATATTTAATTATAACACATTATATAAAATAATAGTAATGTATTTGAATAACTATTTATATTTCCCAAGATATGATTATGTGAATTTACAGGTTTTATCTTACAGGTTTTATCTAAAATATAAAACATTTAAGGTTTATTATAATATATATGTAAAAAATTCTTATTAGTTTAATGGTAGAACAAGATACTTCTAATATCTGAATCTAAGTTCGAGTCTTAGATAAGAATAACTGTGTAGATAGTAACAACTATACGTTTTAGGTTTTTAATATAAAAACTTATAAAGTAACAATTTTTGTTTTTTTTTTAGTTAATATTATAAATATATATACTTTTACAGTAATAGATTTTTAGTTAATGATATAAATATTAATATTTCTGGAGTAAAAGCTTATTAGTTAATGTTATATATATAAATACTTCTAGACTAATAGCTTTTTAGTTATAACTATTTTTTTTTAGTTACTAAAAAAAAAATTTATTCTTATTTGTTTAATGGTAGAACAAGATATTCCTAATATCTTAGTCTAAGTTCGAGTCTTAGATAAGAAATATAGTTAGTATTAAAAGAGTATAGTGTACTATTTTAGTTATCTTTAATATACTATAGTTAGAGGGTAAATAGTATGGTTACCCTCTTTTATTTGAGTTTGATGATGGCTCTGAGTGAACGCTATGTAAATGCTTGACACATGCTAATCGTACGTCAATACTTTATTTGTATAAATTATTGTATTGAAGTGGTGTACAGGTGAGTAAGGGTGTTATGGCTACCTAAGAGTAAGGCAAAATAAATCCCTTATAATAACAATTTATTATAATGTATTAATACTAGATCTATTATATACATTCGGTATATCCGAATTTAAAAGGTTAGATTAAAGGGATAATATAATTAATAAATGTGTTTAAAAGAAAGAGTATTTCGCTCTTAGTTGATTATTAATAACCATCGGATAAGTAGTAAGTATGGTAATGGCATATTTAGCTTGTGTCCGTAGTCAGGACTGAGAGGTCTATTGACCACACTGGGTCTGAAAAAACCCCAGTGCGTGTAGTACAGCAGTGAGGAATTTTGGTCAATGGCCTAAAGGCTGAACCAGCAACTTGCAGGAATGAGAGTTACTATAATAAGTTTATTAACTTGCTTGACTAGGTCTTATAAAGTTCTGGATAAAGCTTATTATGAAAACTTTATATCCATAGGTCTCGACCAAATCTTGTGCCAGCAGTCGCGGTAAGACAAGGGAGACGAGTGTTATTCATCTTTAACAGGTATATAGGGTACCTAGACGGTGTGCAAAGGCTGAATTAAGAACCTGTTACACTTGAGTTTGATATGTGAGAGGGAGATGTCGGAATTGTTGGTGTAAAGATGAAATTTGTTGATACCAATAGGACCGATAACGGCGAAGGCAAACCTTTATGTACATGTACTTGCTTAGTGTCTATAAAAGGAACATCTTTACTTTATAAGAGGAGATGCTTATAAGATAAAAAGTAGAAAGCAAAGTATTAGAACTGACGTTGAGGGACGAAGGCTCAGATAGTGAAGAGGATTAGATACCCCCGTAGCCTGGGCAGACAATGATGAGTGCCATAGGTTCGCTTTTAAGCGGGACTATAAATGAAAGTGGAAGCACTCCACCTCAAGAGTAATGTGGCAACGCAGGAACTGAAATCATTAGACCGTTTCTGAAACCAGTAGTGAAGTATGTGTGCGACAAGAAGCGGGTATTAGTAATGTGGTGCGATTCCACTAGGTATTCTCTGCCTAACACTATCTACACATGCAAAGCGGTAACAAATTGTGTGAAGCTGTAGAGACAATGTAACCTGTCTTAAATGACAATATAGAATAAATATTTTAAACATATTTGTTTTCTAGGGGCTAGTGTAAGTAAAACATGGAGAGCGAAAGTCAAGATAGCAATGACGCTTCGATAAACTACTTGAAAATCGTGGAAGGGAGTAGATTTTACATACTAATTTATGGGAGAAACCATATTTCCACCGGAGTAAAGCTATCCTCCTAAATTTTACGCAAATTGTGCTAATATCTGAACTTGGTAACCCCTTTACTCTCAGCTATAATATTTATCCTCTAGATTACATGTATCTAGAAGCAATTATAGAAGAGGCAACATATAAGAAGATTTCGAAGTTTTTGTAACGGGTAAAGGGGAAAGGAGAAGTTAAAAAGCAAATGCCTAATATAGATTTCTATTGACGTTAATCTATTTTAAGGATAAAATCTATGTTTATTGTCATCAATATATTTAAATATTGTGTATAAAATTTTACTAAACATATATTACATAAAAAAATAAAATTATAATTCCAAAAATATGGAACTAAAAAACGACTTAACTTATTTAAACCCCTTATTTGTTGTATGATTAACAGATGCTTCAGCATCTTTTGGTGTAATCATAACTAAGGATGTCTCAAGACCTTTAGGTTTTGTGATTTCTATCTTTTCGAAATAGGACTTAATAAAAAAGATTTAGATTTATTGAATAAAGTTAAAAATATTTTAGGTGTGGGTAATATTTATTTAAAAAAAAATACTTAGTTAATTTATAAAAAAAAAGAAAATACTTAGTTAATTTATAAAAAAAGAAAAAAAAAAGAAAATACTTAGTTAATTTATAAAAAAAGAAAAAAAAAGAAAATACTTAGTTAATTTATAAAAAAAAAAGCATAGAGCTCTGATAAAGCATTAGTAAACGTAATAAGGAAAATAAACATAGATTTACTTTTTATTTTGATAGACAATTATTGTTACAAATAAAAAGGGCTGACTTAACATACGGCAGAATCTGATAAGTGAATTTAAAGTATGTTAAAATAAATTCACTTATTTGCGGCGATGGCTGCTAGAGTAAAATCGAAGATTTCTGTTTGAGCCGTATGCGATGAAAGTCGCACGTACGGTTCTTAGAGGGGGAAAGTCTGAGAAGACCTACCTATCTCGACTATTTAATTCGATGATCCTCGAATAACCTTACCGCAACTTGAATGTCCTTAAAAACAAAATTATTTTTTCATATTTTTGTATTTTTAGGTCACATGCGTTGCATGGCTGTCTTCAGTTAATGTCGTGAGATTTGGTTAGGTCCATTAAATTAACGTAAACCCTTGTTTTATTTAGTAGAATAAAGCAGCTCTCCGCTCACAACTGGATTTGATAATAGGGACTAAGACAAGTCATCATGGCCTTAATGTTGCGGGCTATAGACGTGCCACATATGCCTTTACAAAGGGATGCAATAATGCGAATTGGAGCTAATCCCCAAAATAGGATAAAATATGGATTGTAGTCTGAAATTCGACTGCATGAAAAAGGAATTACTAGTAATCGTGAGTAATCATATCACGGTGAATTTTATCTCAGATAGGTACTAACCACTCGTCAGGCGCTGAAAGGAGTATGTGCAATAAGTTTGATGGCTGCTGATTGCTAGTCTAAGTTTACAGATTTAGATCTTTTGGCAGAAATATCTTCGTATGCGTGACTCTGATTAGTGTTAAGTCGAAATACGGTTCGGGTTGGGGAACTAGCCCGGGATTAATTAATATAAACGATACCCCCAAAAAACAACCAAGACTGTGCTGGTTAGCACATATAGTTATTTTATAAGAGGCTATATTAGACATTAGATTCGTCATCTTGGTGATTTACTTGAGTTGGCATACTTTATAGAGGCAACTGTTTCTTTAGTATACATCTCTTTTTTTTTTGAAATAATCTTTTTGGCAATAATTTATTTATCAGACTGGTATAGATGTTGAAGGCGTAATATCGTTATCCAACTATACATCTATTTATTAGATTGCTGACATAAATTAGGTTTATTCCACTTTTTTTTTGGTGCTTTTTAGCAAGATATGCACTTTTTTTTTCTTGCTTATTAGCAAAATATGCATTTTTTTCTTGCTTATTTGCAAGATATGATATGCACTTATGTAATTTAAAACTTTATAAAATGAATAAAATGATTACTCTTTTTTATCTATGTCGCAAAATACTTATAAATTTCAAAATTCATTGCACTATTTCTTTTTTTTATTTATATCGCAATATAAAAAATAATTTAAAATATTATTACATGGTTTTTTGTTTTTATTTATGTCACAAAATACTTATTAATTTCAAATCTTATTACAAGATTTTTTGTTTATATTTATGTCATAAAATAGTTATTAATTTAAAATTTTATTACAAAATTTTTTTTTGTTTTTATTCACGTAGTAAAATACTTATTAATTTCAAATTTTATAACATGATTTCTTTTTTGTTTAAAAAAATTTACAACATATTTATTTTTTGCCTGTCCCTTTATATTATACCCTCACAATCAATGAGGTGTATACGAATGTCTAAATATTTAGAACTAAGCGCGGTGGTGATAGGGTTCTCTATTATCATCTTTTTACTAGAGTTAAATTTCTTCGCTTGTTGTATATTAGTAATTTTTATTACTAGTATTATTTTGGGTATTAGGATAATATTGGAAAATATTTATCTTTTCAATGATACCTTATACTTCTTAATTTTATTATGTGGATTTGATACCTTAATAGATTTAGCTATTACACCTGAATTTCATATGAATTATACTCATTTATCTGAGATAGATGTAGTATTATTACACACGGGTACAGCTAGAATTATAATTGCTATTGCATTTAATAAAAATGCAATGAGTTTTTTTTCTTGTATATCTCGGATAAAAACCAGTATATACGAGTTTTTACCTTTTTTTAAAAAAAAACCTTTATTTTATTTAGCCATAGGTATAACGATTTATTTATTGTTTATAAATTTTATAAACTTATGTTGTTGATGGTTAGGTATTACTCCTTGTACAAATAGTTTCTTTTCATTTTATATTTTTATACTTACTAAGGTAATTTTAGTTAATACTATTATATCTGTATTTTTTTTGGCTGTTACTGATAATAGTAAAGAGTGATACAATATTGTAGGAATGAGTATATGATTACCTCTAGCTCTAATTCCTTCTACATTATTTTATTATTTTTATATATTACCTGAGTTAATAACGATTAAATTAGCTCTTGTTGATATAATAAATAGTTGACTAACTAAATTGGAACAAAGTTTATATGAATTTAAATTAGCTATTCATTATATAGTAGATGATATAGAGATTAACTTAAGTCATTTAAAAGAAGGACGGTTTTATTTAGAAATCTTGTTTTTTTTAGGAATAAGGAATCTAGGTGAACTATTAGTAAGAGTGCATAACAGACCTGCAGAGCTTGGTAAATTTTTAGTGAAATGGGCTAAGTGTGGTCTAGGTACTAAGCTAGAGCCAACAACTAAAAACCCATACCCTTCTATGAGAGATAATGTTAATTTTTTATATGCTCACATACAACATATTAATAATAGTTTTAAACAAAGATCTTTTGATTTTCTTAGACCTTTAATTAACTTTTCATCTAGACATATACCTGTGAGTATTAGACCTGGACATTTTACAACGTCTCTTCCTTTTAGTGCTACAGGATCTAACTACATACCTGGGGTTTGATATATGCCTATGAGGATACCTGTTGCTCTTAATTATGAGGGTAGTGTTAAACATTATGAGGGTAATGTAAAATATTTTACTACTAGGTTAACGTTAAAGGATCTTTGCAAATATATTAGGAATACCCCTGACTTTGCTACTAAATATTTTATAATACACCTACATGTAAAGGAAGCTGACATAATACATGTAACAACACAGGATTACAAAGTAGAAATTAATAAAATAAAAAGAAGTACAAGTATTCAGATACTAAGCCATGGGGACAAACCTTTATATCATAAGTGAAATAGACAGTTTCCAAGTTATTTATTGGATACTTATCCTAAATATAATGGAGATTCTATGTACTATACTTATCCTAATTATAATTGAGATCCTCTCTACGATTGTTTAAAGGATTCGGATTCTACTAGAAAACTGCTCCGCTTAACAGATCCAATCTACAATGGTCATGATTTACAGGTGAATATGCTAGGAGGTATTAGTTATAATGAAGATAATGTTCAACAAGGTGAACCTTCCACAGGTACAGAAGAACCCTCTAATTTAAATAGGGGAAAAAAGAGACAACTAGAATCTGAAAATACAAATAATAATGAGAGCACAGAAGAACCCTCTAACTTAAATAAGGGGAAAAAGAGACAACTAGTATCTGAAAATTCAGCTAATAATGAGAGCACAGGTACAAGTCAAATCTATCCTTGTATTGAGATTGAAATGATTAAATTTAGAGATAAAGACCTTGTTTCTTTAAGTTTTGACGCTGATAAGCTTTCAACTGAAGGTGAAAAATACTTAGAGGAGATTTGTGTTAGGGGTAGATCAGTTCTTTTTGAACACTATAGTGTAAGAAATCTAATGGAAGCTAGGAATCTTGTAGACCATATAACGTTTGAGGATATATCTATTACAGAAGAAAGTAAGGGAAATTATAATCAATTATTTGAAGCTTTTTATAAAAAGAATAAGGATATTATTGATTTACATAGTCTAAAATTAAATGAGATATACCCTTTCTCTAAACTTTACTTGGATGGTAATCTAGATTATTCGGAGGAAGATGATTCAAGAGATTCAGGAAATTCTACAGAAGTAGTGTTAAACAAATTAAAAGATTTTGAACCTAGAGAAATTGATAGTTTAATTAATATACTAAGAATTAAACAAATGGAGTTCCTTTACAATGAGAAAAATACACGTGATGTTAATAAATCTTGTGTACTACATGATATTGGGTTTAGATGTATAGAGAATGTAGTAAGAGACAAAAAAATCAAAAATAATGAAAATGATATTACTCGTATGCTTACTAAACTATTGGAGGTAAAACCCGATTTTTTTTTAAACCGAATGGGCTCTAGAAAACCTTTTTTAGAAGATACTAGCGTAAATGCTATATGTTCTAGATTAGAGTTGTTTCGAGGAAAGGTACTTAATGATTTAACGAAAGAAGATATCCATACCTTGATTAAAGAGTTAAAAAGTAGATTGCAAAAGTTATTAGAATATAAAAAATCGGAGAATAAAAAATTTAAGGTTTGTACATTTAAAGATATTCATATTACATCGGAATATGGAGTAATATTAGATCAAACAGACAAAAAACTAAATAATGAATTTACTTTATTACTAGATAAATTGGTGTATAATAAACCAGAGGTTTTTAATTTAGAAGAAAAAGATAAAAATAATTTTTTTATACAATTTGAAAACGTAAAACAAACATATTCTAAGATAAGTGACTTAATTAGAAAACCTTTAACAAGAGATGAAATTAATCTTATAATTGATGGGTTAGAGTTTAGAAAAGAGAACCTTTTTGAATTTAGAAGAACCATTAATAATACAGATAAAACTTGTCGTTTAAAGGATTTCAAACTTTGAATAGCTGATGGGATAGTAATAGAGGAAGATTCGGATCCAGGAACAAACGAATTTACCCTTTTACTTGAAAATTTATATAAAGAAAGACCCAATTTTTTTAATTGTAAGTGTGTAAGAGAGAAATCTGTATACTATTTACTTAATGACTTAAGAACACTCCTCTGGCACTGAAAGTTGTATGTGCAAAAAGTTTAGTGTATACGAGTTGTGGTCTAAATTAACAGGTTTATATTTATTATAAGCATAATGTATATTAATACGTAAATCCCTAGATCCTTTATATACTTATACTATTAAGTATAGTTTTTTATTAGCTAAAAGTAAATAATACTTTTATATTTATTATAAGCATAATGTATATTAATACATAAATCCCTAGATCCTTTATATACTTATACTATTAAGTATAGTTTTTTATTAGCTAAAAGTAAATAATACTTTTATATTATTATATAAAAAAAAAAAAAATATTTTACTTTATTACGGTAGTATTAAAAATAATTTTGATATTTACTAGATAAAAATTTATTAGTAAATGCTAGGGGGGTATTACTAATACAGCTCTAATTAATAATACCCCCCACCCTCCAAACCTGAGTGCTGGAACTGGTATACAGGGAATACTTAAGATATTCTGAGTTAATCTCATGGATGTTCAACTCATCCCTCAGGTATAAATTTTTAATTGAAGGTTCAAGTCGTTTTTTCGGATAAGGTTACAGAAAAACACATTAAAACTACAAATAATAAAAAAAGGGTTTGGAAATGTATAGGATAAACATATAGATAAAAGACTTAACGGAGTCTATTACAAGTATGTAATGCTAATTCGAATCTGTAAATAAAGGACACAATTAATTATAAAAGTAGAGCGCATACTATTGTGATAAACAGCTATTTACTATGTGCTTACAATACTGGTATTGTTTTGTAGTATTCATAATAATAGATAAGGTATAATAAAAATTTTTGCTTAGTTAAACTATATATAATTAATATATTTTGCTGGCATTTGGATAGTTTTACAGTGTATGCATACAAATTGAAAGTTTACCTTATAATAAGAGGTATCAAAAAAAAGGAGACTTCCTTTATTGGTAAAAAGGGTTGAGCTGTAAACTCAATAGTATTACACTTTTAAGAGTTCGAATCTCTTGTCTCTTATTGAATTCATGTCTAAATGGTAGAGCAGGATTATGTTCATAGTATTATAAATGTTCGATTCAATTTAAAAGGCTTTTACTATTTATATATGGATACATTTCAAACCATGTTACAGATAAATTATAATATAAAGAGTGCAATTTCTACATAATACTCTTATATACATAGTGATTTGTTAATGGCTATTGTTATAGTTACATATACTAGGTATATTTTACTTATATATTGGTAACATAGACTAGGCATATTGTTACTTATATTATAGCTATATAATAGTTATGAAAAGGGTAAAGAACCGTTTTATATGTTGTATTTAGTTAATGAAATGACATTTAGTGGTTACAGTGTATTTAATTTAGATCTATTATATATAATTGCTATATTATTGGGTATTTTCGTAATTATTAGTAAAAACCCTATAGTATCTGTTTGTGCGCCGTTTTGGATATCTTTTGCCCTTAAGTTGAGTATTGCTACTGTCTTACGATATTTCATAAAATTTAGTAAGGATCTAAGTAACGAAGCGAAACTTATCATCAGTCTACGTATGTGATGTAAATCATCCAACTTACCTGCGACCGAAAGGTTAGAGGGACCACAGCATGTTGGAAAAAGGAAAGATAGATCTAGAATTAAGATCGAGAATACTTCCTGAGATAAGTCTTCTATGGTTCAATTTTCATGTCGTCTTGGGGTCAAAACTAACCCTATCAGCTGATTCAATATAACTGATATGTATCTATTAGGTCTTCACAAAACAGGAATGCCTAAACGTAGTTTATACACGAAGTCTCAAAGAGAGAATACGATAGAACCTAAGGAAAACAATGACAAAAGAGAATTAAATACGGGATTGCCTAAGTCTGGCGACGGATATGGTAACGGAGTTTCCATATTAGAAAACAATCGGATGCAAGTTGTAATTGAAGGGAAACAGTCAAAGATCACTAATATAAACAATCCGGAGTCAACTTTAATGGAGGCCGGGAATGATAATATATTAGAACAGTTGTTTCATTCGTTGAAAACGAATAAAATTAGCGAATACAAAGTAATGACATATATTGAAATGTACAAGGTGGCTTACCAAAAACTGAAATCTAAACCTGGTAACTTAACAGCCGGAGCAGATGAAGAAACTTTAGATGGAATGTCGAAGGGGTGATTAACTAAAATGTTGGACTCTATCCAGGACCAGTCTTTCAAGTTTAAACCAGTGAGACGTGAATTCATAAAGAAAGCAAATGGTAAACTGAGACCTCTAGGGATCCCAAGTCCTAAAGACAAGCTTGTACAGGAAGTAATGAGAATGATATTGGAAGCGAAATACGAGCCTTTATTTATAAACTCGAGTCACGGACTTAGGCCTAATAGAAGTTGTCACACAGCTCTTAAGGATATAAGTCAATGAAACGGAATAACCTGGGCAATCGAAGGAGATATTAGAGGCTTTTTCGATAACGTAAATCACTGAAAACTACATTCGCTACTGAAGAATAAGATAAAAGACCAAAGATTTCTAGACCTATATTGAAAGCTGGTTAAAGCGGGGTATCTAGAATCCGACGTCTTGAAACCTAGTAGTATAGGAGTGCCTCAGGGTGGAATCATATCTCCGATATTATCTAATATATACTTACATGAGTTTGATGTCTTCATGAAAGATCTACAGAAGAAGTACTCGGTCCCGAATGGGAAAAGAACTACGAAAGTTAGTCCAGCATACATGAAGATATCTAGGGAAATAAGTAAATTGTGGGAGCAATATAAACTGGAGACAGAAAAAAAACCCACCATACTTACAGAAATAAAGAAGCTCAGAAGTATAAGAGATAGAATGCCTTCAAGAATCTGAACAGGTTCGAGAATTCACTATTGTAGATATGCAGATGATTGATTAGTAGGGGTAAGTGGATCGAAAGATCTAGCCGCAACACTGAAAAAAGAAATAAGAACCTTCTTAAATGGGTCCTTAGGACTGGAGTTAAGTGAAGAAAAAACTAAAATCACTCATATGAAGGAAGACAGGGTTAAGTTTTTGGGGACTTACATCACCCTTAGAAGGACGACAGAAGCTAAAATAGTTATGAGAAATTTCAGAGGGAGAACAGAAAGAACCAGAATTAGTCAAGTTAGACCTAAATTCTACGCACCCATACAGGAACTACTGGTTAAATTAGAACAGAATGGATTTATTAAAAGAGCGAAGAGTGATAACACACGATTGATACCTAGAGCCCAAAACAAATGAATTTCTCTGGATCACCGATCTATTCTGATTAGATATAATGAGATAATAAGAGGTTATACCAATTATTATTCTTTTGTGGATAATTTTGTAGAAGTAGGAGGAAACATAGTTAATCATTTTCTAGTCCATTCATGTGCGAAAACTCTAGCACAAAAATTCAAAATGAAATCTAGAAAAGCAGTATTTAAAAAATTTGGAACACAATTATCTCCCATAGATGAACTAACTCCTCTAAATAAAAGTACGAAGGCCAAGAAAAACATAGTAATGATTTTGAAACAAAAAAGTTTGGTTAATAAGAAATTATTTAACGTAAGAACTGTGAAAGATCCCCTAAATGTGTTAAATTGGGGTATAAGAACGTACAGCGACCTCCTAGAGGAACCATGCTGAGTATGTGGGGAAGAGAATGGAGTTCAGATGCATCATCTAAGACATATCAGAAAGATGAACGATAAGTTATCGGGATTCGTTACGATTATGGCGAAGATTAACCGTAAACAAATACCTGTATGCTCTAACTGTCACGTGAAAATCCATAACGGAACATATGACAACAAATCTCTAAAGGATCTACATAAAACATCATTACATAAGTAATAAGCTAAAAAAAACTGACATCTGAGAGGGAGAGCCGTATGCATCGAAAGATGCACGTACGGTTCGGAGGGGGCTCTGTGGTGTCTCTAGTAGAACTGCCTTGCTACCCTACTATTTTTAATAGGTTTATTTTTATGTATAGCTGCTTATTTAATCTTAACAGGATTAAACTTTATAGGATTATCTTACTTGTTAGTGTATATTGGAGCGGTAATAAAACGTATGAACAAACATGCCGCGTTGGTTAGAATCCAACTCTATAAGGTACTTTTAATTATAAACGATTTTTTATTTAAAATCATGTTATACAAAAATGAACTTTCTTCTTTGTTTAAGTTTAAATGGGAAGTACCGTTAGCTTTCGCTGCGCAAGGGGAATTATATTCCTCTCTAAAAAAATTATCTGAGTCGTTACATACTGTAGGAGAAAAAGCCTCGACGTCTTCGAGACAACGTCGCGAACACTGAGGCTGCTGCGCTGAGGATTTTAATAGCAGCAACTTTTCAGAAAATTTTATTAAATGATTTGTAGGATTCTCAGACGCAGAATCTAATTTCACCATAGTCTTATATAAGGATAAAACTAATAAAATTACATCTATTACTTTCAGATTTACGATTGAGTTACATGTTGATGACATGGATGCTTTAAAATTTATAAAAAGTAAATTAAATATAGGTAATAATATAGCAGTGTATGGTAATAGTTGTAAATTAACGGTAACACATCCAAAAGATATTTATATATTAATAGCTATTTTTGATAAATATAACCTAAATACTACTAAGTATCTAGATTATTTAGATTTTAAAAAAGCTTTTTGTTTATATCAGGAAAGAGATAAGACAATTAAGGAAAAAGAAATCTTAACAGATAAAATTTTAGAATTAAAAAATGGAATGAACAAGGACCGGTATGATTTTAATTTACCTGCAGACCACCAAATAGTAATATCTGGTCCTTGATTACTAGGGTTTATAGAGGGGGAAGGTTCATTTTGTTTACTTAGATCTGAATTTGATACTCTTTTTCAAGTTGTACAATCTGAAACACAACTACCTGTAATGGAAAAAATAAAAGAATTTTTAGAAAATAATTTAGGATTTGATAAATATTCTATGTTTAAATTAAAATCTTCATCAGCTATAATAATTAGAATAGATAAAAGTTCAAAAAATAGTAAACCACAAGTAGTAGTTGCGATTAAAAATACTAATATCTTAGTTAATTATTTAATTCCCTACTTAGAGAGTATGCCGTTTATTACTAAAAAAGGTAAAGATTTTTATGATTTTAAAATTTTAAGTACTGCTATATATAATGGAATTCATAGAACAGAGGATATAAAACCGTTAATCTTAGAATTATCGTATTCTATGAATAATTACAGATTAAGTACAAACATTGATTCAAATAAAACTAAAGGTTTATCTAATGAAAGTCTAGATAAAATAATAAAAGCAAAACCTACTATTAGACATCTTGAGGATGGTCGCCAATTAGATATTGTAACTGGTAAAGCGGTGAATAGACGTTGAACTAATTGTATTTATGAAATAGTTAAAAATTCAGGAGAAACAGTATGAGCGTCTACTTTAAACGACGCAGCGGATATTTTAGATGTAGGTTTTAGATTGGTAAAAAGACATTTAGAATCGGAAGACTTAACGGGACATTACACCGAAATTAAGGGGCATAGGGTTAGAAGAATTCCTGTATTTTATCCTTAGTCACACACTCCCATGTAAGCGAAAATATATGTGGTCCTGGTATCAAGTTCTTATTTGGATATTATTATTAAACGGGAGATGATACTAGCAGTACAGGGTAAGGTGTGATTCTTCAGAAAAAAACAAACATTCATTGTATAACAGTTACCCCCCCCCCTTTGTGGGTGTGGGGTATTATGATAAGCCTTTGGCTACTTGGTAGCAAAGTACTAAAAAATCAAAAAGAATTAAAAGCATAGGGACTAAAAGAAGGTTTAATACGCATAGTTCCATACTTATAGAAAAACAAGGTGAAAACGGTTAATGATATCCTAATTAAAGACCGTCGGCATATGAAAATGTCGCTACAGACTGGTTCACCGGGGCTAAGTTGTAATACTTGTTCTAATGTACAGTCGGATTCTAAACGAGTGTGATATCGTAAGGAGGAAGGACAATACAGTAAGCTACACACAGTTGTATAGTCATTAATACGATGATAGTAACTCCTTTACAAGATAATGTTAACTAGACGTTAGCTTAATCTTAGTTAGAATTGATCTATCTTATTCCTATTTATATTAATGTTAATAAACGTTAGAATATCTGAACTATTAATAGACAGTGTAAATAGTATACCTTTAGCTATATTAATAGGTAGTTTCTTTAATTATTTTGTTAATAATGTATTACCGTATATGATTATGAGTAATAATATACTATATCATTTTACCGTAAAAAAAAATTTAACAAATGTTACATCTGTGTCATGAGATGGATATTTAGCAGAAACTTCTCATATAACAAGTATAGGAAATATTCTATATAGTAATTATTCAATATGATTAATAATTACGTCCATAATATTATTATTAGCAATGATTGGTTGCATAACAATAACTTTAAAAGAAAAAAAATAATTAGTTATGAATACAAAAAGGATGGTAACAACAAAGACAACACGGTGGTTAACCGTATTTTGGTTAACCAAACGAAAAAGATATTAGATTAAGTTACTCAAAAGATATAGAAAGCAAACTCCTAAATTAACGTAGCTTTCATACTTATTCTAGATGTGACAACATAGGCATCTCAAACGATACGTATAAGGATCTTACCATAAAAGTTAAAAAATTATGGTTAATACTATATAAGCCATTACAGAGTAGTCAAAGTAAAGCGGTGGAGTTAATGCTAACTGAGAAAGCTGTTACAGCCAATGTTATAAATAAGATTCTATCTATTTATAACATTCACACTACGGATGAAGCGCTAAAAGTTTTGGTAAACTCACCCATATTAACTTTCAATGAGTTGAGCAATTTTTTTTGTGTAAAAATCCTGCGTTTATATTTAAATTAGGTAAGGTTAGAGGTAAAAAGATAGCCGGTGTATATATTTTTACTCATGAACCGACAGGGGCTAAATATGTAGGTTCTTAGATACAATTAGCTACTAGATTAAACAAATATTTGAGTAAAACTTAAAAAGTGTACGGTAAATTCTTATCTTTTTTAGATAAAGAGGGTTTAGAAAAATTTAGTTTACAGGTTATTCCGCTCGATAGTTCTATGATATTTAAAGCGGAACTTATTCTAGAACAATATTTCTTAGTATATCCTCAATTTAGTCTAAGTGTCTCTAGAGTGAGACATGTGGGTGCCCGTGCCCCAGGATTTAAATCTAAGGAGATATTTATGTATAATAAGGATAAAACTACCTTGATGTATCACTCAGATTCTATTAAAGATTTCCATGTAAAATTCGGTATCTGTCATGAGGTTATTGTCAATAATATTGAAACTGGTTCATGTTATTTTGGTAATTATGTTTTTCCCCTGTTCCAATACTTACGGCTGAAACAGGATATTACTGTGAGGTAGAAATTAGAGCCATGCTAGATTACGACAGATTGTACATTATATTGTACATGTACAATGAAGGTCAATCTATTCTATTTATTTTCAGGTTTAAATTTTTCTCAAAAAAAAGGTATACATGTTTGAAACTTAAATGTTTCAAGTCAGATTTACATATATTCACTTTATTTTAAAAAAAAAAGAACTTTCTTTTTTAATAAATATAATTTAACTACTACTAAGGTATTACCTACTAGTCATTCTGATATATCTGTGTCTGAATTAACTGCCATGTTGAATAAAGATAAACAGAGTTTAAGTATTATATTTGGTAAAGCTAAAAAAGTAGTCCTATTAGATGTAAAACCCAATCAATTTTTTTTTATTTCATTAGTTTAGCCTCATGTGTAGAATATTTTAGGAATTTAGGTTATAAACCACGGGTAATACCTTAAAGTCTCGTATTCAGGCCAGTAGTGAGTATAACGGTCATATTGTAAAGTGAAATGATGATCAAACATTTATATACAATAGAGCTAAAGTTTTAACTATAACTCACCTGTATGCAGGTTTAATTTATACCAATACTTCCCTTCGTGATGCAGAGCAGCATACTAAAATATAACGTGGAACTTTAAAAAAGTATGCTGAAACGAATGAACCGTATAAAGGTTTAACTATATCTTTTGTTAGATAGACTTTATCTAGTATCTTTGGTGTTTTTCATGTTTTTATATATCTATTTCAGGTTTTTATATGTTTCTCTCTATTTAGGTTTCTATTATAATATATGGATAACCTCATAAAGTTATTTATACTGTATGGTGATTACATTAAAACCCCAAACAAAAAGATAGATAATAATAAAAATATAATTATACGTCTTTCCTATCCTTTATTTCAAAAAAAAAAAAAAAGAAATTAGCTCAATTGGTAGAGCATCCGTTTTACACGCGGCAGGTTAAGTGTTCGAATCACTTATTTCTTATTACTTGCTCTTAGTTAGTAGAAATATTTATAGAGATCTTAGCTTAATGGTAAAGCGTATGACTTTTAATCATTCTAATAAGGGTTCAAGTCCCTTAGATCTTAAAGATCTAAGATATAAACTATAGGTTATAAGGGCTCAAGTCTTTTAGATTTTATATAATTTATACGGATATAGGATAATGGTATACCATTTTATGTAGTTAAATAATATCCCTATATCTAAGTAGAAAAGGGTTAATTGATTAAAGCCTAATTATAAAAGAATTAGATGTGGGTTTAATACCTAATAATATGTAAGTTATTAGGTGCAAATCTTTACTAACTAGATGGTAAAATAAATTTTAGTTAATATGTTAAAAAATTAAGATGTAAGGTTACCCTCCAAAAGTATATCGTAAGTATATTACATATTTAGGTATAAATCTATTGCTATATTTACTATTGCTATCCATTCTCTATTCCTATGGTATGGACAAAACCTTTCCAATAGGGTATAATATCATCCTATCCTTTATGTCTACTTTTCCAGTAGTTATTTATACGGATACCTTAAAAAAAAAGGGAGATATCTTTAAAGAGAATACAAAAAATCTTCTATTTACAGATGAACTAAGAAGTTAACCGGTAAAAATTATGTAGGTTCTGCTATATATTTAACTCGTAGATTTAGAAGAAATTTTCACTTAAAAAACGGAAATACTTTTAATTTGTAGTTCATTCCTAAAGTATAGTAATTCTGGATTTAGTTTAGAAATATTAGAGCATTGTGATCCCTTTAATATTATTTCAAAAGAGCAACACGATCTTGATAACTTAAAGCCAGAGTACAAAATTTTAACTATTGCAGGATCCTCTAAAGGTTTTAAAGATAGACAAGAAACTAAAAGGTTATTTTTAAGTTTAAGCCGTATTAGATCATATGACACAAAATGAAAGATAGCTCTTAATAATAGTAGATCTAAAACTGCTATAGTAATTTATACTGAGCCTGGATCTGAAGTTTATTTTTCGTAAAATTTTCAATCTATGTGGGTATTTTCGCTACTCACTTTGATTACTATCTTTCTAAACAACAAAGTAAAGGAATCTATTTAGCAGTAAAGATAGGTGGTATAGATGTTAATGTAGGTTATGAAATAAATAAGCCATCGGTTAATACAAAGTTTATTGCTGTATGTGCAATAAAAAAAGGTATAGGTGTACCTTACGAGTTTTCATCTATTACAAAAGCAGCAGAGTTTTTAGTTTTTTTTTAGGAATTACAATATCTTTTCTTATCCGATATATTAGAGAAGGTAAACCTTGTAAGGGGTAAGATTTGCCATGAAAAAATATTAAAAAGCTAGAGCAATTTATATAGGAGGAATATACATATTACGACAATATATTACGATAGTATAATATAAACAATAATATTATATAAATAAAAAAAGCGGCCATAGGATAATTGGTTAGTCCAATCGTCTTCCAAACGATTTGTACCGATTCGAGTTCGGTTGGCCGTATAGGGTCAGTAACTTAATGGTAGAGGACTTTCTTGTCACGAAAGTAGATATCGGTTCAAGCCCGGTCTGACTCGTACTTTTTTATATTTAACTTATATATTACATATCTAGATTTTTAACTTTATACCATTAAGCGTTAGTTAGTTTTTGTAATCTAGTTTTTATTTAAGTTACATTTTTATTAACTTCCATTATACACTTAAGTTTTGGATTTCATATTTAGTATCCGTTATAGGATTAACTTCTATTTCATAGTTAACTTACATAGTTAACTTTTATAGTTAACTTTCATTCTAGTAAAAGTTATTACATTTAAATATTTATACAAGAACAGGTAAAAGGAAAAGTTGCTATAGGTAAGGCGAGATATTTGCTAAATATTGTGTTTAACACCTGGTGGTTCAAATCCGCTCTTTTCCGATATTAGGTATAATAATTTTACACATTTAGATGTATGGTATTTTACACACCCTGATGTATAGTGTTTTTTAACACCCAGATGTAGATGTACAGTGTTTTAAACACCTGGACATTTAATATAAATTTAACATAATAGCAGTAATGTTACTATTTTAAATTTAGTAAGTTTATGTAATATCTTTATAAAATTAAGTATTCCATTAGTAATAAAAATGAAAACGATGACAAATCTAAAGGATTCATAAAAAGTCTCATTTCATGAGACATGCATGGTGATATATTTAAGCAGAATTTAAAAATATATTATCCTATTGTAGATTAGCTGTTATTTATAATTAATATTAAAGAGTATAGTTTAATCGGTAAAATAGGAAGCTTCAAACTTCATATTTCCAGTTCAAATCTGGATGCTCTTGTTATAACATAATATTATGAAAAGATCTATAGGATTTAATATATTTATTATGTAATACTTTTAATATTATAATCTTTTATTAAGATTACAATTTAAAATAGTATAAATGTAATAAAGGTTCCTTAGCTTAATAGGTAAAGCGCATTCTTGATAAGAATGTGATCGACGTTCAATTCGTTGAGGAATCAATAAGGTGCGTTAGTTAAATTGGTATAATGACATGCTACGGACATGTTCTTACAAGTTCGAGTCTTGTACGCACTTTTCTAAGGATATACAACTTATTTCATCTATTAAGATAGAATTGTACACACACATTATTCTAACTGTGAATAATATATTTTGTAATATACAAAACCTATGTAAATTAAAAAAGATAATAGACTGAGTGGCTTAAAGTGATAAAATAGCCAAACATTGTCTACCTGTATAAAAAAAAGAATAGACTTATTGGCTTATAGTGGTAACATGCCAACACATTATCTACCTGTAAAAAAAAAGAGAATTGACTGAGTGGTCTATAGTGATAAGCTTGAAACTTATTTTGGTGTAAATCAACATCCGTTCGAATCGGATATTCTCTGCATGAAAAATACAATTAATAACAACAATTTAACATCGAAATAGATAAAATCTTAATTTTTTTTATGAATATCCAGAATCTTCCAAAAAAGAAATATATAACAATAATAATAGGAAAACAGGTATATATCTATGAACACACAAGCCTCAGGTAAAAGTATGTAGGATCTAGTTTGAATATATCACAAAGATTGGTAAAATCTTTTTTAAAATCTTGTTTGTTAAGAGAAACAGAAAGAAACCAGAGTGCGATATATCGTGCTATATTAAAATATGGTCTATAAGAGTTTAACTTTTAAATAATTGAGCATTATGAACCGAGTATTTTGATTGAAAGAGAACAATATAATATTGACTTAATAGATCCTGAATACAATATTTTAAAGTTTGCAGTTAGCCGTAAAGGATTTATTCATAGCAAAGCAACAAAGGAGCTACAACGTAGTGCTAAATTAGGTACAGTTTTATACGAAAGAACTAAATTAAATATATCTAATTATAACCCTTAGTCTACTCCAATTACTGTATACAACAAAGAAATACATAAAATTTATGAGTTTTCAACTATGAGAAAAACGAAAAGAGAAAAACAGCAGAATTTTTGGTACATCTCATTATCAAATAATATATTACATAAAAAGCTTTTTAGTGGTATATACTCTATTAAGAAAAAGACCCAACAGATTAATTATCTAGTACATAGTTACTAGTCCCCTGCAAACATGGGTAATAAAATTTCTAGCCATTTCTTTTAAATTTTATATGCCCTGCTGCGAGATAAGTCCCGCGAAGGCTAGTAATGAAAAAAAAAAGAAAGTAGTGTATAAAGCTACATTTATTTGGTGTAAAAATCATATCCGTTCGAATCGGATATTCTCTGTTATATTTATATAGATTATCTGTTATACAAAATAAAGATATTATAAATTATCTATAAATATATTATAATCATGTTTTACCTTTTATTTATAAAGTACATTTTATGTTATAGATATATATAAATAATATCTATAGAAATAAAGTATCTATGCTAGACCTTATTTTTATAACGTACATAATTTTGTATAAAGATAAGCATGTATTAGTATATATAGAAATAGAATAACTATGTTATACCTATATCTATAAAAACATTATATGTTATAAACGGGTTAGAGCCAGGTTGGTTAGGCGCCTCATTTGGGTTGAGGATTTGTTATGTTCGAATCATAATAACCCGAAGTATAATTGTGCTTATATTAAGTATATAAAAGAATAGTAATGTATTAGAAGATATGTAATGTATTATTTCATAATTTTATAACCTTATTACTGTAGTACACTTTTGAGGTGGTATTCACGGAATCGATCTTAGAAATGTCTCGAAACTTAGGAATCGATTTCTTTGATGTCTCGAAACTCTGTAACTAAACTAGAATTTGTGTTGTATATTAAGGATTAATTTTATGGATAGTATATAAAGAGACTATTATGGGATAATAAAAAGCTGTATATTAACCAATATACCGTAACTAGGGGTGGAGTTATTTTCACTTGTTAGGGGAAATGGTGGAAGAATTTCTAAAAAAAAAAACGAAGTGAATTGAAGTATCTTATTAGCTTCAGGAAAATAAATCAAACGAGATTCTATTAGTAGTGTGAATGAAAATAGATAGGGGCTTAAAGTAAAATGGATTAATCTGTTTGAATATAGGGGAACCTTCCTCTAAGCCTTAATATAATATACAAGAAATAGAGAATAGTACTGTGAAGGAAATATTGTAAATAGTAGTCTTATAAGCAGCTCAAGGTAAGTTTAATAAACATATGAGAGCGTACCTTTTGTATAATGGGTCAGCAAGTTCTAGTTAGATGCAAGCAAATAAGGATGAGTGAGTCTGAGTCCTTATGGACGTAAAAAGAACACAACATTTAATCAACAAATTTGCCTAGATAATCCAATTATTAAGTAATGAATTAGTATCTAATTAGAGACCCGAAGAGTAGTGATCTTACCATGGTCAGGCTTATAAAAGGCCGAATGGGTTAACTAAAGAAATGAGCCTCTTTATTAGCTCAAGTAGAAGTGAACCTTCTGCTAAAGATCATCAAATTGACGGGGAAGCCCTAAAGCAATCTTAACTAACTTAGCATGGTAACATAGCTAAGGGCGCAGGTAATGACTCGCGAGATAGTAAAATAAAGATTGATTACGAAAGTGAATGGGCAATCCGCAGCCAAGCAGCATAATAGTTTTACATTATTATGGTGTGCAGTTCATCGACTAGATGGTGATCGGCGAAAGCTTAAGATATAGTCAAACCTCTGTGGAAACACAGCAGGATAATATAATTTTATGGAGTTTATAGTTTAGATTTACAACAATTTTCTTGGACGTTCTTATTTTATTACCTTCAAATTAGTTAATTTGAATAATAGACGAGTAAATTATAGCAAGTATATACCCGTAGCAGCTACAAGCAAGGTACACCGTAGAAAGGTACTCGGGTCATTGAAAGGCTAGCACCCTAACTCAGTGATAGAATAGAAAGGATAACCTCTAAAGTAATATATGTCAACCTTGGTAAAAAACAATTTAAATCTAAAGCTACTATAACATTCTTTCTACAAACAATAAATACTTTTTCAAGATCGTTTTCTTCCGGGAATATTGGTAATTTCAAGCCAGTTGTTATTTATGATAACGCTGATGTGGACAAAATGCGTATCCTAACAGAAAACCGTATGAAAGTTGCTGTATATCGTTGAGTAAATAAGGTAAATGGGAATATTTACATCGGTAGTTCTACTAATTTACATGTTAGAATGTATACATATTTTAGTTTACGTTCTCTAGCAAAAAGTAATAGACCTATTGATAGAGCTCTTTTAAAACACGGGTTTTCTAACTTTAGATTAGAAATCTTGGAATACTGTTCCTATGAAGATGTACTTAAAAGAGAGCAATATTACTTAGATCTTTATAAACCTCATTACAATATAGCTACAGTCGCAGGGTCTACTTTAGGATATAAACATTCTCAAGAATCATTAGAAAAAATGAGAAACATTATTCTAAGTGATGAAGTAAGAGAAAGAAAAATTCTTTCTACTGTTAATGCTTCAATAGCTAATAGCTTGCCTATTTGTGTTAAAAATATCATAACTAATGATGTGACAAATTATGCTAGCATGACTGAGGCTGGTAAAGCACTAGGTGTGACAAGAGCTACAGTAAGTCAAGCATTGTTGCATAATAGACTAATTAAAAAAACGTATTCTATCTGTAAAATTAAATAAAAACTTCAAAAAAATAAAATTATATTATCTGTTAAATGGATAGTAGTAAAATACTATTTAGGGAGAAAAGTCTCCGCTCGGCCTAACTTGAAATAAATAAAATTTCACGGCCAAAGAGATAATTTGTATCGTTGTAAAGATATCCAAAGAACTGTGGTAAGTTAGTGAAAGACAATCCTGACTACTATAGCTGGTTTTCCGCGAAACATATGTAAGTATGTAGTTTAAATAACATCATAGCAGGTACAGAACTGTAATCTCGGACAATTTGTGCGTTTATATCCTTTTGGGTGTTTATACCTATTACGATATATAATGCCTTGTGCATATGGGGGGGTCGTGAAGACTCTATTCGCGAGTATTTGCTCTCGGAAGGGCAATGATGAGTGTTGAACTATCAGACATTTAACGATAAGGTTGTATAGGCTTGAGTAATCTATATAAGCAGCCTAAAGTGAAAGTGAACCTTTTGCTAAAAACTCTCAAATTGACGGGAAAGCCCTAAAGAAATTTCAACCAAGTAAGTATGGTAACATAACTTATGGCACAGGTAATGACTCGTGGTATGGTAAAATCGAAATTTATGTACGAAAGGAAATGGGTAATCCGCAGCCAAGCAGCATAATAATTTTAGGCCCCTCCTCTTTTTTCCATAAAAGAGGGGGTCCAAATAGATTATCATGGTGTGCAGTTCATCGACTAAATGTGAGTTGGCACTAGTACATAGTGCTTAAGATATAGTCAAGCCTCACTCGAAAGAGTGCAATGGCAAGAAAGTAACAATTTTTTCTAATTTAAAACAATATAATCTAAAGTCGACTTTTACAAAAGACTTAATACCGACAAGCGACTTCCTTTCGAAGGGGAATCAAATGTAGTTGGGCTCACACCCCATACAATTGATGTCAATAGGGTTAAGGTACTGTAAGATGCGATGTCAAACAGCTTGTCAAGTAGGGTACTTGGCCGGACTTAGTGGAGACACTGATGATCTGAGAGATGAGCGTGATAAGTTTAAACTTTCATGACCCATGCTTGGTATGAGACAAGCACTAGGCTGTCGACATAATAAATTTTTTTATAAAACAAGTGAACTACAATAATAACAGAAATCAAAATTTTTTAGATACGGTTAAGATAGTATCTCCTATTAAAACATATAGCAGTGCGGAAGAAATGAAAACAGAAGCATTAAAAGATAATAAAGGTAAATCAGGTATATATCGTTGAATAAATAAAATTAACGGTAATACCTATGTGGGTAGTGCTGTTAACTTAAAAAAAAGATTAGGTAATTATTACAATATGAAAGAGTTAACTAAAAGTCCTAGACCAATTACAGATGCTTTATTAAAGTATGGGCATAAGAATTTTATACTAGAAATTTTAGAGTATTGTGATACAACAAATCTTATACAAAGGGAACAATTCTACCTTGATTTACTAATACCTGAGTATAATATATTGAAATTCGCTTACTCTGTGCTAGGATATAAACATACTCAAGAGACAATAACAAAGTTAAAAGAGAAAATTGTATCCCCAGAGCATAAGATGATTATATCTTCTATTCATAGAGGTAAAGAAGTTAGTGAGGAAACTCGAAAAAAACTAGCTGTAGCTACAGCTAATTATAGAAAATTAAATCCTTTATCTAAAGAGGCTTTAACAAATTTAAAAACTAAAAGCATTCTACGTGAAGGTGTTGCAGTTTCAGTTTTAAATACTGAAACAAACATTGAAAAACAATTCACCAATCAAACTGAAGCTGGTGAATTTTTGGGTATCTCTAGGCAAGCAGTTTATTCTGCCATCAAAAGAGGTTCAACCGTTAAAGGTGTGTACCTCTTAAAAAAAATGTAAAGGTTGCGTGCGCGTAAGAATTATTCTTACAAGTAAAATTTAGAAAAAAAAATTAGAAAGTTACTTTCGTTTCAGTTTATACTGAACCAGGTTTAGCCTGTTGTCTAAATGGATAGTTATAATGACTATTTAGGGAGAAGTACCTTTACTCTGTCCGATAATGAGGATAAAATAAGGTATATCTGTGTATGTCAAAAGGGAAACAGCCCAGAACAAGTGTTTAAGGTTCCAAAGTTTTTGTTAAGTGAAATTAAGGAAGTATTTAAACTATACAACCAGGAAATAGGCTTAGAAGCGGCCATTTTTTAAAGACCTCGTAACAGAGCACTGGTTCAAACGGTTAAGTAATTAACCTTATTTGTTAAAAGCGCCGAAGATACAACGGATCTAAAACAAAACACCGACACCTTGTCCACAATGAAAATCTAAAAGTAAATTAAATAATTTATATAGTTAAATAGTATTTAAGTATTTTTTGTGGGGTAGCGGAACATTGGGTAAATCGGATTAGAAAAAGAGACTGGGTATTTCTACTTGAGGGGAATGTACCTTTAGTTGTAAAAAACGTAAACATGTCATAACCTTGCACCGGGGAAAGCCGAATACGGATTAGTAAGGGGAGTACCAGGAGTAGCACCCGCGTTATACCGTTCAGATTAGTAAATTTGAACGGTATTGAGTAAAAGATTATTATTGTAATAAATAATCTAGAATGGGGAGTAGATAAATTTTCATTAACTATAATGTAAAGGTTAAACCAATACATGCGTCCGCTAAATAGTGCGGGTTTCCAAGTATATCCCAAGTGAGAATGCTGACACGAGTAACGAAAAAGAGGATGCTGGCCAATAGGCATGCGATTAAAAATCCTCTCGCCTTAAGCTTATGGGATTTATAGAAATCGGTCTCTAAATTAAACCTAAAGGATATAATGATGAGATTATATATGTAACGACATAAAGAAATGGAGTAAAATGTTCTGGAAAAAAGCATAGTAAGTAAGATGTACAGGATAAACTAGTAAAGGGACTAAAACAGATGAGACTAGCAAGCATCCGAAAATTAATAACCGTACCTAAAAACTACCACAAGTAAGCTAGTAGAGAATACGAAGGCGTTTGAGCTAACAATCATTAAGGAACTCGGCAAATTGACACCGTAACTGAGGGAGAAGGTGTGCCATTCCAACTGATTAATATCGGGTTAGGAAGAGGAGACATAAAATGGTGTTGCACGACTGTTTAATTAAAACACAGCACTTTGCGTAAGATGTAAATCAATGTATAGAGTGCGCTATCTGCCCAATGATGGCTGGTTAACGGATTTACTTAGACGACTAAAATAGAAGAGGTTTTGAAGGAACCCCCATCTAATGGCGGCCTTACCTATGAGGGTTTATAAAAGGGCCCTGGTTAAATTCAGCTAAATGCTGGGACGGATACAAGAATTTAAAATCTAATAGGGACTTATGTCCTAAAATAGATGTAAGAAAATTACACATTCATATAGGTGGTAGTTATGTTCCCAATCAGCAGGAAAGATTAAATAAATTTATTAAGGATGATAATTACAAGTTTTGATTAGGTGGATTCGTATTGTTTTTTTTGACGTTATTTCTTTCAGAAATTACTAAAAAAAAACTAGGAGAAGGATCATTAGTAGTATCTTTAGTTAAAAACGACAAAGTAACACATGGTCTAATTTTACAACCTGAATTTAACGTAGTTCAGCATGAAAAGGGTGTAGAGATACTTCATTCTTTTAAAGCTCTTTTTGACAACAAAGGTTCTGTACATAAAAAATCAGGATCTGATGATGTATGGGTTTATTCTTTAAAAGGTACTCAAAACTTAAAAACATTCATATTACCTTTTTTCGAAAAGTATGTAATAGCTTACTCTTGTAAATATAAAGGAGAAGTTTTTGAAACATTCTCTCTTATTATTAATAAGCTATACGATAATAGAAATAAAGCTTTTAGTAAAAAAGAGTTGATATATTTAATAGAATTAGTTTATTCATATAATCCAGATGTAAAAGGTAAATCCAGAAAAAGAACATTAGAAGAAACTATTGAAATAGTGAATACGAAAAATTAAACTTGGAGCTTAAATTAAGCTTAATTTTTTTAATATCCTCAGAGACTACACGCTGAACAATCTATCTTCCCTGAGGAAGAATTTATTCTACATTCCTTCTGTAAAATTAAGGAGTACCTTTTTACAGAATAGTATAAAATTTAACATAAGAGTTATAGATTGAATATATAGTCCGACCGATTATAAAGAAAAGTTATTTTCACATCGGTAGCCTAAGGTAGCGAAATACCTTGGCATTTAAATGATGTCGCGCATGAATGATCTCACGATGCAACAGCTGTCTCAATGATTGGCTCAGTGAAACTGGAATGGCAGTGAAGATACTGCCTATCTCTAGATAGACGAGAGTGCGACTAGAAAGTGCTTACAACAATGTGGTGAGAACCCACCTGATAATCCATTATCTGAGCTCATATGGTATGCAATAGAAGTAATTCTGTTGTGTAAAGCCCATAAATTAGTTATAAGACTGTCCTGCCTTTGTTTACACAGGGAGGTGAGCTATATTACCATGGATAAACTTCGGCTGAATTCACGTTTGAAGCGTAATCTAGGTATTCTATTGTAAACATAACCGAAACAAAAAGTATGATTTAGAATACTGTCGACTGTATAGAGAGTTTTTCGTCTTTCTATTAATGGATCTTTTGTCGACATACGTATAGTGGAATCCTAAAGTAATAATTAAAGTGTTGTTAAGTAAACTAGGTAAGCCCAATAATGCCCTTATATCTAAAAAATTATAAGGAAGTTTAATTGTAAAATTGAATATACATTAGTGGGTAAAGGATGTTCTAAAAAGCGAATGTTCCATTGTAATTATGGAAATAGGTTTATAACTAATTCGAAAGAATGCAGACTTAGAACTGGCGTTTAATTTAAATAGTTAATTGTAATTTAGTATAAATAGCTCTAAACAGTATATTTTTATATTATAGTATTTATAAAAAAAAAAAGGATTTTTTAGTATTAATGTTTTTTGTTACGTTGGTTTTATGTTGCACTATATAAAAATATTACGTAGGTTTATTTTCGTGTAGGTTTACTTTATGTAAAATTAAATAAAAAAAATAAAATATTGTATTTTGCTAGACTTCTGAAAATTTAGTCCATAAAATATATATATTCGTTAACATTTAATAATATATTTTTAGGTTCTAACTTATTAGAAAGCTAATCGATAAAGGATAATATTTTAAATTATATTACTTTATGATCTGTTTAACATCAGGCTCGCGGAGAAAATTACGAGAGCCTCCACCTAATTTATTACAAAAAAAAATAATTATTAACACAAAATTTATATATGAAAACTACACAAAATTTATTAACTACAAAATTTTTATCCCCTTGGTGAGTTACAGGTATTACCGATTCAGAAGGAAATTTTAGCATAAATTATAATAAAAATAGTAACAAAATTACCTATTCATTTAAAGTAACTCAAAAAGGTCATTCTTTAGTTATTTTAAATGATCTAAAAACTTTTTTTGGTGTCGGGAATATTTCTATTGAAAATAAGAATTTGCAAGCATTTAAATATACTATTACTGATAGTAAGCTTATTTTGGATAAAATAATACCCCATTTTGACAAATACCCCTTAGTCACTTCTAAGAGGTTAGATTATTTAGATTGAAAAGAAGCTATTATTTTATCAAACGATAGATTAATTAATTCTAAACAAATTTTATCTCTTAAAGATAAAATGAATACTAAAAGATCTTTTGATGAAAGGTGAAATTATCTTAATGTGCTAACAATTAAGTTAGAACCAGAATGAATACAGGCTTTTATAGATGGTGAAGGTTCCTTTCAATGTAGAATAGCTAATCATATGAATAGAGGTAAACCTCTTTTAAGTGTAGCTCATACATTGGAAATAGCCCAGCACAGTCACGATGTTAAGGTTTTAGATGCTATTAAGTTATATTTTGGTTATGGTTACTTAAAACCCAAATATAATATTTCCTCTTTAAATGAATCAAAACAGGTTCGCTCTGTATCCAGATTTATTATTTATAATACTGAAATAATTACAAATTTTATTGATACATATCCTATGTATACTCGTAAACATTTAGACTATTTAGATTGAAAAGAACTAATAGAACTTAAATCTTCTAATGTCCATAAGACTGAACAAGGATTACTTCACATGATCAACATTAAAAAAACCATGAATGCTGGTAGATTATTAAATAATAATCTACTTACTAATTCTGACAAATTAAAGTTTATTAGATGATCTGAGATAAGTAAATAGATAATATTAGTTTTTTTTATAGAAACATAAATACAATTAATTAAACGCTTGAGCCGTATGCGATGAAAGTCGCACGTACGGTTCTTGGAGGGGGAAATTTTAGTAATAAAACGACCTATCTCGACAGACCCCATGCAGCTTTACTGTTACTAGTTATAGGGTATAATGAACAGGTATTAGAGAATAAGGTAGTTGACAGATATAATTGAAACACCTTTACTTTGGTTGTTATATCAGTAGAATAGGTTACATTTTGTAGCTGAAGTCTGAATGTAATCCATTAAAGGAGGGAGATTGCATCAAGCTCAGGAGACAATGGCTAGCAGATGGTTTATGCGGGGCACAGATCCCATAAAGAGTACCTGGGAGTATCCAAATTTATATTTGTAAAAGGCTATACGCTAATTATATAAGGACTTTTTTAATAATTGCCTTATATATTTTAATTTTTTAATTACTATAGTTAGTTTGTTATTTTTTATATTTACTCTAATAAAGTATCTATGACTAATTCAGTTATATTTCTATTTAAGTTAGAACTAAAACAATTTAATTTAAGTAAGATTTTACCTATGTGGAAAATAGGTGTATATATAGTATTAATAAGAAAGATATAATAAATTATAATACTATTAGTTATTTTTTTAGAAAAATGATGTTGATATATACTTTCAAAGTTTAATGGCTTAATCTTGCTTTACTGTTTGACATACACGTCTATCAGTTGCGTAAGCAGGGCATAAAGACCGCAAGACGCAGTAAGGAAAGGTCTTGTATTATTGAAAAAGCTACGCTGGGGATAACAGGCTAATTGCGCCAGAGAGTACAAATTGAGTGCGCAGTTTGGCACCTTAATTAGCTTTTTTAGTTAATTACATTTTTTTTTTTGCATATTTGCATAAAAATATTTTATTCTTATAGTAACGAAAATAAACATAAATGGAAAAAATTTTTAATCTATTAGTAGGATGTTTACTTGGTGATGCACACATTAGGAGAAATAAGGATGGTAGTGAAAGTTATATAACTTTTGAACAAACAATTAACCATAAAGAATATGTATTAAGTTTGTATCAAATTTTATCTCAATCCGGTTTAAAGCTTAAAGAAATTAAATATTATGCTAGAGATGATAAAAGACATGCTAGTGTAAATAATTCTATATATTTTATAACCGAAGCTACTGACTTACTTAATACTTTAGCTAATTTATTTTTATCTGTTAATGAAAAAAAGATAATTAAAGCAGATATAGAATAATATTTAGACCCAGTAGCATTAGCATACTGAATATCACCTTTTAATAGAAAATTATTTAATCCTGTTTTTGGTCGTAGAAGTTTTCATCATAGTGTAAATCACTTTTTTTTTAATGATAATTATTTTAATTTACCTGGTGTTTTTCCTGTAAAAATATACTATAACGCAGATAAAGATAAAAATTTAATTTATGAAGATAATCGTAAAAAATGCGGTATTTATTGTTAATTTACTATTGAAAATAGTAAATTTTATATAGGAAGTAGTTATAATTTAAGTAAAAGATTCAGTTGATATTATAGTTTAGAATCTATTATGAAAGTTAAGGAGGCTAGTATTATAACTAGAGCTTTATTGAAATATGGTTATTCTGGGTTTTGTTTATATATTTTAGAATATTGTGAACCATCCACATTATTAGAAAGAGAACAATATTACATAGATACTTTAAACCCTGAGTATAATATATTAAAAATTGCTGGTTCCTCGAAAGGGTTTAAACATTCTAAAGAAACAATTGCTAAATTAAAAGCTAGAGAATTTTCACTTGAACATCTTGAAAAATTAAAAGAAAATTAAAAAAAAACTAATAATGAAAAACAAAGAAAGTCGGCTAAAGAGCGAATGTTAATTATAAATAAAGAAAAAGGAGTAAATGTTGAAGTATTTGATATTGAAACTAATATAACTACAAATTATGATTCTACTCGTAAAGCGGCAGAGGCTATCAATTGTGCTAAAAATGCATTACACTATAATGAAAAACAACAATTAGAAAAAGGACAAATAAAACCTATTATAGAAAGGTAGATATTTTATAAAAATTATAAGAAAATAGATTTGCGATGATGGTCAATTGGTCAAGAGGGGAGGAATTACATTGTGTACGGATAGTTATATACTACCAGAGGTTGAACTATTAATAAAAATATTGAAAAATAAATACAATATAAAATGTACTATTCATATAAAAAAAGGTATTTCAGGAAATGAATATCATAGAATTTACATAAGTAGAAAATCTTTACACGAAATAAAGCCTTTATTAATACCACATATGCATAAATATTTTTTATACAAATTGCATGAATAATGTAATCAACATTATTATAACTAAAAAAAGCAACATCGGGGATTTTTAATAGTAATATTAAACTAGAAGTTGGCTATATGCTGGAACGTTCTTAGAGCTTATGTACTTATAAATTATAAGTAAAAACATAAAGATTGAATAATCAGCAGGGAAGTTTTTATTAATTAATAACCCCTCAACGATCACACGCCAACATCCAGAGTAATATTGATTACTCTTCAATACTGGATGAAGATATGATCTATTCATAGAGGAAACTCTAAGTAAAATATATAGCGATGTCGGCTTAGCTCATCCACATGAATGCAGGAATCATGAAGGGTACGACTGTTCGTCGATTAAAGAGCTACACGAGCTGGGTTAAATACGTCGTGAGACAGTATGGTTTCTATCTTCTAGAGGAAATGGGAGTAAAATAAGGATAGCCCCTTCGTACGAAAGGAGTTGGGTATGGTAACCTATGGTTTACCTGTTGTTTATACGCTTAATATTAACCACATAAATTACGGCAAGAATAGGTCCTCCTTAATAACTAGATAATTGGTATCTACGAAAAAAGGAGAGTAATATATATAGGTTTATGTTAATTTATATCCTATTTGAGCTATAGATGATAATACTTATATACTCAAGTATTTATTCGTAGTATAGGCAGGGCAGGAAAGCTATGTTAGCTAAGATAAGTGCTGAATGCATCTAGGCACGAAGCTTACCTTAAGATACTTTTAAACACGTAGTATAACAGTACGTATCTAACGCATAGCAGTGCTAGTATGTAGCTAGTTCTACTATGAAACCGTATTAACCGTTAGTTAGAAATATAGGCTTTGGCTGTAAGGGCTTTGATGTTCTCAGGTATAAAGTACTAATTAGGTGGGAAACTTGAAAGTAGCGCTAGTCTACCTAAACAGACTAAAATAGATGACTTTTGTTCTCCCTTTTACGGTAAAAAAAACTAAATAACATACTTATCGTTAAAAATACTTTATTTAGCCTGGTTTGCATAAGAGTAATGCACCCGTTTTGTAGTCGGAAGTTACGAGTGCAAGTCTCGTACTGGGCTGTTTACATCCTTTTTTTAGATATATAGTAAAGCGGATTAGTGTAAAAGTAACATACTTGGCTCATGACCAGGTGATTGGGGTGCAAGTCCTCTGTTCGCATTTTTTAAGGCTATAGCTTAATAGGTAAAGCAAGCTGCTCATAATAGCTCAGATGAGTGTTCGAGTCACTCTGGCCTTATAGGGAAAACATTCTATGTGTGATGTGAAACCCTAATAATACTAATAAAAACCTAGACAAATGGGATATTTTAACATAGTATGGTTTTACCCCTTTTTGCTGAATAATTGTTACATGGTTTAAACGATAGTACACAATGCTAGTTACTATTATACAGAAAAGTCACAAGTCCTTGTAAAAGCAGAGTGCATTATATTGTTATAAAAACCCATTTTACATATATTTGATATACTAATCACCCTAAAGGGATTAATCTTATTGAAAAAAAAAAGCCCGATACGGATAGTATCGTATATTTTCACATACAGTATTACATAGTTTTTTTTATGAAAATTTTTTTTTATATTATAAGCTGTAGAGATTAAATCTAAGTAATAGCTATAGACTGGATTAGTTAACTATTTTTAATCCTTTTTTCTTTTTCAGCAAAGCAGCCCCAGTCAAAAGAAGACGCAAGGGCTATTTTTCTTTTGTTGCATGCCTACCCCAGGTAGCACCGCAACCAAGGGATAATAATTTATAATAGTACTAAGGCCCAATAGTCAAGTGGTTAAGACGTAACATTTTCACTGTTAAATGCGCGGGTTCGAACCCCGCTTGGGTCTATTTAAAAGTTATGTGTATAAATTAACTTAAGGGGGGTATAGTTTAATTGGTAAAACTGCGATTTTGCATATCGTTATTTTAGGATCGAGTCCTAATATCTCCAATTTAAAAAATAAAATTAATAATCATTAATATATAGCTAGGTTCAAATTATAAAAGATCCTTTTGCAGGATAACAGAAAAAAAAGGATTGTACTATATTTTCTTTATAAAAGTAATGTTTACATAACATAAATGTTATAGAGGTTTTATAAATTTTATTTTTATAGTTTATTTTAAGTTTATTTCACACACACCCACCTTTCCCCACCCTTATGCCTTATGTAGATATGCTAATTTGAAAGTCTAATGATGCTTTATAAGTTACTCTTTTATTTAAAAATGATAACATTTAAGATAATAAGCTACAAACTTGAAGGGATAATGATTATAAGTCTGGAGTTTACTTGCAAATAAGTACGGTTATTGGTGGTTCTTAGCTATGAATTAGTACGCTTCTAAAAAAGAAGAATAATATATAATTTACAAACTAATTATGTTAAATCTGTTATATATCCAATTGTACTGAAATAAGGTTTAAATGTGTTCAGGTTAGAAATATTTGAGAGTTGTACTAAAAAAAAAAGAACTTTGCCGGAGCTGGAGAGAACCATTTTATTTCTATACTTTAATACCAAGTATTAAGATTATTCTTTTTAGAGGGGTTTACTTAGAATTTAAATATTTTTACTTCACATTCGTATAATTTAAGAAAATTTATAAGTATTACCTTACTTTTAGCTAGAAAATCCAATAAATAATATAAGTTAAATTTATCTTTTTTCATATTGTATATATTCACCTTTTAATTTTTTAGATCCTTAAAAAGGTAAACTCTTTTTATGAACTAAAATGCTAGTTTATGGATTAGGGAATGAACGATTCGTAACTATATTTAGAGTGGTGCTGGGTTTGGATACAGATAAAGTATATTAGCTGTACATAAAGGGTAATTAATTATTAAAAAGCCCAGGTAGCTCAATTGGTAGAGCGAAACTTTGAAGGTGTTTAGGTTATAAGTTCAAATCTTATCTTGGGCATATTTTAATATTTTGTTTTTGTGGTTATTAAGCATAATAGTACTAAATTTATACAATTTAAGGTGTGTTTAGCTAGTTTATTATATTGTTAAGGTTAGTTCATACTTTTAAGCTATACTTTTATATTTATCTCTTTACGTTTATAAATAGTTAAGCTATATTTAGACATCTTAAGGTATATTTTAATAGTATAACAAAAAAATTTTTTTACATAAAAAAAAAAATGGGTATGCTGAAATTGGTAGACAGGTCCCGCTTAGGACGGGGTGAAAATTTTTCATATAAGTTCGAGTCTTATTACCCATAAATATTATAAAGTAGTATGCTAATTAATTTAAATAATTAAAATTACTTATTCTAAATATGTTCATAAATTTTAATATGTAGTAGACTAACGGTAAGTCATAAATTTTTGATGTTTACATATGGGTGTTCGAATCACCCCTACATAGAAAAATATAAATAAAAGTAAAAAAAAAATTAAAAAAAAAAAATTAAAAAGAAATAAAAAAAAGGTGGATATAGTTCAATTGGCAGAACAACTGTATGTGGCACAGTAAGTTCCCTGTTCGATTCAGGGTATCCTCCCTGTATATTGTACATTGTGAGGTATAGGGTTTTTATTGATTGTGCTATATACATTTACATAAGATAAAACAATTTTACTTTAAAAACTATTTTTTAATTTTACCCTTTTTAATGTAAAACTATTTTATCTAATACAAATTATTTTATAACTATTCCCATATGTACATACAACTAAATCAGTTGCACCTTATTATACATAACAGCGAATATGTAAATAAGCAAATAAGCAAATAAGCAAATAATCTAGCAAAAAAGCAAATAAACATGAAAGCATGGCATGCAAAAAAGCAAATAAGCTAATAAGCAAATAAGCATTAAAGCATGCTTGCAAGCCAGGATAGTTCAATTGGTAGAACATTAATTTCATGCATTAATAGTGGGAATTCAAATTTCTCTCCCGGCTTATCTTTTAGTAATTAGAAGAATATTAGTTAATTATTTACTTACTAGTAATATTTAAATAGGATTTATGCAAGAGTATTTAAAAACAATAATATAAAGTTAGACAGTATACCTAACTATTTATTAGTAATTTTATTTTTTTTTTGCGTTAATTTATACCAATAATTCCTGAAAATAATATAAGTTGAATATATTCCAAAATAAACAAACTAGGCTTAATAGTGACTTGTTAGATACTAACTTTATTACAGAAAAAAAAATTAAACCCATCAGTATATCTGAAAGAAAGGAGTATGATCTTATTAAATTTTATCCCTCTTCTGGGAAAGAATGGTTTAGTTGTGTATATTCTTATAATAAATCTTACAGTAAATCTTTAATTAGTTATGACGCAATACTAAACAAATTACTTAGAAGTTATTCTAACATGTTAGAATATAAAATAAAAAGACTTTTTAAACGTAGACGAAATAACAAAATTCGTTATTCAGCTAATAAAATATATGTTTCAAGGGCGGAGTTAAATCATACTAATGCTAAACTCTCCATAACATTTTATGTATATAATAAACAAAAATCATCTATTGAACGTCACATTAGAAAAATTAAAACACTTTTATGACTAGAAAAAAAGGTTGTTCAGCGAAAAAAAGTGCGTGTGGTAAATCATAAAAACAGATTACTTCATGTATTGAAATACAACTTTTGCATGTTTACAAAGTGAAATACGGCTTTCTTTAAAACAATGCATAATCTAGTAAGTTATTTATTAATAAATTTAAGAAAAAGATATCTTATTTGGTATAATATACCTAGTTATAACATTATACTTTTAAAAAAATTATTTAGATTACAAAATATTTTATTTAATTCAATAAGGTCCATTAATTTTAATATATCTAAATTTAATAGCTTAAAGATATACTTAAGAAATTTAGGTTTAACTAGTTTAATAGATAAGTTATATAACAAAAAGGTAGAAATTAACGTAGTTGAGTTAAAATCTATACACTTAAACAGTGATGTTTTTTCATCTGCACTAGCTTTAAAATTAAGAGACAGAAAAAATAAAGCAGTAAGATTATTGAGAAAAGCTGTTTTACAAATGGTAAGAATTCCTTATTTACATACACTTATTACATGCGATGATAATAGGGAAGCAATGAACAAAAACAATATTATAAACACTATTCAACAACAAATTGTGAGTGGTGTAAGATTTGAAGCATCAGGTAGATTAACAAGGCGTTTAACAGCTATGAGAGCAATATTTAAGTATAGATATGCAGGTAGTCTAAAAAACATACGTTCTTCATTTAATAATAAATCATCTACCATGCTAAGAGGTTATGTTAAATCTAATTCACAATATACTCTTATTAACTCTAAGACCAGAAATGGTACGTTTGGGTTAAAGGGTTGAGTTAGCAGTCATTAATTTTACATGTAAGGGTTTTACATTTTATGTAGTTATACTTAACCTGACTCGACTCTACAAATAGGATAAAAAGTACTATCGTATTAATAAGCAGTATATTTAACTTTATTATTTAACGTATTTATTGGTTGAATTGAGTAATATAGCTAAATAATGGTTGAATGACCGTTAACTTGTTGTGAAAAAGGTGAAATTTGTAATATATTGTAAAATTTGTAATATATTGTGAAATTTGTATTATATAGTGACATTTTTTTTATATATTTTAGTTTAACAAATCCCAGTAAATGAATATATATTATTTATTGGAAAATTTCATTTCTAGATTTGTAGTTAAAGGGCAATAGGGAGAAAAGTAGACGTAAGTTGACTAAAGCCCTTAGATATTGAATTACAAAAGAAAAGTGTAGAATATTATTAAAAGGGTTTTTAACACTATGAGTATTAAATAAAATAGGAGGCGAGAGGCGAGAGGTTTGGTGTTTAAATCATTTATAATGACCTATATATAGTAGTTATATATTTATAGAGTAGCTTAATGATATATCGTTTTATATTTAACCATTATGTTAGAGATTATACCCCTAAGTTGTCTCATACATACTTTATTACATATTTTATATTACTAATCAGTTATTTAAATTAAAGGTTTTAGAATTATAATCTATAGAATAGATTTTTTTTAGTAAAAGATAAATGTTTAGGTTATAAAGATATTTTAATACCTTATTTGAGAGTATCCCGAATGCATAAATTCACATTCTATTGTGAAATGGTAATATTTATAATTTATGTTTACGACATAATATATACATATAAATATAATTTTACAGTTATAGCTAAGGTATAAATAATGATGGTTTATTTAATAAGTAAATAAAACAGTATACTTTATATCTCAATCTAAGTTAGAGCCCTAGATCCTTATTTTGGAATATACATATTTTGTTTTTTTTTAACAATGAATTTGTCCTTGTACCGCTTTTTATTTAGTTAGCTTATATGTGTATTACCGGATTAAACAGCCTTTATAGCTCAATGGTAGAGCGGAATACTGTTAATATTTTGATAAATGTTCGATTCATTTTAGAGGCTAAAATTACTATACATTGAGCCGATCGCTATTTATATTTGTTTATAAAATTAGTAACAACTTAAATCCAATTGATCTAGTTGCTGTTGGATTTAGTTTGTAAAAATAGTTACACTTTACAGGAATCCACTAGAAATTTATATAAAAGAGATGTTTATAAAGGAGATGTTTATTAAGGAGGTGGGTAAGGGATGTGATTTGGATGTTATTATAAAAAAAAAAAAGACGTATTGTGAAATAATTGTAAAATACAATGTTAAATCTAAATAGAAGCAATTTTCAGGCACATCCTTTTCATCTAGTATCTCCTTCCCCATGACCTTTATATACATCCATTAGTTTATTAAGCCTTACTACATCTGCAGTTTTATCATTTCATGGATTTGCTAATGCAGAATACAATTTATTAATGAGTCTAACTGCATTAATATTAGCAATGTCATTTTGATTTAGAGATATTGTAGCGGAGGGTAAATTGAACCTAAAAAAAAAAATACTGTTTTATTATAATTTGAATATTGCTAGAGCTATCCCTGTTGAAGATTTAGAAAAATCTATTAATGATTATAAAGTTAAAAATAATATTAAAGTGTTTAAAGATAATAACAACTTAGGTTACTACTTAGCAGGTTTATTAGTCTACAAAAAACCAGAGTTGTTAAAATATTCTATTCTTAAATCTAGTAGTTTTTTACCTGTTACGATATTTCTTACGGGTAGAAAAAGTAAAAGTACATATGTACTAAAAAGCAATTGTACGGCTTTGGTGATTTGAGGTAAAAATCTTTATTCCGGTGTTGGAATACGAAAATTAACTAATATTGAATTAAATATGCTTAAACTACCAAACTATCAACAAGCTGTTATAGTTGGTCTATTATTATCAGACGGTTGGTTATCCTACGCCAGTGACAATAATAAATATCCTCGTTTGGGACTTGAACAAGCTTTTTTTCAATCCTCTTATGTATGGTCAGTTTTTTGAACATTATCTCAATATTGTAATAGTTTACCTAAATTTAAAACTAGAACTAAAAATAATGTACAAACTACTTCTGTCACTTTTACTACTAGAAGTTTGCCTTGTTTAGTAGAGTTTTTTAATTCTTTTTACCATAACGGAAAAAAAGTTGTTCCTGAAAATATTTATCATATATTAACTCCTGTTTCTTTAGCTCATCTTATTATGGGTGATGTTGCAGCTGTATCTGGAGGTTTAAGAATTTGTACTGATTCTTTTACTGTGCAGGATGTAGTTAGATTAACTAATGTACTTATTATTAAATACGGACTTAAATGCACACTACATAAAATAGCTAACAAACATAGAATTTTTATTAGTTCAAAGTCTATGGATTTATTGACATCAATTGTAAATCCTTTCATTGTACCAAGTATGAAATATAAGTTAAAAACACAAATATGTAAAATAAAAAAAGTAAGAAAGGTTGTAGCTTTACAAAATATTTCTTCTAAGTTTAAAAAGGAGCTAGCTATTAACAACCTTCCCTTTACAGCTGTTTTTTGTTACATAAAACCTATAAGAGATATTTGTATTAAACACGTAATACCTTCATACTTGTATAATTTGTTTATTAGTTTACTTTTATCAGAAGGTTGAGTAAATATGCACAGTAAAACAAATTCAAAGGCACGCATTAAATTTTGTCAACCTTATGACAACAAGAAATATATTGATTACATCTTTAGAGAAATTCATATATATTGTGAAAAAGACCCTTACCGTTTTAATAATAATTTGAAAGGCAAACCAATAGATGTTATATTAATATCTACAAAATGGTTGTTCTCTTTTATTGAAATCTATTCTATGTTTTATATCAAAAATGTAAAAAGAGTACCTTGCAATATATATGAGATATTGACACCTTTTGTTCTAGCTCATTGAATAATGGGTAGCGGTATAAGGTTAAAAGAAAGAGGAATAAAAATTGATAATAATTTTAACAACCTATTCGATACCGTTAAATTAATAAATGTATTAATTATAAAATACCGATTACATTGTAATTTACTACTAGAAAAAGATAAACATATTATTTATATTTACCGTTCTTCATTAGATACTTTACTAATAAGTATAAAACCTTATATGTTACCTTATATAGTGAAAAAATTATTTTAATTTAGATTTTCTTGAATATTTCTCTTCCGTCTTTAGGTACTACTACATTAAATCGAGTATTAAGCCCTAGAGTAGTATTTACTTCACATATTAATAATTTAAGTATGTATGCGTTCATTCAACAAGAATTAGGTAACATAGGCCGTTTTCAACTTTCTAGTGACAACGTTATTCGTTATATTATAGGAGATATAAAAGGTATTATGCTTCTTATTAACTTAATGCATGGTAAACTTATAACACCAAAAAATATAAGGTTTAATGATTTAATTGAGTTTATGAATGATAAATATTCTTTAGACACACCAAAAAGTTTATTAGATAACTCAAATCTTGCAGAGAATAGCTGATTTACAGGTTTTACTGAATCTGACGGGTATTTTGGAATTATATATCATGAAAAGAAAGATAAATCAGATACACGTAAAAGATCTTCTAGCGAAAGAGTTATTCTTAAATTCATATTGAGTCAGCGTTCTTTCGATAAACCAACATCTTGTTCAATGAAACCTTTTATGGAGAGTTTAGCATTATTTTTATCTTGTAATCTTAACTGTTACACTAATAATAAAAACTCAGAAGTGTTATCTGTACATGTATCATCTTTAGAAGGTGTAAACTTTCTTGTTAATTATTTTAATAAATATCCACTGTTAGGGGATAAGTTAAATGATTTTAAAAAATGAGAAATTGTTCATAATATGTTTATAAAAAAAGAACATTTTACTGATCAAGGAAGATTAAAGATTAAATCTTTACTATCCAAAGTATAAACAAAACAGTATTTAATAAGTGCTCTCATTAAATTTTACTATATACTGGAAATTCTATAAAAAAAATAGAACAACCAGCAGGAAACTCAAGGACGGATAAATATCCTAGTAGGATCCCCAGAGACTATACGTAAAAGGTTAATACGTTAAACATTAACTTATTAATTAAGATATAGTCCAACCAATATAAAAATAATATTGGATAATATTGACTTATTTAGGTCATCATACCTTATCAGTCCAAAGAGGGTTAAATCTTGGTGTTGCTTTATTTATAGTATCAGAAGCTTTATTTTTTTTAGCTATATTCTGAACATTTTTCCATAAAGACAGCATTTTGTGGATAGAAACCAAACTCCGGGGAAACCCTAAAGCTCTAACAACTAAGCTCCATAAGGAAACTTATAAAGTGGCCCCATTAATGACTGGGGGTATAGTAAAATCGTTAGAGATTACTGGTGCAAACAAAGTAATGGGTTATCGCGGATCTAAAATAGATAGTCTCATATCTGTAAAAGAGCAACGAGTAGACGGTTTCTCAGTATGTAAAAATACTGTAAGGTGTACTCTAGGTGCCAGGGAAACTTGGTTTTTATACATTATATAAAATATATTTATACTATTATTTAATCTTTACAAATACTGTTTAAAGTTTTTATTTTTAATCGCCTAATCTCTATATTTTCTAGTGAAGCAACGTCTTCTAAATTTAGTTGTTATACTACGAATGGGTTTAATCCTTATTATGTTACTGGTTTACATTATTTTTTTTTCGACGTTATTTATAATAAATTACTATTTTTTGGGGATGGTCCCCTTCAGAAAAAATGGGCCAGACCTAAAGGTAAGTCCCCCTCGGGGACTGTTTGCCCCCACATCTTTTTAGAAAAAATGTGGGAGGGCTAGAAAAAAAAAAATTAGCCTCGGCGCTAATTTTTAGCGCCGTCGTTACAGAGTAACGAAGGCTGAGGTTGCATTTAAAAGAGCCGGGGAAGGATGTATTTTTTTTTGTAGGTGTATCTTCCAATCCTGGATACAAGACAGCATACAGAGTAATAGCTGGTTTTCAAATCGGTTTACATATAAGGGATCTTGCCCAATTAGAACAAATTCAACCGTTATTTGGGCTAGGTAAAATAACTAAATTAGGAGCGGAATCGGAATAGGACTCGGACTCGGTATAGTAATCAGAATCTGAATCTGTTCAATTTAGAGTATATGATCTTGAATACTTAAAAGTTATTATTAACCATTTTTATAAATACCCTTTATTAACTAATAAACAATCTTATTATCTACTTTTTAAACAAGTAGTAAATTATATGTAACAAGAAAGACATTTAACCGTAGAAGGTTTAAATAAGATTATGTTAATTAAAGCTGTTATGAATAATTCAGAAACATTTGATAGTTTAAATCTAGCTTTTCATAATATAGAGCTTGTTGTAAAACCAGATATTAAAGATAGAAAAATAAAAAGTCTACACAGGTTAGCTGGTTTCACTGATGTTGAAGGATGCTTTTTTTTGTAGCATAAAAAAATTACCAGGATCTACATTAGGGGAAACTGTGTGATTGATATTTATTTTGACTCAATATGTTAGAGATGAAGAGTTCCTAAAAAGTTTAATTTCTACTTTAAATTGTGGTAAATATACACCTAAAAAGGTTATGGTGAATTTATAGTTGAAAATTTTACAGATGTTTTTGATAAATTTTGAAGAATTTAAATTACATGGTATAAATCCAATAATTATGAGGATTTCAAAAAAGTGGCTTTTCTTATGAAAAATAAAGTTCACTTAACTCGAGAGGGGGGTAGATCAAATTAAAAAGATAAAAGGTGGTATGAATAAAAATAGATACTAATATTTGTATATAAACATTATGTATAAAATTAAAATATTAAAAAAGTATAATGTGCTTCTCTAAACCCGAAGCAACATATAGTTTTTAAAAAACGAGTGCTCTTTCACCCGCAATTGAATTAGGTTCTATGTGACCACCAATGGGAATTGAGGCAATTGACCCTTTTGAACTTCCCTTAATTAACACAGTTCTTTTATTGGCTTCAGGGTTTACTGTTACCTATGCACATCATTTTTTAATTAACGGAAAAAGAGGTAAAGCTTTATATGGTTTATTATATACTATTATATTAGCAACAATATTTACAGGCTTAACGTACACCTATATACTATTTTTCATTATTGGTTTTATTTGGTTCTTTTTAATTTTTTATTTTTTGACCGTAGTACCTAAAAATTTTTTACCAAGAAGATATTCTATAATAACTTTTCCTGCTTCGCAACCCTTAGCATTGTTAACAAAACACGAAGTTGTATGAAAGCATGAGCTTCCACTTCATATGAAAAGATTTTACACCACCGGACTAGTTGAACCAAAGGTTTCTCCATATTGATTTACAGGATTTTCAGATGCGGAGTCAACTTTTAGCTTAAAAGTTTCTAAAAGTAATACTACTCGTAGTGGGTTACATTTACTATCAAAACCCTGACAACGGCAAAAAGTGTTTTATTCTACTGTTAATATCCAACCTGTTATGGATCCTTATTGAATATCAGGGTTTTGTGACGGTTTTAAAAAAGGAATAAAACAGTTTAGTTATCTTTCTCATTCAAACCACCTAAGCTTAGTAGTTTGAGGTGTAAACCTAAGTTCTACAGTGGGAAATAAATTTACACGTAAAGAATTAGCAATGGTACAACTTTCTCCTTATCAATACAGTGTTATTATAGGGATAATGTTATCTGATGCTTGATGTAATGCAGCTAGAAAGAATGCACGATTAGGGTTTGCACAATCTAGGGGGAATAGTGAGTATTTTTGGTTTGTATTTTGATCGTTGTCTCACTACTGTTCTTCTAATCCTTCATATAGAATACGAACTATATCTGGAAAGCAAACTTTTGGTTGAGAATTCTTTACTAGATCAATGCCATGTTTAACTGAATTACATACTTTATTTTATCCAGCAGGTAAAAAAGTAATTCCGTCTAATTTCTATGATCTTTTAACACGAGTAGCTTTAGCGCATATAATCCAGGGAGATGGTCAAACGTCACGCCATGGTCTAATTTTATGTACTAATTCTTATTCAATCAAAGATGTTGTAAGATTAATTAATGTCCTAATGGTTAGATATAGATTAGAATGCAATATTAGAGAATACCGCCGATCAAATGGAAAACTTGAATTTATGATTTATATAAGACATGGTTCTATGCCTTTATTACGAACTATAGTAAAACCATATATGCATCCTTCAATGCTATATAAAATAGATAATTATAAGGCTCACTGTCCAACGAAGCGCTTCGCAACTAAAGAATTAAGTTTACCTTATCTCCATAAAAGATTATACTCTACGATCAATCTACTTAGTAGTGGGCTTGATCCTTATTGAGTTACAGGATTTTTAGATGGAAAGTCATGTTTTAGTTTGAGAGTTGCTAAAAAAAGTGGATCTAAATCAGGATGAGGTTTTACGCCTGATTTTAGAATTCATTTGCACATAAAAGATATAATATTGTTGAGAAGAATACAGTGTTTTTTTTGCATAGGAACAATATACCAAAGTAATAATACCATATCTTATGTGGTTCAATCTTTACGTGATATAAATAATGTAATTATACCACACTTTGACAAATATTCTTTGATAACTCAAAAAAAAGCAGACTATATTCTATTTAAAAAAAGTATAGATTTATTAAATTCAAAAGCTCACTTTGAACTAGAAGGAATACGAAAAGTTTTAAGTTTTAAAGCGTCAATGAGTAACGGGTTGTCCGAATGGTTAAAATCTTATTTTCCTGATATTATACCTGCTACACGTCCACTAATTAGTTTAAAAAAAATTGATAATCCTAATTGGTTAGCTGGTTTTGTAGACGGTGAAGGTTGTTTTTCAGTGGAAACAAGCACAACTAGAGCTAATCAGGCTTTTTACACTATAATAAAATTTTCTGTATCTCAACATGTAAGAGATGAGGCTTTATTAACTCAATTTATAAATTACCTAGGGTGTGGTAGAATAGTCAAAATGTCAAAAAGGCCGGATTCAGTTATATTTGTTGTAAGTAAGTTTAGAGATGTTAAAGAAAAGATAATCCCTTTCTTCAATAAATATTCTTTAGTTGGGGTAAAGGCTATGGATTTTCGAGACTTTTGTGAAGTTGCTAACATTATAGAAAACAAATCTCATTTAACTGCTGAAGGATTTAAAAAAATAAAATCTCTAAAATCTGGTATGAATTCAAATATAATTTTAAGCTAAATCAACTGTATACTTAATAATATCCTTTTTTTTTCTAATATCTGTGTATTTAAGTGTTTTAGTGTATTATACCAGAGTTTAAAATAGAATTACATAGCAGAGACTTATTAAGGAAAATACATAGCTTTTTCGGTGTAGGTATTATTAAGGAACGTTCAGACAGGATTCAGGCATATTATAGCGTTTAATCTGCACGTGCATTAGCTAATGTGATTATACCTCATTTTGATAGATATCCTTTATTAACTCAGAAAAAAGCAGATTATCTTATGTTTAAACAAGCTGTAAACATTTTATTAGAAGGTGAAGCACGTTCTAGTATTGAAGGAATGCACAAATTATTAGTATTAAGGCTTCAATGAATTTAGGATTATCTGAGAAATTAAATATTCTATTTCCAACTGTTACACCTGTACCTCGTCCAGTTATATGTGATCAAGATATCCCACATCCTTCCTGATTTACAGGTTTTGTTTTTTTTGACGTTATTTCTTTCAGAAATTACTAAAAAAAAACTAGGGGAGGGGTTTTTTTTATGTTAAATCGTTAAAAAATAAAAATTATTTAACAGGTTTTAATGTTACAATGGTTTTCTCTGTTTTTCAACATGTAAGAGATGAAGCTTTGTTAAGGAAATTTATAGATTACTTAGGATGTGGTAGGATTGAAAAAACTTCAACCAGACCAAATGGAGTTAATTTTACTGTTAGTAAATTTAGGGATATTAAAGAGAAAATTATTCCTTTTTTCTTAGTTATCCATTACAAGGTATAAAAAACATGGACTACTTAGATTTTGCTAAGGTAGCAAAAATTATAGAAATTAAAGGTCATTTAACTATGGAAGGTATTAGAAAGATTAATTCTTTAAAATCTGGTATGAATAGCGGTAGAATAAATAACAAATAAAAGGTATTTTGGTAATGAATCAACTAATGAAAAAAAGTATAATTAGTAGGCCTTTGCTTAATGTTAAGCATAAACACATTAATGATCTATTAAATTTTTGCCCTAAATTAAGCAAATAAACAAAGTTAAATGCATAAAAACCTTGTAACTCTTTTCATTATACGCTTAAACGCAGCCAATACGCTTTTAGTTTAAAGTGTTAATTAATATAGCTACAAGACAATATGCAGCCGATCCTTTTTAAATATTACATATAATATTTACTAGGCTGGCTCAACGACTAATATTTGTGATAAGATAATACTATTTAGCATTCGGTATAACTGTTTTATCAGTTGATGTTTTTTACCGAAAACATTTGACACATGCTTTTATCTTATCATGATATGTAAAAACTTTGGTATACACATAGCGATAATATTGTATACATGACATAGTCTGAACAATAATGTGAATTATTGAAATAAGGTTATTGTATACCTTATGGTAACATATTTGTACAAGGTGTTGAATATTCAGTTTCATCGTTCACTATATCAGATGGAGCTTTCGGAAGCTGCTTTTACTTTGCTACCGGGTTAAGTGGAGCCCCTATTATATTTAAAGAAAATGTACATAAATTACCTCCCTATTGGGTTACAGGGTTTTGCGAAGGAGAATCTTATTTTTCTGTAAAAGTAGGTATAGATCAAAGAAGAAAATGAGGTATAGGTATTAACCCTACATTTGGTATAGAATTACACACTAAAGATAAAGCTATATTGGAATTGATAATGAGATATTTCGGTGTAGGAACTATTATAGATAGAATACGTGACGGAAAACCTACAAGCATTTATACTGTGCAAAATATTAATGGATTAGTTGACGTTATTATACCTCATTTTAAAAAGTACTCTCTAATAGGACAAAAACATGCAGATTTTTTACTATTTAGTGATGCTGTAGCTATACTTAAGAATGTGAAAACAAAAGATTTAGAAGTGGAAGATATAAGAAAAATATTATCCTTTAAAGGTTCAATGGGTAAAAACAAAGGTTTATCTCCAAAAATAAATGAACTTTACCCTGATATTGTTTTAGCAGATAGAATACCTATAGTTACTAAAGAGATACCTTCTCCTTTTTGACTTGCCGGCTTTGCAAGCGGAGAGGGTATGTTTTATATAAAACCTATAAGGAAATTGGGAGATATAGTTACATTTAAATTATTATTTACTATTAGTCAAGATATAAGAGATAAAACTCTATTGGAACTTATAGTATCGTATTTAAATTGTGGTCATGTCGAAAATAAACCTTCTAGACCCAATGAGGGTACTTTTATTGCATGTGGGCAGGTAAATATTCGTGACATTATAATACCTTTTTTTGAAAAACACTATATAATAGGTGTAAAATATTTAGACTTTAATGATTTCTGTAAAGCTAGTTTATTGATAGAAAATAATGCACATCTTACTAAAGATGGTAAACAAAAAATTATTAGCATTAAAGATAATATGAATAGAAAAAGAAAATAAGATTCTCATTTAATATTTAAAGTTATTTATGTATAATTTTACAAGGTTTATTGGTTTAAAACTAAATTTAATAGAAAACGGGGTAAATTGCATGAAAATCCTACTAACCTGAATATGAATAAAAGGTTTAAGGACAATATGCAGCCAAGCGTATACTAAATAAATATAAAAGGAATATACGAAGGTTCAACGACTAGCAGGTGAGTTCTTTTTTTTACATTAAACCTGCCACGAAAACCCTGCAATATTAGGTACATATGGTTTTGGTGACATAGTCTGAACCATTTCGATAAGAAATGGATATAATAGATAAAAAGCTCTTATGATAACAAATTTGTCCACGGTCTTCACGTACTAATAGGAACCGCTTTCTTAGGTGTAGGTTTATGAAGAGCTTACAGCTACCATCTAACTAACAATCATCACCTTGGGTTGGAAGCAGGAATATTATACTGACATTTCGTAGATGTTGTTTGATTATTTTTATTTGTTTCAGTATATTATTGAGGTTCTTAGTTATTATTTGTAAAAATGATAATAAAACATTGAAAGAAAAATTTAAATTCAATTACTAGTTTTTACAGGTTTGGCTATAAAACCTAGCCCTAGGCTCAATAGTTTCGATGAGGCCAAATAGTTATAATAACACCATAAGATGTTATAGTACAATTACTAACCCTGTTAATGAAATACCACTAGTCATTACGCCTTGATTTGTAACAGGATTTATAGACGCTGAGGGTAGTTTCATTTTAGGTTTACAAGAAAGATATGGGTTTTCAACTGGATGACAGGCAACTTGTTATTTAAGTATAAAACTCCACTCCAAAGATAAATTCCTTCTAGAAGCTATTCAATTGTATTTTGGGGGAATAGGATCTATAAAAAAAGGAACAAATAATTCAGTTATTTACAATATTGTTTCTATAAAAGAAATTGATGTTATTATCGCGCATTTTGATAAATATCCTTTATTGACAGAAAAGAGGGTAGATTATTATTTATTTAAACGTGGAGTTAATATAATTCAAAGTGGTCGTCACCGTTCTTTGGAAGGAATAGAGGACATTGTGAAAATTCGAGCCAAATTAAACTGGGGTTTAACTGATAAATTAATCGCATCATTCCCTAAGATTGCCGCTTTGGAGTCTGAAAAAGTGAGACCCTTAGTAGAAAGTGCCTATGTATTTAACCCTTATTGAGTAGCAGGGTTTGCATTATTTTTTCTTTTGCTGAAATCAACCATTAAACACTGCAAAAGAAAAAAAAAAATCAGGTGAGGGTAATTTTTTTGTAGATATCATAACATCCTCGACTATGAAAATTGGATATCAAGTAATACTAGTGACTAAAATAACTCAGCACATAAAAGATGAGCAACTTTTAAAAAATTTAGTTACTTATTTTAAATGTGGTACTTACTATAAAAGACCCAAAGAAAATGCTGCATACTTTTTTTATGCAAAAACTTATCTGAAAATCTGAATATAGTTTTACCTTGTTTTCAAAAATATCCAATATTAGGAATAAAATCGTTAGACTTTCAAGATTGATCTCTTATAGCTTATTTAATCAAAAAGAGAGCTCATTTAATTACTGAAGGTTTAAATGAAATTAGAGAGATTAAATCTAGAATGAATACTAAAATAATCTTATAAATACTTTAGTATTTTTAATGAACTTTTCCTTTATTTAGCCTTTATTTGCTTGCGCCTCATTATTCATTTCTCATTTCTAATATTTCATTTTAGCTTTTCTCTTTTCTCATTTTAAATTTTATAAAGGTTTGTAAACATAGCCTTGTGAAGGTTGCTATTACTAACTTTCTAGTGTATTGTGTGGCATAAACGCCGGGAAAGGGAGGGTAAATTATAATAAATATTTTTTTTATACAATGTAAGGTGATTATTCGTCACGTTTGGGTCATGTTTTTATTTTGGAACTGGGTTAATTCTAGCCCCTATTTTAAATACCAGAAATATGAAAATTAAAATATCTAATTATTAAACGGTTAAAGCTCAAGATAATAGCTCTAACCCCATTAACATTACTAGTAATTTAAATCCTAATAGAATAACAGGGTTTTATGACGTTTTCACCGACCCAGAAGTTAAACAATTTAGTACTAAGCGAAGTTGTAGTAATAAGCAACTAAGCTTAGTAGTGTGAGGAATAAACTTATATTCTTCGGTAGGTAATGGTAGAATTACAAACCAAGAAAATAGTATGATAAAATTGCCACCGTATCAAAAGAGTATTATAATTGGGTTGATTTTATCTGATGGTTGACTATCATTCCCAGCTAAACGAAGTAATTATCCACGATTAGAGTTTAAACAATCATTATCTCATTCTACTTATGTTTGATTTGTATTTAATATTTTATCTCCTTATTGTAAATCAGGTCCAAAACTAGTATCTAATGTAAGAGTAGATAAGATACATTATGCTTTATAACTTTTACCCGTTTCCTTAGTTGCTTTATTGAATAATATTCTCTCTTTTTCCCTAAGGGTGTAAAAGTAATACCTAAAAACATATATGATCTATTAACACCTGTTGCTTTGGCTCATCTTATTATGGGAGATGGAAATGCGTTACATCATGGTATGATTCTATGTACTAATTCTTACTCAATCAAAAATGTAGTCAAGTTAATGAATGTATTAATGATCAGATATAGGTTAGAATGTACAATAACTTTAAAAAAACAAAATCAAAAAGTTGAGTACATGATTTATATAAGACAAAATTCTATGTCTTTACTGCGAAGTATAGTAAAACCTTATGTATGTTCTTCAATGTTATATAAATTAGATAATTCTAAGGTCTATCCTATAATTAAGTGCTCGGTTATTAAAGAATTTAGACAGAAAAGATTATACTCCAATATTAATACACAAAAGGAGGTTAATCCTTACTGAGTAACAGGGTTTGCGGATACAATATCTAGCTTTTCGGTTAGAATAGCTAAAGATAATAAAAGGTTTAAATCTTTACGTATAGCACCAATTTTTACTATAGAACTACATGAAAAAGATTTTGATTTACTTAAACAAATAAATGCTTTTTTCACAGTTGGTACTATAATAAAAAGAGTTAAAAATGGTAATTCTAGCGTAAAATATTCTGTTCAATCCATTAAAGCACTAAAAGATGTATTAATACCTCATTTTAACAAATACAATCTATTAACACAAAAAAGAGAAGATTTACGTATATTTTCTTTAGTAGTAGATATACTTTACAATGGTCAACATAAAACTGAAGAAGGTTTTAACAAAATATTATCTTACAAAGCCTCTATAAGTAAAGGTTTATCAAAGTCATTATTAGATATGTTTCCCGGTATAATACCTGCAACAAGAAACCTAATATTATCTACCAAAGATTTTAATCAATTTTGAGTAGCGGGGTTTGCATTATTTTTTTTTTTCTTTTGCTGAAATCAACCATTAAACACTGCAAAAGAAAAAAAAATCAGGTGAAGGTTGTTTTTATGTAAAAACATCCAAGACTCATTCAGGGTATAGAGTAAGTCCGTATTTTTATATTGCACAACATATACGTGATATAGATTTACTAGAAAATTTGGTAATTTATTTAAATTGTGGTTTAGTAGAAACTGTGAAAACTAGACCTACTCAATCTAGTTATGTAGTATATAAATTTAATGATATTACTAATAAAATAATACCTCAGCGCAGCAGCCTCAGTCTTCGAGACGTTGTCTCGAAGACGCAGACGCCGAGGTTTTTTGAAAAATACTCTTTAAGAGGAAATAAATTACTAGATTTTTATGATTTCAAAAAAGTAGTTAATTTTGTAGGAGAAATAAACAAGTACGATGAACATAGTGCTAGATTAAAAGAAATTTTAAAAATAAAAAGAAATATGAATAGAAATAGGTCCGGGCACCGCTTTTAAGGCGGCTGGACCCTGCGATTAGGCCGCCACCTTAAGGGCGGCCCCCGCTGGATAAATTTTCATAAATTTATTAATTAAAATAGAAAAGGGGGTAATAGCATGAAACTCCATCATTGTTATAAGGCGCTGCCTGTTAAGATAATATGGACAATGTGCGGCGAAGCATGTATTTAATAAATAAAAAAGGTTACACAAGCAATAATCTTTTTTTTTTGAGGGATACATTAAGCCTCAACGACTAGTAGATGAGTACTTTATTTACAATAATTCTACCATAAACACCCCACATTTATAATAAAAAATTTTTTATAAATGAAGACATAGTCTGAACCATTATAATAAATAATGGATATAATAGATAAAGAGCTCTTATGATAACAAAATTGTCCACGGATTTATAACAGCAGTCCCTACCAATTCTTTTATGTCATTGGATAATCAACTTAGTGTAAAAAGAAATTCAGTTTTTACTTTACAATCAAATAAAAATTAATTCATTTAGATAAGAATTTTATTGATTAGTAGGATTTACGGACGCTGAAGGTAATTTTTATATTAGTTTAAAAGGTTTACAAGGTTATAAGTATAATAGTTTAAATTTAATTTACCAAATTACTCTGCATATAAATGATTTATATGTTTTAGGATATATTAGAAACAGATTAAATTGTGGAAGTATTTCTAAATCAGGTGATAAATGTAATTATTTTGTAAATGATCAAAAATCACTAATAGATGTTATAGTACCTATATTAAATAATAGAGAGTTAAAGAGTTCTAAATTCTTTCAATATTTGAATTTTAAAAAAGTAGTTCATTTATTAATAGATAAAAACCATTTAACTCTTAAAGGTAAAATATATATCTTACAATACTATCATGATATGAAACTTATAAATCAAAGCTCTAAAGCTAGAGAAATTATGATAATAGATGAGTACTGATTAATAGGATTCACAGAAGGAGATGCGATTTTTAGTTCAAATAAATTAAAACCAAAAATAAAGTATGAAAATCATATAAAAGAATTAGAATTATTTAAAAGTATTTTAAATTACTTAAAACATGGTAATTTATATACATCCGATAGAAAGTCAGTTGGTTCTGTTATATTAGAAATAAATAATATAAATAATTTTATGAACAGAATAATACCTATTTTTTCTAAAGGTATGTTGACTAAAAATTTTTTAGATTTTGAAGATTGATCTATCATAGTTAAAATTACTTATTATGGGTACCATACTTTAGATGAAGGTAAAGAATTAATTCATCTCATAAAAGCTAATATGAATAATTTTAGATTAAATCCTGATTTTCTTACAAACTATGATCAAAATAAAGCGTAAATCGAGCAAAAGCTAAATTATCTATTATCGTTGCCAAGCTCTTATGAAGTAAAAAAGGGAATTTTTAAGAGGTACTTATAAATTAGTGTCGAAATTTTTTAAAATAAAAGTAGAAAATACTAATGGTATGATACAATATTTTATTAGTATATCAGAGTGTAGCTTAACTCTTAACATACCTAGTAAAAATATTAAAAATTGTTTATTATCAGGTCTTCAGCATAAAAATTACACGATTAAATTTGATACCATTATTTAATAGAGTTGACAGAAAACAGGATAAATTGTATTAAACTTCTACTTCACCATTCATATGTGTTTATGTAGTACAATATGCAGCCAAGCATATATTAAATAAAATTAAAAGGAATATATGAAGGTTCAACGACTAGTAGGTGAGTATTTTATTTACAATAAGCCTACCACGAAACCCTGCAATCATTTATTGATTGATGACATATTCTGAGCCCTTTTGAAAAGAAAAGGAGGTAAGGGATAATGACCCTTTACGATAACAAATCTTGTACATGTAATGATAGGATCAGCATTTTTAGCTATAGATCTATGACGGGCATTAACATACCATCTAACAAATAATCACCATCTAGGATTGGAAACAGGTATTTTATATTGACACTTTGTGGATGTAGTTTGATTGTTTTTATTTGTTTCTATATACTACTGGGGGTCATAGTATTTATTGTTTTCTCTCTTAGCTTTGATGTGTATATTATGTACTTTTTAGAATGGTGATGATAATAGTTTATTATTTGCTATTTAAATTGTAAAAACATAAATAAAAAAAAAAATAAGTTTTACAACTGATAGTAAAAACTCTTTAAATTTATTAGACCTTTATTTTGTCACAGGGTTAATAGAGACTTATAGGAATCTTTCTAAAATTAAACTTAAAAACGCATAAAGAAATTAGCTTTATTGGGAGAACATCTGGTTTAGATATTATTCGTTGTGTGTTCTAATCACTTTTTAGTACCAGTTAAAAAGCATGATTATTTCTATTTGTTAACATATAGTACTTGGTATCCTATACCGAATAAAAGCTAAAAGCATGTATTCCTTGGATTCCTTTAGGAACCTTAAAGGGTTCCCATTGTTTTTTTTTTGACGTTATTTTTTTTTCAAAAATTACTATCTCTGCCGGAATGAGCCCCATCGGGGGTCTTCCCAAAGGGCTGTTTGCCCCCCCCCCCACATTGTATATGTAAAATGGGGGAGGGCTAAAAAAACTAGGGAAAGGTTAAATGATTAGCTTAACCCTTCAAATACTATAGTATTTCTTAATACACTTTCTCAGAATAATTTAAAGGAAATAATTACTAGAGTTGTCTAGTTATGTTGAGCAGTTCAAATCTCTCTATTCTGCCTATGCTATTTATTTCAATTATATTATTATTATTATCTAATGCTATAACATCAAGACGAGACAAATCTATCCTTTATTTAACAGTAACAATTACCATATTGCTAATTTCAGCTTTTATATGTTATGATAAATTATTTATATTTTTTTTAGATAAAAGTATTGCTAAATTTGGTGAACTTTTACACATTACAGCAACTAACTTAGATAGCTTATATATTATATTTAGTATATCTGATGTAAGCAATGATAATATTGCAGACTCAATGCATTGTTATAAATCTTACTTTTTATATGTTAGTTTATTATTTATGGCAGTAGTATACATATTTATAATATCTACTGCACATGAACATACATCATTACATATCTTACCCTTAGATATGTATGGCGCGATTATTACGATTGTTGACTTTTTTTTATATAAAGTTAAAGAGCCTTTAATATTGTTAATGAAATACTTTTTTCCTATTAAATTTTTGATACCCTGTTGATTAAACAGCCCTATGCTTTGTTCAGGGTCTTCAGATGACAAAGGTAAAGGTAAAGCTACTCAAGTCGAATCAGATGGATATCCATTCAGTAGTTCAGATAAGAATAACGACAAAGGTAAAACTACTCAAGTCGAATCAGATGGATATCCATTCGATTTTTCAGAGGAATATCCATACAAATATCCAGATAATAATAACGACAAAAATAAAGCTACTCAAGTCGAATCAGATGGATATCCATTCGATTTTTCAGAGGAATATCCATATAAATATCCAGATAAAAATAACGACAAAGGTAAAGGTAAAGCTACTCAAGTAGAATCAGATGAATATCCATTCGATTTTTCAGAGGAATATCCATACAAATATCCAAATAAAAATAACGACAAAGGTAAAGGTAAAGCTACTCAAGTAGAATCAGATGAATATCCATTCGATTTTTCAGAGGAATATCCTTACAAATATCTAGATAAGAATAACGACAAAGGTAAAGGTAAAGCTACTCAAGTCGAATCAAATGAATATCCATTAAACTACCCAGATAATAATTATGACAGTGATACAGATTCGGAGTATCAACGGCAAATACAAAGAGCTAAATTTGAATCTTTATACGCTAATAAAGTAGGAGAATCATCCACCTCAAATCAAAGAGGAGAATCATCTACCTCCTATAGAATAGGCGAATCTTCCACCTCTAATAAAATAGGCGAATCTTACACCTCGAATAAAACAGACGAATATTCTCAAAATGGTTCAGAATATGTTCCTGAAAACCAGGATTATCTTAATCATCTAGCATATCTAAAAGATAAATCAGTAAAGTTAGCTGAGCATCACAATAATTTAAAAATTAAGTTGGACGATAAAGATATACCAGGCGACTCTAAAAATGAATTGGTAGAAATAAAGGGCAAACATTTAGAGACTACAAAAGAGATAGAGGTTGTAAAAGATATACTAAAAAATAGGGGTGTGGAATGCGAAAGTGACAATAATTATAGTTCAGATGAAGGAAGTTTTGAAAATAGTGAAGGGTCTTATTCAGATAACTCTAATAGACCGAACAAACGTGTTAAATTTTCAGATGAAGATAACAAACATTGATTACTTTTACCAATAACTCGGGAGTTTATCTTTTCATTTTCACCTATTATAAAAATTTTCTTATCATTTATAGGTTTATTTGTATTGTGTTTAATTGATATTGAACTGTTTGAGTTTTACATATACCTTATAGGTAATATAAATTTACTGATTATATACTTTATTATATACACATTTTATCTTATATATAAACAATACCATAATTGTATTAAATTGTACAATAGTTATTTAAATAAGGATTACTTACATTCACCAAGACTTTTTTTACTGTTATTATTTACATGTACTATTTTATTTTTGTATAAAATTATAAAGCTTTTTTTGAGATAACTTATAATGCAGAGGGTTTAATCACGAAAAAAAAAACGCCTCTTGCAAAAGTTAGTGTAGAAATGGTAAATATATTTATATCAAGTTCATTAAGTTTATTTATATCCGTTATAACACTGGTTATTTCGTTATTTATATTTACACCAGAAGAGCCTTTAAGATTAGCTAATAAACTAGCACCCATTTAATATAAAACCATGAAAGAGAATAAGATAACCTCCTTGAACTAGTATCACATTATTATTCACACCAGAAGAGAGATTATTAATTTAAATTAAACATGAATAAACTTATTAGAGATAGCCTCGTTAGCTTATTTGTTATAAATGCTATTGTTAGGTTAATAAAATTATAATTACCAGGTATGCGATTAAAGTAGCGAATTAATCTATGTATCATATAAAGGACCTTATGTAGATGTGGCTAATGCAGATATTGGTTTAAACTAATAGATGCGTAAACAAAAA